>ENA-ORBV01006785-ORBV01006785.1-microbial-mat-metagenome-genome-assembly--contig:-NODE-6785-length-20003-cov-6.012346_pt1 | contig 20003 bp, 14 predicted proteins | sample MGYA00237777_ERZ505514 | MGnify/ENA primary metagenome ERZ505514 (study PRJEB26160, sample SAMN06269048) | microbial mat metagenome | isolation source: Oligotrophic lake microbial mat | place... | reverse complement strand
ACAGTTGTCAGGCTCTGTCATCCTATGGATGTCTAGTTGTCGAGGGTGTGGAGGGTAAAGCAATAGTACCAATCACAGCAGCCCTTGGCTCTACACCGGCAGGAGATTTACCAAACCAAACCAAACCAAACCAAACCATTGTGGTGCATCTGAGCTTGTTCTTCACATTTGAGACGCTCCTTGGTCAAAAGTTCCTTGTTTCGGGCACAAATGGTTTCACACAGTGAAACATGCATGTCAATGATTTGTTGAATCATGTCCCTGTCTCCTTTCAACACCCCTTCTTTGGCCAACTTGAACTGAAGGCATTGAGGTCTGGGAGGCAAAACATCAGAAAGGCTCGCACATCGTTTGTTTGTGCTGCTGAAACTCGTGAAGAGCGGCGCTTTCAACTTCATCATCATTGACACCCACCGTGCATGCGGTCCCCCCAACTCTCCATCTGCTTGAGCGGCAGGATCAGAGGAAGGTGATTGCATTTCAGCCATTGTTTCAATGTGTTGGTTTTGATTTGTTGACATGTTGAAAGCAATCGGATCGCTGCAGTTGGACAATCAAAAGCAATTGTCAGAACCACTTTGGTCCCATTGGAATCACTTTAACCCATTTAATTGTGATCGGTTCTCAGGTCTCAAAATTCTACATTTGTGCTTCAAGAGCTGTTTCAAGAGTGACAACCGTCACAACCGCAAATCCGAGAACTCAAATCTTTCACAGCTGGGAGATTGATTGATCATTCATTCAATGATTGGGTCACATTTTGCGTTTTTTTCTTCATGCACAAAAGCCTAGCTATCGTGAATATCCAAGGCCATCCATGCATCGCGAATGGAAGCAGAAAGAAAATATTTCTTCGCACCATTCATTGATAGAGATAGATTTTCTAGAAGCTTCATTACTACTAATTATATTTTACCATTCGACGAGACGAGTGTGAAAGATGTCCTTTACCTACGTCAAAATCCCCGCGGACAGCAATGAACCCATTGAAGAACTCACCGCCTCCAAAGCGGGAGGCTTGGACAAGGATGAATTGTTGGCCAATGCCAGGTCGTATTTTTGCAAACAAGCGGGTGCGGATTATGAGAGTTGTGATATCACGGCGCTCAGCGTTCCCATGACGAAAAATGACTACCATGCCGTGAGTTTGTATGCCAGTGATTACGGATTGGATGCAAGAGAAAATGCACGAGCCACACAACTTGTAACGGCCTGTGGTCATGGGATACAAGAACCCATTCGAGGAGATGTTTTTGTGGGACGTGCCAGTGACAATGAAATGGGAGAAATCGATTGGGAACGAGTGGATTTTACCAAGGACGATGCCGATCCAACGTCAGATTGGTGTCGTTTGGCAAGAAGTGCTGGTGGAGGTGGTGGGCAAGGGGGCAAAACGGCTTCGTCCCTTGGTAATTTGGTGCAACAACAAATGGGTGCCGCCATTGGCAAACCACCTCCCCAAATTGTAGCACCCACCAGTGGCACAGCATTGTACGGCACGGACGGCGGAGCGCCTGTGAAAGAATCGTGGGGCACCTGGACTCAAAAGGACGATGAAGTGGAATTAAAGTTGTCCATTCCGGCCGAACTCAAGAGCAAGGATTGCAAAGTCACCTTTAAAAAACATCAATTAACAGTTGTTGTGAATAATGACACAAAAGTGGAAGGAACTCTCTTTGGAGCCGTCATTCCCGACGAATGTACTTATACCATTGAAAATATGTCAGCAGGACGCGAATTATGCATAACTTTGACCAAAGCAGACGAGGGAACAACATGGTCATGGCTGACAGCAGCAAAGTAGACAGACTAGCTATTTTTATTATTTTATATCTTTACTTGAACTTTTTAGAATAACTTTATGCCTTCGCGGTTTCTCCTTGCCGCCACGCGCAAATGATAATGCGTCAATCCCAAATCTCTGAAAAACGTGCCGAAAGTGTTTTTCAAACGTCTCTAGTCAGGTGTGTATGAGCAGCACTACTAGCTAGTAGAAGAGCATAGACATTTGGCCTTCACATTTTCCATTACTATCACTTTTTACACTGACTACATATATGTTTTCTGGCTGTGTCAACTTTTGCTCTACATGCTGATACCTCATCTATACGTGTGGAAGAGCAAGGTATTCCTGACCCCGCTTAATAAAAAGCTAAGACCACCTCAACAAAAGGCAGTCTGCACCCACTCATGACATGTACAGTATACCGAATGAAGAAGCTCGCTCAGCTGCCGACCAGGCTTTTACAACGAAAAGCACCCAAACCAGTTGGGTTTTTGTTTTTGAGGTTGTTTTTGATTTTGATGTTCTTGTTGATAGAGGAACTGGCCGACAACTCCACTGTATGTTCCGACAACTCAAAATCCCCGCTTCCAAAATGAATGAAGCTTAGTCCTCTCGCCAGGACAAGGAGCTGCAAACTCCTCGACTTGAATCATCGACAATGACTTCCACTAGAGAGGGATCGGTGGTGCCAGAGGCGCCGCCGGTGCGGCGCTCTGGAGACCAAGCAAACTCTCAAAGGCATTTAGCTCCATGTTGCGATCACTGTATGGAACGGAAGGTGCCGCGGCAGACTCTGCGGCATCCTGGAATTGCCCAATAGCAGTAGGATCGGTTAGGTTGGACTTGATGCTGATGCTGCAGCTGATCTTCGCCACACAGCAGATCGGTACTAGTACGCTGCTGCTGTTGATACTGACGGCTGGGTTTACACTACTCCCTTTGACCCGCGTCTTCTCCTCAGCACTAGCATCATCATCATTATTCCCTCGCCTTGCCTTTTTCACAGCGGAGGCTCCTGTCCCACTCCCTCGACGACCGGGAGGGTCAGGAGCCCGTCGGGCTTTCTTGCTGGAAACGCTCAGCTTCGATGGAAGGGTTGTATTAGACTGGTTTTACTTGGGTGGCTCTCTTTTGCGGAGCCTTGCTAGCTTTGGATGGTTGTGAGCTTTTGCCGACAGCCTGCCGAGATGAAATATCAGATGATACAAATACCTAAGTTTGCACGAAAACCTAAACGGTCCAACGGAACAAGATTTCAGATCCCAATTTTTTTTTCAAGATCTTGAATTCATTCACGCCCAGCTTGATCCCGTGATTGATTCGAGATTCGATGGTTTATTTTTTTCAAGGTGACCTCTCGATCGCGCCTCCCCCAAAAGATCCTGAATTCTGCGCCTCCCCCAAAAGATCCTGAATTCTGCTGCCCAACATACTACTCTATCGATGGTATTCAAACCACAACGACAAGTCATAATACACATACACCACAACAACAAGAAGCCTCGACTTCTTCCAACAGTAGTAGCTAGCTAGTAGCTAGTAGTAGTAGCCAGAAGGATCGACAGGCTTACAAGACCAATAATAAGAAGGAAACTTTCATAAGCGCACCAATTATTTGGAACCGTGGAAGCTACAGTTTGGCACAGACGGGCTCGGAAGATTTGGAAGGACCGAATCAAAGGCTATAGAAGAAGATTAGTACAGTCCGTCGGTGGAAAAAGGCATCCATTGATTCGTCTTCCATAATATAAATCCCGCACGGATTGGAGGCATTCCGAGCCTACTTCTTCTTCTGCTGTCGCGGACACCAGGTGTAAAAGTACACATACGAAAGGTATCCTTCCTTTTTCTTGTTCTTTTTGGGTTCCCCCCTCATGAAGATTCTGAATTCTGGCATACCACAACCACCACAACGAAAGACCGATACTATTATCTACTATTGGCGTTGATAGACAGATATTGAATCTATCCATTTGACAGACCGATCAATCATCATCATCATCATCATGGCGTCCTCTATGATTCAAAGCTTTGTGGATTGGACCAAGAAAATACGACGACAAACCAAAGGAAGGCTTCCCAAAAGTCGGGCCACCATACGTCATGCCGGCGGTGGTGGGCAGACTACCTTTGTGGGAGGAAGTCGACGCTTCTCAAGATTGTCCATGGTGAAACAAGCCTCCATTTTGGAAGATTTCCAGGACGTGGATCCCCGCAAGTTTGTCTGCAAAGAATACCGAAACAATGGCAATTATACCGTCGAGGCCAAGGGCAAAGTCTCCAACTTGCAAGGCTCCATTCCAGAAGCCGTGGCCCTCTTTCGTGCCAAACCGGAACAATTTGTGTCCCTCTTTTTTCCGACGGAAGCCTTGCAATGGCCCGAAGGGGAACAAATCTACACGCTGGTCCATCGAGCGGGAACGGTGGGATTTCAACCCCGGAATGTTAATCCCAATGGACGATTGACCATGTATGTGCATGAATTTCAGCCCCTCCCAGCCTTTTCCAAGGACGAATTGCCCAGTCCATTCCAAGACAGGTATACCGATACCGTCTTGACAACCTTTCGAGGCAGGAGGTTGGGGACACCCCTCTTGCCCGGTCGTGGTATGGGTTTGGTGGATCAACCCACTATATCCTTCATGGATCGCAATGCAGATCATCCGGATCCTTCTTGTGTCAAGCAAGGCCATGTGGGCGATTGTTGGTTGCTGTCGGGGATTGCCGCCTTGGCCGAATTTGATGGAGCGATTCGACACCTATTTCGCAAAACACCCAACATGGACCAAATGCCCTTTGAAGATGGACGGCCCAATCTCTACACCGTTTCTCTCTGGGATCTCACGTCGTGGAGAGAAGTGGATATTGTGGTAGATGAACGCCTGTGTGCGGATCCAGGTGATCAGCATGCGCACTTGAGGCTTCATGGAGCCAGACCATCCAAAGACAATGAGCTTTGGACGTGTTATCTCGAAAAAGCCATTGCGGCTCATTGTGGTGGATGGGATAAGATTGATGGTGGATTTGTGACACACGCGTGGTCCTTGCTCACTGGCAATAAGGAGCAGTACATTATTCAAAAGAGTAAAAGCGGCAAATTCGGGTGTTGGGCCAAATACAACACGGCCAGCAAACAGTGGGCCCATCTTTCCAATTCACCCACGGAAGGACCGCAAGGACAATCCAACGTGGCATGGCCCAAGGTGGGTGCCGTGGCCGGCAAACAAGATTCCGATTTGACTCCCGACGAGCTCTTTGCCAGAATGTGTGCCTGGGATGACGAAAACTATTTGATTGGATGCGCCTCCGGTGGTACCTCGGATCGATTGCGTTCCCACGGCGGAATTGTCGACAATCATGCTTACTGTGTGGTGCAAGTCCGAAATGATGTGGCAGGGACGGGCGTTGATATGATCCAGGTTCGAAACCCCTGGGGAAAAGGCGCCGCCGAAAAAGGTAAATTTCGCGACAAAGGACCTGGCTGGAAAAAATACCCCACCATTAAAAGCGAATTGAATCCAGTGGCAGCAGATGCCGACGACGGCTTATTTTGGGTCACCAAAGAGGAGTTTTTCAAGTATTATGAGGTTGTGTACCTCAGCGCTTTTAACATGACAACATTTTTTGGAGCCAAACGTTCCAGCAAGAAAGCAGCAACAACACAGCCGGCCTCGGAGAATGCGGCGCAAGTTGCAACGACGGCACAAGCAGCCACGACGCCGCAAGTCGAGCAGCCCGCGCAGCAGCAGCAGCAGCAGCCATCCAAGGTTTTGGTGACCTTTGCAAATACTAGACAGGACCCTGCGTTTGCAACGGCAGAGTTGTACTATGAAAGTACACGCTTCGGGCCGTTGGGACAAGGAAACCCACCCATTGCAGTAGAATCCTATCCAGGACACCGATGGTTCTTGGTGGCCAACGGGGTCTATGCAAAGCAATTTGACGTTGGATTGCCAGCCCAACAAGTATTTGAATTTTAGCTATAGCACAGACATTGATACTTGGTACTTGCTACGTTTGAAATTCCTCTGTAAAAAATTGTCTAGCTGGCTGGCTGGCTAGTAGCTACTAGTAGCTACATAGCCCAGCGCACTTGTACAGTAGGTTCGTACGATATGAGATACCCGACAGATCAAGAATTACGGCGATCTGTTTTATGATACGGATCACATGTGCGATTGTCATTCCCGAGCTCATCCATTAATAGTATAATTAGTACGAATATTTTGTATTAGAGTTCAGGAGCTGTGTGGCTTGTACTATCATCCATAACTCTTTTGTTGCCGATTCCTGCGTCTAGTTTTCGTTCTACCACTTCTCATCCGCACCAAACCACCTGAGGATCATCTGTCCAGGAGATCGTTTTCGCTTGCAGTCATAGATGTCCATTTCTTCTTCCACTCCCTTGAGTTTCTTCTTGCCAACAAATGTCACCTTGACCGTGGAATCATTGACTTGAAAGGATGCCTTGCCGTCCTTCTCAGTACGCTTCGCCGTCACTCCCACACAAATTTTTCCAGGTTCCGATGTATACGCGACACGAGCAGCGCGATTGACCACCTTTCCAAAGTAATCGGCTCGTCCTGTCGTCTTGTGAGGCTCCAGAGCGACGACCGTACCATGAACGCAACCATACGTCACTAGGCGGGCCACGGCAGCTCCATCTTCCAAGGGTTGCTGCGCACGCATCAAGTCCATAAAACGGAGACCGAATTTGACAGCTTCGGTAATATTTGGAAAGGCAAACATATTGTTTTGGCATTGATATCCCTCTGACTGGGGCAGCAGAGTGGATGCCTGACCAATGATTTCCGCAATGATGCTAGCTGACTCCTTGTATCGGTTCTCAATTTCATTCGACCCAATGAAGGCAATCGTTACTTCATTCCCTCCTGGTGCATCAAAGAAACTCTTGGAAAGTTTCTTCAAACTCATCACCTCTGGAAATTGTCGGCCTTTACGAGATGTATCGGTATTCGAATCTGACCCCTCCGCCTCTTTCTCCGTGTTGTATTTAACCGCCAGAGGCGCTGGAACCAGCTGAATAATCCTCTTGGCAATGATACCATCCGAGACCTTCTTGCCCTTGCGAACGACATGGGTTCCAAGATCAATGACCTGGGGCGACTCCAATTTGGTCTCTGCCAAGAAGGAAGCTGCATTCCATGTGTCAAAGGTACACAAGATTTGTCCGCCATAGCCCATGGATGTGACAGCACGTGTCATGTCCACCGTCTGACCCACATATTCCACCTTATCAGCTTTATTATCGGGTGGTGGCTGCTTTACTTCTGCGGGTCCCAGGTGAACGCCGACACTTGCCCTCAATCCCTTTTGAGCATTTCCATCGTCACAAGCTTCGGGAAGCGCCAAAATATCCTGGGACCAAGCGGCACTGTATAACTTTTGTTGCAGACCCAGTGAAAAAGCAAACGCATCGACGGCATCATGAAAGGCAATCAAAAAGGAGGCATCGGTATCGTTGTTTTCCACTTGATATCCAAAATGATCCTTACAAAGCTCCTGCACACTACTATTGTACAGATCCAATGCGTCTTTCATGACACTGGACGATGCCTTTTTTCTCATATTGGACAATCCCTCCACCACGGTTCCCACAAAGACGGCATCTTTTTTGTCTTCGGGTGGTTCCAATTTGCTGGCATCACTTTGTGACACCTGTCGTTGCACTTCCAATTTATCAATTCGACGACGAAGGGACCAATTTTCCATGGCTTGGACCACCATCCGAGCCACTTGTTCCAATTGGACTTCATGGGCCTTTCCAAAATCTGGACGTGCGTCTAAATTGTGCAAACACAGTGTTCCCAATACCAATCCCGAGGGTGACAACAATGGCGTTCCGACATAGCAACGAAAGGGCCACACCGCTTTCATCCATTTAAAGGTCAAATCATTGTGAATATCATGGACGACAAAGGTTCGTTTGGACAAGCTCGGATAATTGCAAATCCCAATGGATCGATCCGTCTTGCACAAAAAGGCGGATTCATCTTGGGCATAATTGACGGGTCTGTAGACGGGTCCCACAATGGCCTCTTTGATATGCTCGGTCAATCCGACCCGGGCAAAGGAAAATTGCGATTCATGATCAAAAAAGGTAATGTCTCCAAAATCAAATTGAAATAACTTGGTGGCCATTTCGACATAACCCGTCAGTGTTTTGGCGACATCCGAATCGGGTTCAATCTCTTCTAGGCCGTAGGCTTGGACTTGTGCGACTCGTTCCATATCGTCTTCCGGAATGGGTGCCCGGTATCCACCCTCGACACCATCAATGGGATTCCAAAAGTTTTCTGCCAAATGGGATTGCTGTTCCGCCGTGGTGGCACGACCAGCTTGATAGGTCGGCAACAAATGGGAGTCGCGTACTTCTCCTAGATCCTCATCCAATTCATTCGGCAAGGGATAATCGTTGGGACGGCATTCAATTTCTTGAATATACACTTCTTCAATCGGGCCCGCTGCGGGCAAGGCCAAATTCTTTTGGCTACCCCCACTGACCGAAGACCACCCCGACGACGACACGGTAGAACCACTGATACTAAACCCACTTCCAACATCCGTAAAGGCTTTGCGAAATTCTTGCAACAATTTCCGACGATGCAATCTCGAAGTGACACCCAAATCATCCAAGGTTTCCAAAAAGTCGTCTTCGTTCATGCCCGCGAGCAAGTCCCCATCGACGCCATTTTCATCAATCGCCGAGGCATACTCGGCAAATTTGTCTCCCAAATCCTTCACCTTGGCGACGATTTCATCCTTGGTGATTTCTTCCAAGGGAGTGGACTCGTTGTTTCCCATTTTGATGACTTTATTTTAGTGGTTGTAAGGTGTTAGAAAGGACGGGTGCTTGAATGAATGGTGAATAATGAACTTCTTCTGCTTTCTTTTCCTGATTAGCTTACTGGAATGAATGTCGTCAAGGAATGTAAAAGCTGATATTATTATGGACGGTACAGTGCTGTTTTATGAGGAACCAACAAGCAAGTAAGGAGACAGGTATTTTCCACGGATAAACTACAATAGTACGTCGTAGTTGTTGTAAGATATCAGTTGCTGGAGATTCGTCATCAGTATCAAACCTTGACGGCACGGTGGTTGATGTCTGTTGGAAGAGGAGGATTTCGGCTGTTATCCGAGAAAAACAAAGCGCAGTAAAACAAGGCAACAGTTCAATCGATAACGACTAATGACTCTGTAGTAGTCTTTGGAATGACGTACTTGAGTTACTTTTTTGCAAATGCACCTATTCTTAAGGAGTAAATCCGGGTCGTGGGTTCTGAGAACATCAAAAATTATGTACTATTCGGAGTAGAGGAAATGAAAGAACGCCAAGAACTATTCGGGGGACTACTTCGGCAACTTCGCCGCTTCGGGGGTTGAAGTTCTCTTCAAAGCATGAAAGATCACACAGAATACCCAAAGAGATTCTCTAGCCTCCGCTCCCACACCTGCTCCTTCCTTTGAAGCCAAACGAACACGTCAGCACTTAATTTTATGTACACTGACAAGTTGAGGAAAAAATGCTGACGACCACACCCATCGTCACAGACAACAATACGTACATACGCACCCTGTAATTTTCATTACATTTCGAAATAGAGATGAATGAATGAGTCACATTCCATCACTCTTCGATCGTCCATAAACATCTCCTAGCCTCGGCGAGGTACTAGTACATTGTTCGCTTGTCGTAGCGCTGGTATCACTCTGATACTCATTTATTTGCTGCTGAAAACTGAGAACAACTATCCATAAAACAGAGCTGAAAAAGAAGAAAATACTAGAATAGAAAAAATGATGATGCCTTATTCGTCCTCCTTGGCACGTTTCCTGACCTTGTGTTGCTCCCTCACCACGGTGGTGGCCCATCGTCCAGCCGTCAATGGCCCTGGTAGTTGCGACAATGATTATGGGTCCTCCTCTACGGCATTGCCTCTGGCGGATCCCTTGATTAGTTGGAGCTTTAAGCATTATTTGGATTGCACCCATCGTGCCGTGTGGATGGAAACCGTCAATCCCAATCCCAATCAACCCTTCTATGTGGGTGTCGGCATTCCTCCCGTCGACCGTCAGTCGGAGGTTCGTGCGGATGCACTGGTGATTGGTCCTGGATTGCCCGCCTTGACGGATGCCGAATGGGCCTTGATTCCCGAGCAAGTTCGCAATGATCCCGTCTGGAGGAGTGGTGACAACATGGGGGCCTACTTTCATCAAAGCCCTCAAGACCAATCCACGTGTGATCATTTGGGCACGGTCATGCAAGAGTCGAGCACCGTGGTCGATGGTCGTTGTGACTTTTATGAACCCTTTGGAAAAACACACAGTTGGAGAGTTTTGGATGCCGACAATAACTTGCTCGTCGAACAGGGCGCCACTTATTATGTGGCCGTTTGGTTGCAAGAGAATACCTCGGCCAAGATTGGCATTGCCTTGGGAACGTGGGTGGAAAATTTCATTGCTCCCTACGCCATTGATACCCCCACGTGCACACGGGATTTGAGCGATTTTTCCGAAAAGGAGGGGTGGCAAGACGAGTGTTTTCCCGTCGTCTCGTGCCCGACCGCCCAACGCCCCATTGGTTGTGAAAGTGCGGAAGCCGTGGAAGCACCCGTGTGCGAATTGGGACAGACATGTGACGAGACGGCTGCGGAATCCTGTAAAGTGGCCGGTATTACCTACACAGCTCCTACCATGGGTGCCTGTGGTGGAGACCAATGCCCCGCGGCGGTCCGTACGTGGGAACAAATCAATGCCAGAATGCATCAAGGGATGATGGACATTGAATACACGGGCAATGCGGACATTGACTTTGTCCGTGGCATGATCCCGCATCACAATGGAGCAGTTGACATGTGCCAAGGTCTCATTCAGGATTTGACATGCACACCCATTGAAGATATTGATAACTTGGAAGGAATGGTCCACTTTTGCAACCATATTCAACTGGAGCAAGACATTGAAGTGACAGGTATGAGAAAGTGGTTGGCGGAACGAAATCTCACCGAAGTTGCTCCATGCGGAAACACATTGGTGGAGGATAGTACCGTTGCCCTTTCCTCGCGTCAAGAGAACAACAACAATGGAGGCATCGGCAATGTGGATCTTGGTATGACCATGTCGATGGCGGAAAGTTGTGGCGATTTAAGCACTCCATCGTCACAGTCTCTGATCGACGTCAACCACAAAATGCATGAGTTAATGGCTGTTCAATACTCTTGCGATCATACCGTTGATTTTGTGCGCATGATGTTGCCACATCATGCTGGAGCTGTGGATATGTGTGATATTTTGTAAGTATTTTGAAGAAAGAGATGTTGAGTGCGCCTGTTATGTGCGGGTGCAGCTAGTCCTGACTCATGAAAAATCCGCTGTCCTCTTTTGTCCGTAATTATTCAGGCTGGAAACCACACAAGACGAGTACTTGATTGAGTTGTGCGACAATATTACCTTGACGCAACGGGCGGAAATTGCTTGGATGAATGATTGGTTGGAAGCTCGCGATCACGCTCCTGTCGCGCCATGTTCTGAAGATTGTATGGCAATGAACGAGATGAAATGGACACCCTCTCCTTGCGAAGATATTTTGTCTACGTCTAGCTTTTGCCACGGAATCAACGGTATGGCGACTGACGGGTACTGTCGCTGTGATGAAGATACTTTTGCGGCAAATAACTACACCTGTGATCAGCCCACTTGGGTAGATGGAGTCGGTCTCTTTCTTCCTGAAGTATTTTGTAAACGTACCTGTGGTATGTGCACGGCCGAAAGTCGGCCCCTCTGGGTACCGAGTTGCGGTAGTGACCATGACGACCACACCGTGATGGGACACAGTGAAGACATGCATGCTCAGCATGGAGACAGCATGCACGCCGAACACGGTGAAGGCGATATGCAGGATACGCATGCAGACCATGCCGAAATGGATCCTTTTGATGAAGGAAACAGAATGGTGTCTGAATCGTCGTCAGACAGCACTATGCTTATCTCGACTCTGCTGCTGCTTGCAGTGTCTTCCTTTGTCCTTGCGGCCGAGATGCTGTAAACGTATTATACGACGAGAATTTTGTTGATCATAATGGAAGATGTAGATAATTAGTTTTGAGTTTTACTAGACACACCAAGCCCGGCGGCCGTGTGAAGTGGGTTTCTTTTCTTGGTGCTGTCACCACTATTTAATCATTTTGAGTTGGACCGAAAAGCCTCATTTTCTGTCAGATTCATCAGTTTCAAAACATTACTTATGCATAATTTCATGCTTTCTTAACTTGTTCGGACACTTTCACTTCTACACTGGGAACTGCTTCATTCGCCACCCCCTCTAGAGCTGATCAGCACGGTCTGTGTCGTAGTATTGGGTAAAGTCACTCTTGCTATTTGACTTGAACATCACACCAAGTTCTTCAAATTCAAAGAGCTCATTGTTCTTCTCCATGTCACGGATGCATTTAACATCCGCTTCCAAAATCTCGGGATCACTATGCACCAGCACTGCACCACCCACACATGTCACAAGATCAATGGTGTACTCCACTTGGATGCCAGGCGCCACTCCGGTCTCCATGTAGACAAAGGATTGGAGAGAACGGATTTTATCGAAGCCAGGTGTTGCCTTGACTCTACCACGGGCAAAGGAAACGAGCTTGACCTCTTGCCCAGCAGCTTTTAATGGCGGTCTTGGGACATCTGGGGTAATTGTAAATTGTCGGCCATCCACGTACGAGTCGACTGCCACGTCAACTTGTGTGTAACCACCTGTCATGGCTCTTGCAAGGGGTTGCCAGGCACCGTCTCCACCGTTGGCGCGGCAGTTCATTTCTACGAGGCAAGGGCCATCAGCGGTCATGATAACCTCCCCATGCGTCGGTCCATTCTTGATTCCAATAGCATCCAGCACACGGCGAGTGTATGGAATAAGAATTCTAGCCTCTGGTGAATCGGGCTCAACTGGGAGGATGCCGTAGTAAACAAAAGCGGAACCATTCGCCGGTCTCTTATCATAGCCCCAAACCATCATCGTCTTGTGAATACCGTCGCGGCTCACATGGTCGACAATGTACTCCTTTCCGCGAAGGAACTCTTGGCACAAAACTGCCGGGCAAGCTCCTCCGTTGACCATTTGACTCTGCATGAGAGTGATGAAGTGATCCTTTGCCTCATCCATGGTGTGGCACAATTTGACGCCATCGCTTCCAGCAGATTCGACTGGTTGTGGCACATAAGGGAAAAAAATAGAAAAGAACAGGATAAGGTTAGAAAAGAACGAAAAGTTCGCTTGTATTCCAACCACATTATTTTGAATGCAGTCAAAGTATACTCACCAGGCTTGAGAACGACAGGGAATGGTTCTCGTTCCAAAAATTCTTTCACTTCCTCAAATTTGGTACCACCAGCTTGACGAACGGAGCGCAAACCAGACTGTCGGATCAGTTCCTGTTGAATCTTCTTGTCTCGCCTATTTGGGATTTCGGTTCCGTTGGTACGTAGCTTCATGGCCTCCGACAAGACATCGGCATAATCGACACCGCTCTCGCCACCAGCAAAACATGCCACCACATTAAAGGTACCCGCTGCCTTTTTGACGGCTGCAATCGTATCTTCAATTCCATCCAATTGCGTTACCTGGGCGTAGTACTTGAATTGTTCGGGGCCTCCTACACTGAGAGGGACATGCAGCTTCATCTCGGGGACCAGTCCTTGAGTCCAGAGTGCAATCACATGAAAACCTCTATTCATGAATTCCTTGGCCACACAACATCCAGTCGAGTAGGGATCCACCACGACCACAGCTTCTTTGGTCGCGTCGACGGTTGTGGCCCGCTTCTTCAAGCCCATGCTTCGCAATTCGGGTCGATCCATGGATTGATGGCGAATCAAGGACGGTCCCACACTGCTGTACACACGTCGGTGACCCGCCGACGCACCTCCCGCGATGGAATCGGCACGAGGCTTTTGTAGATTCTCAGCCACCTTTTCATAATCAAAAAAGGCATTGATGGTTTCCATGTATCGGACGAATTCCGTATCCCTTTTCAAAACCTCCGGATCTTCATGCTGTAAAATAACACTTCCGATTTGTGTGACCAAATCCACGGTATAATCGACTTTGCTACCGACTTTGACGCCCGTTTCGAGACAGACAAAACTGGGCAATTTCTTGACCATGGAATATCCGGGCATCGCCGTGACGGTTCCCTTGGAGTAGGAAACCAAACACAATTCATCTCCCGACGACTTGAAGGGTGCAGGTGGCTTGTCGGGCAATTTGGCAAACTGATAATCATCCAAATAGGCATCAGCCGTGGCTTCAACTTGGGAATATCCTCCATTGAGTGCCTTGGCCAAAGGACGCCAATTTCCATCCCCTCCACGCGCCCGACAATTCATTTCGACCAAACAAGGTCCGTCTTGTGTGATAATGACTTCTCCATGGGACGGACCATTTTGAATGCCCAAAGCATCTAAAACGCCTCGAACATAGGAAATGAGGATTTTTGCTTCTGGTGAGTCCGAGGGAACCGGAGAACATCCATAATAGACAAAGGCGGCACCATTGGCAGGGCGTTTGTCGTAGACCCACACCTGACAGTAGCCGTAGTATTGTGATGTTTATTGTATAAATTCGTTTCGGTTGGTATATTAGTTGGATGTGAACAGAAAAGAAAAGAAAAGTCGAATGAGATTCAAAAATATTTAATTTGGATCACAAACGTATCAATGAAAAAATAATAATCCTCTCCAAAAATATAGACACGTGATAAATTCCAATAAAATACAAAATAAAATATATACAAAACAAAAACGTACCATCATGGTCTTGTGCACACCATTCTGACTAACATGATCCACTACATATTCTCTGCCTTTTAAAAATTCTTGACAAAGCACGGCTGGAACATCTCCTCCATTGACCATTTGGGATTTCATCAAGACCTGAAAATGTTCCGTGGCTTCCGCAAAGGAATGACAGAGCTTGACTCCATCACTGCCTGCCGATTCATTGGGTTTCAATACCACAGGATAACTTTCGGTCTTGAGGAAGCCTTCCACCTCTGCAAATTTATCACTGCAAGCCTGTCGGACACTTCGAAGTCCCACTTTGCGAATCAATTCTTGTTGCATTTTTTTATCACACCGATTGGCCACTTCGGTCCCATTGGTCCTTAACTTCAAGAATTCCGACAATTTATCCGCCAATACCACACCGGCTTCTCCTCCGGCCAAACACGCCTTGATGGTATACCCCGCTTTCGCAGCTGCTTCCTTGCACAAGTCGGCCGTTTTGGCCAAATCGTCCGCGGTTTCTTCCACTTCAAAGGAATATTCCATTTTGCCACCGACCGATTGCGGGACGTGGGTTTTCATTTCTTCCGAAAAGCCGGCCGTCCAGACGGCGGCAATTTGATAGCCACGCATGGAAATTTCCTTGGCAATCAAACATCCCGTCGAATAGGGATCCACTACCAACACCACATCGTGGAAGGGATCATTGTTGAGAGAGGCTGACGCCATCATGGTACTAAAAGAATCCGCCATTTTTGAAACTCAATGATATCTAGTTATATCTTTCTTTAACTGCAAACTTAATGAATGAATCTCGGTGTGAATCTATCTCGAGTTTTTTTTTAGTGGCTCTTGTCAACCCAACCCAACAAATAAAATAAAAGATGTGATATATATCCTTTCGGAATAATTATGTTTTCTGTTGCCCAATCAAAAACAGGAGGACGTACTTGAACATCCTGAAGTCTTGGAAAAAAAGCTCTTGGAAATTACTAAATTTTAGACCAGAGCGCGAAAAAGACGCGTCTTGTGAAGTTTTACCATACAATCGTACTACTAGTTCCAGATTACAATCTTCCGAGTGAAGCTGTGGAAGCTAAGACCCGGGTTTCCTCCAAAAATTGAAGAAACGACCCGCTGCGAACCAATGAATCGGAAGTACAATAATACACTTGTAGAATTGCGAAAGGCTACTGAGAACGAAAATAATCGCGGATACAAAGACAACTCCGGAAGAAGAACCAATCAAAAAGCATTCGGAAGTTTGTCCAAAACTGGGACATCTTCCACCCAAGCCGTACGAAGTGCAGAAAGTATGCTTAAACCTAAAAACACAAAAGCCCTAAACCTAACCATGCAGTATACTTGTGGATGTTTGTCCCTGTTGCTACTGTATGGCTTAAGACTAACTAGGTAGGCTACTAGCTAGCTAGGGGGCGTAAAAGGGGACTCGCTAAGCCCTGCACCAGCCACCCCTTGCCACCGACTGAAGATAGGTCCAGTCAGGGAGGAAAGGGTCAGTTAATCCAAAAAACAAATTAGGCAAACAGAACGTGAACAGACCGAAAATGGAATGGAACTTGCTTTTTGCCTTTCAAATTCCTCAAGGAGGGACGCAAACTGGGTTTGTTCCCCGCCGTTGCATCAGCGCTTCGGATCTCTGGGATGGGTTTCCATGATGGCTCTAGCGCTATATGTTCCCATTAGCTGCAACCTACAAAGTCGCTTTGTGGATTAGTTTGAGGAAGACACATAGCTGTACGAAGGAGAGGAGGGCTGTGCCGTGTACTGCATTCCTCCCACCCCCTATCCAACATGTCTAAACCCTAATGACATTGCATAAGAAACGAACGAGATACTATCAACTATTCCTTAGATATGTGTTAAACAAAATCTACAGTACAAATTCCACCTAGTCTCCCCTCAAACGATCTCCAACAAATCCTCACCCTTTATGATTAAAGTTGAAGTCTCATTCATCGTCGAAGGGGCTCAGTCTGAGTAGTGGCATCCAGAGTTGGAGAAGGAGAGGTGTTGATTGTTGTTATGGCTGCAATGTCAGCCGGAGGCTCCGTCTTTGTGGTGCTGGTCTTTTCGGGGGTGGCTTCAGCTCCCCCTTTGAAATGTATTGTGGAAGTTGATGACGACGATTTTCTGTTCCCCGGAAGTTCCAGAATCACCAAATGCCTGATCTTGTAGCGACTCATGCATGTGGTCCGCAGGAAAGCATCGTTCCCAGTATTGTACAGCAAACAACTGCTGGGCCCTCTTCTTGAACCATTGACGAGCTCACTTCGATTTTGCTCTCTTCTTGAATTGGCTAGGAAGCCTTTTTCAATGCTTCAATGTTTTCGACGTTGCGATTTTCCGGAATTGGTTCGGTCGCCATCTTCAGGTCTTCGATCTCTTCGACTTTGCTCTCCTCTTGAATTGGTTCGGGAGCCATTTTCGGTTCTTTGATGCGTTCATCGTCCGCAAAAGAATGTTCGGATTTTTCTACCGAGTCAGCCATCGATAATGGCAGCCCTGGTGACGACGGTCGGTCAAGTTCAGGCCCACTGGAACCTATGGACCTAGAGTATTGTCCTGAGTACTTTCCCGGCAAATTAGGAGTCCCCCCAGTGTAGCTTGCTTCGCACGTAATACTTTGAGTTACGTCTGCGTCCCGCAAAGCTGCGATTTTTGGCAGAAAGTATATGAGAAGCGTCGCCACACAATCTATGCTCAACATTATGCTGGTGTAGCTTGATCTGTCCGAATGGCTCAGGTCATCCAAAAACAAGATGATAAACCGAAGAATCATAAAGATGAAGTGGCTGTACGTCATCAGTCCCAACGTCTGGCTTTCGTTGAACTCCTGCCGCACGTGGCGCATTTGGAACGCCAAAACAGTGCTGCTAAATAACAGCGTAGCAAGCCAGCCCATGGCAATGTAACTCCACACGTCCGTGTCGGAGGCGCAATAGTTGCTTCGGCGGACAATCGTTTCGTTTCTTGCGGTTAAATCTGTCGAAAGAGAAAGCTCACCTTCCAGCTCGGGTGCATCCACAGCCGACCAAATGATCAAGTAAATCACGATCACTGCAACGATGGCACAGACAGAACGAAAAAGATGCTCTCGTTTAATCTTGACCTTTTTCATTCTTGTCGAGCCATGCATCAATCGGTTTATCGCAGCTACTTTGACGAGCAATGGTGCCAACTCCAGGGTGTAGCCGGTAAATTGGAACCAAGGCGCCGCGATACAAGTTCCTACTGTCGGAGGAACCGCCGTCAGCAAGGCTCCAATGGACATCAACACAAGCCCGGCCAGCAGCATGCGAAGAAAATCCACCTGCGCGTAAATCATGACGCGTCTACCCTGATTCAAGTGAACAATGGCCGACGCACACAGAGCCATTACCAGCGCCAAACATGCCAGTGCAATCGAAGTGACGGTCAGAGCCACGTTTTCTTGTTTTTGCGTAATGACCCTGGGATAGGAAAAGGGAACCCAGCTCTGCATGGTATCAATGTGGTCCACCACCCATTGGCAGGTTACATCTCGCATCAACGTTGCGCGGGACTCACCCAAGGCATCATTTTCCTTCAGTAGATCGAAATAGGACCCATAAAGGAGGGTTGTCAATGTGAACTGCTGCATTGCTGGTACAACGGGACTCTTTTCCGCATCGGATATTCTAGGATCGTTGAGTTCGTCAGTCAAAGCGGTAGAAAGAGACTTGTACAATAGTTGCGGTGGGTCGTCACAAGCCCCTCGGGGATCCCCCACCCGGGCCTCCCAATCGGCAGAGCACATATCCTCCCATGAGCGTTTGTTGTCGAGACATTCCTGTGTGGCGGGTGGAAATACCACCGCATGAAGTTCCATATCGGTCCCAATCAGGCGTTGATAATTCGGGTCCGGTTCGGCCCACATGATCATAATATTGGATTTTGTGGCAATGGCGGCTTCCAAGATATCGACGCTATCCCAGTCGTCGTGTCCTCGAAGGTCCTGCCCGTGTCTGTCTCCGGACAATGCAATATCTAAATGATGGAAGAGGGGTTCCGCAAACGACGTCCACTCGCAGGGGTAATCGACCACATGGCCGGTACAATTGGTTGGATACACGGTGCAATTATTGGCGTCCGTCTTTCGGAAATGCCCCGTGTAGGCATCTCGTACAAAATACTTTTCTCCTTCTTCGTCATTCTCGGCTGGAGCCCGTTGGGCGAACTCATCCGGAGTGGAGCAATTGTTGGCGGAAACGTCAAGGCAATAGTCTTTCCAGCGGGTAGGTCTCAAAAAGGTGTCTGCCAACTTTTGTCGGTTTTCCTCGCCTTGCAGGCCCACATAGGAGATCAAAGTGGGGTCTCTCTCCACTGTGATCTTTGGGATATATCTGTAGTATGATTTTAAAAATGAGATAGTAAATGGAGGAACATTGTTAGCAACAGGCAGGCGATTGGGCATCAACAGAAGCTGACTCTCATGTGTTAATCAGTACAATATTGTACTCACAGCGTTTCCCGTGCCAACACGCCTAAGGCTTCGGGAGGTTCGGTAATCCGATTCTGAATGGCTTCCGGTTCCAACAAGGCGGATCCACTCCATAATTCAGGGCAAATATTGGCACAATTTTCGTAACCTTCCTCACTCTTGTCGGCCAATCGACAGTCTTTGTACTTGTGGGCATTCTCAAAGCACACGCCCGTATCGCTCTGTCCATAGCCAAAGGCCCCGTGCGGCTCATAAAAGCTCTTTTTGTCGCCCACGGCAGCCGCTTCAATGGTGGTAGGGACGCCCAACATTTCACTAAACAAAATTTGCATGAGCCAGGCATTAAAGGTGGAGGATTCCCAATTGCCACTGGTGCTTCGGACTTCCAAGTAGTCAAAGGCGGGTTCTACGCAAATGCCTCGTTCGGCGGCATCCTCGGGGTCTTCGCTGTTGCAGACTCGTTTCTTGGTCCATCCCGGCAATCGCTGGTAGAGGCAGCCACTTTCGTAGGGATTGGTACACACACCATCACTGCCACAAGTCGATAATTCTCCTTGCGACGCGTGGCATTCCTCGTCGGTGGTGCAGGTACTAGTACTGCTGGCTTGTGCGCTTGTTGTGAATAACAATAAACCAATGAGCAGCAACCATGGGAAGGTCTTGCGGCTGATCATAGGAAGCCAATCATGGCTCGTTGGTGGATTGCTGCGGCGACTGGTAAGGAAGCTCATAGTAGTACCGTGCTTGCTGGCAGCTTGGTCGGTCGGAACTCTCCTCCCGATGAGATATTGTAGCTAAGGAGACAACTGTATGAGAATCACAAGAAACTAAATTAAAAGACAACTCTAAGAGAATGTTTGCTTCTGGGAAGATGTGATGATATCGATAATTTTATGAAGATTGTTCAATGATTCAATTGTTATGAAT
>ENA-ORBV01006784-ORBV01006784.1-microbial-mat-metagenome-genome-assembly--contig:-NODE-6784-length-20003-cov-9.866456_pt1 | contig 20003 bp, 17 predicted proteins | sample MGYA00237777_ERZ505514 | MGnify/ENA primary metagenome ERZ505514 (study PRJEB26160, sample SAMN06269048) | microbial mat metagenome | isolation source: Oligotrophic lake microbial mat | place... | reverse complement strand
GGGGGCGCCCTTCAGCTGCGGCAGCCAAGCCACCAGCCGCGTGCCCCGCCCGGGCGCGCTGTCCAGCTGCAGCCTGCCGTCGAGCGCCTGCACTCGCTGGCGCATGCCCAGCAGGCCGTGCTGGCTGCCACGCACGGCGTTGGGATCGAAGCCGCGTCCGTCGTCTTGCACCGCCACCTCGATGCCGGCTGGCGCGCCCGTCGTTTCGCGCAACGTCACATGCACCGTGCTCGCCTTGGCGTGTTTGGCGATGTTGGTCAGCGACTCTTGCACCAGGCGGTAGACCGTGATGGCGCTGCGTTCGTCCAGCGTCAGCTCTTTCAGCTCGGTGTGCACCTTCAGTTCGCTGCGCTGTGCAAATTCGCGTGACAGGATGTCCAGCGCTGCGGCCAGGCCCAGGGTGGACAGGGCCGAAGGGTGCAGGTCTTCGATGATTCGGCGCTTGAGCTCGATGCCCCGATTGACGGTGCCGTTCAGGTGCGCCAGCCGCGCTTCGCTCTCGGCCACCGGGCCGCCCAGGCTGCGCTTCAGACGCGCCGCGTCCAGCTTGGCGGCCGTGAGCAAGGCGCCCAGTTCGTCATGCAGCTCGCGCGCCAGACTGGCGCGTTCGTCTTCGCGTGCACTTTGCAAGTGATGCGCCAGCTCGTTGAGTTCAGCGGTGCGGCGTTCGACCTGCCGTTCCAGCTGGTCACGCTCTGCCTGCAACTCGGCGTCGTGGCGGCGCTGGGCGGCATCGGCGGCGCGCGACTGGCGCAAGAACAGCACCATGGCCAGCGTGCCCAGCGCAGCCATCGCCCCCAGCGCCAGGCGGCTGACACGCAAGGTCTCGGCGACGCCGTCGCGGCCTTCGACGATGCGCGAAGACTCCAGCGCAAACAGGCGGTCGGCGGCAGAGCGCACCGCGTCCATCTGCTCCTTGCCGATGTTGGTGCTCAGCAGTGCCTGCCAGGTGTCGTGGCGACCTTCGCGGTACAGCTCCAGCACCGTTTCCATCTCCGACAGCTTGGACTCGGCAGCCCCGATGATGGCCGCCACGTGCACGGCCGCTTCCGCGTCGTCGCCATAACCTTGGGCGACGGCCTTGGCGAGCATGCGCACGCTGCCCAGCGAGCGCTCGTAGGGCTCGAGGTATTCGTCGCGCCCCGTGAGCAGAAACCCGCGCTGGCCGCTTTCGGCGTCGCCGACACGGCGCACCAGCAACTGCACGTCGCGCCGCAGCTCCACACGCTGGTCCAGCGATGCCAGCGCCACGCTGGCGCGGTGGTAGGCCAGCTCGTTGATGACCAGCACCAGCAGCACGGCGGCCAGCGCCAGCGGCAAGGCCCAGCGGCTGCGCGGCAGTCGCCGCACGATGTTCATTGGCATCCCTTGCCCCTACACTGCCCGTCCATGAAGCCACACACCCGTTCGATCGGGGCGCCCGCCCGATGATCCGCGTTGCCATCGCCGACGACCACGCGCTCGTTCGAGCCGGGTTGCGCCAGTTTCTGGCCGAGCACGACGACCTGTCGGTGGTGGCCGAGTGTGCCAACGGGCGCGAACTGATGGACGTGGTGCGAGCCGAATCCGTCGACGTGGTGCTGCTGGACATCGCCATGCCCGAACAGACCGGCGTGGACCTGCTGCTGGCCATCAAGGCCCGTGCGCCGGCGCTGCCGGTGCTGATGCTCAGCAGCTACCCCGAAGAGCACTACGCCACCACGCTGCTGCGCCAGGGCGCCGCAGGTTACATCGGCAAGGACACCGACCCCGACGAGATCGTGCGCGCCATCCGCATGGCCGCCGCCGGGCGCCGTTACATCACCCCCGCTGTAGCCGAACAACTGGCCGCCGGGCTGGGTGGCGGCGACAAACTGGCGCACGAAAAGCTGTCTGACCGCGAAATGCAGGTTTTTTTGCACCTGGCGCGCGGCGAAACGGTGGGCCAGCTGGCGACAAGCCTGTCGCTGAGCGTGAAGACGGTGTCCACCTACCGCACCCGGGTGCTGGAAAAAATGGCCCTGGGCTCGAACAGCGACCTGACCTACTACGCGTTGAAAAACGGCTTGCTGAAGTAGGCCCAAGCCTGACTCGCACAGCGGCCGGCGCGGCGCGGCGGCTTCAAGCCAGCGCACCGGGCACCGTGGGCGGAGCGCCCGCTGCAAGGCGCTGGCAGTAGGCGATCAGTTCGTCCAGTTCGCCTGACTTGTCGAACACGCGGTCAGCACCCAGGGCCAGGCACCTGGCCCGCATCTCGGGCGTGGTGTAGTTGCTGAGCACGACACAACGTGCCGGGTGAGCATGCAAGGCACGCAACACACCCAAGCCCGAGCCTTCGCGCAAGAAGAGGTCAACGATGACCAACTCACAGCGCTTGGCGGGGTCGTTGAGCCAGTGCCGCGCCTCGGCCTCCCCCTCGGCCCAGCCCACCACCTGAACGGGCACGAGCTCCTCCAGGGTCGCGACCAGGTTCTCGCGTATCACCGGGCTGTCCTCGACAACAAAGGTACTCAGGGCTGGTGACTGGTTGCTCAACTGTGGACCTTCGTGCTGCGCACGCCGGTATTCGCCCTTGGGGCGGCCCGGCGCGTTCATGGCGGGTTCTGCACCCGCGCCGGGGCTTCGGGCGCGGTGGCCCGGAGTGTGCCGCAGTGCGGGCAGGGCATGCGCTAGACCATGGCCGCCAGTGCAAGTGCAGCGTCTTCGGCCGGCGCCACCTCCATCAGCACCGGCAGGGCATCAGGGGCAGCGGCCAGTGCCGGCAAGGGCATCAGGTCGGCCAGCAGCGCAGCAGCGGCTATTGCCAGCAGGCTGCCTGCGGGCCAAGCCCAAGCCAGCAACGCGGCCCGCTTGGGTGAGGCAATCGAGGTTCTCATGCGCCTTGCTCCGATAGGGACTGGCGGGCAACAGGTGGCTTGCAGCGGCTCGTCAGCGGGTCAACTCTTGGCCGCCACGATCAGGCGGTTTTCAACCGCCACCACGCCGGCCACCGCAGCGGCGAGCTTCTCGGCGCGTTCGCGCGAGGCGCTGTCGGGCGCGGTGCCAACAAGCGCCACGCGGCCAGCCACGGTGTCCACATCGATGCGCAGTGCGCTGAGCTTGTCGTCGCGCGCCAATTCGGCGTTCACCTGGGCAGTGATGGCGGCATCGCGGGTGGCATTGGCCACGTCCTTGCTGGCTTCACGCAAGGCCTGGCCAACCTGGGCGCCGGCCCTTTCAACATCCGAACGCGCCCCTGCGGTCTTGCGCTCGGCCGTGGCGATGCCTTGGTCTATGCGCTGACCCACGGTGGGGCCGGCAGGCGGCTGTTGATCACAGGCGGCAAGGGCGAAGGCGGCGGCAGCGGCGGCAACGATGGCGAGGCTGCGGGTGTTGAGACGGGTGCGGGTCATGGCATCTCCATGAGTCTGTGGCCGCAGGGGCCGGTAGGCGGAAGATAGACAATCGCTCGGCTGCAGCCCATCGTCCGATGCCGCAGTGCCGTGTCGGACCAGGCCTACGCCAGGCGTCGGACCCGTGCGGTCACCGACGGCGGTCAGCCCCAGGGGCAGGACACCGCAGCGCAGTTCACAACGGCCACGCACTATTTCCACTGGAACGTGACGGGGCCGATGTTCAACACCCTGCACACCATGTTCATGGCCCAGTACACCGAACTGTGCCGGCCGCCTTTGCCGCCACCTTTGCCGCCGCCAGGGTGTCAACCCGCCTGCCCTTTGTCGAGTGTCTGTGCTACCTTACAAGGTATGTACGCCGAATTTGACCAGCGCTTGTCGCAGCTCTCCGAGTTGGCGCCCGAGCTCGCCTCTACCGTGGTGCGGGTGGCGGGCGATATCGCCCTGGTCATCGGCGCCGACGGTGTGATCTGCAATGTGGCCGAAGGCCAGGTGCCACTGGGCAGCCAGGGCCAGGAATGGCTGGGCCGGCCCTGGGCCGAAATCGTGCCCAGCGCCGCGCGGCAGAAGGTGGAACTGCTGCTGCAGGAAGCGCAGAACCACGGGGTGTCGCGCCGCCGCGAGCTGAACCACCCCACGACGGGCGGCACCGAAATTCCGGTCTCCTGGGCCGCCGTGCGCCTGGGCGCCAGCGGCCCGGTGCTGGCCGTGGGGCGCGACTTGCGAGCCGTCAGCGCCATCCAGCAGCGTTTCCTTGACGCCCAGCAGGAGATGGAACGCGAGTACTGGCAGCGCCGCCAGGCCGAAAGCCGCTATCAGCAGCTGTTCCAGGTGGCGCACGACGCCGTGCTGGTGCTGGACGCAGAAACCTTTGCCGTGCTGGAAGCCAACCCGGCCGCCGGCCCGCTGCTGGGTGCGTCGGCGTCTGAACTGGTGGGCCACACGCTGCGCCGTTTCATCGACCCGCCCTTGCGGCCGACGCTGGACGAACTGCTGGTCACGGCAAGGGCCAGTGGCCACGCTGCGGAGATGCGGCTGAAGGTGGCCAGCACCGACTTGCCCATCGACCTGTCGGCCACGCCGTTCAGGGCCGAGGACAAGATGTGCCTGCTGCTGCGCGCACGCCGCGCGCTGGCTTCGGCCAGTGACCCCCAAGCTGTGCTGGACTTCATCGGCCAGACCCCCGACGCGGTGGTCGTCACCGACTCGGCCGGCCGGGTGTTGTGGTCCAACCGCGCTTTTGCCCAGATGTGCGACTCCTCGCATGAATCACGTCTGAAAGGCCACCTGCTGGCTGAAGCCGTGGGCGGCGACCCTGCGCAATGGGCCACGCTGCTGGCCCGTGTGCGCCGTCGCGGCATCGTGGGCCAGGCCACGGTCACGCTGCGCCTGCCAGGGGCGCAGCCGCTGCGGGCCGGTGTGTCGGCCGCGCTGCTGACCGAAGGCGACCAGGAACACATCGGCTTCACCTTGCGCGCGGCCACCGGTCCGGACCTGCCGGCCCTGCCCACGGGCACGGCTGAAGAGCTGGACCTGGGCCTGGCCGAGTTGGTCAACCGCCTGGGCCAGCTGTCGCTGGCCGACCTGCTGACCGAAGCCAGCCGCACGGCCGAGGTGCACTTCATCCAGGCTGCGCTGCGCGCCAGCGGCGGCCGCCTGGACGCGGCTTCGGCCACGCTGCAGATAAGCCCCGCTTTGCTGTTGGACCGCATGGCGCAGCTGGGTCTGCCACCGCCGGCGACCCTTTGGCTGAGCCGAGTCAACGGCCAACTCCCGCACGCGAACTGACCGTGGACTTGAGCGTGGACAGCCCGGCCTTCGGCCAGGCCGACCTCACTAACTGCGAGCGCGAGCTCATCCACCTGGCCGGTTCGGTGCAGCCCCACGGTGTGCTGCTGTTGCTGCGCCAATCCGACCTGGTGGTGCTGCAGGCCAGCGCCAATGCGCAAGCCTTGCTGGGCGTGCCGGCGCATGCGCTGCTGGCGATGCCCCTGCACCGGCTGGGCGGCAACCTCTCGCACCAGGTGATCAAACTGGCGGGCGAGCTGGATGCACAGGGCGGTGCGCCGCTGCCGCTGCAGTGCCTGGTGGATGGCCCGAATGGAACAGACTGCGAAACACCAACGCGCCGCCTGGAAGGCCATTTGCACCGGCCGCCGGGTGGCGGGCTCATCGTCGAGCTGGAAGCCGTGCCCCGCCCTGCGCCGGGCCAGCCTGCGGCCCAGCCTGGCAATGCAGCGGCGGCCATCGGCCTGGACCCCACCGATCTGGGCCGCCACATTGCCACCGCTGTGCAACGTTTCACTGCGGCGGCCAGCATTCAAACGCTGGCCGACGCCATCGTGCAGGTGCTGCGTGACCTGATCGGCTACGACCGGCTCATGGTCTACCGCTTCGACGCCGACGGCCACGGCAAGATCATTGCCGAAGCCCGTGACCCGCGTCTGGGTTCCCTGCTGGGCCACCACTACCCGGCCAGCGACATCCCGCAGCGCGCGCGGCAGCTGTACCTGAGCAACCGCGTGCGCGTGCTGGGCGACGTCAACTGCGAACCGCAGCCACTGGTGCCCTTGCTGCGGCCGGATAGCGGCCAGCCGCTGGACATGTCGCTGTGCCACCTGCGCAGCATGTCGCCACTGCACCTGCAGTACCTGCGCAACATGGGCGTCACCGGCACCCTGGTGGCTTCGCTGCTGCGCGAGGGCCGCCTGTGGGGGCTGATCGCGGCCCACCACTACAGCCCGCGCCGCATCCGGCTGGCTCTGCGCACGGCGGTTGATCTGTTGGCCGAGGTGGCATCGACCCGCATCGCGGCCATCGAAAACTACGCCCACACCCAGGTGGCGCTGATGGTGCGGCGCCTGGAGCAGCGCCTGATCGAAGCCACGTCTACCGACGGCGACTGGCGCCTGGCCCTGCTGCGCAACCCACGCACGCTGCTGCAGCCGCTGGAAGCCACCGGCGCAGCGCTGTTCCATGACGGCGAGGTGCTGACCACTGGCGAAGTGCCGTCGACGCCCGAGTTGCGCGCGCTGTGCAGATGGGTGGACGGCCAGCCCTTCGAGAGCCTGGCCGATTCTGCATTTGCCTGTTCTTCGGTGGGCAAGGCGCACCCGCCACTGGCCAGTGTCACGCCAACGGCTTGCGGTGTCCTGGCGGTGAAGCTGTCGCGCACAAGGCCCGACTACCTGATGTGGTTCCGCAAGGAGCAGTTGCTCACCGTCACCTGGGCTGGCGACCCCGCCAAACCGATGGTCAACAACGACCCCACGCAGCTGTCGCCGCGCCGGTCGTTTGCGGCCTGGAGCGAAATCGTGCGCGGCACGGCGCTGCCCTGGTCCAACGCCGAACGCGTGATGGCCAGGGCCATCGGCGTGGCGCTGGTGGACATCATCGTGCAGGTGCATGCGGTGCGGCTGCTGATCGCGGAGCAGCAGCTCACGCAGATCCGCGCCACGGTGGGCGCGGCGGCCGAAGCCGTTCTGCTGGCCCGCGCTGACGGCAGCCTGATCTACGCCAACACGGCCTTCGAGGCGCTGCGCGGCGACACCACTCATGCGCTGGCCGCGGGCACTGCAGTGGCCGATCTGTTTGCCGACAGCACCCGCGTTCGGGGTGTCATCGAAGGCCTGTCACAGCAGCCCTGGCGCGGTGAATGTTCGCTGCTGCACAGCGCCGCCCCGCAAGCTGCGCTGCCCGTGGCCGTGCGCGCCGAACTGGTGCCCGGGCGCGACGGCGCGCTGCTGGGTTGCATCATCACGCTGACCGACCTGAGAGAAACACGCCGAACCGCGCAGGCGCGCCAACACCTGCAGGCCGCACTGGCCCTCGCGGGCGGCGATGCCAACTTCGAGCGGCCCAGCGACGAAGTCATCGGCGCCATTCTCACCAACGCCAGCCTGGCCGCGATGGACATTGCCGACGCCGCCGGCGGGCCCACCGTGGCGCCCTTGCTCGAAGAACTGGAAGCTTCGGCCAAGCGCGCCACGGCGCTTTACGCGCAGATGCGCAGCATCTCGGCCTGAGTGGCCGAGGGTCGCTCGCTCAGAGGGCCAGTTCGGCAAACAGCTGCTGGTGCTGCACAAAGGCCCAGCGCGCTTCGGCCACGATGAGGTCGGCCTCTTCAGCAGTCACCGGCAACTGCGCCAGCGCCTGGCGCAGCGCCTGACGCAGCGCCAGCACCCGGGCTTCGTCGCCAAATTCGTAGAACTGTGTCGCCCCTTCAGCGGCCGGGCCCAGTCCGCGGGCGACCAGTCGTTTCAGGATCTGCCCGCCGTGCAGGTCGCCCAGGTAACGGGCGTAGGCGTGCGCCACCAGTGAGGCCGAAGATTGTTGGGCCAGTGCCCGCAGGCGTTCAACATAGGCCACGCCTGCCGCAGCCAGCGGCAACTGGCTGCGCCATTGCGGGCCCTGCAGGCGGTCCAGGTCGGCGGCCAGCGCGGCGCGGCGGTGCAGCTGCAGGTCGTTCAGGTCCTGCACCGCACGGTGGGCGTCGCTGCGCATCAGCGCCGCCTCCATGGCCTCGTAAACGGCGTGCAGGCCGCGCAACAGCGCGCAGTAACCCGGCAGGGCCAGGCGGCCGGACAGCAGTTGGGCCATCACGCCGGTGCGTTCGGTCTGGGCGTGCAGGTCGCGGGTATCCAGGCGCAGGCGCTGCGTCAGGTCCACGGGCTCGGGTCTCAGCGCTTCAGACATCAAAGATCGTCCACCGTCTTGGGCCAGCTGGACTTCAGCAGTCGGCTCAGTGCACGATCGGCCAGCAGTTTGCCCCCGGTCTGGCAGCGGGCGCAGTAGTTGGTTTCGTTGTGGGCATGCACGATGCGCTGCACAGGCGTGGCGCAGATGGGGCAGGGCTGGCCATAGCGGCCGTGCACCGCCATCTGTTCATGAAAGGCGGTGACCTTCTGCGGCCAGCCGGGCGATTCGGCACGCAGGCGCTCGGTCCACTCCAGCAGCACGGCACGTGTGGCATCGAACAGGCGCTGCGTGGCTTCGGCTGGAAGCGCGCGTGTCAACGCCACTGGCGACAGCCGCGCGCGGTGCAGGATTTCGTCGGAATACGCATTGCCGATGCCGCTGAACAGGTGCGGGTCGGTCAGCGCGCGCTTGAGGGTGTGGTTTTCCTTCGTCAGTTGCGCGGTGAACGTGGCTGCGTCGATGGCAAAAACGTCCAGCCCGCCGGCGTCCAGCGCAGCCAGCGCCGTGGCCCCCGCCACCAGGTGCAGCGACGCACGGCGGCTGGTGCCGGCTTCGGTGAGCAACAAGGAGCCGGCGTCGAAGTCCAGACACAGCAAGGCCAGCTTGCCCGGCAACTTGGCGTCGGGTGCCAGCCAGCGCAGGCGGCCGGCGATCATGAGGTGGATGACGAGGAACAGGTCGCCTTGCAGCGCCAGCACCAGCCGCTTGCCCAGGCGCTGAACATCCAGCACCGCGCGACCCTCGGCCTGCGCGATGGGCGGCAGCGCCGTGCGCAGCACAAACGGGTTGAGCAGACGCACACGGCGCAGGGTCTGCTGTTGCAGACGCTCTTGCGCTCGTTCGACGTAGACGGTGATGTCGGGCAGTTCAGGCATCGGCGGGCCGGTTCATTGGCATCGTAGCCATTGCCAGCCGCGCTTGGGCTGACGACCCACCCGGCGGCCGTGCGGCGGGTGGCGATAATCCGCGATTGTCTGTTTGCCCCTGCCATGTCCACTGATCTCGCCACGCGCATGCACTCTGAGGTGCGCCGCCGCCGCACCTTCGCCATCATTTCCCACCCCGACGCCGGCAAGACCACGCTGACGGAGAAGCTGCTGCTGTTCAGCGGCGCGATCCAGATCGCCGGCAGCGTGAAGGCCCGCAAGGCCACACGCCACGCCACCAGCGACTGGATGGAGATCGAAAAGCAGCGTGGCATCTCGGTGGCGTCCAGCGTCATGCAGATGGAGTACCGCGACTGCGTCATCAACCTGCTGGACACGCCCGGCCACCAGGACTTCAGTGAAGACACCTACCGCGTGCTGACGGCCGTGGACGCGGCGCTGATGGTCATCGACGCGGCCAACGGCGTGGAGCCGCAGACGCGCCGCCTGCTGCAGGTCTGCCGCGCGCGCAACACGCCCATCCTGACCTTCGTCAACAAGATGGACCGCGAGGTGAAAGACCCGCTGGTGCTGATGGACGAGATCGAACGTGAACTGGGCATGGAAGTGGTGCCCTTCACCTGGCCCGTTGGCATGGGCAAGGCCTTTCATGGCGTGATGGACCTGCGCGAACAGCAGATGCGTGTGTTCAGCCCCGGCGAAGACCGTGTTTCTGGAAAATCGGGTGCCGAAGACGAGATCTTGGCCGGCCTGCACAACCCCGCCTACGCCCAGCGCTTCGGCATGCAGTACGAACAAGCCAAGGGCGAGATCGAGCTGCTGACCGATGCCGCGCCGCCCTTCAACATGACCGACTTCCGCGCCGGCCGCCAGACGCCGATGTTCTTCGGCAGCGCGGTCAACAATTTCGGCGTGCGCGAGGTGCTGGACGCGCTGGTGGACCTGGCGCCGCCGCCGGGCGAACGCACGTCCATCCAGCGCACCGTGTCACCCGACGAAGCCAAGTTCACCGGCGTGGTGTTCAAGATCCAGGCCAACATGGACCCGGCCCACCGCGACCGCATCGCCTTTCTGCGCGTGGCCAGCGGTCACTTCGAACGCGGCATGCGGCTGAAGGTGGTGCGCAGCGGCAAGGAGATGCGGCCCAACACGGTGGTGTCTTTCCTGAGCCAGCGCCGCGAGCTGCTGGACGAAGCCTTTGCCGGCGACATCATCGGCATTCCCAACCACGGCGTGCTGCAGCTGGGCGACACCATCACCGAAGGCGAGTCCCTGCAATTCACGGGTTTGCCGTTCTTCGCGCCCGAGATGTTCCGCAGCGTGGAAGTGGCCGACCCCTTGAAAACCAAACAGCTGCGCGCGGGGCTGACCCAGCTGGGCGAAGAAGGGGCGATCCAGGTTTTTCGTCCGGTATCCGGCGGCGTGCTGCTGCTGGGCGCCGTGGGCCAGCTGCAGTTCGAGGTGGTGGCGCACCGGCTGGAACACGAATACAGCTGCAAGGCGCGCATCCTGCCGGCGCGTTACAACGTCGCGCGCTGGGTGACCTGCGACCTGCCCGAAGGCGCCGCCGCCAGCGAAAAGGAGCTGCAGCGCTTCATCGACGGCAACGGCCACCGCGTGGCGCTGGACGCGGTGGACGCACCCACCGTGCTGCTGGAATACGCCGGTGAACTGCGCGCCATGCAGGAGAACTGGCCCAAGATCAAGTTCCACGCGCTGCGCGAGCATGCGGGGCTGGTGTTTCAGAAGCAGCTGAGCGGGTAAGCCGGCCCTCAAGCCAACAATCGCCCTTCCGCGATTGCGTTGAACACTTCCAGCGCCGGTCGCGGCAACCCGGGTGCACTGAAGAGACCCAGGCCTTCGAGTTCAGGCGCGGCCGCGTCCTGGCCATCGTGCCAGTCGGGGTAGAAGGCGATGAGGCTTTGCACACGGCCTCGCACGGCCAGCGCAAAGTCGCGGATGAAGGCGGCCTGGCCTTGCGGCGTGTACGGATAGGCTGGCGCCGGCACGGCCACGGTGCCTTGCGGCTTGGCGTTGTAGCCAAATTCCACGATCTGGATCGGTCGGCCCAGCGCAGCGATGCGGTCCAACGCGCCACTGAAGGACGGTGCGTTGAAGAAGGGCTGCGGCAGACCTTGTTCGTAGTTCATGTATGGGAAGCTCAGCCCCGCCAGATCAAAGGGCACGTTCAGCGCCTGCATCGATTCAAAGAATGCGCTGGCAGCCCGTTCGTCGCGGCTGTAGCCGAAGCCCGCCACGTGCAACATGATCTTGGCGGCGGGGTAGACCGACTTCACACCACGCGCCGCTGCCTGCAGCAGCGGCGCTGCGCGGGCCCAGAGGTTGTCACGCATCCAGACCGGGTCGTTGAGCGCGTCGATGCCGGGTGGCACCGTCACCGTGTCCCAAAGCAGCAGGCCCAGCACGCCCGCGTCGATCTCGTTGCCCAGTTCGAAGACCTCGATGTTCAGGCCCAGCGACTGGTAGTACAGCGCCACAACGCGGCCGTGTTGTTCTACCCGCTGCGCCAAGTCGGCATCGCTGAGCCCCACCCAGGCCGGTGGCAGCTTCTGCAGACCCCAGTGAGCGGCTTCGTGGCTGAGAAACAGCACCGCATGCAGCCGCATGCCCAGGTCGGCACCATCGCGCAGCAGCGCGCCCGATACTTCGAGGCTGGACCAATATTCGTTGCGCCAGGGCAGCGAGTGCCAGGCCGTGGTGCTGCGCAGTTCGGGCAGCGACTGTGTGGTCACGGCCACACGCAGCCATTCGAAGCCGTTGTCCACGAGTTGGGCCATCGGGTTCCAGGGATTGCTGGCCGGGTTGCTCCAGCGCCTTCGCACGTAGCTGTCCATCACGATGCCGCCCAGCGCGATCGCCGTGTTGCGCGGCTGCGTGGTGAAGCTCAGGTTGGTGTTGGTCAGGGTATTGCCCGAACGATCGCGCACACCACTGCCGGCGGCCACCGTGTAGCGTTCGCCAAAGCCCAGCCGCCGCGTCGGCGCAACCGTGGCGCGGTTGCTGTTGACCACCACCGTGGCCGCCACCGGGCCACGCGGGCCGGTCAGCGTGATGGCGCCGTCTGCGGCCGTGACCGATTCCGAGAAGTCGATCTCGATGGCTGCGGTGCGCGACACACCGGTGGCGCTGGCCGCGGGTGTGCTGCCAGTCACCGTGGGCGGGTCCCGGTCGACCTCGACGTAGGGGTCGCTGCAGGCGGTCAGCAGCGGGCCGGCCGTTAGCCCAGCGGTGGCGCCCAGGGCTGCGCGCAAAAGCTGGCGCCGAGTCGGAAGGGTGCTGAGGTGGATATCCGTCATGTCGGGTCTCCCGGGCTTCGTGAGTTCAGGTCTGGGCTCTGGTCGAGCTCATGGCAGCTGGTCGACTTCTTTGCGAATCCAGGCACAGGCAGCCAAGCGCATGCTGGGCGCCATCTGGCGGTAAAGATCGCCCGTGCCAGCCATGCAACTGCGCCACTCTTTTTCGCCTGCCGCGCGAACATCAGCCCTTGCTGCCGCTGCACCTTCTGCTTCTGCCGCTGCGTCGTCTGGGGGCGGTGTGCTGCCACCCCGCTTGGCATCGCACACATGGCATTCGGTGTCGGCGCTCAGCACTTCGTACTGCAGCTGGCTGGCCGGTGTGCTGAGGTTGCGCCACTCCACATCGGTGGGGCCGCGCAGCACGGCGTAAAGCGGATGGCCGGTGCGTTGCAGACGGGCGCCGAAGAGGGCCGTCTCCTGCAGGAAGGCGGTGACTTCCACGCACTGTCCAGCCGGTGGATTGATTCGCACCACCACACGCGACGACAGACCATTGCCGCTGTTACCAATGTCTTGGCCCGACACGTGAGCGCTGGCAGAGCACCGGCCCAGCTTCCAGGTGCAGGCGCACTGGGTGGTGTTGTCGAGCTGTTCAGACAGCGTTGGCGCGCGACCGGGCTTGGGGGCTGCCGACTGGCGCATCTGATCGAGCGTGTGCCGCATCGTGTCGCACTGCGGGCGCAGGTCAGCGTGGCGCGCCAGGTTGCTGGGCGAACAGACTTGCTGAAATTGCGCTTCCAGTTGTTGTGCGCTTTGGGCGTCGGCGCCGACAACAGACAGGGCCCCCAGCAGCAGGGTGAAAAGTCTCAAGAGGTTCATGGCGATACCTCCTTCTGGCGCAGGACAGGGCAGGTGCCACGGCCGCTCAGCGGCAAACCGGGGTCGCGTCGGCGCCCGGGCCCACCAGTTCGGGGCTGCGGCAGCGCACGCGTTGCGGCTCGTACGGAGACTTGCGCCCCGCGCTGGGCGACAGCTGCGGCGCGGTGTAGGGCGTGCGCTGAGCCAACACGCCGCTCATGGCCTGCGACAGCATCTGCATCTGCGCCATGCGCTGGTGGCCGCCCGTGTCTGCGGCGGGGTCACCCATGAAGGCGCAACCGCCCAGCGCCAGGCTCAGGACGGGCAGGCACAAGGTGGCAAAAAGTGGGTTGCGACGGGTCTTGAACATGACATCTCCTTCGGGGGTTGAAGTGCGTACATGTCGTGTGTGCGGGCTGCGGGCCGCACGGTTCAAGGCCGGCGAAAAAAAGTTCAGCGCGGGTTGCCCATCAGCACGTAGGCGGCCCAGAAGTAGGGGTGCGACAGGTCGCGCACGCTGGCCGATGGCAGCTTTTGCCCACCCAGCCGCCCTTCAATGAAGGCCCGCTGTGCGGCTTGCAGCGCCAGCGCTTTGGGTTGGCGGCGCAGCGTGGCGGCGCCACGGGGGCCGTCGTAGAAGCGGCCCATGAAGTCCGCGCTGCCGCCGTCCTCCACCGGCCACAAGGTGGCCAGGACGGCGTGTGCACCCTGGCGCTGGGCCAGGGCGGCAAAACTCTCCACCTCGCTGCCGTTTTCGTCCAGGCCGCCGCCCAGCGCCGTGTCGCAAGCCGACAGCGTGAGCAGTTCGATGCCGGCAAAGTTCAGCTGGCGGCGGCGCACGTCCTGCAGCGTCAGGCGGCTGCCGTCGCCCAGCAGCAGATAGGAATCGGCCAGCGCACCGGGCCTGAAGCTGAAGTGGCTGGCCAGGTGCAGCACCGGGTCGCGGCCGTCCAGCGCCAGTTGCAGACGCTGCGACGTGAAGCGTTCATCCTGGTAGACCGCCGTGGGCAGGCGGCCGGTGCGCAGTCGCTCGAGTTCGGTGTGCACCGCTGGCAGCGGCGCCAGCGTACCGCTGCCGCGTGTGGCGCCCATGGCCGTGGCGGTCCAGCGTGGGCTGGGTGCACGCGCCACGTGGGCTGCGGCTGCCGGGTTGTAGATGGCCAGCGCGTGGCGCTGCACCAGGAAGCGATGGCCGTCGTGCAGCACGGCAAAAGGCAGGTAACGCAGGCTGCCGTCCAGCGACAGCAGCAAGGTCTGCACACCTGCCGCCTGAAGTTCAGCCACCACCGGTTGCAGCAGCAGCTGGTGCAGGCGCTGCGCCAGCGGCAGATAGGGTTCACGCTGCTGGATGGCGCGCCGCAGCGCCGCCACCTCGCGGTTCAGCAGGGCCGGCGCCACCGGCAGCTGCCAGACACGCTGATGCGTCTCCGTGGTGAGCATGATCAGCAGCCCTTGCTGCGTGACCACGTAGTGCAGCAGCGCCGCTCGGGGCCCCACCTGGGCCAGCATCTGGCGCAGTGCGGGGTCGGGTGCCGACGCACCGGCTGCAGCGGCGCGACCCAGCACCGGGTCGGGCAGCGACAGCGCCAGGCGCGCCACCAGCGCCTGCCATTGCGCCACGGCGTCGGTCCATTGCTGGGCCGCGTCGCGTGCAGGTTCTGCATCCGCCGCCAATTCGCCCAGCAGCACGCGCGCCTGCACCTGGCTGCGCTGTGCGCCCAGCAAGGCCAGGCGTTCGGCGACGCGGCGGTAGGTGGTGTCGGCTTCGGCTTCTGCCGGGCCGCCGAAACGGGCGCGGGTGGCGCGCGGGTCTTGCGGGCCATCACGCTGGATGGACTCGTGCAGCTCGTCTTCTTTCAGCATCGCCACCACGGCCTGGGCTTCGGCCACACGCCCGGCGGCAGCCAGCCGGTCGGCCAGCTGCACGAAACTGGCACGCCGGCTGGCCAGGAAGCGGCGCTGGAAGTCAGCCGGCGCCTGGCTGGCACCCGGCCGCAGCGACTGGATGCGGTTGACGGCTTGCTTGCGCCAGAACAGGCCTGCGCCGGGCTGGCCCAGCGCTTCGCTGGCGCTGCCCAGGAGGTCCAGCGCCCGTGCGTGCAGATCGGGGCTGCGGCCGGCCAGGGCCAGAGGCAGCGCTGCGGCAGCCCGTTGCAGGGCGTCTTGCGGCCTGCGTTCGGCGGCAGAGGCGCCCGCCAGTGCCAGGTCGGCCTGTTCAAGCAGCACACCGGCCAATGCCGATGTGCCGGCGGCCTGGCCCGCATCCTGACGCCGAAGCAGCAGCGCGTGGGCCGCGTCCAGGTGCTGGCGCGCCGACGGCAGGTCGCCGGCCAGGCGCGCCACGCGGCCCAGTTCGATGTCGGTGTCGACCAGCTCGGGGTGGTCGGCGGCCTGGCTGTGCACGGTGATGGCACGTGCGGCCCGCAGTTGCTGGCGCGCTGCGTCCAGTTGCCCCAGATCAGCCAGCGCTGCGGCCAGGCGGCGCTGGCGCAAAGCCACCAACGGGTGGCTGCTGCCCAGCGCGGCCTGGTCGATGGCCACCGCACGTTCGTGCATGGGCACGGCACGTGCCGGGTCGCCGGCGCGGTGCAGCAGCAGCCCCAGGTTGCTGATCTGGTGGCCCACATTGCGGTGCGCCGGCCCGTCGATCTGCAACGCCATGTCCAGCGCACGCTGCAAAAGAGCCAGCGCTTCGCCGTACTCGCCCATGCTCAGCGCCAGCAGGCCGTTGTCGTTGAGTGCACCGCGCAAGGTGGGGCCGGCTTGTCCGTCGTAGCGCGTGGCCAATTCCAGGTCGCGCCGCGCCGACGCGCGCGCGCCATCCAGGTCACCCAGCGCGCGCTGCGCCGATGACACGTTGGACAGGCTCTCGGCGATCAGACGGTCCAGGCTGCCGTGCCGGGTGGCCGCCGGCTGCTGTTCACGGATGGACAGCTCACGACGGAACAGGCGCAGGGCCGTGGCGGGGTCGCCCACGGCCATGTGCACCTGGCCCAGAAAGCTGACCGTCCACGACACAAACAGGTGCTCGGGCCCGAGCAGATTTTCGCGAATCACCAGCGCCCGTTCCAGTGCTGCGCGGGCTTCGGCATAACGTGCCAATTGCAGATACACACCGCCCAGGTTGGTCAGCGCAAAAGCCACGTCCACATGTTCCGGCCCCAGCTGCTGTTCGCGGATGGCCAAGGCGCGCTGCAGGGGCTGCAACGCCAGGTCGGGCTGGCGGTTGCTCATGTGCGCTGCGCCCAGATTGAGCCACGCCCGCGCCACCCACAAGTGGTCGGGGCCATGCGCGCGGGTGCGCAGGTCCACCAGGCGCTGCGTCAACGCCACCCACTTGGCGTTGTTCTGCAGGAAGTAGTGGTGGTCGTTCAGTGCGGCCAGGGCCACGAAGTGCTCGGGCGACAGCTCGCCATGGCGGGCTGTGGCCTCTTCTGCGGCCCGCAACAGCCGCGTTTCGGTGGCCTGGGGCGGTTCTGACGGCACTTGTGCCGATGCCGTGCGCGCCAGGCTGGCCAGCAGGCAAAGGGTCCAGCCCGCAGCCCGTGCCCAGGCCAGCCAACGACCGTTTGACGGTGCTGCGGCTGCAGGCAAGCCGGTCCTCAGCGCGGCGGCTCGGCGCCGCACACCCGCGTGTCGCCGCCGGCCAGGCACAGGTCGCCGATCAGGCTGCTGGTCTCCCACGGCACCTGGGTGCCGCCGGTTTCTTGCAGCACCGCCGCGCGGGTGCGTTTGAAGACGGTTTCGATGGGCAGTCCGGGTGTGCGCAGCTGCGCCGCCAGGTTGCGCGTGTAGGGGCTGTTGCGGCCGCTGCTGTCGTCGGCAGCCAGCGCACCCGGCGCCGTGGCATAGGCCACCAGCGTGCCGCGCGGCGCCACCGCCGCCGCCAGGCCCGGCGGCGGGCGGCTGCCGGGCTGGGTGCGCAAGCGGCTGCCAGGCGGTGGACGCACCATGGGCGCGCTGCGGCAGGCGTCGAAGACCAGCAGGTTCACGCCCGAGCCGCTGCGCGACAGGCGCTCGGTCAGGCCGGTGGCGTCCAGCGCACGGCCCAGCAAATCGTCTTCGGAACGCAACTCGGCGTCCACCGGGATCAGGTAGTTTCGGCCACGGTACTGCGCGCCGTGGCCGGCGAAGTAGAACAGGCGCGTGCCAGCGCCCGGCGTCGCCGACACCCAGTTGCTGATGGCCTCGAGCAGCTGAAGCAAGTCAGCGTCCAGCATTAGCGTGACCTGGAAGCCCAGCTCTTGCGCCACCGACTGCATCAGGCGTGCGTCGTTGCCGGCATTCTTCAGCGGCGCGCCGGGATAGGCCGCGTTGCCGACGATCAAGGCCGAGCGTGGGCCCGTGCTTGCGCTTGTGCCTGTGCTTGTGCTTGCGCTAGCGCTTGCGCTTGCGCTTGTGCTTGTGCTTGTGCTTGTGCTGGCATTTGTGCTCCGGGTCTGCGCAGCCGCCGGCAGCCACACTGCCGCACCGGCGCCCAGGCCCAGCAATTGGTGCAGCGCCTCACGCCGCGTGGGCTGACGCGGCGCAGCGTTGACACGAAAGCGCTCACTGTCCACGGGGCCCCGCCAGGTCCACATCGATGCTGCGGGTCAGCCCGCTGGCCAGCAACAAGGCCCTCATCTCGTTCAGCGACAGCTGCTCTGATGCCAGCCAGTATTCACCAAACGGCGTCGGACCGCCCACCACCTTTGCGCCGGCGGCGCGCAAGGCCGTGCGCAACTGCACCTCGGTGGCCTCGGGCACGAAGGTGACACGCAGGGTGCGCAGTTCGGTCACGGGTGTGGAGCGCATGCCGGTGTCGGCGGGCGGTGAGCTGACCATCCAGCCGATCAGCAGCGCCTGCGCCAGCAGCAACGCCGCCATCGCCGCGCCCAGTTGCGGCGTGGCCAGCCAGGCCCACAGCGTTTGCGTCCATGAGGGCTGGCTCGGCGCCGCTGCAGCACGCGCCGGCCGCACCCGCGACAGCAAGGCTTGCAGCCCCAGGTCGGCATCGGCAGGCTGCGGCGCCGCGATGCTGTTCAGCAGCGCCTGTTCACGCACCAGCGCCCGCGCGGCCCAGGGGCAACGGCACAGCGCATTGGTCATCCAGGCCTGTTCTTCGGCGTCAAGCGTGCCGTTCAGGTGCCAGGGCAGGGCCTGCAAAAAGCGCTGCCGCTCGGTCGCGTTCAGGGTGCCGGTTTCAGCCATGGTTGGCACCTCCTGCGGGGCCGGTGGCCGATGCACCTTCGACACAGCTGCGCATCTGGCGCCGGGCATGGAAGAGCCGTGTCTTGACGGTGCCTTCGGGCACCTGCTGCACCAACGCCACGTCGGCCAGGCCCAGGCCTTCGTAGTAGACCAGCTGCATGCATTCGCGCTGCGCCGCGTTCAGCTGCTGCAGGCACAGGCGCACCTGCTCGGCTTGCTGCCAGCGCGACAGCGCCGTTTCGCCGTCGTCGACGTCGGCGGCCAGCGTGTCGGCATGGTCGTCGATGTCATCGGCATCGGGCGCCTGCTGGCGGCCCTGTTCCAGCGACTTGTAGCGTGCAATGCCCAGCACCCAGGTGGTGACCAGCGATTCGCCGCGAAAACGCGCCGCGCTTTTCCAGACTTCATGCAGGGTGTCCACGACCACGGTCTGCGCCTCTTCGTCATTGCGCAGGCGCTGCCACGCAAAGGCGTGGATGCGCCGCGCCAGCAGCCGATGCAGTTCCACCAGCGCACGTTCGTCCCGCTGGGCACAGCGTTGCAGCAGTTGGCGGGCTAAGGTGTCGTCGATCAGCGGCTGCATGCGTTGCGTTGGCGGGGCGTTGCGTCACGCCCGGGGGTCGTGATGCATTCTGCAGCACACGAAGCGTCTTCATATCGACAGTCGGGGGTTCGTCGATCGCCACCGCACCGGCTTCAACGCTCGAAGCGCACCAGCGCTTCGGTGAACTCGAAGTCGTCCAGGTCGCTGGGCGAACAGTTGCCCGCGATGGCCACCAGCCGCACCTGCGCGCCCACCGGAAAATCGGCCACGTTCAGGCGCAGCGCAAAGCGGCTGAAGCCACCGTTGGCATCGCTGTTGCCGGGGTTGGCGTAGCGCGGGATGCCGGCGCCGATGTCGGCACCCACGGCGGCCAGGCCAAACTGCGTGTTGCACATCAGGCCCTGAATGCCGCGGCCGACAAATTCGACCACCGCTTTCGAATAGGTGGCCTTGTGCTCGGCCGTCCAGGTGGTGACCGCGAAGTCGGCCAGGCGGCCGCGTGTGCCGGTCTGCAGCTTGGAGTTGATGCTGCCGCTGAAGCCGTCGTCGCCCAGGTGCAGCAGGCCGACCAGTCCCTGCGCCAGGTATTCACCGGTGGCCAGGGCACGTGGCGAGCTGCCGGCATTGGCCGCCACCTGGTAGCGCGCGCCCTGCTGGATGCCCGCGAAGTACACCGTGGCCGGGCGGTAGCCGGCCTTGTGGATGACCACCGCCACCGGGTCCACTCCCGTGAAGTCGGCAGCACGCACCTGGAAGGCAAACTTGCCTTGCGCGTCGGTGTCACCCGCCCAGGCCTGGCCGTCGCCGAAGGGCGCCAGTACCTGGGCCCCGGCCAGCGGCGCGCCACTGCTGTCGGTGAGCTGACCCTGCACCACGGCGTAGCCGGCAGCGGGTTGCAGCTCGGCGCTGGCGGTGGTTTCGTCGCCACCGCCGCAGGCGGCCAGCGCCACGGCCAAGGTGCTGGCCAAAGCGAGGGCCAGCGGGCGAAAGGCGGGGCAGTCGATGGGGGGGTAAGGGTGCATACGGGCTCCTGGAGTTGAACGGTGAACGGCGCGGTACCCAGGTGTCTTTCCGGGCCCGACGACCGTGTGTGCGCCACCGGCCGCAAACGGTTCAATGGCCGCTGCCGATAATCGAGCCGTGAGTTCTCCCGCTGTCTCTTATACACATCTGACGCTGCCGACGAATAGAGAGG
>ENA-ORBV01006783-ORBV01006783.1-microbial-mat-metagenome-genome-assembly--contig:-NODE-6783-length-20007-cov-7.273708_pt1 | contig 20007 bp, 19 predicted proteins | sample MGYA00237777_ERZ505514 | MGnify/ENA primary metagenome ERZ505514 (study PRJEB26160, sample SAMN06269048) | microbial mat metagenome | isolation source: Oligotrophic lake microbial mat | place... | reverse complement strand
TTTGGGTGGGATGCACGCCAAAAGTCCGCAGCGCTTGTGGTGAGCAACGTGGAGGTCGTGACGCAAAAAGATGCCGCCGTCACGGCTGCGGAGAAAGCTAAGAAAAGCGAGCAGGCCGCTGAGGCCATCACCCGCGAGGCGCTGATTACGCAGTCGGGGCTGCTGTCTGAGACGGCGAAGGCGATCTCGGATCAGCCGAGCGGCGGCGACGCGCCGCTCGCCATGCTGGTGGCACTGGCGGGCATGCCAGACATGGAGAGCGACGACGCGCGGCATGCAAGCCGCCCTTTGGTTCCCGAGACGCAAATACAGCTCGACCGCGCCTATTTGAGCAACCGCGAGCGGGCCGTTGTGCCGCATGGCGGCGGGGTGAATGCGGTAGCGTGGAGCCCGGACGGCACTTGGCTGGCGACCGGATCGGAGGATAAGAGCGCGCGGATCGTCGAGGCAGCCTCGGGCAAGGAGATCGCTCGGGTGGCGCACGATGACCGAGTGTGGGCGGTAGCGTGGAGCCCGGGCGGGCAGCGAATTGCCATCGGGTCGTGGGACAAAACGGCGCGGATCGTCGAGGCGGCCACGGGCAAGGAGATCGCCCGGATGGCGCACGACGGCTCAGTGTCGGCAGTCGCGTGGAGCCCGGACGGGCAGCAAATTGCCACCGGGTCGGACGACAAAACGGCGCGCATCGTCGAGGCGACCTCAGCCAGGGAGATCGTCCGGGTAACGCACGACGGCCGAGTGTGGACGGTGGCGTGGAGCCCGGACGGGCGTTTGATCGCCACCGGGTCGGACGACAAGACGTTGCGGATCGTCGAGGCGGTTTCAGGCAAGGAGATCGCCCGGGTGGCGCACGACGACCGAGTGTGGGCGGTAGCTTGGAGCCCAGACGGGCGTTTGATCGCCACCGGGTCGGACGACAAGACGTTGCGGATCGTCGAGGCGGTTTCGGGCAAAGAGATTGCGCGGGTGCCGCACGACTACCGTGTGAATGCGGTAGCGTGGAGCCCGGACGGGAGTTTGATCGCCACCGGGTCTGGGGCCCTGTTTGGCAAAAAGGGGCAGGCGCGGATCGTCGAGGCGGCGACGGGGCGGGAGATTGCCCGGGTGGCGCACGACGGCTCAGTGTCGGCAGTCGCGTGGAGCCCGGACGGGCGTTTGATCGCCACTGGATCGTACGACAAAACGGCGCGGATCGTCGAAGCGATTTCGGGCAAGGAGATAGCGCGGCTGGCGCACGACGGCTCAGTGTGGGCGGTGGCGTGGAGCCCGGACGGGCGTTTGATCGCCACCGGGTCGGGGGACATCGACAAAGGCGAGGCGCGGATCGTCGAGGCGGCCTCAGCCAAGGAGATCGCCCGGGTAACGCACGACGGCGCCTTGAGCGCCGTGAGCGCCGTGGCGTGGAGCCCGGACGGGCAGCGAATTGCCACCGGGTCGGACGACAAAACGGCGCGAATCGTAGAGGCGGCCTCGGGCAAGGAGATCGCCCGGGCAACGCACGACGGCCGAGTGTCGACGGTGGCGTGGAGCCCGGACGGGCAGCGAATTGCCACCGGGTCGTCGGACAAAACGGTGCGGCTGCGGCGGGTGTTTCCGACCGATCAGGCTCTGATCAAGGCGGCTAAGGCCCGCGCAGTTCGCTGCCTCACCCAGGCGCAGCGCCAACGGTTCTTCCTGCCCGTCAGCACGTCGACATGGTGCGTCGAGCGGCGGTTGTGGCCGTATCACGGCGACGAATGGCAGGCGTGGTTGCCCAAGCGGAAGGCTTGGCTCGCCTCTGGCCGCCAGGGCGAGCCTCCGCCGATGCCGAAGGCCGAGTGAACAAGGTCCGCCCGGCGCGTCGTGATCAGCAGATCGAGGAGAAACGCAGCCGTCCGAAGCCACCTCAATCGATGCGCCACGTATTCATCCTCGCGTTGGCAGCGCGCGACCACGATCCAGCGTCCAAGTGACCCGGTTTGGTGTCACTGCGCCGGTTACGACGCGCCCCCGCATTGGTTCGAGCGCGGGCTTCCAGGGTGCGAGCGTGAACGTATCCTGGTTGCGAATGACGGCGAATTTGCCGGTAGGTGTTTGCACGGCCCGATCGTAGACGCCGCTGATGCGGGACCCGGCCGCCGATGGCATGAACTCGGCATTGAGATGTTTCGACAGGTCTTTGGCCAATCGTTGCAGCTCGACTGTTCGCAACGCTGCCATCATCTGCGGCGTTGGCGCGATTTCGCCGGACTGATCGCGGGTCGCAAGCTGCCGCGCGGCCAGCCAAGCACCGCGGTCGGAAATCGCAACCCGAAGCTCGGCCGCCATGCCCGTCATGGCCGGGTCCGGCCGCCACTTTGAAACAATCGCCTCGTCGAGCCAGGTCGGTCCCTCGTAACTCGACAACCGATCGACGCCGACGGGCGAGAGCACGTGCAGCGTCGGAACCGGGCTCGGTTTTTCGGTGAGGTTGTCGCCAGCTAGCGCGACCAGCATGCCGCGTCCTGGGACTGCGTCAGGTTTGAGACGGCCGAGTTCCGCATAATGCACGCGGCCGTCGACGGCATCGATGACAACCCACGTGCGGTCGGTGATTTCGTCGACCATGCCAACGCCGACCACTTTGCCGATCAGTGGGTGTTTGCGCGGCTTTTTTTCAAATAGCGCCATGGCGGACGCGGCCCGGTCGATGCCGGCATCTTTCAACGCGCGCTTCATCATCTTGAACTTGTCGGCCCGCTCGCCGAGCTGGCGGAGTTTTGGCTCCATACCCTTGTCGAGCTGCCACACGCCCGTCTGGCGTTCCTCGGCCAATCCAAGTCGCTCGAGCGTTTTGAGACGGCCAATTCGCAACGCGCGCTGTGCCGGGTCGCGTTCTGGTGAGGCGGACACGACCAGAATGCCGTCATCAGCGCGCGCCAGTATCGCGCGGTCGAGCCTTGTGAGCCGTTCCTGATCGACTTCGGCCCGCAGTTTTTGCATGCGTTCGAGCTGGCTTTCGGGACCAAGCTGGAGCGTGATCAAGCCTTGAGCCCGGGCGCGAATGGCATGACCAATGTAGTCGCGCGCCATGACCAAGTCCTGACCGCGATCATCCTTGCCGCGAATGACGATGTGGGTGTGCGGATGGCCGGTGTTGAAATGATCGACCGCCACCCAATCAAGCTTCGTGTCGAGGTCACGCTCCATCTGAGCCAGCAGATCGCGCACGAAGGGCTTGAGGTCTGCGAGCCGACCGCTGTCTTCGGCCGATACGATGAAGCGGAACTGATGCGGGTCGCCGATCGACCGATCCAAGAAGGTGTTGCCGTCGACCGATCCGCGGTTGGCGTCATAGAGCTGACCACGTTGACCTTCCCGTGTGACGCCATCGCGCTGGATGTACTTAAGGTGTGCGCGGGCGGCACCGAGATCGCCGCGAACAATCCGCGTGTAGCGGGCTTTAACGATCACCCGGCGGCTGCCGGGCGCAACCATGCCAGCGGCGGCTCGCAGACCCGTGCCCATGCCGCGCTTCAACTGCCCGGGCTTGATGTGGCCCTTCGACCACCGGGCGCGAAGGCCAGACTTGCCAGCCGTGGATAGCACCTGTTGTCTGAGTGATGGCAGCCGTGATCCCGCGCTATCGCGGACGCGGCCAAGCCTGGGTTTGATTTCGTTATCGGGCATGAAACGCATCTCCAATTCGGTTGAGTGCGAATCGAGATGCGATGGGCTGTAATTATTACAAGACGGGGCGCAAAACGACATTGATATTGATTATCAATTAGGACCGCTGACGTTATGAGCGTTCAAGTGACGTCTTCGATCTGGCCGTCATTGCGGGCTTCGACGACCCATTGACGTCGTTCTTTTATCTCGATGTCCAAACTACCCCCCTCAAACTTCCCGCATACTCCTTTTGAGGAGGTGATGGATTTGGGCTCATAAGCATCAAGAAGGGTCGAAAATACGTCAACGATGGCGTAAGAAAATCGATCATCACCATTGGCGTTATTGTGGTGTTATCGGGCTCGCTTTCAGGGATAGAAACACGCTGGCTGGGACTAGTATATTTGGCGTCGCCAATAGTTTACAAGCAAATAAGCAACACCCCGATGTGACCTAAAATCGTCAAGTTTAGTGTTGTTTGGCCGATCCGGTTGATCGCCAGATAACCTTGGGCCGTGAAGCTTTTCGTCATCGTGACGATTAGGAACGACGAACGACGAACGTCTGGGACGAGTTGGTGGGCTCGTCCTGTCGGGAAGCCGGCATCGAAGTGCCTTCGCGCCAGCGAACCAGCGCGAGGGCGTTTGGCGTCACTCTTGCGGGTTCCAAATCAAGGCGAAGACGTCAGGATCGGTTTGACCCGCCGCACGGCCGAGGTTGGCGTAAAGCGTCTTTGGCCCGAGTTCAGGGGCGGCAATCGAAAGCGCGACGTATTCCTTGCCTGAGATCTGCCCGGTGCGGATCCAGGCGGCACCGATTTCGATGCCTCCTTGGGCATTCGGGCTCATCACGCGGTAGTCGGGCTGAGTTGGTGTCGACTTGTCGTCGACCGGGACGAGTACGATCTCGGCCCGGACCGAGAGGGTTCTCAGCTCGCCCTCGTAGCGGCCGTCGTCGCGTTTGGTGACTGATCCGATGGTAGCCATGGAAGTGCTCCGTGTTGGTCCGGCGTGGGACCATCCCCGAGTGTCAAGCTGTCGGGGCCATCGGCGGCGTGTACGCGAAAAGGCCGGTCAAGAGAACCATAAGTCATTGCATTATATATGATATTAGAAACGAGCTGCACGACGCGCGTACGGTCGCAATCGATTTCGCGCGGCAACGCGAAGTGCGCTTCCACAACGCGGTCGGGCTTAGCCGTAACCAGTTCGGCGATCACTACTCGAAGCACCGGTTCCAAATCGACGGGGGCACGGTCGAGCGCCAGACCGTCGCCAAACCGGCAGCGGGCCAAATCCATGATGCTGTTGATCAGCTCCGCCATGCGGGTGGCGCTAGCAACGTAGGTCCTGCCGCCATTGGCCGGAATATAGACGGTCTGCCCGGGTCAACGTCGGCCTATAGCTTGACACGATTGAGCCGCAGCGCATTGCCGATGACGCTCACCGAGGAGAGGGCCATCGCCGCCGCTGCGAACATTGGCGAGAGCATAACGCCAAATACCGGAAACAGCACACCGGCTGCAATCGGAATGCCAGCTGCATTGTAAAAAAAGGCGAAGAACAAGTTCTGACGGATGTTGGACATGGTCGCGGCCGACAGATGCCGTGCCCGAACGATGCCGTTGAGATCGCCCTTTAGCAACGTCACGCCAGCACTTTCCATGGCGACATCCGTGCCGGTACCCATGGCGATACCGACATCGGCTGCAGCCAAAGCCGGCGCATCGTTCACGCCGTCGCCGGCCATGGCAACCACACGCCCTTGAGCACGGAACCGCTCGACGACTTTGCTCTTGTCCTCAGGGAGTACTTCAGCCTCGACGTCCATGATCCCGAGTTTGGCCGCCACTGCCTTCGCCGTCGTGGCGTTATCGCCCGTCAGCATGACCACGCGAATGCCGGCAGCCTGCAGGGACGCAATAGCCGACGGCGTCGTGGCTTTGATTGGATCTGCAATCGCAATGATGCCAGCGGCCTTTCCGTCTATGGCAACGAAGATTGCGGTCGCTCCGTCCTTGCGCATGTCGTCGGCCGCCGACGCCAAACCTGCCGTTTCGATTCCAGCTTCCGTCATGATCCGTTGATTGCCGATGACCAGCTCGCGCCTTTCGACGGAACCGGTGACGCCTTTACCGACCGGGGAGTTGAAATGCTCCACCGGGGCAAGCGCCAGTCCCCGGTCATTGGCTGAACGAACGATGGCAGCCGCCAGCGGATGCTCGCTGCTCAATTCCAGGCTCGCGGTCAACCGTAACAACTCGGCTTCCTCGATACCAACCTCAGTCTTGATCGCGACGACGCTCGGCCGACCCTCGGTCAGCGTTCCGGTCTTATCCACCACGAGCGTGTCGACCTTCTCCATGCGTTCGAGCGCCTCTGCGCTCTTGATCAAGACACCCGACTGCGCGCCGCGTCCAACTCCGACCATGATCGACATCGGCGTAGCCAGACCGAGCGCACAAGGGCAGGCGATGATCAGAACCGAAACCGCCGCAATGAGGCCATAGGTGAAGCGCGGCTCTGGCCCAACGACCGACCAGACGATGAATGCCAGTGCTGCGGCAGTAATGACCGCCGGCACGAACCAAGCCGACACTTGGTCCGCCAGCCTCTGAATGGGCGCGCGACTGCGCTGCGCGTGCGCCACCATCTGCACGATCTGAGCGAGCACCGTATCGCGGCCGACCTTATCGGCGCGCATGATGAAGCCGCCCGATTGATTCATCGTGCCGCCAATAACCGTGTCGCCGGCACTCTTGGTCACGGGCATGGATTCTCCCGTCACAAGCGACTCGTCGATTGTACTCCGGCCGTCCAGAATTATGCCGTCGAGGGCTACCCGCTCGCCCGGACGCACGCGCAGCTTGTCGCCCACGACGACGTGGTCGAGCGTGACATCTTCGTCCGTGCCGTCTGGGTTGATTCGGCGTGCCATCTTTGGTGACAGATCAAGGAGCGCGCGAATGGCGCCACTCGTCTGCTCGCGGGCCCTCAGTTCCAGCACCTGTCCTAATATCACGAGTACGGTAATGACGGCAGCAGCCTCAAAGTAGACCGCGACCGAACCATCTGGCCCACGCATGGCGGCCGGAAAGGCACCGGGCAAAAACGTTCCGACAATGCTGTAGAGCCAAGCGACGCCCGTCCCCATCGCAATCAGCGTGAACATGTTGAGGTTCATCGTCTTGATAGAGGTCCACGCCCGCTCGTAGAACGGCCACCCCGCCCACAACACGACCGGCGTGGCGAGCACGAACTGAATCCAGTTCGATGTCTGCTGTCCAATCCACTGATGCAGACCGGTCAAATGCCCGCCCATCTCGAGCACAAACACCGGCAAGGCGAGGGTCAAGCCAACCCAGAGCCGACGCGTCATATCGGTCAGCTCTGGATTCGTGCCGGTGTCCGATGAGATTGTCTCTGGCTCGAGAGCCATGCCGCAAATGGGACACGAGCCGGGCCCGTTTTGCCGGATCTCGGGATGCATCGGGCACGTGTAGGTTGTCCCCGGCGTTGCGGGGGCAGCCGGTTTGCTGTTGATGTCCGCAGTTGCGAGGTACTTCGCCGGATCAGCGATGAACCTCTCATGGCATTTCCCTGAGCAGAAATAGTAAGGCCGCCCGTCATGTGTGTGCCGGTGCTCGGCTGTGCGCGGATCAACGGTCATCCCGCACACAGGATCGGTCACGGCGTGTTCGTCGATTTCTTGATTGTGCAAATCGTGAAGGTGATTGTCTTGCTCGGTCTGGGCACGCATCGCTTCAAAGACCCGCAACGACTTGTTTCAGAGCGTCTCGCACGTCACCAGCGATAGTTGCCAACTTAGGGTTCTCGACAGCCATCATTGATGCGACGGGGTCGACGGCCGAAACATCCACCGTGCCCTGGCTAATCTGCTGCACGACGACATTGCAGGGCAGCATGGTTCCGATTTTGTCCTCGTTCTTCAGTGCTTCGTGTGCGAACTCGGGGTTGCAGGCGCCCAGAATGGTATAGCGGCGGAATTCAACGCCGAGTTTTTTCTTCATTGTGGCTTGCACGTCGATGGTGGTCAGGACGCCAAAGCCTTTGGTCGCCAAAGCTGCAGTCACATGTTGGATGGCCTGATCGAACGGCATCTGAAGTTGCTTGCTGAAATAGTAGGTCACCCGCGTCTCCAATTCTAAAATCATACAGCAGAGGTAAACAAAAAAGCGGCTACGCTCGACAGCCGAGCGGGGCCCGGCCGACGCTGTGAGACCTGCCGAGCGCGGACAAAGCTCCGTTGTTGACGCCGGTCGGCGTGATAAGCGTCATCGGCGAATGACGAGTGGTCCTGTCGAAGCAGTCGAGCGATTGCGGTCTCTGAATTTACCCGCCGTTCGTGCGTGGTATCCGGATAACCCGGCTCGGGGCGCCGGGTTCCCGATGTATCGCAAGTCATCGCAAAGCATCAGGACGCGCGGATTGCGCGCGCAGCCAGTCAAGGCCACCAAATGAAACAGATAGAGCTGGCTTTGAAGGCCGCCACGATCTTCGGGATCGCAGCGGTTGCGGGAGTGTGGGCCGGGCAAACTGGGCGACTGCAATTGCCAGGGCTAGCCGCTCCAACCGCTGCAATCGTCGGGATGGGGGCCAAGCCCGCGCCAAGCGGACCGGTCGTCTATTACCGCGATCCCGACGGACGTTTGACATACTCACAAACGCCCAAATCGACGCCGGACGGGCGCCCCTACATTGGTGTGCGGGCGAGTGAAGATATCAACTTCGACAAACCTTGCCAGGACCACCGCTGAGCAGGAAGGGGCGCAATCTGGGCTCGAGATAACCGAAGGCCGTGGCCCCGAAGATGCCGCCGGCCAACGTGAACCATGCATGTCGGTAACCTGCACCGATCTGGGTGAACACGGTGCCCGGGCATCGATCAGCTGGCGAACGTCCCGTTTTGGTCGAAAGCACTTGCGGTTGCGACCGTGCTCGTTGGGGTTCTGGTAGCACTGGAGCGTTTACAGCCATGGCGCGAGGACGTTGGGCCGGACGTCGATGGCCTGGCCTCTCTTAGGCCTGACGTGCAGCGATCCGATCCGCTTGCGAAGCTTAAATCTGCGCGTTTCGCTCCAATCATAAGGAAAATGCCATGACCACAAATGTTGGAACCATTGATCGGGCCTTGCGCATTGTCGTCAGGCTCGCGCTCGTCGCCGCCGCCGTCGGCCTCTATGCGCCTGCCTATCAGACGATCCGGCGCTGGGTCGGCTTCATCCCGCACGCGACGGAAGTGATCAGCTGGTGCCCGGTCTACTCGATCTTGGGGAACAAAACCTGCAAACCTGCGTTGAATGCAAACAACCGCATGTAGCCGTGATCTCGTTCTTGCCGAGTTTGCTAAGCAGACAAATTGGATATTTGCGGCCACCGGTAACTTATGGCTGGTCTGGTGAACAATTTTTTTGTGGAGGTCTCGATCATGAGCGAAGTTGTACGGCAAGTCGCTGCGACCAGAAAATCAAAAACGGAGGCCAAGAAGGGTTTCGTGGCCGACATCGAAGAGCTGACAGAGGCGAATTCTGATTTCCGTCGTGTGCTGTATACGGGTAAGAATTTGCAACTCGTGCTGATGGCCATCCAGCCGGGCGAGGAGATCGGCGAGGAAACACACGGCGACCGTGATCAATTCTTCCGCGTCGAAAAAGGTAAGGGCGAGGTCTGGATCGACGGGCATCGTTCGAAGATTAAGAGTGACGATGCCATCGTCGTGCCTGCGGGGGCCCGACATAACATCGTTAACACGGGCGATAAGCCGCTCCGGCTCTATACTCTCTATGCGCCGCCCGAGCACAGTGATGGGACCGTACAGGCGACCAAGGCTGACGCCGATGCCGATGACGAGCATTTCGACGGCAAGACGACTGAATGATCGTCGCCACGGTGCAATCGTCAGATCTCGTGGGATGTGACAGGCTGATGCGAAAGAGTGGCGGTGCGAGGTGGTGGACAGACGGCAACTCATAGTAGGAGGCGGCGCTTTGGCGCTTTCAGGCGCTGCCGCGACTATTATGACATTGCGGCAGATGGGTTCGATGTCTGACTACGACGCCGCCGTTGCGGCGACGCGCGCGGCGTTGAAGCAGAAACCTGAAATTCGCGAATTCATCCGTTATGCCACGCTGGCGGCAAACAGCCACAACACACAGCCGTGGCGGTTCAAACTAAGCGATCGCGGCATTGATATCCTGCCGGACCTGACGCGACGCCTCCAGGCGGTGGATCCGGACAATCATCATCTCTTCGCCAGCCTTGGCTGCGCCGCTGAAAACCTAGCGCTAGCCGCCCGGATGGGTGGCAAGCCGGGCGAGTTAGGCTTCGGCCCCGCCAACGACGGCACGGTGATATTTGCCTACGGAATTGGCGTGCCAACGGAACCCTGGCTCTTTGATGCGATCCCGCAGCGACAATCGACGCGTGGCGACTATGACGGCCACGCCGTTAACAGTGCCGATCTCGCGAAGTTGACGGCAGCGGCTGCGGTTCCAGGTGTCGATCTAGTAGTGATAACGGACCGGCTGCAGATCGACCGCGTCCGCGAACTTGTCGTGGCGGGAAACAGCGCACAGATGGCGGATGCAGCGTTCGTGCGTGAACTGAAGTCGTGGCTGCGTTTTAATCCGCGCCAAGCCATGGAAAGGGGCGACGGCTTGTTCAGTGCAGCGAGCGGCAATCCCGTGGCTCCGGCGTGGCTTGGGTCGGTCATGTTTGACCTCGCGTTCAAAGCTACCAGCGAGAATGAGAAATACTCCCGCCAGATCGCGTCATCGGCCGGCATAGCCGTGTTCGTCGCGCAGCACGACAATCCTGAACACTGGGTGCTGGCCGGGCGTGCGTGTCAGCGCTTCGCCCTTGCCGCAACGGCGCTCGGCTTAAAGCATGCCTTCATCAATCAGCCCGTAGAGGTGGCGCGGTTGCGGCCGGAACTAGCGGCCCTCATCGGCATGCCTGGCCGCCGACCGGATATCGTCATGCGTTTTGGCTATGGCGCAGCGCTGCCGTTCTCGGCGCGAAGGACTGTCGATGCGGTGCTGTCATGAAAGTACCATTCACGGTCGAGGCGCACGCGTTGTCGCTGCGTAATCACTAGGCCCAATTAGATATAAGGACACGTCCCATGGCAACGTTGATCGTATTCTATTCAAGGACTGGCACTACGCGTGCTCTCGTCAAATCACTGGCTGCCGATCTTGGCGCTGACGTGGAGGAGCTTCGTTGTCAGCGCAGCTGGAATGGGCGGTGGGGCTTTATTCGTGGTTGCTATGAGAGTTGGCGCGGAAATTTGCCTGAAATCGAACCGCTGCTGCACGTGCTCTCGCATTACGATACTGTGGTGATTGCCGGTCCCATTTGGGTGTCAAATGCCTCTACGCCATTGCGAGCCTTCCTGCAGCAGCAGCGCGCGTTGTTGCCGCGCGTCGCCTTCCTTCTGGCTCATGGTGGCTCTGGAGCGGAACAAAGTTTGCGTGAGCTGGAAAGGATTTCGGGACAAGTGCCGATTGCGGCGTTGGTTTTGAAAGAGAGTGACGTCAAACAAAATTTATACAGTGCGAGCTTGTCGGCATTCGCCAAGAAATTGCGATTTCCCGAGCGGATTGGCCATCAGGCTCCTGCGCGAGCTGCAGAATTCTAACCAGCTCTCGACCCAAAAAAGTTAGATGTTGAGCACTCCTTGAAGGGGCAACATACGTGAGTGCCACCGTTAAGACCCAACAAGGCAAGGTGCAAGGCCGTCTTTGCGACGGCGTACATGTGTTCAAGGGCATCACCTACGCGGCGGCGCCGTTTGGCGTCAATCGACTGCGACCGCCACAACCGGTGGCGCACTGGAGTGGCTTAAGGGACGCGCTTACCTATGGCCCAAAGTGTCCGCAGTTGCCCTATCCACCGCCGTGGGACGTTCTGCTCCCGGAGCTAGTTGGTACCGGCGAGGACTGCTTGACCCTCAATGTTTGGTCAAGTTCTCTCGGTTCGGCCAAGCAACCTGTGATGGTTTGGATTCCTGGTGGCGCCTTCGAAAAAGGAACGGCGGCAATGGCCGCCTATGACGGCCGCCAATTTGCTCGCGATGGAATCGTATGCGTGACCATGAACTATCGCGTTGGCGCCGAGGGCTTTCTCTCCCTCGATGATGGCATCGCCAACCTCGGCTTGCTCGACCAAGTCGCCGCCCTCGAATGGGTCCAGCAGAATATCGCAGCGTTTGGCGGCGATCCTGGCAACGTCACCATTTTTGGCGAGTCTGCCGGCGGCATGAGTGTCGGCATGTTGCTATCCATGCCGCGAGCCAAGGGACTTTTTCGCCGCGCAATCGCGCAGAGCGGTGGCGCGCATCAGGTCATCTCAGCCGAGACGGCGCTGCGCGTCGGTCGGCGCGTTGCCGAGACGCTTGGTGTCGCGGCGACCAGAGAGGCAATAGCTGCCGTCCCCGTCGAACGCCTGTTTAAGGCCCAGGTCGTGTTGAAGACTGAGCTCGCCACGCATCCTGACATGGAGCGTTGGGGGCGTGAGATGGTGGTCAGCCAGATGCTTTGGCAGCCGGTGGTCGACGGCACCGTCATCCCCGCGCAGCCAATCGATCTGATTGCGGGTGGGGCCAGTGCGGATATCGACCTTATGGTGGGTTCCACCACGGATGAGTGGAGGTTCTTCCTGGTACCGGGCAACGCCATCGAGCAAATCACGACTGAGATTCTGGCCGCGGCCGTTGTTGCTTATGGCCTGCCGGTAAACGCGACACTAGCCGCCTATCGGGCAGCGCATCCCGATGCCAGCCCCGGTGACTTGCTCGCGGCAATCCAGGGCGACTGGTATGTCCGCGTCCCCGTTCTCCGACTTGCCGACGCTCACGCAAAGATCGCAACGACCTCATCGACGCACATGTACGAGTTCGCGTGGCCATCGCCCATGTACAACGGGCGGCTCGGCGCTTGCCATTCGCTTGAAGTGCCCTTCGTATTCGATACGTTTTCCAATGCGACGGAACCCTTGCTGGGAAGCGCACCGCCCCAACAGCTCGCGGACATCATGCACGCCGCTTGGGTGGCGTTTGCTGCGACGGGCAACTGCGGTTGGCCGACGTATGATTCTGAAACCAGGGCAACCATGCGGTTCGATACAAACTCAGAGGTCGTCAGGGTTTCTCGGTCTGCAATACAGATGCTATGGGAGAATAGTCTCGCGTCGCCAATGGCAAACCCGCGATGAACGCGCCATTCACGATCGAGCAGTTTCTCGGCGTCTTCGTCGTTTACAATGCAGCGATTTGGCCAGCCCAAATCGTTGCTTATGGTCTGGGGTTCGTCGCTATCGCAGCGCTTTGGCTCGAGTCACCACTTGCAAATCGGGTGATCCTGTCAATCCTCGCGTTCATGTGGGCGTGGAACGGGATCGGCTATCATTTTCTGTTCTTTTCATCGATCAATCCCGCTGCACAAGTCTTTGCGGCTTTCTTCTTACTGCAAGCCTTGCTGCTTGTCGCGAGCGCTGTCGCGGCACAAAACATCTCATTCCATATGGGTCGGAATTTGCGATCCATTTCCGGTGCTGCCTTCATCATCTACGCGATGCTGATCTACCCCATTCTCGGGATATGGGCTGGGCATGGTCTGATGGCGGGACCGATGTTCGGCGTCGCGCCGTGCCCGACCACGATCTTCACAATCGGCATTCTGTTGCTTGCGCGCGGCCGTTGGGTTGTGTGGCTTTCGGTCATCCCTTTTCTGTGGTCACTCATCGGCCTCGCAGCCGCATTGCAGCTCGGCATACCGGAGGACCTTGCGATGCCAATCGGAGGCATCGTTCTGGTGAGCGTCCTGACTTTCGAGATGCTGCAGGCTCGGCGTCGCGCCGATGCATCCTCGCTGAAACCTGGATCGGCAGCGCAATGAGCACGCAAGCGACGGCGCGAACCATCCGTTACCAAACTCTTGAAGGTGGTCCGTCGCTGCAAGAACGCGCCCAGTCGACGCCTGCCATTTTGACGTTCTTTGCTATCGCATTCGCGTGGTCTTGGGGGCTCGGTTTTGCAGCTATTTCGGCAAAGGCATATTCCGAAGCTCTGGGTACGGCTCTCTTGGTGGCCGCAGGCTTCGGGCCGAGTCTTGCTGGCGTTGCTCTCGGCCACCGCTCGAGCTTGGCCCACGCACCGAGCATGCAACGGCACTCCGCCTGGCGTGCATTCGCATTGCGGGGATCTAACGTTTGACATGAGCGGCGGGCCAAAGGGCGCGAAGCGGCCTTTGGAACGTCCGCTCGATGGAAGGGTTAGACCACGCCATACCTAGCGGCCAACGAAATTGACTCGGACGGGAAACCCCATCTTGCAAGGCGAGCCCGCGCAAAGCGCCGGCTTGAACTTGGTGAGCATGACGACTCTGGAGACGAACCTGGTGACAGCCTTATTGGGCGAGCGGTAGACCGCGAGGGCGATCGGATTGCCATGGGCGTCAATCTCGACATCAGCATTGAACGAGCCCGACGTCATGAGCCGTTGCTGGCCCTCGGTGATGGGCTCGTACAACGCCTTGAGACCGCCTACGGGGAACGGCGGCTCATCCGTCTCACCCATTTCGACATAGAACTCTTTCAGCAGGTGCTGGTGCTTGGCTGAGAGCTGCTCATACGGCTTGTCGAATGGAAGCACATACTCGGCGTTGCCTTCCGGATTGCCCACGTTGAAACCGAGGAAGTTCCGTGTTTCTTCCTTCAGCCGGTACCGCTCGGCGTCGGCCGCCGGCACCGGGAGCGCTGCCGCGATCGACAAGGCGATCACGAAAGTTCGGTACTTCATCGACTACCTCCGTAGCTGCGGGGTCTAACGTTTGAGTTGAGGCGCGGCCGTAGGCAAGCGAAGCTTGCCGGAGGCCGTCGCCTCGAACGAAGGGTTAGGCCACTCTGCCTTGGCCATAGTCTTCAGCGAAGTAGCGAGTGAGATCCGTACGGTAGCGAGGCCGGACGTCAATCGCCTTGATGAGGAAGAGAAAGAAGTGGAGCAAGGAGTGCTCCTCATAGGTAACGACGTCGGTCGTATACGGCCTTCTGGCGACGAACCCCTGCTCCAAAAGGCAGACGCCGTTCGAGCGCACATCATCCTTGAACTCCGCGAGCAGGTTCACAAAGGCCGAACGGCATCCGTCGAATTGCTTCCAACTTGACCGAAATGCGAATACGAGTGCCCTGGGCCTGAGAACGCTCTTCTCGGCGACGGGGGTAACCACTCCATTGATCAAGAGCACGGCGGCGCGGCGAGGCAGCTGGCGAACAGACGATAGAGACTTCATGGCATCCCGCAACTCGGACTTGGTTAGCGTGGTTTTCACCGAGATGACTGCGTAAACAGACTCGACCGGAACGAGACTCCAAGCGTGGGAGTCGAGAAAGGCCGGGGTTTCGAGCCGGTCGTGGACGATGACGTCAATCTGCGCGCTTTCTGCTCCGCCAGTCGCGACGACCTTGCCCGTAGAAACTGTGTAGCGAGTCGGAAGCAATCGTCGCAAGAACTCTACGAGGATTGCCTCGTTCCCTCGCCCCTTCTCACCTTGATGCGACATCTGCTCTGAGATCGTCTCGATCTCGGAGAGCATTCGCTTGGAGAGACCTGCGTAGTGGCGCTGCATAACTGGAGGGGCCTAACGTTTGACATGAGCGGCGGGCCAAAGGGCGCGAAGCGGCCTTTGGAGCGTCCGCTCGATGGAATACGAAGGGACTTCCCACCTTTCGGTAACGGTGTCGAAGCACCAAGATTGAGATAGGAACTTCAATCTGAAACTGAAAAGGGGAAGCCCATGGGCGAGATTACACGAGTGCTGATTGCGCGGGTAGGAGTGGACCTTGCCAAGCTGGTGATTCAGGTGCACGCGGTGGATGCGGCGGGCCGTCGTGTGCTGTCACGCGCGCTCAAGCGCGATCAATTCATCGCTTGGTGCCAGCATCTGCCCGCGGGCTGCCTTGTCGCGATGGAGGCGTGCTCGAGCGCGCATCACTGGGCGCGCAAGCTCGGTGCGCTGGGGCTGGACGCGCGGCTGATACCGGCCAACTTCGTGACCCCGTACCGCATGGAAGGCAAGAGCGGCAAGAACGACATGACGGATGCGGCGGCGATCTGCGAGGCTGCGTCACGGCCGACGATGCGGTTCGTGCCCGTCAAGACGTGCGAGCAGCAGGGCGTGATGAGCCTGCACCGGGTGCGCGAGGGCTTCAAGGAAGAGCGCACCGCCTGCATCAACCGCATCCGTGCCGTGCTGGGCGAACACGGCCTGGTGTTCGGCAAAAGCCCCAAGGCGTTGCGAGCGGTGCTGGCCGATGTGATCGAAGATGCCAGCAACGAGTTGAGCACCCGAGCACGCTTGGTCGTGCAGCGCGCGTTCGAGCACTGGCGCGAGCTCGACGAGCACATGCGCTGGTGCGACCAGCAGGTCGGGACGCACGTGCGCTCGAGCCCCGAGGCCAAGCGCGCGGCAAAGATCACCGGCATCGGCGAGCTCACCGCCTCGGCCATGGTCGCCGGCGTCGGTGACTTCAAGCAGTTCAAGGCAGCCCACCAGTTCGGTGCCTGGCTCGGCGTCGTGCCCAGCCAGGACTCCAGCGGCGGCAAGACCCGTCTCGGGCGCATCACCAAGCGCGGCGACGACTACCTGCGCACGTTGCTGATCCAGGGCGCCAAGTCCGCGGTCATGAGCGCAGGCAAACGCGACGACCCGATCTCGCGCTGGTTGGTGCAGCTCGTCGCCCGTGTCGGCTGGCAGAAGGCCTGCGTGGCCATGGCCAACAAGAACGCCCGCATCCTGTGGGCCGTCATGACGCGTGAGCTCGGCTTCGACCCCAGGCACGTAAGCATCAAGCCCGACGCGAAGCAAACTGCTCTCGAAAAGATCAATCCCGCGCACTCCGCGCTGGCCAGCTGCCCGGCTTGAGGCGCGCGGCCTTATCCGATCAACCCGACAACTAACCAACCTTCCCACGAAAGACATGCTCTCGAAGATGCATCGATAGGTCAGACCGGCAGCCGGTGAACTCGACTAACCCTGCGTGGCGGCAATCGCGCCCAACCCCGTGGATGGAATGGAGCCCGACTGAGCGGTTCGTATCTGGGTCCGCACCCGCCGGGGTGCAACAAGGCCGTTTGTAGATGTGCAGTCTGTTCTCTGTCGCATCGCATCTTTATCAGCCAGCTCGACTCTCGGTGGATGGTCAACGATCAACGAAACAGAAAAAACTTAACTGCCAATCTTGACAAAGGGGGAAGTCCTTGTAGAAGGGTTAGGCGCCCGTGCTCGTTGGTCGCGGTTATGATGTGTACTTTCAATCAATGAGATACACCACTACTGTCCGGTTAAAAGTCGAACAAATTCAATTGGTTAGCGGCGTCGAGCATCTCGGTCTGGGATACATCGGCCTGCAAGGCGCATGAAATCTGGGTTTTCTCGAAGACCGAGACCGACAAGATCTGTAGACATGTGTAGAGCGAGGCATCGATTTGAAGCTGCTTCTTGACGATGGCGATGAGCACGTAGGTGGCCACGGCGCACCAGACTTGCGTCTTCACGGCGTTCTCGCTGTTGCCCAGGAAGTGCTTGATACGCAAATGCTGCTTGATCCACTTGAAGAACAACTCGACCTGCCAGCGGCCCTTGTAGAGCGCGCAGATCGTCAACGCCGGCAATGCCGTGTTGTTGGTCAGGAAGATCAGCGTCTTGCCCGACTCGGGATCCTTGAACCGGATGCGCCGAAGGTGTTCTGGATACTTCCTTGTCGAGTAGTAGCCATTGAGCATGACTCGCTGGTCGCTGATGACGTCGATGCTGCGATCGGTGGCGGCCGAGTACACGCGCCTGGCATCCATTGGCGACTTCGCGCGGGTCACGAAGAACGCGCCCGCTTGGTGCAATGCATAGAGCCGAGCGAAATCGACGTAGCCGCGATCCATCACGTAGAACGCGCCGGCCTCGAAGGTGAGCATGTCCAGCACATTCACGTCGTGCAGCTTGCCGTCGCTGATGTGGATAAAGGCCGGAATGGCCCCGCGCAGGTCCAGCAGCGTGTGCAGCTTGATGGCCGCCTTGGTCGATCGAAAAGGCGCCCAGTCGAACAGGCTCAGACACAGATCGATGGTGCTGGAGTCCAGCGCATAGACCGTGTTGTCCAGATCGACACCAAGTACGGAATCGCCTGCGTAGAGCTTGCGCGCGCGGCGAATCAGCAAGGTCGCGAGGTCCGACCAGATGCGCCAATCGCGCGATTCGTTGGCGTCGGCCAGCGTGGAGCGCTTGACCGCAGAGCGAAAGCCCATCGCATACAGCTTGCTGACATTGGCCGACAGGCTGACCTCGATGTCGCGCAGACTCTCGCGCCAAGTGAGTTGCGTAAAAGCCATTGCACGGAACTGCTCGGCGCACGACAGCGTGCGTATGCCGGAGTTGCCGCCATGGCGTTGCACGATGCGCGCAAAGCTCGTCCAGGGTACGAACTCCATGACTTGAGCGAACAAGGTCTTGCCGACGTACACGTGTTCTCCCCGAGGTGGTCAAGCCCGGGAAAGTACGCGGTTCTTGGAAAACGAAGTTCAAGTCGGCACCAAATCAAATCGGCCTACAGCCCGCACCAATGCTTGATCTCAGGCTCGGTACGGTTCATTTAACCGGACAGTAGTGGAGATACACACCATGCGTACGAACATTGTGATTGACGACAAGCTCATGAAGGACGCTCTTCGTACGACCGGTGCGAAGACCAAGCGGGAGGCTGTGGAACTCGGGCTTCGCACGTTGGTTCAGCTGGGTAAGCAGCAGCAAGCAAGGCAGCTCAAGGGGAAGATTACCTGGGAAGGCGACCTGGAGGCAATGAGGACCGACAAGTGATTCTGGTTGACTCGAGCGTGTGGATCGACTTCTTTCGCGGGACTCAGACTCCCCAGGCCGAGAAGCTTGATGGGCTGCTCGGTACCACACGAATCGTCGTTGGCGACCTGATTGTTGCCGAGGTCTTGCAGGGTGTGCGGGACGAGCGCGAGTTTCAGCAAGTGCGCAAGACGCTCGACACCTTTGAGCAGGTTGACGTTGTGGGCAAGGACATAGCCGTACAGGCTGCCAGAAACTTCAGGAAGCTACGAGACCTTGGCTTCACGGTCCGAAAGACCATAGACACGCTGATTGCCACACGATGCATTGAAAGCAACTACGCGCTGCTCCATTCCGACCGGGACTTCGACGCATTTGAAGCGCATCTCGGCTTGCAGGTGGTGAGTTCGGGGACCTAACGTTTGAGTTGAGGCGCGGCCGTAGGCAAGCGCAGCTTGCCGGAGGACGTCGCCTCGAACGAAGGGTTAGGCCACGCGCCAGTGGCCGGGGTGAAAGCCATGCGGGACTCTAACGGCCAGGCGTGGCGTGTGGCAAGAAGCGGCGTTGGCGAAGAGAAACGTGGGCGCTGGCGAGAACCGGAAGCGTGGGCCTTCCAGAGCGGTGCGGCGATGGAGCCGGGCGATGGTACGAGCGTGAAAGCACCTTCGTGTGCACCAAGCGCGCCGCGAACGGCTGACCCGAGCAGTGCGCCCTGGCGTGCGCGCGCGAGACCAATGAGGACGATGGCGATGCACTACAACGGCGCCGCACCGCGCGCGGGTGAGCTCCGGCTCAAGCAGTGCGTGCAGATGCAGGCGCGCGCTGCGACCCGAAGCGGGAGGCTTGCAGCGAAGTGAAGAAGCCGATGCATTGACGGGGCCTAACGTTTGACATGAGCGGCGGGCCAAAGGGCGCGAAGCGGCCTTTGGAACGTCCGCTCGATGGAATGGTTAGGTGTCATGTGCGCCAGACGATCTTCTTCTCGTTTGCCCAACCAGCCTTCGGGGTGACCACGCCGCTGCAAGATTGATCTCTGCGAAAGCGAAAGGTCTTCCGTTTCGGATTCCCAGGCACCGTGGAAACCGAAATGATTTCGCCGCCGGCGTGAGAAGCCATTAGTTGGCCAGGATGCAGGTAGATGGTTCGGCCGATGAGAGCATTAGCCGTGGCATCCGACAGCCACCACTCCCCGGTTAGCCACTCCCCTGCGGGCACGGCGAACGATCCCTCCATTTCCTCCTGTCGTGCTTAGACGGCGCGATCTCGCCCGCGATATCACTTCGCCGCCGCCGAGACTACCAGCATGACCGTAACATCCGCACTCTTCACTCGCTGCGGCTGCTTGGGATCCGGCGTCAGGACTCCGCTTAGCTTGATCGTATTGAACTCCCCTGCCGCAAAGTTCGGCGGCAGGATGACGTTGATCGCAAACTCTCGCGCATCGGCCTTCACGGTGACGGGGTCGGCCCGCACGCCGGCCGGCAAGCCCGTGACGGTCAAGGCCACGTCGCCGG
>ENA-ORBV01006781-ORBV01006781.1-microbial-mat-metagenome-genome-assembly--contig:-NODE-6781-length-20009-cov-31.418071_pt1 | contig 20009 bp, 19 predicted proteins | sample MGYA00237777_ERZ505514 | MGnify/ENA primary metagenome ERZ505514 (study PRJEB26160, sample SAMN06269048) | microbial mat metagenome | isolation source: Oligotrophic lake microbial mat | place... | reverse complement strand
ACTTGAAGGACGTGCTCGTGCGTGTCGCCACGCACCCGGCCGCTCGCGTCGACGAACTCACGCCCGATCGCTGGAAGACGCTCTTCGGTGTCCAGGCCAAAAGCTGAGGGACCGGCGGACGCTTACCATCCACTACAGTGATAAGGAGACGTCGATTTGTGTTCACACTGCTTGAGTGTGCTACGCTTGCCACGGGATGCGTCGCGTGCAAAGCGCCATCCGGCTCGGAGAGATCACTATTCTCTTCGCGTTCGATGCGCTCTCTGCGGACATCGGCGTGTGATGTAGGGTGCCTATCGACAGCGTGTCTGTCGGCAAGCCACATCCAAAGGCATGCACCTAACACTAACGCCAACAACGCTGCTGTACGAATAAGCGACTTCATTGAGACCTCGGGAATTGTGCGTGCGACCGAGGGTGAGCTTCCCTCTTGTGCATTAATGGCTCACGACTGGCAGAGCGTACAGGTGGAGTGCGCGGCGAGGTGAAGGTCACTCCTCCATCAAGTGGATGGTCTTATCTGCTTGAATGCTCGCGCGATCGGTGCGTGGACTCGAATGTTGCCTGCGATCAGTCGCACTGGCCATATTTCAAGACGGGGCTGCCATTCTCGTCCTCGACTGTATGCATGTTACAGCCACCAGTATTGCAACCAGTGCCAGTGCAGTCGCCAACGAGTTGATACGGTCCCGTCGTCGCAACATAGGCCACCTTGCAGCATGCATCTGCAGAACCATTGCACGTGCACATGAGACCGCTCGCGCCACTATTTGTGCGTACCGGCTTCTTCAGGCAGCCTGCGCCACAGGCGGCTGAGCAACTCACGTTCGGCATGGGATACAAACCGGCGGAATCGCAAGTGTCACTCACGTCGAATCCAGAGACACGAGACGCGCACGGAATGGCGATGAACAAACTGAGCAGCCCCAGCAACGCGAATCGAGAACGTAGCGAATGTGAATGAGCCGACATGGATAGTGCGCTTCAGGTGATGGGTAGTGATGGTTGGTAAGCAGTCCTGGTGCGAGTGAAACTGTCGACCGTCATGGCGCAAGTAGTCGCGATCTCGCGACCGTGTACCCGCCCGAAGGGCGCGAGCGATGTGCGCCGGATCCCAGCGGATCGCAGAATAGAGGAAGACATGGCAAGCAGATGCTGGGCCCAGAAACAGAGACTGTCAAGCGGAGCCTGGGCGTAGGACATCCACACGCATGACCCTGCGGTACCCGGCCGACGCCGGGACCCCGCGGGAGCCGTACCGGGCTTCTCGCGGCGCACGCAGCGTGGAAGCGGTAAACCAAACCTGACCCACCCGACGAGCGAAAGCTGACCCACCCCGGGCTCTGTTCCGGAAGCTGTAGGTGTTCAACGCCGCACGCTACCGGGAGGAAGGATGCTCGAAGTGAGTCAGGTTTTAGAGTGTAAACAGTTGCATGCGCGAGGCCAGTCGGTCCGCGCGATCTCGAAGTCCCTTGGGGTATCGCGCAACACGGTGCGCGGTTACCTGCGCGGGGATCGGCTTCCAGGGGAGTACCGGCTCGGCGAGGGTCGTGACCTGTGAGCGCGGCGGTGGAGCTGCGCGTGCGCGAGATGCTGTGCGCGGAGCGCGCGGCCAAGACGCCGCGCAAGCAGCTCTTGACGGCGGCGCGGATCGGTCGGTTGCTGTTGACGGAAGGTCTGTTGGCGAGCGAAAGCACGCTGCGGTCCGTGGTGCGCCGAGCGCGCTTAGACGTGCGCGATCCGTTGCAGCATGCATTCGTACCGCTCGTCTACGCGCCGGGCGTGGACGCTCAGGTGGATTTCTTCGAAGGCGAAGTCGACGACGTCGAGTTGGGGCGCGTGAAGTGCTTCATCTTGCTCATGCGTGCCTGCTACTCAGGGCGGACATTCGCGTACGCAGCGCCGAATCAAACGCGCGAGGCGTTGTTCGAGGGTTTGCGGCGCGCCTTCGACTTCTTCGGCGGCGTGTTCCAGAAAGTGTGGTTCGACAATCTCACGCCGGCTGTGAAGAAGATCCTCGAAGGGCGGCGACGAGTAGAGCAGCGGGCCTTCGCTTGTTTTCGTGCGCACCACGGTTTCGAAGCTGAATTCTGCGCGCCGGCGAAGGGCAATGAAAAGGGCGGCGTGGAAGGTGCCGTGAAGTACTCACGGCACGAAATCCTCTCGCCGATCCCGCGGGTCAACGGCCGCGTCGAACTGCAGGCGCTCTGCGCTGCGTGGATGGCGCGCGACGTCTTGCGAGTCGTGCGCGGACGCGAGTGCGCGATCGGTGAAGCCTGGCACGACGAAGTACCGCATCTCATCGCGTTGCCGGCCGCGCACTTCGACGCTTCGTTGCCGCGCAAGGCGAAGGTGACACCGCGCTCGTGGATTTCGGTGGGCACGATCTTCTACTCGGTTCCCGTGGAATGGGTCGGCCGCGAGGTCGAGGTCAAGCTCGACGCTGAGCGTGTCGTGATCATCGGGCCGGACAATCAGCGCGTGCAGCACTCGCGCTCGTACGTGGGGCACTCGAGCGTGCTCGAGGTGGATCACTATCTGCCGCTCTTGCGACGCAAGCATCGCGCGATGGATCGCGCGCTACCGCTGCAGCAATTCATGGATCGTGTGCCTGGCGAGTGGCGCGCGCTGTTGGACGCGCTGCGCCGCGACGAAGGCCAAATCGCCGGATCGCAGGCCTTCGTCGATGTGTTGCTCTTGTGCCGCACGTACTCGACTGGCGCGGTGCGCGCAGCAGTCGAGCAGACGCTGCGACACCCCAAAGTCACGCTGGGAATCGTGCGTTTCTACATCTGGCAGCGGCGCGAAGAAGAAGCGCCGAAGCCCGCAGCGATCGAGTACGCCGGACCGACGGTCCAGCAGGGATCGCCGCGGGACTACGCGGTGCTGCAAAGTGCCGTGGAGGTGGTGCGTGGTTGATCATGCCCACGAAGCGCGTGTCGCGCTGTTGCTCGGCGAGCTCAAACTGCCGTCGATCCGTCGCGTGCACGCACGCGTCGCCAAGGAAGTCAGTGCGGCGGGCGGTGATTTCTTCACGTACCTGCACGCGTTGCTCGAAGAAGAAGTCGAGGAGCGTCGCTCGCGACGCGTACAGCGACGACTGAAAGATGCGCGCTTCCGGCAAGTGAAGACGCTGGCGGAGCTGAATCCCAGGGAACTGCCCGCAGGGATCACGCTGGAACGACTCAACGAGCTCGCTGGCGGCGGCTACATGGTCGGATCGTCCAACATCATCGCGATCGGCGGCAGCGGCACGGGCAAGACCCACGTGTGCACGGCGCTCGGCGTCGCGGCGTGTCAGCAAGGCAAGCGCGTGCGAGCCTTCACAGCAACGGAGCTCGTGAGCGAATTGGAAGAAGCGCAAGAGCAGCATCAACTGCATCGCTACCTGCGTCGCTTCGCGAGCCACGACCTGGTCGTCGTCGACGAACTCGGTTACTTGCCGATCAGCGAGCACGCTGCTGATTTGCTTTTCCAGGCGCTCAGCGAACGTCACGAACGCGGCAGCGTGATCGTCAACAGCAACTTGCCCTTCGCCGAATGGGGAAAGGTGTTTCAGACAGAGCGACTCGCGGTCGCGCTGCTCGATCGCATCACGCACAAGGCCCACATCCTCGAGATGAACGGCGAGAGCTACCGACTCAAGTCCGCCACGCGACGCGCACCGACGCGCGGCAAGGAGGAAGTCACGCAGTGAGCGCGCAGCGCGCTCCGCGACACCGTGCGAGGGTGAGTTTCATCGTCGGAGCCCGCGGCGTCCGGCGCACGAACTCGACCTCTCACAATGCGATTTCGAAACGCGGCCCCCATGGGGGCCGATCCATCGGGCTGCGCCCGAGCGGATCGATGCGGACTCGTCCTCGCCACGGCGAGGACGAGCAGATCATCAGGGGGCGATGCCCCCTGAAACCCCCGAGTGTCGGAGATCACTCCCGACCGACATGCGGGTCACAACCGGGAGGAAGTCGGCCTCGGGTGGGTCAACTTTCGATCGTCGGATGGGTCAGTTTTCGATTGCCGCTCGCAAGGCTGCCACGGCCGTCCTCCCGACCGCCGTACTTGGCCAGGAACGGCTCCACGTCCAGCTCATCCACCGTGTCGGAGATGAAGTGAGACAAGTGGCCTTCCGGCAGCCAGTCCTTCGGCGAAGCGGGGAACAGGTGCGCTTGGTCCGGCTCGTACGGCTCGAAGATCTGGCCCATGCAGGTTGATTCGGCAGAGATCGTGCGCACGTTTCCTGGAATCTGGAGATCTGTGGCGCAGGCTCCTAGCCCGCCGACCGCCCGGAGGCTCTCCCCCTCCAACATGTCGAGGATGAGGTCTGCCGCTAGTGTCGCGCCTTCCGGATCCAGCGAAGTCATCTTGATGTCGAAGAACATGTCGCTCGTTTCCCCCGACGAGAGGACGAACTTGCCTCGCTTGTAAGACCGATCCTTCAATATTTGTCCGAGCCGGGTTTTGTTCGCTGTTTGGTCATCAGACCGCGTTACTGGCACCATCATGGTGATCTTCGCACTCCATTATCTTGCTTCACGTACATCCGTCGACATAGCAGTATTGCCCGCCTAGTACAACCACTTTGGACTCGGCACCTGCGGGTACGCCTACACGGCAGCGCTACCCACACTATCGCGGCATCGCTTGGCCGCGTTGATGCGTGCGCGCCCCGCTGCTGTCGTTGCACATTCTCTTGCACATATCGCCCAGCCGCCGCGTATTGTGCTGATATATCACATGGTTAGCAGTTGGGGTCGGAGGTTCAAATCCTCGGACCACGAAAATCGGCCAATACTCCGCTTCGGCTCGTAAACGGCCATCCCACCCACCGCAGGCATCGCATCCCGGAATGCGCATCAGTTAATACAGGTGGCCCGTCGGCCGTTCACTCGTTGAACTCGAACAGGTACCCGCTATCGCGTTCGTCCCGAGCCTCACGCTCGTAATACTCAGCCAAGCGACGCAGGATCGTGCCCGTCCGCGGGTACATTGCTCGCGCCAGTTCGCACCATCGGCGGAACGCGCTTGCCATCGTGGATTCCTGTGCACCATTACGCGCGACCCAGTGCGTGCCTCGCCGGTTCATCACCGCTGTCACCATCTCGTCGTCGAGCGCGTCGCTTCGAGCCTTCTCTACCGCGCGCCGGATGGGCTCGCACGGCCAGATCCCATCGGCATCTGCCGGGCCATACGCGAAGAGGCGGCCGATGCGTGCGTAGCACACCTCAAGACGGGAGGCCCCGCGCGCCAATTGAACGGCGCGCTCTAACCACGAACGGAGCGCCTCTTCATCGATGGCTCCGTTCCAGGCGGGGCTGATTGGACCGAGCCCTTCGCCGACCGCGTGGGTTGGCTTCTGCGCGCCTGCGTCAAGCCCGGGGATGCGGGTCCATGCGTCGAGAACCTCGCGCGCTAGAGATGCGCGTTGTATATCGGCCTCGGTCAGGATGCGATCGGGTTCGTTGCTGCCGTTTGCTCGGTACACCCACTTCAGAAGTTCGACGAAGAGACCGGGGTTCTCCGCGAGCTCCGCCTGCAACGCGCGAAGGTGGCGATCTTCCTCCGCGATCAGCGGAAGCCATGTCCACTCCCATCTGGCAAGATCCTCGCGAGAGGCTCCCATCTTCTCGAGAAAGTCGAGCAGCCGGTTGAGGTCGTACGACATCGTGCCGCCCACGTCGCATTCATCCGTCGGGAGATGGTCGACCATGAGATTGAGGGCAACGCGGGCCAGCGCGACCTTTCGTTCCCCGGCATCTACGTCGTCCTTCTTGCCGTCGTCCCGCATCAGCATCGACACCAGATCGATGACCCGGTACGGACGGTTCGCGGCGACGAGCCTCGGGATCGCGAACTCACACTCCAGGAGAGAGAGAATGAACACTCCTACCTCACGCCAGTACTGAGCGCGAACCTCGGCCGACTCATCCTCGACGACGTCCCACGTCGCTTGGTTACACGGGAACGCCTGCAGGACGTACGCGAGCGCGGCGGCATCGTCGTCTACGCGCAGGGCTTCGAGCGCAGTCGCGCGCCACGCGTCACCCGCGGCGTGGTAGCGACCGATGCAGTAGCCGAAAGTTAGACGGGCGACTGCTGGTCGTGCACTAGGACTTCCGACGTCAGAGAGACCGGCGTCGAACAACCGTGCTTCGTGCTCCGGCCAAAACGAGAGCGCGACACCAAGTGCCTCCGAATGGTCAACCTCCGCTGCCCACTCAAGCACGGCAGATAATCCGGCTTCCGCGAGGACGTCTGCAAGGGACGCTCTCCGCAGTGCGGTGACCCGCTTCTCGCGCTCCTCGTAACTGAGCTCAAGGTCCTTAACGATCTCCGGCCACCGCGCGAACAGCCACCGGTCGCGATCCCGCCGATGACGAGGCTCCAAGTGCGTGCGCAGCGTCTGGAACAAGTCGAGGTCCTCGTTCTTGAGCGCCCATTTGGCGTTTCGGACGCGCTTGTGGCGCATGACGATCGCCCGTGCGGCATCCCCTAGCGCGTACGCATCCGCACGAGCGAATGTTGCTGTGTCGAGGCCACGGATGGCTTCAATGACCAGGAGGCCGAGCTCGCGGTGCCCCCTGAGGATCTCCGGCGCGCCCTGAAGCAGATGTGCCCAGCGAGTCGCGTGCGAGCCAGCCCGCTTTAGTAGCAGATCAACCAGCTGTTCCTGGAACGCCCAGTAGTCATGCGGCGACACCCCGTCGGCACGATCCTGACCCCACTGGCGCCACGCCGGGAGCACGAAGGGTTCGCCGTGGTCGTGCGTCGTCGGTAGGAGTGATCTCGCGCACTTCCAAGCGACGGCGTCGACAGCGTCGAAGATGAGCCGCAGGGCTTGGATACGGTCCGCGACCGGCATCCTCGTCGCCGGCCTCCAGGGAAGCATGACCATGCGCAAGCTGCGGTCCGGCCGGTTGCCTAGCTGCCCGCCCGGGTCGACGGATGCAAGCCGCCCGAGCGCCAGTACCACGCGGCTGAAATGATCTTGCGACCACGCGATCCGCTCGAGCGACCACAGGACATGAGTGTGCGGGCTCGAGCCAAACATGCCGCCCTCAGTGAACAGCTCACGTACTGCGTCCTCATCCTCGATGAATCGCTCCAGCGCGTCGAGGAACGCATCGGGAGCGGCTTCCGCCAGGTCCGGCAGCCACGTGGCGATCGAGATCCAGCGTGTAGCCCGTCCCTCGAGGACGAGCAGATCGAAGACGAATCGGTTCACTAGCGCCCGGCCGTTCACACCCGGTACCACATCTGAGTGCACCGCCAGGAGCGCGAGAGAACGAGCGAAGCCGTGGCGCAGCGCCCTGGACAGGCGGTGTGTCTTCCCCCGCATCTCCGCCAGCCACCGGTCCTCGGGCGCAAGCTCGAGGGCCGGGTCAGGAGCGCCGAGCACCTCGTTGGCCAACTTCAGGAATCTCTCGATGTCCCGGCGCTGGAGTGACGGCGCGAGCGTCGTCCACACGAACTCCCACGCCTTCCAGTCCCAGATGGGGCCGCGCCGCTCTAGTGGCCGGCCGGGCCCGCTCCAAACCACGAGCGTCTGCCGGATCTCGGAATAGTTGCGCTCGGCGAGGGCAGCTAGGACTTCGTGGTCCGGATGATCGTCCACGGTCCACTGCCCGGCCAGTGCCAGCGGGGCCAGCTCCAGAGAAGATCGCCCGCTCGCCCAGGCGAGCGCGCCGCGCTCGGGCCTCGCCATCATCCAGAGCAGCGCCTGGAGACTGCCGCGAGACGCGACCACCGTTCGATCGGCCTGGTCCTCCTTGTGCCCGGCGGCCACCAATGCGTCCACGGTCGCTCTGCGAGCCAAGGTGCCGATGTCGATGGCAGCCGTTAGTCGATTCGTGCGGGCGTCGCGACCCTCCGGAATGACGAAGCGAACATGGCGGAGCGAGTCCGATCGCATCTCCGGGTAGAGCGCGGCCTCGGTGAGGATGGCGACGTGATCCTGCGCCAGCGCCGCGAGGTGCTCGCTAACTACGGCGTCCGAGACGACCAACACGCGCGCACTACGTTCCGGCGCCGTGGACTCAAGATAGACGGCGGTAGCGAACAGCGCGGCCTCTTCGGCCGTTTCACCGACAAGAGTGATCCCGGATTCCGACGACTGGAGGAAGCGCAGGAGCGCCTCACGTGGAACGTTCCTTCCACCCACGACCACAGCAGTCGTAACACCCGGTCCGTACCGGTGCGCAACCGCGGTCTCCCAGTAGCGCTCTGGCGTCTGGAGGCCGCGGACAGGACGCCCCATGGCGCCGGCGATCCAGACCGCGATCACAGGGGCGCGTTCAAGCCACGTAGCGAGTTTCGCACCGTCGACCACGCGGACGTCGGCCCAAGTGCCCTCCGCGCGCTTCCGTTCAGCCCACCGGTTGCCACCAGCCCACACATGCGGCGTCACGAAGACGAACGTCGTTGTCGCGGGCACGACAATGGCCGGTTGAGCCGAGCGCTTCGCGTAGTCCTTCTCAGCCTTGACCTCCGGATCCCCGACGCCCATCTCCCACACGGACGCGCCCAGGGGAATCCAGGGATGCGCGACGGTCGCCGTCATCCGACCGTCCCAACCGTGCAGCCGGATGTCATCCCCGCTCGCCATCTCGAACTGCAGAAGGTCGACGTCCGCGCAGGTGGCAAGAATAAGGCGCCGAACAAGTTGCGGGAACAGCCCCTGCGCGTCGCGACGCGTCGAGCTGAAAAGAGAGGTGAGATCGTGCGAGTTGAGCATGATTCGCTTCGCCGGCCCGGGGAAGGTCTGGTGCGCGTCGCCACTCCTATCCAAAGCGCGCGGTCAACACAACCGCAAGCAGCCTTGCCGTGCTTAACGTGCACCGAGAGCCCGGACAGGAAGCATGCCCCAGGGCCAGGCATCACCGGCACCTCACTTCGGGGGCACGTCCTCACCGAACCAGCCGGCCAACAGCTGCTAGGCGCGATCACTTTGCAAGTGGGGCGCACTCGTCGCCAAAGAACTCGCACAGGAACTCGCACAGAGTTCTGAACCAAGTGACTTTCTGTAGCTAATTCAGGTACTTAGAATTCGCGGCGCCAGGACCTAAAGCTAGCGTGTCCAAGACTGACATACCAATTTGTTCAGTGTAGCCAGTATCTTGCGTTGACAACTTATCCGAATGCTGCCATACACAGTCCGCACAGTGCTCGCACAGTTTCGCACATGAGAAGGGGGTTTGCGGCATGGAGAGACACTCGCTATTCGAAGGCCGCATTCACCTGTACAGAAGGCCAGGTACCAACCGCTGGCATTGCTCTACGTCGCTCAACGGGACCGAGCACAGAACGAGCACGCGCCAGGAGATTCTGGAGGAAGCCAAGGTATGGGCGGAGGCATGGTACTTTGCTCTGCGCGGCCAGAGTGACGCTGGACTGCTCGGTAAGGGCAAGACGTTTGAGGAAGCTGCCGAGCAGTTCCGTCGGGAGTATCCTATTCTCACCGAGGGACAGCGCAGCGAGCGGTACATCGAGTCGTTGAATTTGCATCTCGACGTCAACGTTCTCCCCTTCTTCAGGGGCAAACCGCTGGCCGCGATCACCGGCGGCACGATCCAGGAGTACCGACTTCACCGCGCCGAAAAGCACAAGGTGAAACGGGCAGCAGAGAAGAAGCGTGCCGCGGAGGTGAAGGCGGCCATCGAGGGAGGTCGCGAGCCTCCATCCCTCAAGCCGCTCGCGCGGAGCTCGATATCAAGCGAGCTGATTGTGATACGCCACGTGCTGAAGACAGCGCTTCGTCACAAGTGGATCAGTTCTCTGCCGGATCTCTCGGTGCCGTACAAGATGTCCGGTAAGGTCGGACATCGTGCCTGGTTTTCGCCAGACGAATACAAGCGGCTCTACACCGCGACACGGAAGCGCGCGAAGACGCCTCTCAAGTCGATCTGGAAAGAGGAGAGCCTACGCCTGCATGACTTCGTGCTATTTATGGCGAACACTGGACTCCGTCCGGACGAAGCGTGGCGGCTGGAGTACCGCGACGTTCATGTCGTTCGCGATGAAGCGACAGACGACGTGATCCTTGAGATCGAAGTTCGCGGCAAGCGTGGCGTCGGCCACTGCAAGAGCATGCCAGGCGCTGTCGCGCCGTTACGACGCCTGCGCGCACGGAGCGATTCGAAGCCGACGGATCGGCTTTTTCCGACCCGGCAGCGGGAGCTCTTCAACTCCATACTCGAGGAGCAAGGGTTGAAGCATGATCGCGACGGCAACGCCCGCACGGCGTACAGCCTGCGGCACACCTATATCTGCTTCCGCCTGATCGAAGGTGCTGACATCTATCAGGTCGCCAAGAACTGCCGCACAAGCGTTGAGATGATCGAGAAGCACTATGCGATCCATCTGAAGAACACGCTGGATGCTGCATCGATCAACGTGCGGCGCGACAAACCTGTCAGCCGGCGCCTGTCGAACGTCGCCTAGGCCAAATCCTGTTGCCAAGGCCGCACATCTAATCTACCAAGGAGCTACCTGCGGGCGTGGCGGAACTGGTAGACGCGCAGCGCTTAGGACGCTGTTCTTACAGGAGTGTCGGTTCGAGTCCGACCGCCCGCACCACGCGGTGTCAGCACGCTACGCCGTAGCTACGCCAGCGATCCGCACCTTGTACTGCATCATCTCCAGGCTCTGGACATGCTTGCGCAGGTTGACCTTGCTGAAGAACGGCAACGAGTCGGTCGGCGAAGTGGGATCTGCTCCCAACAGCACGTAGGCGATCGTCCACTTCGTTGGGTCCGGCGGTCCACCTCGGATCTCCTGGTACAGCGCGTGCCGCTTGCCCAGCTTGCCCGAGAGCTTGTCGCGGAAGGACTTCTCGGCCGCGAACATCTCGGTAGCCACGCGTCCTTGAGCGAAAAGGTGGCTCAGCCCTCCGCTACTCTTGTCGCGCCGCTTCACGTGCATGAAGACACGACTATCGGAGAGCAGGTCGGCCGGTTCGATGGCCGTGTACCTACCCGACATCATGAGCGTCTTCTTGTCGAGGAGGAATGCACTGAGGGACTTCGCCGCCGCCTCGTTCCACTGTCCTTCCGCCTGACCTTTCGTCCAGGCCGGGAACGGTAGGCGCAGCGGCTTGATGGATCGCATGGCCTTGTTGACGTCTTCCACGAAGTCGCGATCGAGCTTAAACCACTCTCCGTCGGCGAGGAGGTAGAGGGTGCCCTTGAGCTCGATCTCGGCGACAATGCAACGGTAGACCGAAACGCTGTCCTTCTCCTCTCCGTTCAGCGTGACGAGCACCACCTTGTGTGAGTGCTTGGCCGCTTCTAGCGTGTCGCTGACGGTGCGTTTCTGCCCGTCGAGGTACGCGGCAATGTCCGACTCGCACGGTGCGCCTTCAGCCGAGAAGATGCGCGCCTCGCAATCGGTGGCGAGGCCCATCATTTCCGGAACGGCGAGCCGGATGCTGGTAAGGTCGCGGGCGTCGAGCTGTGCGCCGAGTTCCTTGTCGAGGCGCTCGACCAGGTCCTCTGCCGTCACCTTCTGAACGTTTTCGATCCACCGGAAGTCAGAAGGCAGGGTCTGCTTCGCATACACACGCAGCAGCTTGCGGCCGAGGTCGGGGAGTTGGTCGATGTCGACCCGGGCAGCCACCGTCACGCTTGACCACTTGCCGCCGACCCGTTCGCAGACGGACAAGTCGTTGCTCGCGGCCTCGACTCCGCGGAGCAGATCGGTATCGGTATCGACTCGAAACGCCGCCACCCTTCCGGCTTCGCTGAGCTGGATCCGCCCGATGCGTGTGCGCTCCTCGATCGTTCGGAAGGGGGAGGGCCCTTTCCAGGGTGCTGCCAACACGAACGAGCACGACCGTCCTGTCTGGACCGCCGGCTCGCTTCCGGCGCTGAACGTCACGCGACAAAAGCGGCGGGCTTCGTGTAGTATGGCGACACCCGGACTGCCGTGCTAACCTGAACGCGTGTCAGATCAAGGGAGCGACGAGAGTCAGAAAGCAGGTCACATATGCAACACGTTAGCGGACACTCAATCAAGTATGAGTTGCGGATTCGAGTAGGGAGCCAGAGTGAGGTAGTCGCGGCGCGTCCTCGGCCCGTCGAGCAGGGGCCCAAGCCGGTAGCGCCGACACCGGGCGGCACGCCAGGGATTCCATACGCTGCACGCCCGTCCGCATGACATAGCGCTTGTAGTACGTAATACAGCTATGCTACATCGTAGATGCTCAGAACTGTAATGTCGTGTGGTATGGACTCAGAACGAATGCTCGCCAGCAGTGCATCAAATAGTGTGATTGCGGGGCGTGTCTCCCGCAACGATCTTGATGCGACCTCTTGGAGGATGAACACCAACAGTACCCATGTCGTGGTAGAGGCGGCCAATAGTTGGATTCGTATCAAGCGCACCAAGTGGCCAAGGCTCAGGTGTGCCCACACGGAAAACGAGTTACTTCTATCGCTTGTCCCGCGTCCAGAGTCGAGCGCACTCACCGTGTCGCTGAATGCTCAGCGCATGCGCTTGGTCCTTGACAGCCTAGGGGCAGTGCAAGTGTACTATTATGACGATGGTATTGCGCTGTGGTTTGCTAATACCCTCGGTGACCTAATTGCGTTGTTGCCATCGGCGGACATTCCGGAACTGGATGATGAGATGCTTGTGGAGCGGCTCGCGAGGATGTCTTCTAACACTGACCGCACGCTGCTAAAGGGCGTTTTTGTTCTGGCCGAGAACGCAACATTAGACTTTAGAAGAGATGGTGTCAGTCTGGCGGACTCACCGCACAGTTTTGTTTCTGAGCGCTTAAATGTATGCTCTCAGATTGTGTACGACGATCCGATTCTGGAGTTCACGCGGAGGGTGAAGCTGGCGTGGAGTGACGTAGGGCTTGACGAAGCTGCAACGTGCAACGTCGCCGCGTCGCTCAGTGGTGGAGCTGATAGCGCGGTAATTGCACACTCGGCCGTCGCGCTCGGTCATATGGTCGAGCCAGTTGTGTTGCTGTCCATGATGCTGGGCGGTAGCCAAGGCGGTCATCAGGCAATCAGAATTCAGGAGACCGTCCAGTTCCTCAAGGGCGAGTCAGTTTCCGTGCAGGTTGAGCAGTTCCCAGTGTACCGTGCTAGCCAATTTGCTGATGTCACGGTACATGATATTGATCGCGAGCTATATTGGCATGCGACGGAAGCGATGCTGGACCTGGCGACATCTGCTGGTGTTGATGTTCTCTTGACGGGTTTTGGCGGCGATGAACTTTTTGTCGAAGATCCTGGCGAACATGTGGGCTTTCAGGGCGAGCAAGAGCGTAATCGACGCAGTACGATGTTAAGGCCTGAGTGGTTGACCGAAGCAGCGTGGGAAATGTTGGGTGCCTCATCTGTTCCTCTTGAGAAGCACTTGTTGCCTAATATCCCACACTCGGTTCGGCGCTCGCAACGCGCGTATAACGGCCTGTGTTTCCGGCGAGGAATTTGGCCGATTGCGATTCTCGGACATCCAGCATTATGGATGTATACCCGGAAGCTTCCGCGCTCATGGCGTGCCAACAAGCGGCTGCTTGAAGTCCATCGGGCTCAGGCCGGGTTTCCTGACTCAATGCTGAATCTGCGCATTAAGGACAGTTTCGGCGATCACTATTATGAGTCGCTGCTTGCTGTTAGGGGCCACATTGAAATGCTCCTTGATCACTCCGTGCTTGCCGATCGCGGAATCGTCGAAACAAACGCAGTCCGCGATCTGTTTGTAAATGTTATAAAAAACGGAGTGAGCCGGGCTACCAACTCATTCATGGCTGTACTAGAGTGCGAGCTGTTCCTGCAATCCTTACGGAGACGTCAGCAATGCAAGATATGAGAGATCGGCTTTCCCAGACCTCTTTTCCTCAGCCCCCTGTTCGCCGTATCGTCGCGAGGAATCGCGACGATGACCCGCGTGTCCTGATCAGCGATCTGGAGAAGCCCTCCGGCAACGAAGATCAGGGGCGATCCGGTGAGTACAAGCCGGCAAACCCGAGCTAGACGCTGCGTGGCCTAGCCACGGAAGGCGGCTCCGCGCGTCGGAGCCGCCTTCGTCATATTTGCCTTGTGAGCGAGAATCGTCCCTGGACGTGCAAGTGCGATTGAGCGGACGAGCCACCGTCCACTGGCCTATCGACCCAAGCAGTGCATCTCTTTTCAGCATGTGCGCCGCCGCAGTGCGACTATCGAATTCCGTGGCTCACTTTACGGGACGTGCCGCGTGCGTTTGTCTGTCTGGACGCACAGGGCCATCGCGAATGGCAATGATGCATGGCGACGTGTCCGTGAAAGGCGGTAAATGAAGCGCGCGCTAGTTGATAATCTGAGTGACGCATATGCCCGTAGCCGATCCGCAGCTCATGCTTGCGGCGATGCACACGCTCGACACGACCTTCATCAACGTTCGGCGGGATCGCGGCACGAGCTCAGCCAGAGTTCAGGAGGACGAGGAGACCGACTCCAAGGATTCGACGCCACGTAAGCAGCCTGCGCGGCGGAAGAAGCAAGTGACGCTTCGTGCCGCGCTTGACTCGCCGGCGTGACGGGGTATTCAGTCATGTGTTCCTGAGAGCACCACGTCGTGCCACTCACCGATTGACGATCTCTGCGTACTCTGATATTATTGACGTATGAATGTAGATCTGCCATCAGACCTTGAAGCGTTAGTCCACCGCAAAGTGGCTTCGGGCGCCTACGTGGACAAGAATGACGTTCTGCGCGAGGCGCTCCACGTCCTAAGCGAGCGAGATCAGTTCCAGCAGGCTGAAACAACGAGACTCCGTGCAGCACTGGAGAGAGGTCTCGCACAAGCGGAACGCGGCCAGCTTCAAGATGGCCCGGGCGTCGTCCTGAAGGTCCTTGAGATCCTGAAAGGGCGCGGTCAGTTTGGCCAGCAGGATGCGTGACTGCTCGGTATCGATTTACGGACGAAGCCGAGGCTGGGTTCATCCGTATAGCTTGTGATGTCCGAGATCGTTTTGGTCTATCCGTGAGCAGGACAGTCGCACGCGACCTGGAGCGCGCTTTTCAGCTGATCGCGGCGCAACCGGGAATCGGACATCGTCGAGATGACCTAACTTCGAATGAGCATCTGCGCTTCTGGCAACAGGGCCAGACGCTCATTGCCTACCACCGAGTCGAGTTCGGCGTAGAGATACTGTTCGTTGAGCGCAGCGAGCGGAACTGGGGAGACCTGCTCGCCGAACAGCCGCCAAGCATTTAAGCAGCAGCCCGTTGCAACCGGCCTCGCGGAACGCGGCAGAATCTTGTTCGCGAATCCCAGCACGCCGAGGATCTGGCGCTCTCGTGCGTCTAGCCCCAGCCGGGGGTCCTGTGGGCTATCCTTCATCCGCAGGTAGCATCATTGTTAGACATTAACTGCACCTACACCGCCGCCCCGCCGCTGCACGGAAAAGTGGATTCGTCGCGCAGGACAAGGCCAAGACCGTCGGCAAGGGAGGGTTCGGCGCGCCGGCCTTCCCTCAGTCGTCGTCGCACTGCCACGGTAGGGTCGGGGCCGAGCCGCTCCCGACACACAGGGGCGGCCCGCTCATGTCCACTCGCTACGTCAGGTCTTCGGTCGGAGCAGTCGGTCCGTAGTTCATGCACGCCGCAATCCCCCGATCCCGTGCGGTCGCGGCCGAGTAGGTCTCGCTAGTGCCCAGGACCTGGTTGTTGCCAGCTAGGAGGTTGAAGTACGGGGAGCCATCACGGGCCGTCAGCTTGCTGTAGTTTCCCAGGGAGCCGGACTGCCGCATGGCCGCCGCGATGCCGTTCTCCGCACCCTGCTTGGTCACGTAGGTTTCACTGGTGAGGAGCGGCTCTCCATTTGCCGCGATCAGCGTCCAGCGGAACTGGTTGTTTGTTGTCTTCTTCAGTTCGTACTTGCCTGCCATGCTCATGTCCCTCCCACTCGAATGGAACTCCGGCGAACACCACGTTCTTCACCCCGGGAGTGGTCCGCCTCACCCGCCTTGGTTTCTCTTCTCGTTTCCGCCCCGCGCCCGAAGGCGCAGCTCGCGGGCACGTGCGGCCTGGATCTCGGCAAGCGACCATTTCCGAGCCCACTGCACGCGGTTGTTCTTGACCCAGTAGTGCGACTGGCAGGGAAAGCCCCAGTTTCCAATCGACGGAAGCAACGAGACCGTCTCACCATCGAAGATCAACTTCCAGTCCCGCGGCGTAAGCGGCGTGACCACTTCCAACCCGCAGCCGCAGGCGCAGAGGTGCACAGCCGTCGCATAGACGATGCTCACATAGAGCACACCCGGCTGTGCGCGGTCAGGCACGGTCTCAACGAATTCACACTGAAACCGCTCGACCTTGGCCACTAGGCACCTCGTTCAGGATGTCGTTGCCATCGAGGGTGTACAGGCAGTGCCTCTCACCCTCGATGTCTCTGTAGAAGCCAAGATGCTTCTTCCAGCGGATTACCGCGAGCGTGGCGTTGAGCGCGTTGAGGTCCGCGATCTGGATGTTCGTGGAGTAGGCGTTGTCTCCACCACCATTCTCGAAGGGGACCTTGCCCTGCCCTGTGGCTGCGGCTTGGTCACCCGGCAGGTGGGAAGTCACCCTGAGGATTCCTCCGAGGCTGCCGTCCGTTCGGTCGACGCCCATGCCGACGTCCACATACGGGATCGACCAGCTCTCCAGCGCGCTGAGCACGAGCCGTCTGGTGGGACCGTGATCGACGCAGACGAACACGAACGACATCTCGCGGAGCATCTCCACGTTCGAATCGGTCACCGAGAACGGATGCGCAACCACCCCACGCCTCATGCGCAAGTAGATGCCAGCCCAGTATTCGGCCTTCGACTGCGCACTCCTGAGTTCGTCCGCGGAGGCAGCCCCCGGGCTCCTGAATGCGTTGTGCTGCAGGAATCGATCACCGTCGAAGAGGTGAAGCTCCTTCACCGGAGTCTTTGCGAGAAGGTCGAGAACGTAGGATCCCGTCCCCCCCAGCCCCACGAGCGCGACCCGCTGCTGTGCCAGCTTCTGTGTGATCTCTCCGATTCCCGCTCGTGCCGAAGCGGTGTCTTCATAGAGGAACACCGACTCGGGGTCTTCCGGCTGAAGTACCGGGTACGTCTGCGCAGTGGCCTTGGGTTCTATGCCGCGGGCGTACTTGGCCAGCATCTCTGCATAGGTACTCAGCTTCTGATAGTAGTCGGGATACCCGTCAGTGGGCTTGCTTGAGAACGAGTGGTCGACCACGACTTCCGGCCCAAGGGGCTGACGCCCGCTGCCGTGTCGGATCTTCTCGAGCGGATTACCCATCTGATCACAGGGGAACTCGCCGGCGAAGTAGATGACGTGCGTCGAAGGTGGCCGGGTCTCGTCCCCCGCGAGCGTCAGCTCCGACACGAGGATTCCCGTCCGCACCTGTTTGGCGCTGTTGACGTACGGCACGCCGCGCAGGATCAGATGAGAGTCGACGACCGCGATGTCGTAACCCTCTTCGCGCAGCCGGGCCAGGTCAGGGCTACGACTTATCAGTCGACGTGACATTGAAGACCATTCCGTTCGTGATGTGTACCGTGTCACCGTACAGCATGCTGCCTTTCGGATTTTCGGGCGGCCCGTCACGGAAGGTGACGGTGAACTCGATGTTCGGTCCGGTAGGCACCGGATCGAACGCATTCGCGATCACATGCCGGTAGGTGATCGTGGGCCCAATGACGGACTTTTTCCGGCCGTTCACGATGATGGTCACCTGCACACTCGAGGCCTCGGATCCTGCCTTGCTCTCAGTCATCTCTCTTCTCCATTGCCGCCACGAACGTCGTAGCCACTTGCCCTACTTCCCGGACCGCACCACCGAAACGCTTGCGTCCGGTTCGCTGCCGTTTCGTTTCCCGGCCGCGTTCTCCTGCTACCCCTTCGTGGCCCCCCGAGCAGGCTTGAAGCGGCAGGCATGACCGTCGACACGCGCTGCTGCGCCACCTACCCTGTCCGACCGATGCACGGCGCACCGACAGCGACTGGGTGGAGGGCTTGCGGGGTAGCCGATCTGGGTTCATGAGAGGTCTCGCCAGGAAGTACGCACATGCTAGCGCGCATCCATATAGTTTCTAGAGAAGTTGCCCAGCTTTGCATTGGAGAGGCATAAATGGTCGTGCCCCAAGGACTTCCGTCGCGACGTCCCCTGCTTGAGCGGCTCCGCTTCATCGAGTTTCGCCTCCTTTGGGAGGGGCGTGTCAACCGCCGGGACCTCATGGACGCGTTCGGCATCTCTGAGCCGCAGGCCTCGATCGACCTGCGCCGCTACCAGGAGATCAACCCCACCGCAGCGGTGTACGACGCGAGCCGGAAGACCTACGCGCGCTCGGCCAGCTTCCGGCCGCAGCAGATGCCCGAGTACCCGGCCGAGCACTACCTCAACCAGCTGCTTGTCCTCGGGATCGCCGACGCGGTACCAGGACCCACCTGGCTCAACAGCGCGCCACCCGTCGATGTGCTGCCGCGCGGGCGAAAGCGCATCGACACCGAGGTTCTGCAGTCGGTGCTCGCGGCCATCCGCGATCGCCAGCTGCTTCAGATTCAGTACCAATCGCTGTCCACCGTAGAGACCGAGCAACGGTGGATCGGGCCGCACGCGCTCGTTAACGACGGGTTCCGCTGGCACGCCCGTGCATGGTGCGCGAAGCATGAGGACTTTCGAGACTTCGTCCTTTCACGAATCACTGCGGCGGGTAGGAGCGTGGATTGTGACGTTGACGCTAAGTCCGATATGGAGTGGCAAACCTATGTCACTCTGAAGATTGTGCCGCATCCAGCACTGGAGCCCTATCAGAAGCGCGCTGTTCAACTCGACTACAACATGAGCGGGGATGCTGCGTTCATTACTACCCGTGCCTGTCTCTATCGCTACTTAGAGTGGAGCCTCCGCCTCGACCTCCCGGAGGGGCCTACACCACGATGGCGCGGTGAAGTCGTCTTGCGTAATCGGCAAGAAGTCGAGGATCGCTGCAAGCTTGCCAAAGAGCTGACGGTACAGCGCAAGCACAGCCGGTTGAACTTGCCCTAACCGCCCTGCTCCCACTCCGGCCAGTGTCGGAAGGCTGGAGCATTGAGCTTCCTCTCGCCCACCGAACTCGGAACGCTACACTCCTGGTATGCAAGAGGCACTCTTCCCCGCCTGGCGCCGACCGTGGTTCCGCGTCGCTGTCTTGACTTGCGGCGCTTTCGTTCTGCTTGCGGTACTCCTCGTCGGTCTTGCCCTCGGGCGCTGGATCCTTGCCGAGGCCAATCGCAAGGACACGCCGGAGCGCTTTGCAGCTCTGGCCGAACAGGTAGCCGCTCCCGTCCTCCTCGAAGGAGCAGGTCTGGAGCAACCCTCGCTATCCGAACTCCATCACGCGCTCAACCAAGCCGAACGAGTGCTCGGGCCACTGGCTCAGGAGTGCGTCGATCTTGCGCCGATTGCCGAGGAGCAACTCGCCATCGTGCGGGCGCACCGGCAGTTGCTTGCGCACACCCCGGACGACACAGCTTTCTGGGGTGGTGCGGCGCTGATCGCACTCGAGTACTTCGTGCCCGGCGTCGGCACCCTCGGTACCGGGATTAGCCAAGTTGCGGTGAATCTTGAAGCCATGGATGCGTTCAACCGCGAGGCCGAGGCGTTGCACCAGCGCGTACTGCTCAACCGCCTTGAACTCAGCGGTCATGCGGAGCGGTTCTCGGCGCCGGCCTCGCCAGCGGTAGGTGTCAAGATAGTTGTCGCCTGAGCTGAGTACGTAGTCGTGCGGTCGAGGCCGGAGTGTCGTCGAGCTGCACGACACCCGATCTCACGATGCGCTTCGCCAGCGCACGTTGGATCGGCTCCAGCTGGAAGGCGCAGGCCAGGACCCAATCGCACATCGTCTGGCGCGGCAGCGCGAGCCCTTCGCGCTCGAACACTGCTTGCTGGCGGTAGAGCGGCAGGTGGTCGCAGTACTTGCGCACCAGGATGCAGGCCAGGAGGCTCGCACCGACCCGCGCGTCCTCGATCGGCTGCACGGGACCCGGCGCGACCACGGGCTCGAT
>ENA-ORBV01006780-ORBV01006780.1-microbial-mat-metagenome-genome-assembly--contig:-NODE-6780-length-20012-cov-13.773614_pt1 | contig 20012 bp, 16 predicted proteins | sample MGYA00237777_ERZ505514 | MGnify/ENA primary metagenome ERZ505514 (study PRJEB26160, sample SAMN06269048) | microbial mat metagenome | isolation source: Oligotrophic lake microbial mat | place... | reverse complement strand
TGATACGGCGACCACCGAGATCTACACCTCTCTATTCGTCGGCAGCGTCAGATGTGTATAAGAGACAGCTCCGCGCCAGAGCACGACGTTGTAGACGGCAAAGAGGAGGAGCAGCAAAACGGCGTCTAGGCGGCTGAGGTCGCCGTCCGAACACGCCCACCACAGAGCCCCGACCGAGGCAAACAGCCAAAAGAGGTCGCGACCGCTCAGCTTGCCCTCGAGCACCCGCGGCAGAACGAGGGCGCTCGCGCCGAGGACGAGCCCGATGTTCGCGATGTTGGAGCCCAAAACGTTGCCGAGGCTGATCGCCGCCTGGCCCTCGAGGGCGGCCAGCACGGACACGACGAGCTCGGGGGCCGATGTTCCCCAGGCGACGACGGTCAGGCCGATGGCAAGGGAACTGATCCCCAGGCGGCGCGCGAGTCCCGCGCTGCCCCCCACCAGCCAGTCCGCTCCCTTGGCGAGCAACACAAAGCCCGCGACGAGATAGGTACCAAGGAGCAGCCAGGCGGGTTCGTGGACGGGCACGGGATGCGGGAGTTGGAGAGCGACGAGCGAAACAAGCGCGGGAACGGGGTGCGGCGCGCGGGTGCCCCGCACGGACGCCCCGTGGGCGGGGAGATTACGCGCAGCGAAGGTGTTGGGGGAAGCGTGGCATCGCGGGACTACAATGGCGCCCCCATGGAACTGCCCCGTCGCCCCTGGATCGGCATCAACGGTGGCTTGAGCGAGCGCGGCGGCATGCGGGTCGACCTGCCCCTGCGCTACGCCCAGGCCGTGCTGCGAGCCGGCGGAACGCCCGTCGGCATTTATCCGTGCGGCGGCCCGCGGGACATGGTGGACCTCCTGGCGGGGCTCGACGGCATCTTGCTGTCCGGTGGTGACGACTTCGACATGGCGCGGCTCGGCAAGGGCGCGACCCATCCCCTCGCGACACCCGTGCCAGCGGAAAAACAGGATTTCGACGTTGAGCTCGCGCGTGCGGCGCTGGAGCGCGGCCTGCCCGTGCTCGGTGTGTGCTATGGCATGCAGCTGCTCGCGCTGGTCGACGGCGGCGACCTCTACCAGCACCTGCCGGAGGACCTGCCCGGCTCGCGCGAACACGGCGGTGGTGTGCGCCACGAGATCCGGACGCTGCGCGGCACACGCATCGCGGGGCTGCTCGCGGTCGACCGCGTGGCCGTGCACTCGCGCCACCACCAGGCGGTCGCGCGCACCGGCCCGGGCTGGAATGTGGCGGCGCAGGACGACCAGGGGCTGATCGAGGCGATCGAAAAGCCCTCCCATCCGTTTGCTCTCGGGGTGCAGTGGCACCCGGAGATGTCCCCCGAAGGCCATCCGGACGCGGCGCTGTTCCGCGGACTGGTCGAGGCCGCAGGCCTCGGCGCCACCCGGCGCGCCCTCACTCCCCGATAAGACGCGCGTCATCCGCGCGAGGACACCCCATGCGCAAGTTCAAGGGCGCGCAAGCCCCCCGCTCCGGCCTGTCGGGCGGCGAAAAAGTACGCCTCGGGCTCATGCTCGTGGGTATCATCGTGATCGGCGCCTCGCTTTTCTACGCCAACGCGCCCCGCGGGGACGGTCAGGCCGTGGTCGCGGAGCCGGTCGAAATCGTCGCGCGGGTCGAACTCCCCACGATCCCCGTGGAGGCGTTGCGCGCCGGTGTGGAGGACAGCACACCGGCGCAGCGTGTGCGGCTCGAGCGCGCGCCGGTTGCCACGCTGCTCGGGCTCGCGCGGCAACTCACCCCCGCGCACTTCGAGGCGCTGGATGCGCGCGCGCTCGACGCCGCGACCATCGAGGAGATCCGCGCGGATCCCAATCCGTGGCGCGGGCGCGCGGTGACCGTGCGCGGCCAGGTCCTCGTCCACAAGGAGTTGCGCCCGGATGCGCTCGCCGCCCCGGAACACCACCTGACCCTGGCAGTCGAGGGCGGCGGAACCGCGCACGCAGTCGTGCTCAGCGCACCAACGCCCCTTGAGCCGGGCGACTGGCTGCGCCTGTCGGGCCTGTTCCTCAAGCTGTATTCCAACGAAGGCCCCGCGGGCGAGTGGATCGAAGCGCCCCTCGTGGTCAGCAGCCGTGCGGAGCCCTCGGTCGCCCCCATCGGGCCGCGCCCCTACCACGACCCCGATAGGCTCGATCTTGTCATCGACGACGGCCTCCAACGGCCGCTCGGCCTGGATGTCCCCGGGCGTTTTGAGTTGCTCGCGCACGCGCGGGACGCGGCGCCCGACGCGCACGACTTCAGCGCCGCTTTGGAACTCGACCGCGACCTCCTGGGCCGCATTCTCGAGGACCCCCAGCCCTACCGCGGCGCAGCGTTTCGCTTGGGCACCAGCCGCATCGAGGTCGTGCGCCATCTCGCGCTGCCCGAGAACGGCGCGCGCCTCGACACGGTGACAGAGCTGTGGATCGCAAACACCGGGTGGGACCGGGCGCTGCCGGTGATTGGCGTGCAGGTTCCCGGGCGCCTCGCGGGCTTGGCGAAAGGCCAACTGATCAAGGGTGAGCTGCAGTTCTTCAAGAACTACGCCTTCGACTCCGGGGTCGGCACCCGGCGTGTGGCGCCGTTTTTCGTCGGGCACTCGATCGAGCGCTTCGAAGTTCCCACCAATCCTGTGATGCGGCAGGTGCTGTACGCCGTCGCGATCCTGACGGGGCTGATGGTGACGATCCTCGCCGTTCTCGTCCGCCGCGACCGCCGGCGCGCCGAGGTCTTCGAGCGGCAGCAGGTCGAGCGCCGCCAGCGCCGTCGGACCTCGGACCCGGCAGCCGGCCTCGCCGAGGGCCGTTGAGCGAACGCCGTGCGGACCCGTTGGTTACGGGTAGCGGCCCGACCGCCGCGTTCGAGGTGCGCGCCAGCCGCCGGACCCAGGTCCGGATCGGCCCAGGCGCGCTTTTTGACCTGGTCGAGGCCCTGGCGGGGCGCCGCGGACAGGTGGTCGCGGACACCCACGCACTCAAGCTGCATGGCGGACTCCTGCCGGCGGAACTGCACGAGCGCGCGATCGCGGTGCCCCGCGGCGAGGACGTCAAAACCTGGGCGCAGCTCGGCGCGCTGCTGGAGCGACTAGCGGCGGCCGCACTGGACCGCGGGGCCGTCCTGGTGGCGTTCGGAGGCGGGGCGACCAGCGACGCGGTCGGGCTAGCGGCGGCCCTTTACCACCGGGGCATCCCGTGGATCGCCTGCCCCACGACGTTGCTTGCCCAGGTGGACGCGGCCATCGGGGGCAAGACCGCGGTCGACCTGGCGGCCGCAAAAAACCTCGTCGGAGCGTTCCACGCCCCCGAATGGGTGCTGGCCGACCCGCGGCCCCTCGCGACACTCACCCCCACCGAGCGAACCTCGGGCCTCGGTGAGGTGCTGAAAGTAGCCCTGGCCCTCGATCCCGACCTGTTCGCGGCGCTCGAACGCGGCGCCACGGATGCTTTGGAGGGCCCCGCGGAGGGTCTGTGCGCCCTCGTCGAGCCCTGCGCGCGCGCGAAAGGGCGCCTCGTCGAGGTCGACGAGCACGACACCGGCGCCCGCGAAGCGCTCAACCTCGGCCACACCCTCGGCCATGCCATCGAAACCGCGGCGGGCCACGGGCGCGTGCCCCATGGGGTCGCGGTGGCGGCGGGAATTGGCTTTGCGCTGGAGTTGGCGGCGGAGCACGGCGGAATTGCCCCCGGCCTGCACGCGCGGGTGGCGAGCGTCGCCCGGCGGCTGGGGCTGCCGGCGGGGCTCGGGGATCTTGAGTCCGCACTCGGGGAGCGGCTCGACGACGAAGCCCTGCTCGGGGCGCTCGCGCGCGACAAAAAGGCCCGGGACGGCCGGCCGCGCTTCGTTCTGCCGCGCGCGTTGGGCCGGGTCGAGATCGGCGTGGCGGTCGCCCCGCGCGACGTCGAGCGTGTGCTCGCACGCCGTTCGCCCGCGCCGTGACAACACCGTCCCGGTGTGGTCCAATCTCCCGGGCAGAGGTCCGGCGCCTCCCTCGCGGAGCCGCGTCCGGTTGCCGCGCGCCCGCTCCGAACCCGCCGCCAACCCCTCCCTTCGCTCCCGAGGCACCACCTGGGAGCTCCGCGACGCGAATGCCCAAGCGCGACGATATCCGCTCCATCCTGATCATCGGCAGCGGCCCGATCGTCATCGGCCAGGCCTGCGAGTTCGACTATTCCGGCACCCAGGCCTGCAAAGCCCTCCGCGAGGAGGGTTATCGGGTGGTGCTGGTCAACTCGAATCCGGCCACGATCATGACGGATCCGGAGATGGCCGATGCCACGTACATCGAGCCCATCACGCCCGAGGTCGTGGCGGAGATCCTGCGCAAGGAACGGCCGGATGCGCTGTTGCCCACACTGGGTGGACAGACCGGGCTCAACACCGCGCTGCGCCTCTACGATTCCGGCGTCCTCGACGAGCTGGGCATCGAGATGATCGGCGCGCGAGCCGAGGTTATTCGCAAGGCGGAAGACCGCGACCTCTTCCGCACCGCGATGGGCAATATTGGGCTCGAATGCCCGTACTCGGGCATCGCGCACACGATGGAAGACGCCCGCCGCGTGCTGGGCGACATCGGACTGCCCTGTGTCATCCGCCCGGCCTTCACAATGGGCGGCATGGGCGGGGGCATCGCCTACAACGTTGAGGAGTTCGAAGAAATCGTCGCGCGTGGCCTCGCGCTCTCGATGAACTCCGAAGTCCTGATCGACGAGTACCTCGCGGGCTGGAAGGAGTTCGAGATGGAGGTGATGCGCGACAACGCCGACAACGTCGTCATCATCTGCTCGATCGAAAACTTCGATCCCATGGGTGTGCACACCGGGGACTCGATCACCGTGGCGCCCGCGCAGACGCTGACCGACCGCGAATACCAGCGCATGCGCAACGCGTCGATCGCGATCATGCGCGAGATCGGCATCGAATGCGGCGGTTCGAACTGTCAGTTCGCAATCGATCCCAAGACCGGCCGCATGGTCGTGATCGAGATGAATCCGCGTGTGTCGCGCTCGTCGGCGCTCGCGTCGAAGGCGACTGGCTTCCCGATCGCGAAGTTCGCCGCCAAGCTCGCCGTCGGTTACACGCTGGACGAGCTGCGCAACGACATCACCCGCGTCACACCTGCCAGTTTCGAGCCCGCGATCGACTACTGCGTCGTCAAGATTCCGCGCTTTGCCTTCGAGAAGTTCCCCGGCGCCGACACGACGCTGACGACGCAGATGAAGAGCGTCGGCGAAGTGATGAGCATCGGCCGCACCTTCAAGGAAGCGCTGCAAAAGGCGATGCGCGGCCTCGAGGTCGGTTTGAAGGGGCTCGGCCTCGACCAACCCCAGGGTTTCGCCGGCTCCACCGTCGATGCCGAGACGCTGTCGCGCCTCCTGCGCATCCCGACGGACAAGCGTCTGCCGGCGATCCCCGTGGCGTTCCGTTCGGGCTGGGACCTCGCGGAAGTCCACGAGGCGACCAAAATCGACCCCTGGTTCCTCGAGAACATTCGCGAACTCGTCGACTTCGAGAGCGAACTGATCGGCTCCGACCTGCATCCCGAGCTGCTGCGCGCGGCGAAGCGGTTGGGTTACTCCGACCGCCAGCTCGCCAACGCGGCGGGCTGCTCGGAGGCCGAGGTTTTCGCGAAGCGCAAGGAGCACGGCATCCAACCCGTCTATAAGTTGGTCGACACCTGCGCCGCCGAGTTCGCCGCGGTCACGCCCTACTACTACTCCTCGTTCGAGCCCGAAGAGAGCGAAATACGACCGAGCACGGGCGAGAAGATCATGATCCTGGGTGGCGGTCCCAACCGCATCGGCCAGGGCATCGAGTTTGACTACTGCTGCGTCCACGCGGCGTTGGCGGCGCGCGAGATCGGCTTCGAGTCCGTGATGGTCAACTCGAACCCGGAAACGGTCTCGACGGACTTCGACACGTCGGACCACCTCTTCTTCGAGCCCCTGACGCACGAAGACGTCATGCACGTCGTCGACGCGGTGAAGCCCAAGGGCATCATCGTGCAGTTCGGCGGGCAGACACCCCTGAACCTTGCGAAGGGGCTCGAGGACGCCGGCGCGCCGCTGATCGGCACGTCGGTCGACTCGATCGACCGCGCCGAGGATCGCAAGCGCTTCAAGGAGTTCCTCGACAAGCTCGGCCTGCGCCAACCGGCCAACGGCCTCGCGATCAACGCGGCCCAAGCTTTCGAAATTGCGCGGCGCATCGGGTACCCGGTGCTCGTGCGTCCCTCCTACGTGCTGGGTGGCCGCGCCATGGAGATCGTCCACGACGACGAGCGCCTCGACTACTACATGACCCACGCGGTCCACGCGTCGCCCGACCGACCGGTGCTCGTCGACAAGTACCTCGAGGACGCCATCGAGGTCGACGTCGACGCGATCTGCGATGGCCACATCGTCGTCATCGGCGGTGTGATGGAGCACATCGAGGAAGCGGGCGTGCACTCGGGTGATTCGACCTGCGTGCTGCCCGCCCACACGCTCGACGCGGGCATTCAGGACGAGATCATCGCGGCGACGAAGGCGATGGCGCTCGAACTGGGTGTTATCGGCCTGATGAACGTGCAGTTCGCGGTGAAGGGCGAGTCGGTCTACGTCCTCGAGGTCAATCCGCGCGCGTCGCGCACCGTCCCGTTCGTCAGCAAGGCGATCGGTGTGCCGCTCGCCAAGTTGGCGGCCAAGGTGATGTGCGGCATGACGCTCGAGGAACTGGGTTTCACTCAGGAGATCCGGCCGCCCTACTTCTCCGTGAAGGCCCCGGTGTTCCCCCACAGCCGCTTCCCGAACACCGACTTCCGCCTGAGCCCGGAAATGCGCTCCACGGGCGAAGTCATGGGCGCGGACCCGGACCTCGGTTTTGCCTTCCTCAAGGCGTTCCTCGGCGCGGGCATGAAGCTGCCCCGGCGCGGCCGCGTCCTCCTCACGGTCAAATCCTCCGACAAGCGCGCGATCGTCGGTGAAGCGCGCCAACTCGCCGCGCTGGGCTACGAGCTCGTCGCGACCGAGGGCACCTGGCGCGCGCTGCTTTCGAACGGCATCAAGGTCGCGCGGGTGAACAAGGTCCACGAGGGCCGTCCACACATCGTGGACATGATCAAGAACCGCGAGATCGACATGGTGCTCAACACCCCCGCGGGGCGGCAGCAGCGCGAGGACGACAGCACCATCCGCGCTGCTGCGATCTCCGCTGGCATCCCGGTGATTACTACGGTCGCGGGCATCAGCGCGGTCGTGAGCGCCCTCGGAGCGATGCACCGCGGCGACCTCGTCGTGCGTAGCCTGCAGGAGCTCCACCAAACGGTGAAGCGCCCCGTGCTCGCCTCCGCTCGGCGGTAACGGGCAACACCGGAGGCGCTTTGTGCCCCTGCTTGAGGGTCTTAGGGGTCCATCCAGAAGGCTCTCAAAGCTCCTTGAGCGAGCCCGCAGCATGCCCGGGGGGCTAGCCCCCCCTACGGCGGCGCCGACCGTCCTCCGGGGCGCTCCTTGGAGCCGAAATTTCGGGGTAGAAGTGTTTCGCAACGTCCCCGCACTCGTCGAGGACACGGGCTTCTTCGGCGGGGTGGAGCGGGGCGGACTCGGCCGCCGCGAACGGCGGGTCCGGCGCAGGAAGTGGGAAATCCAGGACACCCAGGCGCGCGCGCACCGCCGCGAGGGCGTTACCCGGCGCGTTCACGAGGTCCTCGTAACGCAGCACGAGCCCGTGCGCCGCGTCGTAGAGACGCTGGAAACGGGCCATGTGGAAACACTTGTAGCGGGCGATCGCGGTGTCGAGGTCGCCGCCCGACGCCGCGCGGATCGCCGCGACGTTGGCGACGGGATGGCGCACGAGCACGATGCGCACCGCCGCGGGCTGCAGCGCGCCGATCCAAGGCGCGAGAAACAGGTGCGCCCAGCTCTTCTCCCCCAACACGGACGCGCCCATCCACTCCGGCGGCAGGAGCGCGCGATGCGCCGCTTCTAGCAGCCCCTGAACCGTGAGCTCGTCGCGCTTCGCGGCGTCGATCCACGGCCGCGGGTCGAGGCGCCCCAAATGGGCGCGGTACAAACCGCCCTGCGCACCTTCCTCGGCGCTGCGGCGGTAGCGGGCGCGCAACTGGCGCGCGAACTCACGCACGAGTCCGACCGTCAGCGGCGTTTCCGCCTCGGGCAACCCGTCGAGCACAGGAGGTTGCAGCTCGTGGAACCCCGCGCCCGCGCGCATCGGATTGCCGCCCCGGCCGCGGAGCGCCCCAAAACGGCGTCCGAGACCCTCCTGTTCGCGGGTGCGCCAGGCGTCGGCGAGCGCGTGGAAGAGCCCCGCTTCCTCGAGCACGAATGCGGCGGGATGCGCCGAGATCAGGCGCGCGAGCAGGCCAGTGCCACTGCGCTCTGCGCCGAAAATGAAGAAGTGGGACGTGTTCACGGCGCGCGGATCGGGAGCAAGTGTACGGGCGCATGGCCGCATGTTGGATGCGCCGTTGCGCGCGCGGAACCGGGGTCGGCACGCCGCGCACGCGTGCCGCGCTACGCTTGTGTGCCACACCTATGGATTCCCCCGCTGATCGAGTCTCGCTCGCCGTACCGGCGCGCGCGCCGCGCCGCTCCGCGCTGCGCGGGACCCTCGCGGCGCTCCCGATCGTTTGGGCCCTCGCGGGCGCGGCATACCTCGTGCTCGACCCCTTAACCGGGGCCGCGCTCCCGCCGGTGGTCGTGGTGGGTCACTTCCAGGTTTTCCTGCTGCTCGGAGCCGCGCCCTTCGCCATTTGGGCGTGGCGCCAGCGCCAGCGCATGTTAGCGGCGGTGCTGACGTTGCTGGTCGCCGCGGGCCTGTACGTGAACCGGGTGGAACTGTTCGGGAGCGCGCCGGAGCTGCGCGGCGCTCCGCCCCCGGACCTCGTCGTGACCACGTGGAACGCGGGCCACGGCCGCGCGACGCCCGACGAGGTCGTCGCCCAACTGCGCGCAGACCCGGGCGATGTCATCGTGGTCCAAGAATGGACCGAAGAGGCCCGCGCGGCGATCGACGCGCAGCTCGGGGAGCGTTTTCCTGCGCGCCACTATTTCGGCCACGGCAAAGCGTCGCTCGCCCTGTTCAGCGAATGGCCGACCAGTGCGGTGCAGGTTTTCGAACCGGTCGGCGCAAAACTGTGGCTCGCGGCGACGGTGACGACGCCGAGGGGCAACGTGCGCATCGTGGGCTTGCACCTCGACCTTTGGGGGACTTTTTTCGGCGATTGGGCGCGCTCCGACGAGGTCCTCGCCGGCGTGATCGAACACCTGGGCGACGATCCGCGCGCGCTGGTCGCGGGCGATTTCAACCTGACGCCGGCGGCCCGTGCGCTGGATGTCCTGGGCGCAGCGGGATATGCCGACGCGTACCGCGCGGCGGGCTCGGGCTTCGGTTTCACCTTTCCGACGTTCGGGGGTTATCGCGGTGTTCCCAGTCCACCCGTCGTCCGCATCGATCAGATTTGGCTGCGGCCGGGCCTCCGCGCGCGACGGGCGTGTGTGGGATCGGACGGTGGCTCCGACCACCTGCCGCTGCATGTCGAGTTGGAGCTGCGCTGATGCACGACACGCCCGTGCGGCAGGCGGACGGCAAGCTGCCGCGTGTCCTGCGCGTGGATCCCGAGCGCCCCGATCCGCGCGTGATCGCGGAGGCGGCGCGTGTGATCCTCGCGGGCGGGCTCGTTGGATTTGGAACGGAGACCGTCTACGGCCTCGGCGCGCGCGCGATGGATCCCGCGGCCATCGCGCGGCTCTACGCGGCAAAGGGCCGCCCCGCCCACAACCCGCTGATCGCCCACGTCGCGACGGCTCGAGCGGCGCGTGCGCTCGCTGCGACATGGAACGCGGCTGCGGAGCGTTTTGCCGCCGCCTTCTGGCCCGGGCCCGTGACGCTGATCGTCCGGCGCGCCGTGCACGCGCCCGATTGCCTGTCGGCGGGCCGCGACACGCTGGCGGTGCGTGTGCCCGCGTCCATGGTCGCGTTGCGATTGCTCGAGGCCGTCGGCGAACCGGTCGCGGCGCCAAGCGCCAATCCCTCCGGGCGCCTGTCGCCGACACGCGCCGAGCACGTGGTCGAAGGGCTCGGCAACCGTGTCGACTTGGTGCTCGACAGTGGCCCCGCGACCTTGGGCATCGAATCGAGTGTGATCGACGTCAGCGGCGCGCGGCCGCGGCTCGTGCGTCCCGGCACATTGACGCATGGGGAGCTCGCCGCCGTCGTCGCCGAACTGGAAGGTCCGCACGCGGACCCCGGCCCCGGCGCGGCGCGTGCGTCGCCGGGCCTCGATGCGAGCCACTACGCACCGCGCGCGCGTGTGCATCTGGTCGACCGCACAACGCTCGCCGCACGCGCGCTCCCGCCCGGTGAAGCACGCATCGTGCGCACGGCGTTGGGTGACGGCACGGGTGTCGAGATCGTGTTGGGCGAAGGCGCGCGCGAGTGGGCGGCGCGTTTGTACGAGGTGCTGCATGGGCTCGACGCACGCGGTGTGGACGCGGTATGGGTGGAGTCCCCCCCCAACACCGAGGCCTGGGCCGGCATCGCCGACCGGCTCCGCAGGGCAGCGGCGCCGCGCCATTGAGACGAAAGCGGTCAAACCCCACGGATCGCGCGCGCTCGCTACCCTCGGGGCTCGTTCGCCCCTCGCGCTGCCCCCCGGCGCGTTCAAAACCCATCCCCCCACTACGCGATGTCCGACGCAACATGGTTGCGCGCTGCCGCGGTCCTCGCCGCTTTTGCGGCAAGCGCCTCGGCCCAGCTCCCCGTTCCCTTTCCGCTCGAGCACAGCGGCAACACGCCGTACCCCGCGGTGCGGGAGTTCACGCCCCGCGCAACCCAAATCCGCGCGCTCGCGGAACTCGATTCCGTCCGGCTGACAGGTGTGCCCAGCGCGCAGGGCCCCGATCTTGAGCTCATGCTCGAGCGCGTTGACCTCAATCGGCTGCGCTTTGGACTGTGGGTGGACGGCGAGCTTGCGCCGGACCTGATGAACGGCCTCGACCTCAGCGTTTGGATGGGTACGGTTGCCGGGCGCCCCGGCAGCGAAGCGGTGGTTTCCTTCTCGAATCGCGGTGTGCGCGGTTGGTGGAACGACGGCGAGCGTTTGACGCACGTGCTCGCACAGCACGACGGGCGCGGCGATTGGTCGCGATCGGTCGCTTGGGTCGTGGGTGACGACGAGCTCGGCGCGCTGCGCGCGGGCGCGCCGTTCCGCTGCGAAACGATCGACGTAACCCGCGAAGCCGCGCCCCACGGTGGCGGCAGCCAACACGCCGTGTTCGGCGGCCCCGCCCCGTCCTGCGTGCTGCGCGATTGCCCGGTCGCCATCGAAACTGACTTCCAGCTCAACCAAGTGTTTGGCGGCGACCTCGGCGCGCAGACGGCACATGTCGTGTCGCTGCTGGCGGCCTCGAGCGCGCGCTACGAAGAGCAGATCGACACGGTGCTCACGTACCCCTACGTGCAGTTCTACACGAGCCCCCAGGACCCCTGGTCCGCGCAGGACAACGGCGGTGGCAGCATCGACGTGCTGTTCGAGTTCGCCGACGCATGGAGCGGCAACGTCCCGGGCGGCGCGGTGCTCGGCCATATGCTCTCGGGCGCGAGCCTGGGCGGCGGCGTGGCGTACCTGTCGGGCATCTGCGACGCCGCGCAGGGCTTTTCGTTCGCGGTCTCGGGCAACATGGACGGTTTGACGCCGTTCCCGATCGCCGTCAGCCCACTCAACTGGGAGTTCATGGTCTTCACGCACGAAACCGGCCACAGCTTCGGATCGCCGCACACCCACGACTACGCTCCGCCGATCGACACCTGCGCCCAAGGCGGATGCATTTCGAATGGCACGATCATGAGCTACTGCCACCTTTGCCCCGGTGGCCTCAGCAACATCACGACGTTTTTCCACCCGACCGTCGTCGCTGTGATGAAAGCAGGCGCGGCGAGCTGTTTGCCGCTGTTTGTGGGGATCGAGGTCGACACGCTCGCGCTCCTTGAGCCCGACGTTGCGACGTCGATCTCGGCAACCGTCAAGGGAACGCCGAACGGACCGGTTGAGCTCAACTTCCGCTTCGCGCCGACGGGCGTTTTTGCCGCGGTTCCGATGACGCCCCAGGGTGGTGGTGTCTACAGCGCATTGCTGCCCCCCGCGCCCTGCGGCAGCGCGCCGGAGTACTTCGCGAGCTTCGACGAAACGAACTGCGGCGCGGTCGCAAGTGCTCTTGTGAGCCCCGAAGTGGGTGTCGAGGTGGTGCTCTTCGCCGATAACTTCGAGGTTTCGACGGGTTGGGTTGTCGGTGCGCCCGGGGACAACGCCGCGAGCGGAATCTGGGAGCGCGTGGCGCCCGTCGGCACCGCCGTGCAACCGTCCCAGGACGTGAGCGCAGTCGGCGAGCTCTGTTTTGTCACCGGCCAACACACGGGCGGTGGCGCGGGAGCCAACGACGTGGACGGTGGCAAAACGACGCTGCGCTCGCCGGCCATCGATCTTGTGGGCACGGACGCGCGCATCGGTTACTGGCGCTGGTTCAGCAACGACGGTGGCGCCAACCCGAACGTCGAAGTGTTCACCGTCGCGATCAGCAACGACGGTGGGCAGAACTACACCACCGTCGAGGTGGTTGGCCCCGGCGGGCCGCAGGCCGGCGGGGGTTGGTACTTCCACGAGTTCACCGTTTCGGACTTCGTAACACCGACCGGCAACGTCGTTGTGCGTTTTGTGGCGAAGGACGACGTCGGAGCGCTCGTCGAGGCGGCCATCGACGAGTTCCGCGTGCGCGAAGTGTCGTGCACGCTGTGCCAACCCAATCTGGGTTTTGGTGGCCCCGGAACCCTCGCGCTGTCCGTGTGTGGTGAACCGCTGACGTCGGGCAACAGCGCCGTTCTTGATCTGAGCGGCGCTCCCGCGGGCGCGCCCCTTTGGATTCTTGGATCTGTGGACTTCAACCCGACGCCGCTCCTCGTGGGCAACCTCGTGACGAATCCGCTGCTGATCGGCTTCACGGCGGTGGCCAATGGCCAAGGGGCGTTTGCGATCGCGAACGTGCCCGGCGGCGCGCCGGCACCCGTCACCTTGTACTTGCAGGCGGCCGCGATCGACCTCACCGTGCCCGGTTACCTCGCGATCTCGAACGCCGTCGGCGTCGCGTTCGCACCGTGATTTTCTGTTGGCCGGCCCTGGCGTTCGCCTGGGCCGGCCGCGCGTTGTTCGCTTGATCTGTGTGGCGAGCGATTCCGCGATCGCTCGTCACGCTCGAAGGCGGGCCTCTGGCCCGCCTTCGAGCGATCCGCGACGTCAGGGCAGCCGCGCCAGGATCGCCGCTTCGAGGCGCTGTGCTTCTTCGGCCAGCGCCTTCGCGCGCGCGAGGTAGTCGGCGCGGCGGGCTTCGTCGGCGAGGTCCTTTGCGTTGATGCGCACGTTGAGCCAGGCCCCGAGCACGGCTCCCCGTGCCGCGATTGCCCCGACACCCGCGTCGGAGATCGAACTCTGCATACCGTGCTCGGCCATCGCGGCCGCCACCGCCATCGACTCGACCGCGACTTCCATCACCCGCAGCGGCGCGTCGATCGCCCCCGCCGTCGCAGCTTGGATCGCCGCGGTGCGGGCTTCCTTTTCGGCGGCCGTGCCCTTGGGCCAGCCGAAGGCCGCCATCAGCCCATTGAAGGCCTCGGTGTCGCGATCGACGAGGGCCAGCAACTCGACGTAGCAGCGTTTGCCGCGCTCGGCCCAATCGCTGAACTCCTCCCAACGCGCGTCCCAACCGGGTTTGTGGCTCGAAAGGTTCGCCACCATCGTGCCCAAGGCCGCACCGAGGGCCCCCATCGCCGCCGCAACGGAACCACCCCCCGGCGCGGGACTGTCCGACGCCGCGGACTCGGTGAAGCCCGTCACGCTCAAGTCGACGAGGCGCGGCTTCGAGCGGTCCTCGAGCAGGTACTCGATGACACGCTCACGCGGATCGAAGGGTTTGAGCTCGTCGAGCCCCATCGACTTGATCGCGATCTTGATCAACTCCGCGTCGGGGACTCCCAGTGAGCGCTGCTGCTTGCGCAGGAAGTAGCGGCCCGCTTCGAGCAGAGCGCGCAAGGGCACGAGTCCGACGATCTCCGAACCAGTCACGCGCACGCCGCGCTCGGCCGCCTTCGCGACCACCTCGTCGAACGCCACGTGGATCGGCGTGGCCGCGATGTCGGTCAGGTTCATCGAGATCTGGGCGACACCGTACTCCTCGATGAACCAGCCGATCGCTTTGACGCTCTTCAGGGTTCCCGGCGTCCAAACGGGTTCGCCGCGCGCGTCGCGCACGATTTCGCCCACCACCGGATCGCCGGTGCGCTGGATGCGGCCCTTCTCGCGCACATCGAATGCAATCGCGTTGGCGCGGCGCGTGCTCGTGGTGTTGAGGTTGACGTTGTAGGCGATGAGGAAATCGCGCGCGCCGACCGCGGTGGCGCCGCGCACTGGATCAAAGGTCGCCGGGCCGAAGTCCGGTTTCCACTCCGGGCGGCTCAGCTTGTCGACGAGGCCCTCGTACTCACCCGCGCGCACCGCCGCCAGATTCTTGCGCTCGGGTTTGTTCGCCGCCGCTTCGTAGCAGTACACGGTGAGGCCAACCTCTTCCCCGAGGCGCCGGGCGAGGCCGCGCGCGATCTTTGCAGCCTCCGCGAGGCTCACACCCGAAACGGGCACGATCGGGCAAACGTCAAGCGCTCCAAACCGCGGGTGCTCACCTTTGTGCTTGCGCATGTCGATGAGCTCACCCGCGCGACGCGCGGCGCGCACGGCGGCCTCGACGACGGGCTCGGGCTCGCCGACGAACGTCATCACCGTGCGGTGGGTCGCCTTGCCGGGGTCCACGTCGAGCAGCCGCGCCCCCTCCACGCCGCGTATGACTTCTGCTATGGCCTCGATCACCCGGGCATCGCGGCCTTCGCTGAAGTTCGGGACGCATTCGACGATTCGCTGCATGGGAGATGGGACAAATGGGGGTAAAGCGGGCCTTTGGGCCCTGCACTGTACGGACTGCGCTGCTGGGACTCGACGGCGGACCGCTCAGCCCGGGGGAGTCTGTCGAACCGACGCCGGTGGTGGACTAGAGGGGGCACGAGGAACCCGACGATGACTTCTGCAATGCCCTCCGTGCCGCCCGCGGGCCACGCTCCCGCCAACCTGTCGGCGGTAATGCCGACAGCAACCCGACCGGCAGCAATCCGACCGGCCACCTTCGCCCTGCGCGCGGCCGCCGAGCGGGGCCATACACGCACCGCGTGGCTCGAATCGCGCCACAGCTTTAGCTTTGGCGGTTACCTCGACCCGCGCTGGATGGGCTTTGGCGCGCTGCGCATCATCAACGACGACCGAGTCGAGCCGGGGGCGGGCTTTCCGACCCACGGCCACCGCGACATGGAGATCCTGACGTTCGTGCTCGATGGGGCGCTGGAGCACAGGGATTCGACCGGCGGCGGCGGCATCCTCGTGCCCGGCCAGGTGCAGGTGATGAGCGCGGGGCGCGGCATCGAACACAGCGAGTTCAACGCATCGAAGGACCAACGCACCCGCTTCCTGCAAGTCTGGATCGAACCCGCGTCGACCGCAGGCACAGCCGCCTACCACGAGCGCGATTTTGGCGCTAACGACCGCGGTCGCTGGTGCCTCGTCGCGTCGCGCGATGGACGCGAAGGATCTTTGCCGCTGCTCCAGGACGCATCCGTTTACAGCGCCCAAGTGGAGGTCGGGGCAGCGCTCTTCCACCGCATCAATCCCGGCCGCCGGGTGTGGCTCCAAATAGCGACCGGCACCTACGAGGTGGGCGGCCTCGTTCTCGAGCCGGGCGACGGCGTCTTCAGCCGCGGCCCCGAAGGGGGCGAGCTCGACCTGGTGGCGCGCGCCGCCGGGCGCGTGTTTTTGTTCGATTTGAGCTAAGTCCGTGGCGATTCGCCCTCAACGGGACACCCCTAGCGGGAAATCCGTCGAGAGGCGTCAAGTGGGGGGCGCAGGGCCCCCGATGGGCTAAGCCGGGCACTGCCGTCGGGCCCGCGCCATGTTGTTGCATTCGAACACGCCCGGTTTTAGCGGGGTCGCCCAGGCCCACCCCGCACGGCGCGGATTGACCATGCTCGAGCTCTCGATCGCGCTCGTCGTCATGACGGTCGCCATCGGGATGTTGAGCGGGACGCTCACTTCGACGTCCCGTGTGGCGCCGTTGCAGCGCGAGAGCGCGTTGGCGGCGCTCGCGGCGCGTTCGCAGCTCGAAATGATGCGCGCCGAGCCCTTTGGGGAACTGTTCGCGCGCTACAACGACACGGGCGACGACGATCCTTCGGGGCCGGACACGGCACCTGGCTCGCTGTTCAGGGTGCTGGGGCTGCGGTCCCCGGATGGCGTCGACGGCTTTGTCGGGCGCATCCGATTCCCGGGTGACGGTGTCGAGCTGCGCGAGGACGTCGTGCGCATCGAGCTGGGTATGCCGCGCGACCTGACCGGCAACGGGACGATCGCGGCTGTGGACGTGGCGAACGACTACACGCTGTTGCCCGTTGAAATCGAACTGCGCTGGGAGAGCCTGTCTGGAGTGCGCTCAATGCGGCTCCACACGATGTTCATCTCCCCATGAAGCCCGTCCGTCGCAATGGCCAAACGCGCACTGTCACTCGGGAGGGCGGCTTCACCCTGCTCGAGCTGATCATCGCCGCCGGCATCCTTGCGATCATCATCGTGAACATGAGCATGCTGTTGCGCGCCACGTCGCAGACCCACGACGCCAGCGAAGACACCCAAGCGCTCGACCTGCACGCGCGCCAGACGCTGGACCGCATCGTGATCGCGCTGCAGTCCGCGGCAAAAAACAGTGTGATTCCGGCCGCGGAAGCGCCGCTGTACAGCTCGGCTGTCGACTACGACGTATCGCTGGGAGTCGAAGACGGGGAACTCGTCTGGGGTGAACCGGAGCGGATCGGTCTGCAAATGGACACCGGCGAGGTGCTCTGGTACCGAAGCCTGGGCACGGAGGAGGAACGCCGTGTCGTGTGGGGGCGTTACGTCGGACCCGCGATGCTCGGCGAGTCGCCGCAGAACGGGCTCGACGACAACACCAACGGGATCATCGACGAGCTCGGTTTGTCGTTCACGGTCGCAGGCGACAGCGTGATCGTGCGCATGACACTTGAGCGCACCAACTCCGCGGGAGTCGCCCTCGTGCGCGAGTTCGAACAAGTGGTTGCGTTCCGCAACTGAAGGGGTTCAGCATGAAAACTACGCACCAACGCGCACACGCATCCCGCCGGGGTTCCGCGCTCGCGCTCTCCCTGATGATCGTCACGATCGTGGCGCTCCTCAGCGCCATGATGCTGCAGCTCAGCAGCGCGCACTGGCGCAGGGAAGCGGGCGCCGTGGACCAAAAGCGCGCGTTCTACATCGCGGAGGCCGGCCTGTCGGAAGCGATCTACGGCCTGCTGCAGGGCAACAGTGGCATCGTGGGAACGCAGGAACTGCCGGTGCGTTTTGGCGACGGAGTTTTCTGGACCCAAGCGGAGTCCGATGCGCAGGACATCGTCCACATCGAATCGACTGCCCTGTGCGGCCAGGCGCGGGCCAAGCTAGCGATCGCGATCGAACTCTACTACGACAACGCGCTGAACCTCGGCGCATTCTCCGGTCGGAACATGACGATCGGCGCGGGTGCGTACATCGACGCCTACAACTCGAAAAACGGTCCGTACTCCGCGCCACTTCCGGGTGCGGTGCTCTACCGGGCGACGGTGGGCTCCAACGGTGACGTGTCGGTCGGAGGTCTGCGCGGACTCGTGCCGACGACCATCCTGGGCAACGTCACTCCCGGTCCGGACAAGTCCGTGAGCGTTGCCCTCGGTGGAAACGTGGTGGGCAACACGTCGCCACGCGCGGATTCGGTCGAACTCCCGCTGATCACCATCCCCGCCGCCAGTTGGTTCGGGCCGATGACGGTCAGCCCGGCGGGCACCGGACTGTTGCCTTCGGGAACCTACGCCGGTCCGAACATGACCATCGGCACGAACGCCACCGGCACGATCGTCGGTCCGGCGATCGTCGTCGTCGATTCTTTGCACCTGGCCGGGTCTGCGCGCCTGCGCGTCGATTCGTCCGTGGGACCGGTCGAGATCTACGTCCGTCAGGCGATGACCACGACGGCCCTCTCGTCGATCGTCAACGTCACCGGCGACCCGCGGGGACTCTCGCTGTGGCTCGACATGTCGACGCGCACGGGGGGGGTGTTGTCCTTCGCCCACCAGGGTGCATTCCACGGCTCGATCTATGCCCCACGCGCGGATGTCGCGATCGCCGCCAACGCGCCGGTGTACGGATCCGTGGTGGCCGGCGGGTTGACCCTCGCGCCCGGAGCCCAGTTCCACATCGACGTGAGCGCCGGCGATCTCGGCTCGACGGACATGAGCCTGAGTGTATTGCACTGGCGCCCGGTTGCCGTGCCGCGCGAAATCGCAGGCGACCTGCGTTACGAGCCCCTCGCCGACTTTGCGGCGCGAGGCGTGGCACTGCCCGCGCCTGGAGCCGGCCACGTTCCGATCGACATGGCGGTCGAGTACACACGCGACGACGGCGAGGTACGCACGTTCCGCGGTACGGAAGAAACCTTCGACCGTTCAGTGGTCGACGCGGTCATCGAGGAGGTCGTGCAACCCCCCGTTCGAACCGAAAATCGGGTTGGCCAACGGCGCTCGTGGACCGACATCGATGACCCCGTCACGGCGAAGTTGAAGCCGGTCAAGGGCAAGCGCGGTATGGGCCCCCGTGACGACGACGACGACGACGACGACTAAGACGATGAAAGTCTTCGCATTGACGTTGCGCGCGGGAGTGCTCGCCCTCGCGGCGGCGTGGGGCCATGCCGCGCCGAGCGATGAGCTTCGCGCGCTGGAGCTGCTGCACACCGCGGCGGGCATCGGGGACGACGACTCGCCAGCGCGGCGCACAGAGGCCCTAGAGGCGCTCCACGCCTTGCCCCAGGACGTGCGCCTCGACGTGGCGGTTTTGCTCGCAGCACAGGAGCGCGATGGGAAGGTTCGCGCGATCGCGCTCGAGATGCTGAGGCCATCCGCGCGGCCCCACGAAGTTCCCGTCGCGTTCGACCTCGTCATCGGCGGATTGCCGGAAAACGGCGTCGAAGCGGAGTTTGCTTCCGCGTTTGTCGCGTTTGTCGCCGACGTGCACAGCCGCACGCGGGAAGGCACTCACGCGATCCTCGTGCGCATTCGAACGGCGCCGACCGAAGTCCAAGCACTGGTGATCGAGGGACTCCGCGAATACGTGCACGTGCGGACCGCTGCTGCACTGGGGGAACTGATGTTCCTCTCGGCGGAGATCCGCCGGGCACTGCTCGTTCCACTCGCAAAGCTCTACCTCCGTCTGCCCCAGGGGCCCACCGACACGCTGCTGCGCGACATCCGCGACGGGCTTGCGAGCACCGACCTCGCGGTCCGCAGGGAATCGTGCCTCGCGTTGGGGTGGCTGCGCGACGACCGCTCGGTTCCTGGCTTGATCGCCACCCTCAAGGATCGTGAGGTGGCTCCGCGTGCGGCTGCCCTTTGGGCGCTGCGGCGCATCAGCGGCCTGAGTTTGCGGAACGAGCCCGAAGCTTGGCTGCATTGGCTGGCCCGCAGCGAAGCGTGGTGGGACGAGCGCGCCGAAGTGTGTTTCGAGGTGCTTCGTCGGGGCGGACCGCCGGAAGTGCTTTCCGCGCTTCAGGAGATCGGCGCGCAGAGCTTGAACCGCGGCCGGATCGCGCGGGAGGTCGAGGCTGCGCTCGGCATCGAGCATCCGGGCGTCGTGCGCACGGCGTGCGCGATCCTGGAGCGGCTGGAGGATCCCACCGCGATCCCTGCGCTCACCCGCTTGCTGCTTGTCGCAGAGCCGCAGTCGGTGGCGTACGCCCACCGCGCGCTCGTCCGTTTGAGCGGTGTCGATCTGCCGCCGGTCTACTCCGCTTGGCGGACCTGGCTCCAGGAAAGTTGACCTGCCCGCCACCGTTCGCCCCCCCCCCAATAA
>ENA-ORBV01006778-ORBV01006778.1-microbial-mat-metagenome-genome-assembly--contig:-NODE-6778-length-20018-cov-6.071411_pt1 | contig 20018 bp, 20 predicted proteins | sample MGYA00237777_ERZ505514 | MGnify/ENA primary metagenome ERZ505514 (study PRJEB26160, sample SAMN06269048) | microbial mat metagenome | isolation source: Oligotrophic lake microbial mat | place... | reverse complement strand
ACGAGATTCGCCTTAGTCTCGTGGGCTCGGAGATGTGTATAAGAGACAGGTTCGGAAATATGGAATGACGATCGATAGTTTGTTGAGCGCGCAGGTAGTGACGGCGAATGGCGCGGTGGTGACGGCCAGCGACGGCGAGAATCCAGATCTATTTTGGGCGTTGCGCGGGGGCGGCGGGAACTTCGGGATTGTGGTTTCCTTTGAGTTTCGGGCGCATCCGGTGCGAATGGTGCTGGGCGGGTTGCTGGTTTATCCGCGAGCCATGGCGGTTGAGGTACTGCGGAATTTTCGGGATTTCATGAAGACGGCGCCAGATGAGGTAACCGTGTACGGCGCCCTACTGACGCTGCCGGATGGGATGCAGGTTGTGGCTATTATTCCATGCTACTGCGGCGATGTCGCGGAAGGCACAAAGGTCCTGGCGCCGCTCCGGGCGTTCGGGCCCCCGGTGATGGACACGGTACAGCCGATGCCCTTTCCCGTGATGCAGGGGCTGTTGGCTCCGTCGTTTCCGGATGGCAATTACAACTACTGGAAATCCGTGATGCTCGGCGACCTCTCCGACGGCGCCATCAGCGAGATCGTCGATCAAGCGAACCAGTCGCTTTCGCCGCTATCGATGATGGCCGTTGAATTTTACGGTGGCGCGGCGGGGAGGGTAGCGAACGACGCAACGGCATTCCCGCATCGCCATAACGATTGGGATGTCATTATCGCGGCGCAGTGGACGGAGTCCGGCGATACCGAGTTGAACCGAGCCTGGGCCAGGGAGACGGCGGCGGCGTTGAAACCGTTTTCGGCACCAGGCCAACTGCTATCCGTGCTCGATTTCGACGCGGTTGATATGACCGTCCCGTTTGGGCCCAACCTCGCGCGGCTGGCGGAGATCAAAAAGAAGTATGACCCAGAGAATTTCTTCCGGGTAAACCAAAATATTCAGCCGGCTTAGCGCCAAAATGTCTGGCCTTAATGACCAAGTACTTTGCGGTCACGATGCTATTCGCGGTTTCTCTGGAGATCTGTTCCACGGCTTTCCTGATTTCTGGCTCGATGTGCAGCAATGGCACGTTGCGGAAGCCTCTATCGGCCGCGAGCGATGGGACCAGCATCGAATCGGGCACCTAACTAATTTCGAAACAGGAGCAAGAAAACATGAAGGAATCAACGAATCAGACCTGCCGTGGCAAATTCGCGCTGGTTACCGGAGCCTCGCGCGGAATCGGCCGCGGGATAGCGCTCAGGCTCGCGGCCCGGGGCGCCTCAGTCGCCATCAACTATCTTCAGGATGAGACCGCGGCCCAAGATACCCTGGCCAAAGTCCAGGCGCTGGGCGCTAAGGGCTTCTTGGTACGGGCTGACGTCTCGCGTCCGGATGAGCTTGCGCGCATGGTGGGCCAAACGCGCACGCAATTCGGCGCACTGGATATTTTCGTCCACAACGCCTTGGGCGATCTGCTCGGGTTTATGAGTCCGCCGCTGGAAGTTACTCTGCCGCAGTGGGACGAAGCCTTCCAGTGTCAGGCGCGCGCCTTCCTCGTCGGGGCCCGCGAAGCGGCTTCGCACTTAGGTGATGGAGGCCGCATCATCGCCATCAGTTATTGGCCCGGCAGCCACCTGGGCGGCTTCCAGCCCTACTTCGCGATGGGCACCAACAAGGCGGCGTTGGAGGCGATGTGCCGGTACTTTGCCGTCGCCCTGGCACCCCGTGGGATCACCGTTAACGCCATCTGCGCGGGCATTACCGACGACAGCATCGTCAATCGGCTGCCAACGGCGGCCACGGACGCGATGCTCGGTTGGTTGCGCGGGGGCTGGAATCCTTCGGGCCGCCCCGGCACTCCCGCGGACATCGGAGGTGCGGTGGCCGCTTTGTGCGGCGAAGACGCCGGATGGATCACGGGACAGACGATTGTCGCTGACGGAGGCGCCTCACTGATGTGTCCGGAACTCCCTATCGATTTTCAGCGCCCAGCGCGGCCTGATTCTGGATCCACGCCCGGGTGAGTTGAATCATCCTGGCTCTGCTCGCTCGCATCTTGGCCATGGCCCGGGCAGAAACGACGCGGGCGTGCGATTCGCCTTTACCGTCCCGCTTGGGCCCAACCTCCCTCGGCTGGTGGAGATCAAAAAGAAGTATGACCCAGAGAATTTCTTCGTGGTAAACCAAAACATTCAGCCGGCTTAGCGCCAAAATGTCTGGCCCTAAAACAAAGGGACTAGCGAACCATTCTGGCTTGGCGTTTTGCGTCGAAGTATACGATTGTGATTCCGTGCCCAGTTCGGCCCGAGAAGTAGAAAAAATTGGAGGGATTCAGCATGCAGACACCCGACGTAAGACTAGATCGATCCGCGGCGCAACTGCGGATTGTCGAGGAACATATCCGGCTGGAGGCCGCACACGATCTGGAGCCGCTCGTGGCAACCTTCGGTGAAAACCCAGAATGGCACAACAAGCCTAATGACCAAGTACTCCTCGGTCACGACGCCATTCGCGGTTTCTATGGAGATTTGTTCCACGGATTTCCGGATTTCTGGCTCGACGTGCAGCAATGGCACGTTGCGGAAGTCTCTATCGCCATCGAGGGAGTTCTCGGCGGTACGCAAACCGGCGAGTGGATGGGAATTCCCCCTACAGGAAAACCCGCCGCAGTCCCGTTCTGCGCAATTTTCACCTTCACGGAGAATGACCTACTGAAAACGGAGATTGTGTACTTCGATCGCCTTTCATTGCTGGTACAACTCGGTGTGATCACACTGCCAGGGTGATGGGTTTGTACCGGCTCGCAGTAGGACGACATCCGCGAAAACGTAATATACCAAGTGAGCTCGATTCCAGGAGGATCTATGGACCACAGCATTGTTAGCGGTGCCACGACCGCGTATAGCCATCGTTTGACCCCCGGCGCAGAACAGTTTCTCATGACGCTCAAGTCTGACGGTTTTCCAGGCTGGGCGTATCTTACAATCGAACAGGCACGAGCCATGCTGGGCCCGGTTGCTCCGCTCGCGGGCGAGCCTGAACGAGTATCACGGGTTGAGGACACCCATGTGCCAGGAAATCCTGAGATACCGGTTCGCCTCTATATTCCCGAGAGTCTCCGGCCCGATCTACCGATGCCCGTAATCGTGTATTTCCATGGGGGAGGTTGGGTGTGCGGAGATTACGCATATATAGATACACCGGTTCGAGCCCTTGCGAATCGGTCCGGTTGTGCGGTTGTCTCGGTAAATTACCGTTTGGCGCCAGAGTTCAAATATCCCGCCGCACTGGACGATGCATACGCCGCCCTGATATGGGCCTCTCAGCAAGGGCAGCGGTTCGGGTGGGATGGCTCGAAGCTGGCCGTTGCGGGTGACAGTGTCGGTGGCGGCCTGGCGGCGGCCGTAGCGTTGCGCTCGCGAGATGAGAGTGGGCCGGCGATTGCTTTTCAGTTGCTCGTGTACCCGGTCTTGGATCACGACTACAGCAACGAATCCTATCGCCAGTTTGGAAGCAGCTGGGGTATTCTCACCCGCACCGATATGATCTGGTTCCACTCTCACTACGTAAGCCATCCGGATCAGTTGGATCTGCCGTATGTCTCTCCCGCGCGATGGGCCCACCTCGAAGGTCTACCCGAGGCGCTTGTTTTAGTGCCAGAGGCTGACCCGCTCAGAGATGAAGCTCTGCTTTACGTCGAGCGGCTCTCGGCAGCCGGTGTCCGGGCACGATCGGTGGTTTATCCTTGTGTGATCCACGGGTTCTGGCAGTTTGGTGCCCTAATGGCCGAGGCCCACACCGCCATCGACGAAGCAGCCGCGTCTCTACGGTCCTGTTTCTCGATACCATCAAGCCGCGCGAGCACTGGTTCATGAGCGCACAGCACCGATCCTGCAAGCTTCGGGCGATCAGGGACACTCACTACCACTCCGTGCAGCTTTGACGAGCTCAGGGGGACAGTCTGGTATGACCCGTCATCACCCGCAAAGTGGCTACGAAATGCCCGTATTTGCGGTAAAGCAGAGGAGCGGCGTGTCTCAAAATCTTTCAGGTCGATGCCGAAAGCGCTTTCAAAATCGACACCATGCAAGCGCAGACTGTCCCAGAATGCGCTCCCAGAATGCGCTCCTTTCCCTGCAGCTCCTCGCGCGTTACCAACTCACCGGGCCGCTCGAGGAGAGCCTGGAGAACTTGAAAGGGCTGGTCTTGCAGCTTAAGGCGGACGCCATGCTTTCGCAACTCCCCGGTCCGTCCGTCCAGTTCGAAGACACCGAAGCGGACTAGCGATCGCTTAGTCATTCACACCTCTCGGGATCTCCGTAGCATACCACCCGAATCCGAAGCCTGCCGGAGGAGAGAAGTCCTGCTAAATCCAGAGGGTTCAGGTTGTTAGCGAGAGAGGTACGGCGCAGGCGAAATCAGCCCGTGGTGCATGGAGGTCTCGATCTCTTACTCCCACATTAGTCGCAGAGGGGCACGATGAAACGCATTCTCTGTTTCGGCGCGATCTTCGCACTGGCAGCTTCAGAACGGTTACCGGCGACTTGTACCGTCGCGATCGCGGGGCGCGATTTCGCAATATTGGCGGCGGACTGCATTGAGGACCGGGACGGATCCCACCCGGCCGCGTGCAAGGTATTTACCAGCCACGGCCTGGCCTTGACCCTGGCGGGCATGGTCTTCGACGGCAACACCGGGCTGGATCTGGCGACCGTCGCAACTACCGCCATGGCCCAGTCAGACTCGCCCCTGGGCGCGGCTGAGCGCTTTGCCGCAATTGCCCTTCCGCAGCTTGCGCGTTCGCTGGAACGCCAGCGCGCCGAAGCTTGGGAGATGTGGCACAACCGGCTCGGCGGCGTGCTGGTCCGCGCCATTTTCGCGGGAGTCGAGGGCGGTAAGGTGGCGCTGGTCGTCCGCATGATAGAAGTGTCTTCCGAAGGGCTAGTCAAGGACCTCGGTTCCGAACTGATCGTTTCGAATGCGGCCCCGCGCGTTCGCGTGTTCTGTGAGAAGGCGGCCGCGCGGATGCGCTCCGATCCCTCGTTCAAAAGCGTGGAACCTGGTCGACTTGCTTTTGAGCTGATTCACGCTGCCGTCGCGACACCCGACGCCACCCGTGCCGAGAACTCGCTCGACGTCTCTGTCATCCGAGTCGCCAAAAACGGCGTGAAATGGTTGAATTTTGGCGCCTGTCCTGATGAAGCTCATATCGCCAAAGCGCACCGCTGAGACCAGCGCCGCGGCGTTTTGAAGCTTCAGCGGACTACCAGCGCGGCAGCACGCGGCGCCAGTTGGGGTCGACGTGTTCGCGCATTTCGGCTTCGTCGTCGCGGCGGCGGTAGGGGAGTTGGTCGTAGCGCTCGCGCAGGCGGGCGAGTTGGTCATAGTCGAGCCTTACGCCCAGGCCGGGTTTGTCGGGGATCGGCACCGTGCCGTTGGCGAACTTCACGCGGCCGCCTTCGATCACTTCGTCCTGCTCGGTTTGCCAGGGATAGTGCGTGTCGCAGGCGTGGGTGAGGTGGGGGGAGGCGGCGGCGGCGTGGGCCATGATCATCATGCTGACGCCGACATGGTTGTTCGAGTGCATCGACAGCCCCCGGCCCAGCGTTTCGCAGGTGTTCGACAAGCGCTGCTGACGGCGGATGCCGCCCCAGTAGTGGGGGTCGCTCAGGACGATCTGGACGGCTTCGAGGTCGCGCGCTTGCACGACGTCGGCAAAGGTGGTGACGGCGACGTTCGATGCGAATTCGGTGTGGATGTCCTGGGCTTGCAACCGCCGGCGGACTTCGGCCATTCCGGCCAATTCTGCACACGGGTCTTCGAGATAGCCGCCGCCCGAAAGCTCATCCTTCAGGGCGACGCCGATGTCAACCGAAGTGTCGATGCTCCAGGCGCAATTCGGGTCAATCCGCAGCGGCACCGTGGGGCCGAACTCAGCCCGCAGGGCCCGTATCGTGGCGATCTCTTCGGCCGGATCGAGCACGCCACCTTTGAGCTTGATCTCCCGGAAGCCATATTCGTCAATGAACATGTGGGCTTGCTTGACGATGCTCTTGGCGTCGAGGCACTCGCCGTACTTGTCTTCGCGGGCGTCCGTGCCGCGGCCACCGCCACCGGCGTGCTTGTAGAACAAGTAGGCGGAGAAAGGCGCCGCATCGCGGGCGCGTCCGCCGACGAGGTCGCAGAGGGGTTTGCCTAACGCTTGGCCAATCAGGTCGAGCGAGGCGACTTCCAGCGCGGCGTAGGTGCGAGTGTGCTGGTCAAGCGGATTTTCGCCGGGAACCATATAGGTTTGCGTCGTGCCACCTGCGACGCTCGATTGCTCAGCCTGGCCTTCGAAATACTGCCAGAGGCGGGCGAGTTGAAACGGGTCCTTACCCACGACGTAGGCCCGGGCCGCTTCGAGCGCGGCGAAGGGGCGGTCGCCGCCATAGGTCTCGGCGATCCCGGTGAAGCCATCGGTAGAGATCAGCTCCACGATGGTGCGCAGGGCATACGGCGCGTGTAAACCGTAGCTCGAGCGAATGGGAGCATCCGCCACCGCGATCTGGTGGAGGCGCATTTCTTTGATGATCATCGGGATCCTAACGCTGCGGTCGGGAAGGGAAGTGTATTACTTGCGAGCGCCGCGCTGCGGGCTCTTCACGCGGCTTTGGCGCAATTTGCGCACCTTGCGCTTCGGCTTGGTGATGATGAAGGTGCCGCTGCCGATATAGATACTTTGATAAAGCTTGTCGTCTGCCATTTCTTTATTGTAACTGACGGGCGAGGGGGCTTTCGCGATTTTTCCCTTAGCCAACGGCCACTGGCTGTTCGGCTGCCGCTACTTGGGCCGCCAAGTGCGCCAATTCGTCGCGCAAGGTGTCGGCGATGCGGTGGGCCCAGTGCTGCACTTTGGCCGGATCCTCGCCTTCCACCATCACGCGGGCCAGCAACTCGGTGCCGGAGAAGCGGACCAGGACGCGGCCGCGATCGCCAAAGTCCGCCTCGGCGGCGGCGATCGCGGCTTGGACCTTCACGAGCTCATTTAACGGCCGTTTGGCACGAACTTTTACATTCACCAAGAGCTGGGGGTAGACCGTAAAGTCGGCGGTGAGTTCGTCAAGCGACTGACCGCTATGCTGCATCGCGGCCAGCACCTGCAGCGCGGTCAACATGCCGTCGCCGGTGGTGGCGAATTCGCGGAAGATCACGTGGCCGGATTGTTCGCCACCCAGTAAAGCATTGCGGCGAATCATCTCTTCAAGGACGTACTTGTCTCCTACGGGCGTGCGCGTCATGGTGAAGCCGTCGCGCTCGAGCGCGCGCTCGAGGCCCAGATTCGACATCACGGTCGCCACCACCAGGCCGTCGCCCAAGTGGCCGCCGGCGCGCAGTTGGCGAGCGCAGATCAGCAGCATGTGGTCACCGTCGATCACCTTGCCGGCAGGCGAAACGATCATCACGCGGTCGGCATCGCCATCGAAGGCGATCCCCGCGTCGACGCCCAGGGCGAGCACTTGTTCCCGCAGTTTGTCGACATAGAGGGCTCCGACGCCGGCGTTAATGTTGCGGCCATCGGGGGCCGTAGCGACGGCGACGACTTCCGCGCCCAACTGGCGGAAGAGTTCCGGAGCCAGAGGCGAAGCGGCGCCATGAGCGCAATCGAGCAGCAGCTTCTTACCGGCCAGTGGTTTCTTTACGGTGGCTCCGGTGGCGATCTTTAAAAGGAAGTTGAGGTACTCAACATCGAGCTCCGGATCCACCGTGACGGCCGCGCGTTGCACCGGCTGGTTCCGCGCCGCGAGGGCGAGAATGTCTTCTTCAAGCCAGTGTTCCTGGTCGTCCGGCAGCTTGAGGCCCGAATGGTCGAAGACTTTGAGGCCATTGTCGGCAAAGGGATTGTGCGAAGCGGAGATCATCACGCCAGCCACGAAGTTCTGGGTACGGGTGAGATAGGCGACGCCGGGTGTGGTGATGAGGCCAGCAAAGCGGACCTTCACTGCGCGAGATTCCAGGCCACCCGCGACGCACTCGGCGATCCAGGGGCCGGATTCGCGGGTGTCCATCCCGATGAGCACTTCGGCTCCAGGCCCATGTTCCAGGGCCCATTCGCCCAGCGCCTGACCGAAGCAATAAACGGTCTGCGCGTCCAACGGGTAAACGCCCGCCTCGCCGCGAATGCCGTCGGTACCGAAAAGCTGTTTGGCCATGTTCTCCCTGCATTATCCCGCCTGCGTGTGACGAACGTGTGGCGGGAGTTTAGTTGATCTTTTCGAGCTGGATCCGCGCGCGGATCTGCGACGGCGAAGCCAGACTTACCAGAGGATCGGACACAAAGGCATTTAACATTACCTCGGTGGGCTTTTCCGGATCCGATCGGAATTGGGAAAAGTCGAGCGCGTCGGTTTCAACCGCTTCAATCTGGCTGACATGGCGCTCGGGTCCCACGATGCTGATGCGATCCGGGAGCACTTGGCTCCAGCGGACGCGGTAACCGGCCGGCGGCGGGCCGTTGAAGCGGAGCGTGACGGCGACGTCTTTCCGCAGGCGATGCTCCAGGACCACGCGGATCTGCGAGGGGACGGCGCGGACCAAGTTAATGCCACCCGGCAGGTTGAGGTTCACTTCCTGGACGGTAAAGGTGCGCTCGCCAGGGCGGGTTTGGGTGCTGAGGTCAAGGATGATGGCGGAGCGGGGACCAGTGGCTAGGCCGAGGCGGCTGCGGGGGCCGCGGAGTTGGAGCACGACGCGGTCCGGCACGTCAGAGCCGAGGTCGAGCCCGGTGGCGAGGTTGCGGAATTCGACCGGTGCGGTGACGTTAGCGGTGAGTTCGGGTTCGTCGACGACGGCGATCCACAACATGGCCGCCATGGAGAGGGACAGCAGCTTCCAGCCGAAATGGTCAGTGAGGAGGCGGATCGGCTTCGGCGTGTTCATGGCCGGGTCTCCGTGGGCTGCTTGACAACGTCCGTAGCGCGGCGGTTGCGCTGGATGACGGGGCCACGGTTCAAGTGCGTGGCGAGCCGTTCTTCAAGGCGAGCAATGGTGACGTCGCGTTCCATTTCGCTGTGGGAGGCGACGGAGATCCGCCCGGTCTCTTCACTGACGACGATGGCGACACAGTCGCTTTCTTCGGTAACGCCAATGGCGGCGCGGTGCCGGGTACCCATGGTGGAGGCGACGGCGGGATTGGTGGTGAGCGGCAGGAAGCAAGCCGCGGCAGCGATGCGGTCGCCCTGGATGATGACGGCGCCATCGTGCATGGAGGCGCCGGGATGGAAGATGGCGAGCAGAAGGTCCCGCGACAGGAGCGCGTCCATGTTGACGCCGCTTTCGATGAAGGTGCGCAGGCCGATGTCGCGTTCGACGACGATGAGCGCGCCCGTCCGCGTGCGGGCCATCTGTTCGACGGCGAGCAGGATTTCGTCGATGCTCTCGCGGCGTTCCGCGCGCCCGCCGAAGCCTAACCACCAACTGCGGCCAATGCGCGCGAGCAGGCGGCGAATGTCGGATTGGAACATGACGATGAGCGCGAAGGCGGTGTAAGGTGCCAAGGTCTGCAGTACGGTGCGCAGCAATTCGAGGCCCGCGTAGGTGGCGGCGAGGTAGACGCCCAGCAGCACCATGAGGCCCGTAAGAATCTGCGCGGCACGGCGGCCGCGAATGATGGCGACAAACTGGTAAATCAGGAAGCCGACGGCGAGAATGTCGATAACCGCGCGAAAATCGAGCTTTTGCAGAGCTTCGAGGATGGGTGCGGCAATTTTCTGCATGCTGGAGGCTGTCGCGGGCGGAACAAGTCCCGTCGCGTCATAGGTTTATTGTAGGTGAAGTTCTAGCGCTGCTGTTTTGAGGCTGGTCGAAATCCGGCGGGTTTTTCGCGAATCCACTCGACAAAGCGGACGATGTCGGGGTGGGCGGCGATTTGGGTCAGGGTGCGGAAGTCGCGTTCGAGTTCTTTTTCGGTCAACAGGGCATGGATCTGGTTGTGGCAAGGTTGGCAGAGCCAGGCGACGGCTTGGCGCTCTTCACGGGTGAAGTCGCGTTTGGCTTTCTGGTTGGCGTGGCGCGTGCGCGGGATCAGGTGATGGCGGGTGAGGGCGGTGCCTGAGCGGGCGCAGAGTTCGCAGTGCATATGCCGTCTCGATTAGAATAACAACCGAAATGGTGGTATGCGCGTCAAGAAGAATATGCCTTCGATTCTAGGTTTGAGTTTGCTTCTTGCTGCGCTGTCAGCTAGCGCCGCCGTCATTGCCGATGTCCGCGGTAAGCTGTCGGCCGGAGATTTGGCCAGTGCCGATGCGATCGCCGCTGATTTCTGTGCGGCCAAGCCCGAGACCTCGGAATGTGCCGCCGCGCTCTCCTGGCTAGCTCGTGGCGCGCAGATGATGGGCCGGACTGAGTCGGCTGCCGGCTATCTGGACCACACCAGGATGCTGACTAAGTTGCTCTTAACCCGCTCGACGGTGGAAGACGATGCTTTTCTGCTGACCGCCGTCGGCGCGACGCTCGAGACCGAAGCGCGTTTGCTGGCGGCCGCCGGCCAGCGCGACCGTGCCGTGAAGCTACTGCAAACCGAACTGCCGAAGTGGAAACCGTTTGCTTTGCGGGCACGTTTGCAGAAGACCTTGAATGTGCTGACGCTCGAAGGAAAGCCCGCACCCGGTCTCGATCCAGCGTGGAAGGGTAAGCCGGTGCTGCTGTTCCTCTGGGCGCACTGGTGCGGCGATTGCAAGGCGCAGGTGGCGGCGTTGGCCCAAGTGCGGGCGAAGTTTGGCGCGGATCGCTTGACCATCGTCGCGCCGACTCGCCGCTATGGGAGCGAGCAAGAGGAGGACGCCCTGATTGCGAAAGTGTGGCAAGAGGCCTATCAGCCCATTGACGGAGTCTCGCACCCGGTGGATGAGGCGGCCATGCTGGCTTACGGAGTCAGTTCGACACCGACGATCGTGCTGCTGGATCGGCGGGGCGTCGTACGGCTTTACCGCCCTTCTCGTTTGAGTGCGGCGGAGTTGGAGCAGCAGATCGCGAAGTTGCTCTAGTCGGCGATGGTCATCGTCGGGCCTTTGATGGCCGAGACTTCGTCGATGCGTTGGGTGATGCGGCGGGCGAGGGTGTAGAAGGGCGTGGCGCGTTCGTCCTTCTCGCCATAGACGGTGATCGGCCGGCCAGTGTCGCCGCCGATGCGAACGTCGGGGAGCAAGGCGAGTTCGCCAAGAAACGGGACCTTCATCTGGTCCGCAGTCTTCTGGCCGCCGCCCGAGCCAAAGACGTCGATCTTCTGGTTGGTGCCAGGGACGAGCAGATAGCTCATGTTTTCGACGAGCCCGAGAATCGGCACGCGGACCTGTTCAAACATATTGATGGCTTTGCGTGCGTCTTCGAGTGAGACGTCGGAGGGCGTGGTGACGACGACGGCACCGGTGAGCGGGGCGGTCTGGATGAGGGACAAGGCGACGTCGCCAGTGCCGGGGGGCAGGTCGATGACGAGGTAGTCGAGGGTGCCCCAGTCGACTTGGCGAAGGAATTGTTGGATGACGTTGTGGAGCATGGGTCCGCGCCAGACGAGGGGTTTGTCGCCGGGGTTGAGGAAGCCCATGGACATGACGACGACGCCGAAGTTCTGGAGGGGCTGGATGCGATCGCCGAGGGAATGGGGGGCGTCGTGGATGTTCATCATGCGGGGGACGTTGGGTCCGTAGACGTCGGTGTCGAGGAGGCCGACTTGATAGCCGAGTCCGGCGAGGGCGATGGCGAGGTTGACGGAGACGGTGGTTTTGCCGACGCCGCCCTTGCCGGATCCGACGGCGATGAGGTTCTGGACGCCTTTGATGGGGAGCTTGGGGAGGTCAGCGGGACTGGGGGGCTTGGTCATCTGACTATTAGTTTACCGTGGACCGTTGGGACCGCAAAACGTCGCCTGCCACCAGGCCAATCGCTTTGTCAAGCGAAAAATGCACCGCACGCCTTGATTCTACTGCACTTAGCAGTGAGCCCGACTAAATCTTAAGTGTCATTAAATCAATGGGATGGAGCTACTTTGGAGAAACTTTAAAAATAAATGAGAATTTTGCCGCGCGAAACACACTTATTGGTGTGAGAACACAACCCGATCCACCACGCGTGCGTAACTGGAAATGCCGGCAGGTCTACCACGTCTACCAGCGTGGCTCCCAGCGCCAAATGACCTTCCTCCGCCCCGTGGACTCGGTCCTTTACCTCGACCGCCTCGATGTCCTCGCCCGCCGCTACAAAGTCCGCATCCATGCCCTCTGCCTCATGTCCAACCACATCCACTTCATGCTGGAGCCCCTCCGCAAGGGCGCCATCTCGCGCCTGATGCAGCATCTGCAGAGCCAACACGCCCGCTACATGAACGGCCTCGCCCACACCGCCGGCCACATGTGGCATCATCACTTTCACGCCAAGCACATCAAGAGCGCCGCGCAGTATCGCGAAACGCTGCTCTACATTGAACGCAATCCTGTGGCCGCGAACCTGCACAAACAAGCCCACCTGTACCCGTTCTCAAGCGCCGCCGCCCACCAAGCCAACCAGCCCGTGCTGACCGTCCAACACAAACGCCACCGCGCCCAAGTGAAACTCTATCTCGATCGCTGGCGCAAGGAGTTCGAACTGCCGGATCCAGGCGCCACCAATTGGGCCGCCTGGCTGAGCAACGGCCGACTGCCAACCAAAGCCGCGGACATGGCACCCTTCCTTGGCCGCGTCGTCCACCGGCCCGTAGCCATGGCGCCGGCATCAGCCTCCGGCGCCGCACTCGCCACGCACTACGCGGTCGCCCGAGGCAGTTAGAACTCGATGGAGGCCAGAATCTCGGACGGCTTCTTGCCAAAGGCGCGGGCGATCGCGATTAGTGATTCCATCGAGGGCAAATGCGCCCCGCGCTCGATCGACGAGATTTGCGAGACGCTTAGCCGAGTCATGGTCGATATCTGCTTCAAGGACCAGTCGCGCTCCACCCTCATCAGCTTCAGGCGATGGCCCAGCCGTTCCCGCAGCCGGTCTTGCAGGGCGCGACCAAAGCCGAAGGCCTCGATCGCATTCTTTAGCGTCTGCCGCAAATGAACGATCGAAAACGGCTTGGCCAGGTAGTCGAAGATCTTGAGCTTGAACGTGGCGCGCATGTCCTCGAGTGACGGATAACCCGTGATCACGACGACACACAGGCCCGGCCAGCGCACCAGTAACTGCTCAATCACCTGATCGCCGGAAGCCTCACCCATTTTCATGTCGAGCAGAATGATGTCGGGCAAACGCGCATCGCAAGATTCGTACAGGCCCTCGGGTGTCGCGCAGGTGCGGACGGCGAAGCCGCCTTCGTCGCGCAGAAAGTCTTCGAGATATTGGCGGAAATCGCTGTCGTCGTCGAGGACGGCAATGTCGACCAAGGAAGGGTCAATCGGTTGAAGCGTGTCGTTACTCATCGAGTTATGCGGCCGGCAGTTTTACTTCAAGACATGCGCCGCCGGTGGCGCGGTTGGCTGCTGAGATTGTACCGCCATGCTGGTTAACAATGCCGTCGGCGATGGTCAGGCCGAGGCCGGTGCCGCGCGAGTCGAGCCGGGTGCTGACGAAGGCATCGAAGATTTCGGGAAGGACATCCGACGGAATCCCGGGTCCATCGTCTTCCACCTTCAAGTGCAGCCAGCGCCGGCCGCCCTCCAACGTGACAAAGCTATGGACGGCAATATGGCCGCCGGGCTTGATCGCATTCAGGGCGTTGCGTAGCAGATTCACAAAAACTTGCACCAGCCGGTCGCCATTGCCGATGGCCGTGTCGATCCCCGCGACCCCGTTGGTGAACTGGACCGACGTGGCCTTTTCGTCGATGCCCACCAGGTCCCAAGCCTCCTGGATTAGCGGCTGCAACCGCACCGGCTCGAAGACATCGCGCCGGACACGCGCAAAGTCGATCAGGCTTTCGCTGATCTTTTTGATGCGCTGGGTGACGCGCAACATACGGTCGACGCGTTGCCGGGTGGTGGCGTCGCAGGGCTGCTCGGACAGATGTTCGAGCGATCCCAGCAGTACGGAGAGCGGCGTGTTGAGCTCGTGGGCCACTGAGGCGGAGAGTAAGCCCAGGGAGGCTAAACGGTCCTGCGCCTCCAGCGTCTCCAGGGCCCGGGCCAACTCGTCCTCGTGCTGGCGGAGAGCTTGGACGGTGACGTTGCGCGACTGCATGATCTGGCCGATCTCGTCGTCCAGAATCCGGTCCGGGTCGATGATCTCGTCCGCCCGCCGGTTCTCCCGCACGGCCCGGTCGGCGTCGAGCATCATGCGGATCCGCGAGTAAACGTACCGGGGCATGATGAGTAGCTCCAGGGCCAGCACCGAGAGGATATAGATGGCCCCCAATACCAAAAATAAGGTCAGGCGGAAGCGCCGCGTGAACGAGTCGTAGACGTCCGAAGGAAACTCCACCCGTTGATATTGGCCCGCCTCCACGAGGCGTCGAAAGAGAAACTCGCGGGTTTCGAAGCGATGCCGGTAGGCGGCCAGCGGGTAGTCGGTTAGAAACCCTTGGGCCTCGGCCGGGAGTTGTAACTCCTGCGCCGTACCATGAACCGGCAGATACTCGGGAGGGACCCGATTTTCGACAAAGGCCCGCATCAGAATCGCTTCTTCGCGGAGGCGCGCAGCGTTTATCCGTTGCTCAATAAACGGGACCAGCGAAAAATAAATCGAAGCCGCCAGCAGCACAAAGAACAGGTTGTGCAGCACCATGAATTTCGGGCGCACTTTGAGATTGCCGAAGAGCCCGGCGAAGGATGGAAAGCGCCAAATGGGCGACGAGGGGGCGGGTAGGTCCTGCGCGCGGCGACGCAGCCGCGTGCGCGGGAGTAAGTCCGAAAAGCGCTGGGTGAAGCGTTCCGCCACGCCTTAGTTTATCGTTACTTTTTTCAAGTTGTCGTCGGGGATGCGGTCCACCATCAGGTGGAAGGGGTCGATGCCCGCCTTCTCCGGTAGTTCCGCCACCGTGAAACGCGCGCTGGCCTTGCCGGTCTTCACCGCTATGCTGGCGCGATGCAGCGTTTTGCCATACTTCTTGCCCTTCGGCGGGGCGGCGAATGCCCCCACCTCCAACTGACCTTCCACGGGCACCTCGGTTTCGAGGCCCTTGGCGTCCGCCCGGAACTGATGGGCCTCGAACTCTAACTCAATGTCGTACTTGCCGTCCGGGCGCTTACTGGCCTTGGCGGAGAGGGTGCGGTTGGAATGGAGGGTGATGTGCTCGAATAGGTCTGCTAACTGGGGCTGCAGAGCTGCTGGTGTCTCCTCGCGTAGCGCGTCCAGAAGGACGTAGGAAGTGGGATAAGGCGCTTCGGCGTAGCCGTAACGGTCGACGATTTTCTTGAGCGCACGGTTCACTGCCGTTTCGCCGATTAACTCTTTTACTTGGTACATCACCACGCTGCCCTTGTTGTAGTGGATATAACCTTGTCCGGCTTCCACCTGCAACAACGGCCGCTCCTTAAGCAATTCCCGCCCGCGGCTACGCAGATAGTTATCCATCTCATAGGCGAGAAACTTACGCATCTGGTCGCGGCCGTATTCTTGCTCCATCACCATCAGCGCCGAGTATTGGGCCAAGGTCTCGGACAGCAAAGTGCCGCCTTGCATGTTGGCGCCAATTACCTGGTGGGCCCACCATTGGTGGGCCATTTCGTGGGCGACGACGTAAAAGACCTTGTCGATATCTTCGGGGTCAGTCAAGTTGGCGATAAAGCCGATACTTTCCGAGTATGGCATGGTGCCCGGAAAAGCCTGGGCGAAGGCGGCGACGCGAGGAAACTCAATGATGCGCGCCTGGCGGTGCCGGTAAGAGCCGTAATTGGCCGTATAGTACTCGAGCGACTTGCGCATCGACTTCAGCATTTTGGGGACATTCCAGGCATGCTCCGGATGATAGTAGACCTCGAGGTTGATCCCATTCCACGTTTCCCGCGCTACGGTGTAGCGGGCGGAGACAAAGGAATAGAAATTGAGCGAAGCATGGTCGAGACGATAGGAAAAATAGCGACGCCCGTTAGCGCGCCATTCTTTTTGTAAAGAACCCGGCGCGACGGCGATCTGATCCGGAGCGGTCGAAATCACCGTGTCTACCGCTACCCAGTCGGAGTTATTGCTGATGTAGGTATCCATGCAGTGGGCCGTACAGTTGCGCTCAAGGACGGGCATCGTATCTTTCTCTTTGAGCCCATGCTTTTTGCGGTCGTTCCGATTACTCAATTCGTTCTCAGCCTGATAACCAATCTGAGGCGCAACGTCGCTACTGAAGAAGGTGCCGTTTTGCACCAGGCGCGTGACGCTCACTGAGTTCTCAAAACCGCGCGCCTGGTACTTTACGGTGAAGTGCATATGCCGCTCTTCGCCCGGTGCGAGAGGTGGCGAGAAACGATAGGTGCGCCAACTCAGCCGCTTGTCGTCCGAGGCCAACGTGGCGCCGTCGATCTTCAGGTCCAGCGAGAAGTTGGCATCGTAGTTGATGTAGGCCGCGGAGATCGGCGCGGTGTGCGTATTCCGAATGATTTGGTCGGCTTTGAGGGTGACGGCGCGGGATTCGGGAACTAAGTCAATATCGTAGTGGACGGCGGCGATGCGCGGTTGCGGCAGATGCTCGAAGCGTTTGTATTGTTTCTCATAATCGGCGCGCCGATCATTCTCTTCGTCGCCCGAAATGTAAGTGTTGAGGATCTTGGTGTTGTAAAAGATCCAGGCGCCCGTCCCGACGAATCCGACCAGGCAAGCGAAGGTGATCACGGCCCCGCTGCCGCGCAGGCGCTGGCGGGCTTCCTGTTGCCGCATCTGCCAGGCGGTTTCGCGCCCGCGCTGCCAATAGGCGATGGAGGCGGCGATGAGCAGGGCGGCGAGGAAGAGCCAGTAAACTGTGAACCAACTCCAGCCGGCCAGATAGGGCGCGTAGCCAAAGAAATCCGAGTAAGTATGCGGCGGCCGGCTACTGTATTTGGCCAGACGGCTGGTGACATCGAGCGCGCCCCATACGAAAGCGTTCGCAATCAGAAAAGCGATATAGCCGAAGTACCCGATATACTTATTAGGGCTCACTACATGAATGAAGAACGCCAGCACGGCGAGAAAGAAGAAGAGGGAATAGGCCACCACAAAGAGGTCGGTGAGGTAAAGGCCCATTTGGTAGCGAGTGTAGCCCTTAAAAGTTTGTACCAGCACACCGGTGAGCATGGCTAGCCCTTGGATTAGGAAGATCACGCCAAGCAGGGTAGAGAACTTAGCGGCAAAACTGATCCAGGTGGGGTAGGGCAAGGCATCGTGAATGTCGTCCATATGGGCATCGCGCTCCTTCCATACCAGGACCCCGGCGAAGTAAGTGATGATGGCGATGTTGAAGAGATAGAGGGATCCGGCTATCGTTTCTAGCACCAGGTAAGTGACGGGGAAGCTGGTGACGCCGAAGCTTTCGGTGGAACTGAAGATCAAAGCCGGCACCATATTCAAGAGGGCGGCCACCAGGATGACGATAAACGAGACTTGTTTCACCAGTCCCCAGAATTCTACTCGGGCCGCACCCCAATATTGAACCAAAGCCGAAGCGGCGCGGATGCTTTCTGGCGCGACGCGAGGGCGTGCGGCAAGAGGTTTATCGACTTTTGGCGCCTTCACTTTGTGGCTGCGTTCGGCGAAGGCGAAGCGGCGATACGCGAAGGCAAAAATCAAGGCTCCGACGGTCATCCATAAGAGACGATTCCAGAGGAGCATGCCTTCGAGGCCGAGCGAGAGGGAGTTGCGATCGGCGACGGTCCAATACTTGGTCATCAAAGAAAACGTGCGAATCGCGAAAGGATCGAGCATCATCGCGATGGGCTCGTTGTCGATATCTTCGAGAAAGGTTTCGGCCACCGTGTAGGCGACGAGCAATACTAAGGCTCCCAGAAAAGACGTAACCGTGCTCCGGGTTAGTACCGCGATGGCGAAGATGATGGCCGCGATGAAAAGGGTATTCGGTAAGGCAAAGACGAGGATGCTGTTGAGGTGCGACATCCAATGGATAGGTCCCCAGCGCTCGGCATCCACCCAGGGCATGTATTTGGCAACGATGATCGCGACACTCACGCCGAGTAAGGGAATTACTGACACCAGGGACGAACCGAAGAAGCGGGCCAGTAAGTAGTCGCGTTTTTTGAGCGGTGTGGTGAAGAGTAACTGGTAAGTATTCTGAGAAAAGTCCCGCGTAGCGGCGCTGTTGACGAAGGCGGTGGTCATCAGCAAGGTGAGGATGCACATTACCGAATAGAAGTTTTCGACGACAAACGGCGCGTTGCGGTAAGTGTTTTCGAGCGCGCGGCCGATGATGACTTTGTCCGAACTTACGGCGCCGAAGACCATCAGCGTGACGACGGCCAGGAAGATATAGACCATGGTGCCGCGCAGCCACAGCCCGAGTTCAAACCGGAGCAGCGGGCCGAACATCTTAAGCCAACCCCGCGATTTGGCTGAAGAAGACATCCTCGAGATCTGGCGCAGAGGGAGTAAAGCCGTCTCCGGGGTCCTGTTCCTGATAGACGTGAATCAGTGGGCGACCGCCGATGAGCTTGGTGGAGATCACCCGATACTGGTGTTCATGGGCGGCCATATCGACCTTGGCAATGGACTTGCGCCAAATTCGGCCTTCCAGCGCCAGCGTCCCTTCTTCCGGCCGTCCGGCGAAAAGCACGCGGCCGCGGTTGATGATCGCCATGTTGGTGCATAGCTCCATCACATCCTGCACGATGTGGGTGGAGAGAATCAGGATGACGTTTTCGCCTACCTCCGACAGGAGGTTGTAGAAGCGGTTGCGTTCGCCCGGATCGAGCCCGGCGGTGGGTTCGTCGACGATCACCAACTGCGGCTGACCCAACAGTGCCTGGGCGATGCCAAAGCGCTGGCGCATGCCGCCCGAGAAACTAGCCAGGGCTTTCTTGCGGTGCTCAAAGAGGTTCACCCGCTCGAGCATGGCCTCCACCTGCTGGCGGCGGCCGGCGCCGAGCCCTTTCAGCAGGGCCAGATGGTCGAGCATGTCATAGGCGCTGATTTTGGGGTAGACGCCGAAGTCCTGGGGCAGGTAACCGAGCAGCGAGCGCACGCGTTCCTTCTGGCCCAGCACGTCGATCTCGCCCAGACGGATCGTGCCCTGGTCGGCATCCTGAAGTGTGGCAATTGTCCGCATCAGCGTCGACTTACCCGCGCCATTAGGACCCAGCAAGCCGTACATGCCGCGCTCAATCGTGAGCGAAACATCGTCTAAGGCGCGGACGCCGTTGGCATAAGTTTTGGAGAGGTGGCTGATTTCGAGTCGCATCTTGGGTTTCCCGTGGGTAGTCTCCATTGTAACGACGAGCCCAGCGGGAGGGTTCCATGGTTAACAAAGCTTAATAATAACAGGAGCTGCACATGATGTGAGGGTTTTTCGCTGGGCGTCGGCGAAAAAAGTGGCTTTTTTCTGGGTTTTTTGCGCTCCAGGCTCTTTGAAAGGTCGATTCGGTAGGCGAGGAGAGGTGGAAACCGATAAGCTGCTTTGTTTTCGCGGGTTGCAGACTACCAGGGGGGCGAAAAATGGGCATTCGGGGGCGGTTTCGGGTGGAGCCCAGTTTTCCACAGATTGTCATAAGCTTATGATATGGAAAGAGTTAAGTTGTTTTTCGGTTGCCCCGAGAATCCTGTTGACTTCCCCCAGCCAAGATCATAAACTTCGATCAACCGAAGATTTTGGCGGTCGCAAATCCGTTGAAATCGATTCTCCCATTGAACATCACCTGGCAATCCCAGGGTTCGATTAACGCCCATCCCTCAACAAGGTGGGCGTTTTTCTTTTTGTTGCCTGGGCCGGAAAAGTCACATCTGACCCGTTTGCCTCAGGGAACACGTGTGTCATAATTGCGGCAATTCCACCTGAGGTTCAGCTATGACAATCCAGAATTCCGCCAAGATGTTCGTCCTCACACTAGCGGCCGCGTTCGCGATGGCCCAGGAGCCCGCCTCGCCGACGCCGGCGGCGGGTGGAGCTGGCGGTGGAGGG
>ENA-ORBV01006777-ORBV01006777.1-microbial-mat-metagenome-genome-assembly--contig:-NODE-6777-length-20019-cov-6.335924_pt1 | contig 20019 bp, 21 predicted proteins | sample MGYA00237777_ERZ505514 | MGnify/ENA primary metagenome ERZ505514 (study PRJEB26160, sample SAMN06269048) | microbial mat metagenome | isolation source: Oligotrophic lake microbial mat | place... | reverse complement strand
TTTAAAGCTTGGGTGATTAATATGAAGATCCGGGGTGTTCGCGGCGGTGATGCGCAGCGAGTTTTTATTGATCGCACCTCTTATGTTCCGGGCGATGTCGTCAATCTGCAGTTGGGGATTATCTTCGTGGGTTACAATGAAACCACTCGCATGCTGACTTTTCAGGACAAAACCGGCGCGATCTTCGAGCGACGGCATTGAGGTCTCGCTGGGTTTCCCGCGCTTGGATCACCAAGTATCCACCGGACCTTTCGGCACCGGAATGGATTCGCGGCGCACGACGGCCGGATCGTCCGCCTCGTCGCGCATGAAGGAGGCAATCATCGCTTCAGGGCGGAAGCGCGGAAGCAGTTCGCCGCGCGCATCGCAGTAGGGCGTGCGCCATATTTGGTAGCGCGCGATGATTTCATCGAACTCCGCCCGGGTTTTCAAATACACCACAGATCGCTTGAACTCCTTGGCGGGCCCGAGGCGCTTCGCGTACCACGCGGCGGGTTTGCGGAAAAGTTTGCAGCCCAGTTCCTCGCCGAAAACCTCCACGGCCAAATCGAGATGACGGCGCATCACTTGGAGTCGCTCGGCGAGCGTGGCTTCAATGGGCCGTGTGCCGTGGCGGAGGTAGTCGAGGGATTGGCGGAAAATCCACGGATTGTAGAAGGCGCCGCGACCGATGCTCACCCCTGCGCAACCGGTTTCGTTGAGCATGTGTTTGACCGCTTCAGGCGTGGTAACGTCGCCGTTACCGATGACCGGAATCGTTTTCACGGCCTGCACCACCGCGCGAATACCAGCGAGATTCACCGGGCCGCTGAATCCTTGGGCGCGCGTACGCCCATGCACGAAGATCGCGGCGACGCCGACATCCTCGAGCGCGCGGGCGAGATCGGGCGCCGTGAGATTATCCTCGTCCCAGCCAAGCCGCATCTTGGCCGTGATGGGGATTTTCACAGCGTTGACCATGCCGCACACGAGTGCCTGCGTTTTGTGCAATTCTGTCATCATCGCCGAGCCGCCGCCGATCCCGACGACTTTTCTGACCGGGCAACCCATGTTGATATCGACGCTCGCGATTCCCATCGATTCGACGAGGGCGGCGGCATCACGCATTTCTTCCGGCACGGAGCCGAAGAGTTGGATCGCGAGAAGTTTTTCGGCGGCGCAAGTCTGGGCGAGTTGGAGGCCGCGTGGATTCCGCTCGAGCAGCGAGCGCGCGTTGATCAGATCCGTCGTCGCCCAGTCGAGACCGCCCACTTCGCGCACCACGAGCCGGAAGGGCAGGTTGGTGTACCCCGCCAACGGCGAGAGAAAAAGATTCGAGTCAAACTGGTAAGGCCCAATGCGCATTTCCCTGATCTTTGCTCACCGCACGTCATGGGCAATCCGATTCACAAGTACCCTATTGGGGTACTTTAAAGCGAGGCATCGCGTCCGGCCTTTTTCTCCGAAAGCCAGTAAAGCATCTGGAGCACCAGCTCGGCATCGGGCATCCGGCTGCGTCCGGCGAGAAAGTCGCTCAGTCGCTGTTTGGAGACGCCCAGATAGCGGGCCAGTCGTATTTTTGCTCCGTACGGTTTGAGTTCGGCCCGTAGCGCGAGGGCGCAGACATTCCACATGGGAGTGTCTGCGCCGGGGCGCCGGGTGAGATAGGAGGCTTTGCGGCGAGGCCGCAGATTTTTTTGCAGCTGTTTGAGTCCGATTTCACCAGCTTCAAAAAGCATTTCACTGAGTTCGAGCCAGGCGCGAAACCGAGGTTGGGTGGGGAGCATTAAAGTACCCTATTGGGGTACTTGTTCGGCTACAAGACAGGAAACCTGGCGGGGGGGGCGAACGATTTGGACGCGGACTGATGGCGAGGGCGCATCTGCCGGTTGGCGGTAACTCCGATACGTTCAGATCGAGTTCCGCCGACTTTGTGGGCTTTAAAATTTCTTCTTTAGGGACTTTGGCCCACCGGCAACCGGCAGATGCGCCCGATGGCGAGTTGAGCGGGGCGCGCTCGCTTCGGGATCAACGGGCGGCGAGGGCGCGCTGCATGCGGGTGAGCGCTTCGACGAGGGTCGGACGAGGGCAGCCGATATTGATCCGGACGTGCCGGCCGCGGGGTGAAGCGAAAAAGGCACCGTCACTCAGGCCAACCCCGTGTTGCTCGAAGTGCGCGATGGGATCGGCGAGGTTCAAGGCGGAAACGTTGAGCCAGACGAGATATGTGGCCTCAACCGGAGCCTCGATGGTGATGCCGGGCAATTCGCGGGCGACGAAATCAAGGAGGAGATCGCGATTGCTGCGGAGCGTATGGAGGAGGCCTTGGCGCCACGGCTCGCTGTCGCGGTAGGCGGCTTCGCAGGCGGTGAAGCCGAGATTGGTGACTTCGGCCATCACGCCCGTGGCGGCGCGGATGAATTGGGCGCGCAGCGCCGCGTCGGGGATGATCGCGAACGACGTGCCGAGTCCGGGCACGTTGTACGTTTTGCTGGGTGCCATCAGCGTGATGGTGCGGCGCGCGATCTCCTCGCCGAGCAACGCCGACGGAATATGGGGTAAGGCGTCGAGAATCAGATCGCAGTGAATCTCATCGGAACAGAGCAGGAGATTATGGCGTACGCAGAATTCGCCGAGGCGCACCAGTTCTTCGCGCCGCCAGACGCGGGCGAGGGGGTTGTGCGGGTTGCACAGATAAAAAAGTTTGGTGCGCGGCGTGACGGCGTGTTCGAGGGCCGTCCAATCGATTTCCCAACGGTGCTCGGTGGCATTAAGGTGGAACGGTACTTGGACGGAAACTCGCGCGCTGTTTTTCGGCGCGGTCATGAAGGGCGGATAGACGGGGGTGAGCGTTAGGATTTCTTCACCGGGTTGCGCGAAGGCTTGGGCGGTGATGTTGAGTCCGACCACGAGGCCGGGGAGCCAGACCAACCAGGCCGGTTCGATGCGCCAACCGTAGCGTTGCTCCATCGCGGCGACCACGGCGTCGACCGTGGATTTTACCGGACGCGCGTAACCGAAGACGCCGTGGGCGACTCGTTCCTGCAGAGCGGCGATGATGGCGGGCGAGGATTTAAAATCCATGTCGGCGACCCACATGGGCAAAATATCCTTGCCGGCGTACTTCTGCCATTTCTGGGAGTCGGTGCGGCTGCGTTCGGGACAGGTTTCGAATTCGAAGGACATGGGCGAGACGTTAGTTGAAGCGGCGGGGGCGGGCGAAGGCACGGAAAAAACGTGTCAGTGGGACGGAGTTTCCCGGATGAGACGGCACAGCGGGGGCGATTTTTCCCAGTACAATCGGGGTGTGGGGAGCAAGTAGCGTTTCTGGTGCGACTTGCAGGATGAACCTGAGCGGCACGGGCCATGCATAGAGCGCAGCATGTTCAATTACTACCACCCTTCAACGGAGAGTCACCTCATGAATCGCATACTTAGTTATCAACAACCACGCAGCGCGGTCCTTTTTCCGACACTGGCGCGCCGGTCTCTTTGGTCCGGTTTGGAAACGGATATCAATCGCATGTTTGAGACTGCTTTGGTGGACATCGCTTCACCTTCGGCAGCCCCTCGGGTTCCGGTCGATCTGTTCGAGGACAAAGATAATCTCTATGTCCGAGCGGAACTTCCGGGCGTGACTCGCGACGCCATCAACGTCGAGATGGTCGAGGATATTCTGAATCTCACCGCCACCCGCAAGTCGGGTGAAGAGACCTTCAGTCTGGCCCGCTCCCTCACGATTCCAGCAGGCGTGCAGGCCGACAAGGTTCGCGCCAACTATGAGAATGGCGTGTTGACTGTCACCCTGCCCAAACAGGAACAGGTCAAACCGCGCAAGATCACCGTATCAGTCAACTGACCCAGTTCATTTTTAAACAGGAGAAACACGATGAGTATTTTAACCCAAATTATCCCACGCTTAGCTCGTTCGATCGGCCGCACCAGCGCCGAGGTTTTTGCTGAAAACCAGAGCGATGGCGGCTATACAATCAAACCGCTATTCGAAGTTGAGGAAACACCGGAGGCGTGGAGCCTGACGGTTCAGCTACCCGGCGTGACCAAAGAAAACTTGGAATTCACCGCCGAAAATGAGCAGGTCTCGATCTTTGGTCGGCGGACTTGGCAAAGGCCTGCCGACTGGACCACGTTGTATCGCGAATCGGCAGATGCGCCCTACAAACTCGTCCTGGAACACAACAATTCCGTCGATGTGGCAAAAATTGCCGCTGAGTTAAAGGACGGAATCTTGCTTATTTCGCTGCCGAAAGTGGAGGCAGTGAAGCCAAAGAAGATCGTTATTAGCTGATGAGCATTACTTAGAAATTTTATCGCATTAATTCTAAATATTTTCTCTGCAGCGACGATATAGGCATGAGAATAGCTATAATTTAGGGGTTCGGTTGGCTAGGGGTAGACAATCGAGCTTCAAGCCTGCCTCGAGTGGGCAAAGCCGCCGGGAGTCCGTTTACGGGCCCCGGCGGTTTTTATTTTCCGGTAAGCCGCAAGTCAGGCATGAATGGCGCTAAGTTAAGCGGCATGATCGTCGACTGTCTGACGTTTCGTCTACGATGATTTGCTGCGGAATTTCGTAGGGCCGCCCCTGGTGGGCGAGCCGTTTCCGGTGCGCCCTCCGGCACGGCCACAAGGGCCGGCCCTACATTTCTCATGCAAAATAGTTGGCCTGATCACGCATGGTAACATGACGACCAACCTCCTTAACTTAGCGCCATGCAAGTCGGACATGCGAAGACCACCCAGTCATTGACGTTCAACTAACCTTACGGGCGGCCGGAAAGAGCACTGACGCGATTATCGAAGCGGCGAGCACCGTCCCGATGATGCCGAGAGAGAAATGGATGGAAATATCCACCCAGTGCGACGCGATCATCTTGATGCCGACGAAGGTCAAAATGAGGGCTAGGCCATAGTTTAGGAAGCGGAACAGTTGCATGATCCCTGAGACGGCAAAATACAGCGAACGCAGCCCGAGGACCGCAAAAATATTCGAGGTGAAGACGATGAACTCGTTGCGCGTGATCGCGATTACCGCGGGTATCGAATCGAGCGCGAACAACACATCCGTGGTTTCGACCACCAGGAGAACGAGAAACAGCGGGGTCGCGTGCAGCTTGCCCTGTTGGCGGGAAAAGAAGTGGCCGCCTTCGAATTGCGGGGTGATGGGCAAAAAGCGGCGGGCCAGTTTTACCAGCGGATTTTTCTCGGGCTCGAAGCCGTCTTCCTTTTTAGGCATCGCCAGCTTGATGCCCGTATAGACCAGAAACGCGCCGAAGACATAAATAATCCAGTGGAAGGAGTTGATCAGGCTGATCCCGGCAAAAATGAAAATCGCCCGCATGACCACCGCTCCGAGAATGCCCCAGAAAAGCACGCGGTGCTGGTAACGCGGCTCGACCCGGAAATATTGGAAGATGACGATGAAGACGAAGACGTTGTCCACGCTCAGGCACATTTCCACGATGTAGCCGGTGAAAAATTCCAGTGCCGGTTGCGGGCCGAGCTTGAAGGAAATCAGGAGATTGAAAGCCATCGCCAGTGCGAACCACACCGCGCACCAAGCGAGCGCTTCCTTCAGCTTCACGGTATGTGAATGTCGGTTGAAAACGCCCAGATCGATCGCGAGCACTAAAGCAATGAACCCTAAAAAACCGACCCACGCCCACCAAGGCAGGGTGCTGATTAATGCGAGATGAAGCGGCATGATGGGGAAGTCTGAGCGGCCCTTCGAGCCGGGAGCAAGCGAGGAGTAAGTGGAGAGGTGCGGGGGTGTTTGTCGATAATGGCGCTCGCGGCCCGGTCATGCTGCGTGCCGCGTTGAGCAGTTGACAAGCTGGCCGGGAAGCTTTTCGAAGGGCGGTTCATCTCATGGATCTCCGTTCCCTTCTCCAATCATTCCTGTTCCTCGGTCTTGCTCTGACGGTCCGCGCTGCAGATCAAACCGCCGAAGCGATCCAACAAGCGACGAACAACGCTGTGGCCGCGCAAAAGGTGGCGGAGCACGCCACCGTCCGAGCTCCGGATTTATTGGAGTATCTGGTCGATTCTGTGCTCGCGCTCTTCAACGTCCAGACCAGCGAAAACACCGTCACCCACTACGTGATCGCCGCGTTGTTTCTGGTCGGCGCCATTCTGCTGCGCGGGGTGGTGACCAATATCCTTTTTCACTACCTCAAGAAACTCGCCGCCAAAACCGAGACGACGCTCGACGACAAACTGTTCCCCGCGATGGAGCAACCCACCGCGACCTTCATCATGGTCACGGGTATTTTTGCGGCGCTGAAAGTTTTGAAACTAGCGCCCGGCACCGATAGTTATATGGCGGCGGGATCCACGGTGGCTTTTTCTTTGGTGATCTTCTGGGCATTGCTGCGGGCCTTTAACGCCGTCCTCGACCACGCGCACGAAGTGGCGCTGGAAAAACAAATGGGTGTTGCGGCTTTCATGCCCTGGATAAAAAAATCTTTGGTGGCGGTCTTCGTGGTGCTGGGCGTGTTGCTTACCGTGCAGAGCCTCGGTTACAACGTCTCGACGATTCTGCAAGGTCTCGGCATCGGCGGTTTGGCCTTCGCTCTCGCGGCGCAGGATACCATCGCGAATCTTTTCGGCTCGGTGGTGGTGGCCATTGATCAACCCTTCAAGATCGGTGAAACGGTTAAGATCGGCACCAACACAGGTCTGGTGGAGGACATCGGACTGCGTTCCACCAAGCTACGGCTGATGGACAAGTCGCTGGTGGTTATCCCCAATAAAAGTGTGGCGGCGGAGGCCATCACCAATCTTTCGCGATTCACCGGACGTCGCATCGAGCAGGTGCTGGGTCTGACCTACGATACTACGCCAGCCCAGATGGAGGAGCTGGTTAAAGAGCTCCGTCGACTGATCGAAAGTGAGTCCGCGGTCGAGGCCAACTCGGTGCACGTTTATTTCCGCGATTACAGTGCGTCCTCGCTGGATATTTGGTTGGCCTACATCGTCAAAGATGCCGATTTTGCGAAACACATGGCACTGCGGCAGCGGCTGAACTTCGCGTTCATGCGCGCAGTTGACTCGCGCGGTCTCGCCTTCGCCTATCCGTCGCAAACCGTGTACGCGGGGAACGTCGCTTCGAAGCCTGCGAGCGAAGCGTAAGGAGATTCCTCGCTGTTTCCCGTGGGTGGTCGCCGATTTCCACATCGGCGACAGAGCGGCGGTGTGGAAACCGCCGCCCCCCATTTGCCTAAGCTCAGCCTGTTAGTGGTTAACTCCTCCTCGGTTTCTGTTTTCGGTTTTGGCCTCGAGCCTTCCGGCGTCTGTAAGATAGACGCCCTACGGTTGGCCGGGTGCTTTCATTCCCGCTGTTGATTTCTTGGCGGGATCTTTGTCATGGGCACAGTGCCCGTTTTTGCTAACTGTACTGGTGGCAATCTAAACCGGCTGCTGCTACCAGAGCATCGGCAGTTTCGGTATAGTTCGCCGTCAGCTCCCACTTCTCATGGTCCAGATCCTCACCCCACCCAAGTTGGTTTTTCCTCAGAAAGTCGCTGCCCGAATCGCCACGAACGGTAAATCCCCCTCGCTCTATGCGGAGCTGGCCGACTCGCTCCAAGTGCTCATCGAGCAGGGCACGTTGCGGCCCGGCCATCGGGTGCCGTCGGTGCGGATCATGTCGCGGCAGCGCGACGTCAGCATCGCCACCGTGCTCCAAGCTTACACCGTGTTGGAAAATCGCGGCTACCTCGAGGCGCGGCCGCAGTCGGGTTACTACGTCAGGCCGCGGCCACCGAGTTTCGCCCCTGAGCCGCGCATGGCCAAGCCCATGGCGAAACCCGCGTACGTCGGCGTCAACGATCTGACGGCCGAGGTGCTGGAGTTTGCGCTCAATCCTGACTACGTGCCCTTCGGCGCCGCCTGTCCGCACCATAGTCTTTTTCCCACGAAGAAACTCGCGCGGATTTTGGGCTCGGTTGCCCGGCGTGATCCTTCGCTGCTCGGTCGCGCCAGCATGAACGCCGGTTACGAGCCTCTCATGCGGGAGATCGCCCGGCGTTATCTGCAAGCCGGCGTACCGATTTCGCATGACGAGTTGATCATCACCACGGGTTGCACCGAGGCACTCAATCTTTGCCTGCGCGCGGTCACCAAGCCTGGTGATACCGTCGCGATCGAAACTCCGGCGTACTTTGGCTTTCTCGAAATCATCCAGAGCCTCAACCTCCGCGCGCTCGAGATTCCCACCTCGTCGCGTGAAGGTATCTGCTTGGACGAACTGCGCGACGCGATCACGGCGAACGACGTGAAGGCTGTGATGATCATGCCCAATTGCCACAATCCGCTGGGCTCCGTCATGCCCGACGAGAAAAAACAGCGGCTCTACGAACTGCTTGGCGAATTCGATCTGCCCGCGATCGAGGATGATATTTATGGCGACACGCATTTCGGCGAAACCCGGCCCAAGCCACTCAAGGCTTGGGACAAGGACGGCCGCGTGATGCTGTGCTCCTCTTTCGGCAAGACGCTCGCGCCCGGTTTCCACGTCGGCTGGACCGCACCCGGACAATATTTTGAACGGGTCCGCCGCTTGAAGTTCACCAACACCATGGGCACGCCCGTCGTGTTGCAGAAGACGCTCGCGGAGTTTCTGCGTGATGGTGGCTACGATCATCATCTGCGCTCGCTCCGGCGCGCGTTCCACCAGCATCTGCATCTTTTCCTGCGGGGCATGCAGAAATATTTCCCCGAAGGCACGCGTTACAGTCGGCCACAAGGCGGCAATTTCATCTGGGTCGAGTTCCCCGCGAAGGTCGACACCCTCCGCCTGCGCCGCGACGCGCTGAAGCACAAAATCAACACGGCTCCCGGCAGTCTCTTCTCGGTGAAGGACCGTTACCGGAATTGCCTGCGCATCAGTTGTAGCGTCCCCTGGTCCGATGAAATTGAAGCCGCGCTCAAAACCCTCGGCGATCTCATCAAGCAGCAGCTCTGAGCACCGATAAACCGATCGCCTCCGACTCCGCTCGTTCTCGTTCTCCTACTCCTACTCGTTCTCTCCTCCTTCCTGTAACGTTTCAGAAAATGCTGAGAGAACGATTACGAGAAAGAGAATGAGAATGAACTTCTAGCATCCTAAACAGTCACTAGGCCCACCAGGCGTCTCAATGTCGCCGCCAACAGGGAATATCACTGGAAGAACGATGAAGGGCGGCAACGGTGAAGCCACTGGTTTCAGACGAACACGGCTGCCGGTTTTTTTTCAAGCGCCACCGGGCTCAGCCGATTCTGCGCCGACACCAAGCGATCAATCAGCCGTAAATCCCGTTCCGAAACCTGCTTCACGCACTCCGCCCAATGATCCACCACCTGCAGCAATTCTTCCCGTGTCGGCCAGAGCGGTGTGCGCCGGCGAGCTTCCAGAAAACCTTTGTAGCCATTCAGCCTTTTGCGAGTGCGGCGGATAAAATTTTCCACCGCTTCATGACTTTTTCCCGGCTCCACCACTTCATCCAGCAAACCCTGCGCAAGCAAGGCCTCCGGTTGGTACGTTTCTCCACTGAGAATCATCCGTTGCGCGACTTGCGGCCCGAGTTTTCGCGCGAGCAAACTGTAAGCGCCCATCCCGGGAAACAAATTGAACAACACCTCCGGGAAGCCCAACTTCGCCCCGCGTTCCGCGATCATAAAGTCAAAGGTCAGGGCGGCTTCAAAGCCTCCGCCCAGCGCATCGCCGTTGATCTCGGCGATGGAAATCACCTGCTGGCCAAAGCCCGAGAGCGTGCCGTGCAGCGTATCCACGCACAACCGGGCATAACGCGCCACGCCCGCCCAGTCCTCGCGCAACGAACAATCCCGGATCAAATTCAGATCGCCCCCCAGATTGAACACCCGGTGCGCATCCGAGCGCAGTACATAAAAATCCACCTGCCAGACCCGCCGGCGAATGTGGCCGTGCAGCTCCACGGCATCGCGCATGAAGGCCGACGTGAAGCAGGGCCGCGGCTGAATGTGCATCGTGTGCCAGATCGTGCACGTTTCCGGATCATAGGTGGCCGACATGGTGTCCGTCTCAAACACCGTTGCGGGTCTCCTGACAGGTATTTCGAGGATTACATTCATGGGGTGGATGAAACATGCGGCCCTTCGTCAGAAAGACACCACCACCGGCAAGGACTCCAAGTCAGTGCCGAGATCTCTCGCATGACGCAGGCTTACCTTACGACCTCATTACTAATACGAAGTTTTCCCCAGATGCACGCTCGGATTAATGTATTTTTAAGTAACAGGGAGAATTTTTGTGACGAAATCGTGACGCTTAACCACCCAAATTAAGGTGGTTTTATGCCTTCATCATTTTCCCCGGGCGCATTTTCCGGCTCGTTCGCTCGCCGCTTTTCCCTGTAGTACTCGTGAGAGAACGGGAAATATTTCGCGAATGATCACGATCCACGCACACGCTCACGGCTGACTTTCCCTTTGTCCTCTTCACCCTCCCGCACCGCGCTCCTCCTCGGCTTCGCCACGATCTATCTGGTGTGGGGCTCCACGTATCTTGGCATCCGGGTGGCGGTGGAGACCCTGCCGCCCTTCCTGATGGCCGCGACGCGCTTCATTCTTGCTGGCGCGATCATCGCGGGATTCATCGCGTGCACTCGCGGCTTTAAAGCCAAACCTCACCAATGGCGCGACAACGCCATCATCGGCGCCTTCCTCCTGCTCGGCGGCAATGGCCTCGTGTCTTGGGCAGAGCAGAAAGTTCCGTCTGGCATTGCCACGTTGATGGTTTCCATTGGGCCGCTCTTCATCGTGCTGCTCGACTGGCTCGTACTTGTTCTTTTCAAAGACGGTCAGCGTGGCACCAAACCGTCTCTGCATACCTTCGTCGGTCTGGCGCTAGGTTTCCTGGGTTTGGCTTTGCTGGTGGGACCAAACGTGATGGAAGCCGGGGTCGGGCATCTCGATGGTTTTCGGGTGTTGGCGTTGATCGGCGCGTGTCTCTTCTGGGGGATCGGTTCGCTCTACACCCGCTATGCTCGCGATCCGGCTGAGCCACTGACCGGTGCGGCGATCCAGATGCTGTGTGGTGGTGGCTGGTTGCTCTTGGTTAGCCTGCTGACCGGCGAGCCCTTTCACTTCGACGTGGGCGCGGTTAGTGTTCGTTCGCTGGGGTCGTGGGTCTACCTCGTGGTTTTCGGATCATTGATTGGTTTCACCACCTTCGTGTGGCTGATGAAACACAGCACGCCCGCGAAAGTTTCCACCTACGCCTACGTGAATCCCATCGTGGCCGTCTTCCTCGGCTGGTTCGTGCTGGACGAACCGGTGAGCCCGCGGATCTCCGTTGCCGCCGCCATCATTATCGCTGGCGTGGCGATCATTTCGCTGGCGAATAATAAAAAGCCGACAGCCAAAGTAGTTTAATAGACTACAAACCGGCTGGACCTAATTCTTGCGGATAAAACCTGCCGTTGACGACTGGGCTGGTCAGGCGAAGGTACGGTTATGTCCCCGGGCCTTGTCACTCCACGTCAGAAGAAAGCCACCCGCCAGTCGCGTTCCCGCTCCGCCAAGTTGCGGACGACCCCGATTCGCGCGGTGAAGCTTGATCTCGACGCGGAGGAAATCGCGCTACAGGCCGCCATCTCGGCGGCGGTGGCGCGCGACCTCGGCCGATGAAGCAGTCGGATATCTGGAAGTTCCCTTATCCCTCGTCTGACTGCGCGCTTTGGTTGGTCATCATTTCGCCGACATCGCTGTGCGCCGAGTCGCATCCGTTGATCGAGGCATTTATGCGGGCTATCGTCTGAGAATTAACCGAAAAGAGACTTTGCTTGGGTCGGGTGACCCGTCCCGGTGAGCCGTTCACGAGGGGGATAGTCGAAGGGGCTCGTCAGGGACGATTCGCCCTACCTCAGGCAATCAAGCGCGTCGCCGTGCGCTACGCATGGTCCGCAAACCGCGACTGCAAACTCGCGAATCGCGCAGGGTTTCTTAATGCACCGTTCAAGTCGAAGTAAGATGAGATTGCGGAGATAAGATTGTCTTCACTGGCTGTTTGAAATGCAGGGTCGCCGCTCGCCGGCGCGCGGCTCTGCACTCGCGCTACGGCCAGGAAGTCAGCCCGGGGCTGTGCCGCTGTAGCGGCTCGCCGCGCAGCCAAATCCGCGCCGACTTGTTGTATCGGCTTTCGTCCAGTTTGTAGAAGAGGACGGTGGCGGCGGCGATTAGGCTGATTACCCGCCGGGACAAAACGATAGGGGCGCAGAATGCTGTGCAGTGAATCGGCTGTCTGCGTCTGAGTGGCGGCGTAGTCGAATTTCGTAAGCAGTAATCTGGTGATCCAGCCGGCCAAGGCGCTGATCAGCACGCTGAGCTTGCAGGGCGGACTGTGACGGGACGACCGGGCGCGGTTGCCCTAACCGTCGCCCGATGGATCAGACAACTTCCAGGCGGATAATCCGCACTTCCTTGACCGCGTGATCCACCCAGTAGGTGACAATAATGTCGTCGAAACATTTCACCTCGTAGGTGCGGCCGGCGGGCGAAAGCTCTTGAAAATCAGGCGGCGCGAATGGAGTGGAACTCACCCGTAACAACACCTGCTCCATTTCAGCCGGGTCCGGCGTTCGCTCCCCAGCAGGGCGCGAGAGGCTTCGGCCGAGAGCCAGAACTCGTAACCCATGCGTCAGGCTCCGCTTTTGCCCAGTTCCCGGCTCAAGTGCAGGGCTTGATCCAGCGATGCTTTTTCACCTGTTTCCATGGCTTGCCAAGTGGTGTCGAGCGCCGCCGTAAAACCGCTCTCCTGCCGCCGGGCGGAATGTTTGAGGTAGGCCGGCAAGATAGGTCTTCTCCGCCGCAGGCAGGCGTTCCAGCTCGGACTTCAGCTCGGTGAGTGACATGCGGCGAAAGCTGGCGCGGCTTGGCGCAATGTTAACGCATGGGCTGGGGATGGAATCGAGGTGGGTGAAATATCGATCCGAATGCTCCGCCTTGCGCGGTGAGCTGCCTCTTTTGTTTCAAGCATTGGTACACGCGATCTCGTGGTGATGCGGTTGCTGATGGCTATCAGCGTTTGGCGGTAGGACTGGACCACTGAGCGCGCCGAAACGCTTACGACATTCATGGTTACTCGCGGCGGGCCCAGCGGTCCCGCCCTACCAATGAACATCAGTCCCCGTCCACGCGCAGCGCCTGTTTTAATTGCTGCCGCGCTCGGTAAAGCCGGTTCTCCACGGCTTTTGGCGTGCAGCCTAACGCTACGGCGATTTCTCCCATCGACTGATCTTCGTATTCGAAAAGCACGAGGGCGGTGCGCAGATCCAAGGGCAGGGCGGCGATGGCGGTTTGCACGGCGGCGATGCGCTCGTGGCGGACTGTTTCATTGGCAGCTTGCGCACCGGCGGGGGATTCGTCGGGCGTGTCGCCGCCGGCTTCGGTCCAAGCGTTGAGCGAGAGCGTGGGACGGCGATGCCACCAACGCAGCCGGTTCTTGGCTTGGTTGGCGGCGATGGAAAAACACCAGGTCGAAAATTTTGCGCCGACTCGATACGTGCGGCGCTTCGTGTAGATCCGCAGAAAAACTTCCTGAGCGAGATCCTCGGCTTCCGCCGTGTTGCCCACGAGCCGGAAGATAAAGCGCTTCACCGGCATTTCCCAATGCTGCATCAATGCCGCCAACGCGGTGTCGTCGCCGCTTTGCAGGCGGCGCATCCACTCTTCGTCGCTGGGACCGGGGCCCGGATCGGATTCCATGGGTCAGGACGAGCGATTGAGTTTCAGATCGGGCGCGGCGTGGTGATCGAAGTCGGCGATCTTGGGCAGAACAAGGGCGAGATAGCGCTGGCCTTCCTCGGGCGACATCAGCGCCGCGACTTCGCGGACGTGTCGCGTGATGGCGGTTTCGCAGTGGATGCGCAGTTCCTGGACTTTTTGTTCGGCGGCGAGCATCGCGGCCGAGTCGGCGCCTTGGGCGGTCTGGAGGGCGTTGCGGGCTGTGGTCGCTTCCTGAATCATCCGGCAATGCTCTGCGCAGGAGCCGGCGTAAGAATTGTGCAGCTCGCGGATGGCGACGAACTGGGCGTCAGTCAGATGGAAATCGGTGCGCAACCATTCCATGGCGTCGCCCTTGGACGCGGCGGCGTGCAGGGTAGGATCACAGCTCAGGCGATAGCCGACAAAGCCAGCGGCCGTTGCGAGCAGAACCAAAACCATGAGGGTGCCCGTGAGGTATTTCATGGCTTAGCGTTTGAGCACGGCCTGCACGCGAGGATCGAGGTCCACCAAATACGTGACCGCCAGCTTTTCGCGGTCAGCCCGAACCCGGATTTGGGCGGCGGCATGTCCGGTCAACGCGGCGCCACTCACGGTCAAGACGGTGACGAGCATCCAGGCGACAGCGTGGCCGCGGAGGTAGGCCGGCCACGATGCCGGGATCTGGGGGTGGAGGCGTTGCCAGACATTGTGGCGGAAGTTTGGATCGGGCGGGGGAGAGACCCGCCAGTCACGCAACACTGCGACGAGGGATTTTCGGGAGGTATTCATGATTTTGATGAATGGTAATACACCCGCTTCGACGAAATCCCTCAAAATATCCACGCCAAAATTATCCTGAGTGATTTCCCAGCGACCGGTGTATGACTGGTAGACCATCGTACAATCCGTGCGACTAAGAGATCCAAAATTAATGCCTCTCATGAAAGCCAACCAACTGTTCCTCGCGGCCGCGCTCTTCACCGGCCTCACCTCCCTCAGCATCGCCGGTCCCGGTTCAGATTATTGGGCCCAGCAAACCAAGAATGCCCAAGAGCAGAAGGCCAAACAGGAACAGGCCAAAATCCAGCTCAAGTCCGACGCCCCCGCCACGGCCCCCGCCACGGCCTGCAATCAGTGCAGCGGCTGCGCCGGTATGCAGAAAACCTGATCATGCGATTTCTCTCGCAATCACCGATCCAGCCTCCGTCCGTTAGCTTGATGAGGCTGGATTGTCTTTTGCCCTAATACCGACACCTTCAATCACCCTCCCCCTCCGTCCATGCCTAAAATCATCCTATTCTTTGCCCTCATTCTTTCCGCCAGTACACTTTCTGTGTTGGCTGCGCATGATCATCCGAAGACCGACAAACCTGCCGCTCCTTCCGCCCCCGACGCCGACTGGCTTGCCAAAGCCAAGGCCGACTATCCGCTCAAGACCTGCGCCGTTTCCGGTGAGGATTTGGGCAGCATGGGCGAGCCGTTCGACTACATCCATCAACCGGCGGACCAGCCCGCCCGCCTCGTGCGGATGTGCTGCGACGGCTGTGTGAAGAAATTCAAAAAAGACCCCGCGAAATACCTCGCCCTCATCGATGCCGCCACCGAGGCCGGCAAACATTCCAACCCCTCGAAATAATGCACCGCCGGGCGATTCACTTCCTGGTGCTCTCGGGGGTGCTGGCCATGCCGGCCCTCGCGCAATCCGCTGCGTCGACGCTGTTGGATGCGGTGGCGCAAGCCCCGGCCCTCACCGCCGCCCGCCACCGGATCACTGCCGCCGATGCCCGCATTGATTCCTCCGGCCGGCTCGCCGACCCGGAGGTCGAGGGCATGACCTCGCGCATGAACGGCCCGCTGGGCGACCGGAGCACGATGTTTGAACTGAACGTTCGTCAGCCGCTTCCGAAACGCGGCGAGCGTGCCGCCGACCGCGATCGTGCCCGCGCCGGAGCCGCGATGGCCCATGCCGATTATGCCTTGATGGTCGGTGAAATGGCCGCCGACACCGCGATGGCGCTCGCCGAGGCCGAGGGCGCGCAACAACGCATCCGCCTCCTCGAAACGCAGATCGGCCGGCTCGATCCCCTGCTCCGCAGTATCGAAATCCGGCTGGCCGCCGGCACCACCGGCCGCATCGCCGACCGCCTGACCATCCAGACCCGGATCGCCTCGATGCAGCTCATGGTCGAGGAAGAACGCCGGATGGCCGAGGATGCGCTCGCCGAGGCGCGCGGCCGGCTCGGACTCAAGCCCGACGCTCCGCTCCCCGGGTTTTCCGCTCCGGCGGTCGCCGACATCAAAGCGGACGAAGCCGCGTCGCTGCAACTGGCCGCTGCCCGTTCCGATGAAGCCGCGGCGATGATCAAGATGGCCCGCGCCTCGGCGAAACCGATGACCGCCGTCGGGGTTCGCTTGGAACGCGAAAAAACTTTGATGGGCGCCGAGGACACCGTCGGCCTCGCTTTCATGTCCGAGATTCCCTGGCGCAGCCGTCGCTACGCCCGCGCTGAGGTCCGGGCCGCAGAAGCCGACCGGGCCGCCGCCCAAACGGACGGAATCGCAGCCCGCTACCGCATTGCCGCCGCCCTGACGCGCGTTGATCGCGCGGAACGTCTCGCCGTCACCGCGCGCCGCCTCAGTGCGGAGACGCGTGCCCGCCTCGACGCCGAATTCGAAGCGATGGTGCGTGCCGCCGGTGCCAGCGCGTCAGATGAATCGACGGTTTTTCAAACGGTCGAGCTGCTCGAAAAAGCCACGGACACCGAACTGCAAGTCATCCGGGCCGACACCGCGGTGCGCACCGCGCGCGCCGAACTCTGGCGCTATTTGCCAGCCACCCAATTTGCTTCAACCACCCAACACGAACTCCCATGACCCGTAACATCTTTATTTTCCTTGGCACCTTTGTGGCCGGCGCGGTGATTGCACTCGTCGTGCGCGCGGCGGCCTTCAAGCCCAACCCCGATCACGAGGGACATCCCGCCAACGCGGGCGACTATGCTCCGCTGGTTTCCAATGCGCTCGCACCGGCCAACGCCACCGCCGCCAAACCGGTCGCCGCTCCACCTGCACCGGCCGCGAAAGCGATCACGCCCGATCCGCACGCGAATCATGGCGCCGCTGCGGCGACACCCGCCGCTGCCGGTCAACCGGTCAACACCGTCTGCGCGATTTGCGGTATGGAGGTCGATCCTGATTTGCCCACCTTGGAATACAAGGGTCAGCCCATCGGCTTCGGTTGCAAGCTGTGTGCGCCCAAATTCAAGGCCGACCCTGACCGCTACGGTCCGTCCTACTTGCGCAACGAAGTCATCAAGCGCTAACCGTCATGCGCTCTCCACCCACCCTTCTTATTGCGGCGGCCGGCCTGATCGCCGGCGCGCTCGTCATCGCCCTGCTGCCGCAGGACACCCTTTTTTCCAAGCCGGATGCGCCCGACGCCGCTGCTGCAATGGCGACCGGCGAACGCTGGGCGTGTCCCATGATGGATTTCATCGGCAATAAACCCGGAGCCTGCCCCGTGTGCGGCATGAAGATGACCAAGGTGACCGCCGGCGAACTCTCGCGCGAACAACAGCGCCGGATGGATGTGCAGTTTGCGACGATCACCGAAGGTCCGGCACGCGCGCTCGTCCGCGCTTACGGTGCCGTGCGCTACGACGACCGCACGTTGCAGGTGGTTATTTCCCGCATCGGCGGCCGCATCGTGAAGCGCCACAACGCGGCCCTGCATCCCGGCACGCTCGTCGAGGTCGGCGATCCCATTGTCGACCTCTACAGTCCCGAAGCCTACGTCGCGCAGGGTGAACTGGCCGCCGCGTTGAAGCTTGGCGATCAGCCGACGATTAACGCGCTGACCGAGCGGCTCACGCGGTTGAATCTCGCGCCGGTTGCCCGGGCCATTCTCGACGGCGCGGTGCCGGTGGACACCATCACGATTGTCAGCCCGTTCGCGGGCCGCGTGATCCTTGCGCTCGAAGGCGAGGCCGACGCCATGAGCGCGCGCCTCCCGCAAGTCGGTCAGGAAGTCATGGCCGATGCGCCTCTCCTGCGGCTCGTCCGGCCCGACGCTTACATGCTGGTCATCCACGTACCCGAAACGCGCGCGCACTGGCTGCTCGCCGGCCAACCCGTGCGACTCGCGTCCGACGACAAGGGTGAGTTGCCCGACATCCAAGCGCAAATCACCTGGGTCGCGCCCGAGTTGAATCTGGAAATTCGCGCGCGCGAAGTGCATATCCACCTTCGCGATCCGAACGGCCGTCTGCTACCCGGCAGCTTGGTGAATGCGCGCATCGAGACGGCGCTCAATGCAGAACTGGATGCGGCGGACACGGCGAAACCAGAAACGGTCGGCCAATTCGTGCTCATTCCGAAAACCGCAGTGATCTCGACCGGCGTGCGCAACGTCGCCTGGCGCGTGGCCGAGCGGCAACGCGACGGTCGCATCCGTTTCGAACTCGCGCCGCTCGCGCTCGGGCCGCGCATCGAGGACGAAGCGGGCAACGACGTCTATATCGTGCGCGCCGGCCTGAAGCCCGGCGATGAAGTCGCGACGCAGGGCGTCTTTCTCATCGACAGCCAGGCGCAGCTCGCCGGCACCTCCAGCCTGCTCTTTCCCGTGGGCGCCGTCGCCCCCGCCGCCGGGCATCAACACTGACGGAATAGAAAAATCACGAACGCCAAATCGCCAAATTTCAAAAAAGCCCCAATGAACACCTGCAAATTTTCCATTCGACGGACCTGGTCGTTCTTTGGCGTTAGGGAACTGGTGTTTGGGATTTCGTTTTAATCCCCATGCTTTCCTTCGTCATCCGTAACACTTTCCTCACGCTCACGGCGGCGCTCGCGCTCGCCGTCGCGGGGTTCTGGTCGTGGTGGCATGTGCCGGTCGATGCGATTCCGGACCTGAGCGACAATCAGGTGATCGTCTGGGCCGAGTGGCCGGGCAAGAGTCCGCAGGACATGGACCAGCAGGTCACGTCGCGTCTTGCCCGCGAACTCCAGGGTCTCCCCGGCGTGCAGACCGTGCGCGGCATGTCGCTCTACGGCGCGAGCTACATCTACGTGATCTTCGACGAAAATCGGAATCTCTATGACTGTCGCACGCGGGTCCTGGAACGGCTCTCGCAGCTGCAGGGCATTTTACCGGTGGGCGTGAATCCGCGGCTCGGTCCCGATGCGACCGCGATGGGCCAGGTCTATGCGTTTACGTTGCAGGGGCCGCGCGACATCGAGAAGAAGCGTTTCATTTTGGATCAGGTGGTCGTCCCGGCGTTGCGCGCGGTGCGCGGTGTGGCGGAAGTCGCGCCGGCTGGCGGCGTCGTGCGCGAATACCAGATCGACGTCGATCCCACGCGGCTCGAGGAACAGGGACTCACGCTCGACATGCTGATGATGGCCGTGCAACAGGCCGGCCGCGATGTCGGCGCGATGAGCGTGGAGCAGACGGGCGTCGAGACGATGATTCGGGGCGTCGGCTTCATCCGCTCCGTCGCGGACGTGGAGAACATCGTCATCCGCGGTGACCGGCTCAAAGGCGCGGGCTTGCGCCTCGGCGATATCGCCGGCGTGCGGCTCGGCGGACAATTTCGCCAGGGGCTGCTCGCGGACGGCTATCAGGAACACGTCGGTGCCATCATTGGCATGCGCGTGCAGGAGGATCCGAAGACCGTCATCAGTTCCGTGAAGCAACGCCTCGCGGATCTCGCGCCGACGCTCGCCCGCGAGGAGTTGAGCGTCGTACCGTTCTACGACCGTTCGCAGCTCATCCGTGAGACGACCGCGACCGTCACGGCCACGCTGATGGAGGCGATCATCACCACGGTCATTGTGGTCGTGATTTTTCTACTGCACGTGCGCGCGAGCCTTGCGGTCGCGGTGAGCCTGCCGCTCGGTATGCTTTTCACGTTTTTGGTGATGCACCTGTTCGGCGTGGGCGCGAACATCATGAGCCTCGCCGGCATCGCGATCGCCGTCGGCGTGATGGTGGATTTCGGGATCATCATGACCGAAAATATCACGCAGCACCTCGTGGACTTGCAGGAAAAATGCAAACGCGAGGGGCGGCCGATGCCGACGTCGCCGTTCAACGCCGAGATTACCGACACCGTCGTGCATGCCGCGCAGGAAGTCGCCCGGCCGCTGCTCACTTCGGCGGCGACGACGGTCATCGGGTTTCTGCCCATCTTCGCCCTGAGCGATCAGGCCGGCCGCTTGTTTCAACCGCTCGCCTTGACGAAATCGCTGGCGATCAGCGGGGCCGTGCTTTTCGGTACGCTGCTCGTGCCGGTGCTCTGC
>ENA-ORBV01006776-ORBV01006776.1-microbial-mat-metagenome-genome-assembly--contig:-NODE-6776-length-20020-cov-5.698140_pt1 | contig 20020 bp, 12 predicted proteins | sample MGYA00237777_ERZ505514 | MGnify/ENA primary metagenome ERZ505514 (study PRJEB26160, sample SAMN06269048) | microbial mat metagenome | isolation source: Oligotrophic lake microbial mat | place... | reverse complement strand
TTTCAAGCAGAAGACGGCATACGAGATTCGCCTTAGTCTCGTGGGCTCGGAGATGTGTATAAGAGACAGGGATATTTGCGCACGAGCCGACCGGGGGCGCCTCGTGCTGCGGCTCGGGACATGGCGGTCCCTGGACTCCATTCTCCTGCCCATCGGCGTAGCCCGGGATGATGACAATGGGGCCCTCGATGACGCGACGGCCCGACGGATTATCGATTCGAACTTCTACGCGCAGTCTTCACTGATTACCGCGTTGTGGGAGGGTCTCCGGGAACGGCAAGGGGCGTGCGTTGTGGGCTTCGGATCGATCGCTGCGGGCCGCGGAAGACGTCGAAACATCATGTACGCGGCAGCGAAGCGCGCGCTGGAGAGCTACTTCGAGAGCCTGCGGGCTCTGGGAGCAGATACGGGAACCGGAGTCCAGCTCTATGCCCTCGGTTACATGCGCACACAGCAGACATTCGGCCGCGACCTCCTTCTGCCGGTCGCCTCGCCAGACCAGGTGGCGGGGGTAGTCTTTCGCGATCTGCACCAGTTTTCAGGACACCGCTACCACCCGGCCTGGTGGGGACTCGTGGTCTCGATTCTTCGGAGACTTCCCTGGTTCATCTACCGTCGTCTCAATTTTTGAGGCGGCGATGGAGAACGTCGTGATCCGTTCGGCCTCCCTTCCTTTCGGGCTGGGGCTCTTGGCGCTCGCCCTCACAGGTGGGGCGGCGTTTGTGGGAGCCATCCCCTGGACCGCAGCCGGCGCGGCGGGCCTGGTGATCGCCCTTCTGTTGATGGCAGCAGTCACATCGTCTACCCGTGCGGCGGGTGGCTTCGTTCATCTCTTGCTGGCTGCTAACGCGTTGCTCGCGCCGATCGTGGCCATGGACCTGGTGATGCGTTCCATGATCGGGCACCGTCTTCACTATCGTCCCGAAGTCACGTTCCTGCGGAAGTGGCCGCCCCTGCCCGAGGTCTACTCGTATGCGCCACGCGTTGAGTTCGAGGGAGAGTCCTACGGCGATCTGGCGGCGATGACTGGGCGAAGAGAGTTGCGCGAGCCGCGGGTTGTGACCTTCCGCACGGACCGGGACGGTTTTCGGAATGACCCGTCGGTGGCGGATTCCCAGATCGACGTCGTGGTGCTTGGCGATTCGTTCGGAGCTGGGGCCGGTGTCACCCAGCGCGACGTGTTCGCGTCCCGCCTGGGCGATCGGACCGGCCTCAATGTTCTCAACCTCTCGATCAGTCCCGCCGGCCCTTGGGCCGAATTCCTATATCTGAAGCGTGCGTACGACCGGTTCCGGTGGGCACCGAAAGCCATCGTGATCTGGGCGCTCTATGTGGCAAATGATCTCGAAGATGCCTACGGACCCGTGGCGGAGGAGTCGACCCCCTGGGCCGACCCGAGCCTCGCAATGAGTACGGTTTTCGCCGACTTCCAGCGTCGATCCCCCATCCGGGAGCTTGCTGGGCGGGTAACCGCCGGAGACCCCGCCCAAAACGCCAACCTCGTGGTTGCGTCGGTGGATCCGTTGACCCGGCGACCGCTTCTCTTCTATCGGCCAAATCTCAACTATTGCGACCTTTCGCCCGCACAGGTCCGACAGGACCCGAATTTTAAGAATCTGCGACAGACAGTAGCGGCGATGCGGGACTTCACTGAAAAGCGCGATCTGCAGTTGAAAGTGATGGTGCTGCCCGCCAAGGAAGAAGTTTATGGCTGGGTTCTCGAAGGAAAGGCCCCGTGGTCGGTCCGGCGCGAGCCCTCGGGCTTTGCGCGAACCATCGAGCAGCTGGCCGCAGAGTCGCGGCTGCCGTTCTACGACGCCAAGGGCGATTTCTTTGCGGAAGGCGAGCGACATTTCGCTGCCGGAGAGTTGCTCTGGTGGCGGGACGACACCCACATCAACGGGGCCGGTCACGCCGTGGTGGCCGATGGCCTGGCGCGTTTTCTGGCTACCGGGAAGTGACTGGCTCGACGGTAGTCGTGGCCGCTTCTCCCGCGCCGCCGGCGCGGTCTGCGGAATAGCCGATCACCGCCTCAACCAGCGGAGAGTAGCCAATCCGCCGACCCGCCTGGAGCACGAAACCGCCAAGCGCCCGGCCGATACCTGACCGGATCACCGACTCATCCGAAACCGCGGACAAGGCCTGCCGCAACACGCCGGTCTCGGCGTAGAAGAAGCGGTCGGGAACGCTGCGGCCACTCTGGGCCTTGAGGGCCGTGAACGAGGTTCCCGGATCCGCACGATCGAGACCACGCCACGGCAGGGCTGAGCCGTCCGGCTCGGAAAGGGGCAGGACGGCATCCACGACGCGTTTGCCCAGATCAAGAATGCGCCCCGAAACGAGGGACACATCCTTGTGCATTTCGAAAAGCCGCACTGCCTCGAGATCGCTTGGGTGGGCAGGAGGCAGAAGGTCGGAGCCAAAAACCCGAACGATGTCGCTCTCCACGCTGCCGAGGGCATTCCGCAGCTCGGCCCACCCGTCGAGACCGCGAGAAACGACACAGACCGAGGCGATCCGGGGGAGGTCGATCGGACGTCGCAGGATGGTCAGTGCGCCCGGGGGGCGAGAGATGGGATGAGGCGCTACCTCGTAACGCTCCGGATGAGCGAGGCCAACGATCCGCGACCGGAGCTGACGCGTGACGGCCGCGATCGAGCCAGGGTTATGGCTGCGTGGATCGCCGGCGTCCCCCGCGACACGCCAGTGATAGGCCACGTGGGGCGCGTGAGCGATCCGATCACCCGCCATTTCGAAGCGCCGCACCGTATCCCACGCATGGCAGTGCTCCGCGTCGCGGTCGCCGAATACATCCAGCGAGCGAGCGCGTTCCCTGCGGAACGTACACAGGTGCCAGATGTATGAGTCGGTGGCATTCCGGATTGGATCGAAGTCCGTACGCCTCAGCCGAAACTCCAGCCGGTCGTCCCGCAGGACATCCTCATCGGTGTACGCAAAGGCAGCATCCGTGGATCCCAGGATCTCCGCGAGAAGCTGAAGCGCATCCGGGGTCAGGACATCGTCCGCACCTATCGGCACCACGAAGTCTCCGGTGGCAGCCTCCAGGCACAAGCGCAGTCCGCCCGGAATCCCCTGATTCCGCTCGCACCGGATGCGCCGCACCCGCGAGTCACGAGAGGCCAGATCCTGAACCACCTGGTCGAGATCAGAAGGGATCGGTCCGTTGTCGAGCAGGATCCATTCGAAGTAGGGCAACGTCTGCTCCTGGACCGAACGGACGATCTCCCGGAAGTCGGCGACTAGCGTCTTCTCGTAGACGGCGCTCAGCAGCGATAAACGCGCGTCGATCGGAGGCGGAGGCGACAGGAGGCGTCGCGTGATGACATCGGCGGCGAACGACTCCGAGTACTCCGACGGATGAGTCGCCTCAAGCGCGTCGAGTTCGGCCCTGCGATCTGCTGGAGAAACGCCCTGGTACGCGGTTTGGGGTCTGAGGCCAAGATGCGAGGACAAGAGACGGGTCTCCGGCAGGAGATGGCGATAGACGCTTCGGAAAGCCATCCGCTCGCCTTCGCCAATTCCCTCCTCAGGGTCAGTGTCGACGCGAGCGCTGAAGAAGGGTGAGTAGACGATTCTTCCGCCCCGATCGCGAGCCGCGGCCCCGAGCCAACGGCCGAGGTGAGCTACCGAGATACCCGGCGCCGACGCGAGGCGCTCCAGAGCCTCTGAGAGAAAGTCTCCCCGGCAGACTGAGTGATGAACGGGCACCGCCGAGACGGTATGGGGCTTGAACATCTGAACGACGTAGCCTGAGTCGGTAAGGGCACGCCCGACATCGGGCGAGTCGCAACCCCGGCCAAAACCGAAGTAGGAACCGGCGGCGGTGATCCGTCCGTCGCGATGCAGTCGGCCGCCGATCATCATGGCATCGCGGAAGAGTTCAAATGTCGCCATCGCCTCAAGCGCCCAGTCGGGACCGTCAACGTGTGTCGAAGGCCCGAGCAGATGCACCAGACGACCTTCTGCCGCGCATGACCGTGCGATGTCCCGCAGTCGAAGAACCCAATCCGGTCCGGATGGAACCGCGACTCCGTGATGGGGAACCGTCGGGTCAATGCCGAGCGGAGGCAAGGGCCGTCGAGGCGCTTCCAGCCACACGGTGGTGATCGGCCAGGGCAAATCGGTGCGTCGGCGGATCCACCAGTCCGGGGTGCCTGCAAAAAAAGGCGAGGGCTCCAACCGGTACCCCCCCTGCGGATGGCCTGCCAGGAACTTCTCAAGTACCTTCACCTGAGAGGACATCACGTAGCTCTTCGAGTGGATGTTGCCTGCTGTGGAGTCGGGGTGCATGCGCCACGTGTAGACGACGTGGGGAATGTGCAGGGGCTCGATCCCCGCCCGGAAGAAACGCATGAACGTGTCCCAGTCATGGCTCCCATCGGTCTCCGGATCGTCATACGCGCCAAGTTCCAGGGCGCGCTCGCGCTCGATACAACCGAGGTGGGCGATGTAGCAGGAATTTACAAACAGCACGGGATCGAAGTCCGGCTTGAAATAAGGGTCGCGGAAGCGGTCACCCAATATCTTGTCCTCGTCGGTGTAGGCCAGAGGTGGGTATTCGGCTTCGACGAGCGCTCGGGTGACGATCGAAATGGCATCCGGAGTGAGCAGGTCATCCGAATCCATGGGCACGACATAGCGTCTCGTCGCGCGCTCGAGGCAATGCCGCATGCCGCGAACTATGCCGAGGTTTTCCTCGACGCGGTGGAGGCGAACGGCCGGGTGACCTGCGATGGCTTTGAGCAATCGTCTCGTGTCCTCACGAGTGCTGCCGTTGTCTAGCACCAGCCACTCAAAGCCGGGCCCGCAATCCTGGCCGAAGACGGTTTCGGCCAGCGGTTTCAGGAACGCGGGATCGGTGTTCCAGACTGTGGTCACTAGACTGATCAGTTCCGGCCGCGATCTTGTGGGTTCGACCGACCGCTCCCGCAGCGTTTCGAAGCGCCGGTTCTCGTAGTCGTCCTCCGGCCATTTCGAATAGCCGGGAAAGAAGGGACCGGCGGCCTCACCGGGGACCCTCGCCTCCTGCGAAAGCCTTGGCGCACCAAGCCAGGAAAGAAGGCGATTGCGCAACTCGGGCACTACGTCGGAAAGACTCTCGCGCCAGGTCTGGGGCAGTCCCAAGTCAGGGACCGGATCAGACGTCGAGGCAGCCTGCCGACGGAGTTCGAGGGCGCGGGCGATCCCATCGGTCAGTCCCTCGATCGTCGCCTCAGTCGCGAGAATCCGTGGGGAGATGCTGGCAAGGTGGGCCGCGGTCTTGTTGGCGAACTCCGTGGTAACCACGAATCCCCCGCAGGCCGCCATCTCGAGAGGCGGGTAGCTCGGATGCGGCGAAAGCATCGGCGAGAGGAGCAGGTCGGACTCGCGCATCTGCTTCGCGTAACCGTCGAAGTCCAGCCATGGGGCGGGCCGAAGCGCGGCGCCGCGCCCAAGCTCCACGGGGGCGAACTGCTCGCCCATGCCCACGAAGTCCCACTCCTCAGGGTCGAGCACTCGATCGAAGATCGCCTTCTGGAGAGCGGCCACCCCCATCTCGAACAGATTCCGCAGGCCGTTTGTTGGCCGGGCGTAGAAGAGAAGCTGGCGTCGCTTGGGTCGCTGCCGGTCAGCCGGGGGATAAAACCGGTTGCGGTCGACGCACGGCGAGAAGACCATGGCCTCCGACACGAAACCGGGATCCGCGTAACGTCCGATGCCCCGCTCAACGAGGAAGGCCTTGAGGGACTCGGAGTTGATGATTCCGAGATGATCGAGCCGGTAGGTTTCTTGCGCCAGGGCGTACTGAGTCGAGGCTGCGTGAAAGACCGGCTCGTAATCCTGAATGAGATAGACGAAGCGGGAATGCCGGGTGTGGCGAATCGCGTACTTGGCCATCTGGGCTGTCCACCAGGCGGTGGCCATGAAGAGATCGTTCTCACCGATGGCAAGCGGACGGGACCGGTCGGAGGCATCCCGAAGTTCGACCCCGTTGAGTCGGCATGGGACCTCGGAGATATTCTGGACGTGCCGCCAGAATGGACCATCGTCCGCGTCGAGGGGAGCATCGGTGCCGATGAGTCGCACCGGGACGCCAAGTTCGGCGAGCCGATACGCAAGAACCACCGCGGTGTTCGGGCCGCCCGACATATGCTTCATAGCGAGGCCGGGGACAAGCACGTTGAGGCAGGGCTGGCCTCGCAATTCGGGAGCCGCCCTGAGGTTGAGCGGATTGAACCACGGGAGCAGTCCCTGGGGAGGGGTGTATCCGCGCTGGGTGGGCACCTCCGCCGCGCGCGGCAGACGCCCCTCGCGTTGACCCCAGGCTAGAAAGTGGTACAAGGGATTGAGGCCAGCGGCGACGACGTCCGGGTTGGACGCCAGGTAGAAGTTCGTGTCGAACAGGGCCGAGGGATCGTTTCCTTCGCGCGCCCCCGTCGAGAGGTAGTGGAGCAGCGGATCGACTCCTTCCATCGCCGCATCCTGGTAGCTCCGCAGATACCACCGCGTGTCGAAGTAGGGATTTGGGTCGCGCCCATCCCTGGCGCCATGCGCGAGATAGTGCATCAAGGGGTTGATGCGAGCGGCTGCCACATCATGGTTCTCACGAAGATAGAAATCCGCATCGAAAAGCGGCGACGGCTTGTGCCCGGGCCGGTGGCCGTGCTCGAGGTACTGGGCAAGGGGCGACTTGCGCGCGTCCGCGTGAGCAGCCACGTAGAACGACGTCTCGAACAACGGATGCGGGTTGTAGCCCTCGGCGGCCCCGGTTTCCGAGAAGTGGATGAGCGGGTTCAACCCAGCCTCCGCCACATGCGGATAAGTCCTCAGGTAAAAGGCCGGGTCGAACAGAGGGCACGGTGCGCGGCCGGTTGCAGCCCCGGTCTCCAGGAAATGGCGCAGCGGATTCTGGCCGGAAGCAGCCACCTCCGGATTGTTTTCGAGATAGTAGAACCCATCGAAAAGGGGATGCGGACTGCGCCCTTCGAGACCTCCGGATAGTACGTAGTGCTCGAGCGGATTCCCGCCGCTCTCCGCGACGTCGGGGTACCTCTGCCTGTAGAACTCGGGATCGAAAAGCGGGTGAACCCGCGCGCTACTCCGGAACCCACCGACAACGTAGTGACAGAGCGGATTGAGGCCTGACGCCGCCGCCTCGGGACTTTCACGCAGGTAGAACACCGGGTCGAAAAGGGGGCTGGGGTGCCGCCCTTCCTGAGCACCTGATTGAAGGAAGTCGACAAGCGGGTTATGCCCGGAGGCCGCCACTTCGGGGTTCCTGGCGAGATAGTAGGCGCTATCGAAGAGAGGATGAGGGCTTCTCCCTTCAAGCCCCCCCACGGTCAAGAAATGGAGCAAAGGGCTCTGGTCAGCAGTGATTTGCGGCTCCCGACTACGGTAATAGTCCGGGTCGAAGAGTGGGTGCGGACGTCGGCCCTCGGCCTCACCGGTCTCGACGTAGTGGATGAGAGGATCCCCGCCTTTCGCGGTGACATCCGGGTTCATCGAGAGATACCACTGAGGATCGAAGAGAGGATTCGGCTGAAACCCGACGGCCGCGCCAGCCTCGATATAGTGAACGAGCGGATTGAGTCCGGCAGCGCCCACGTCGGGATGACACGATAGGTACCAGCGGGCATCGAACCATCGGCATGGCCGGCGCCCCTCCGGCCCGCCAACCCTCAAGTAGTGATCGAGCGGATTAAAACCGGCTGCACGCACATCCGGGTAGGCAAGCAGGTACCCGGCAGTGTCGAAGAGCGGCATGGGGTCGCGGCCCTCGGCGGCCCCACACGAGAGGAAGTGGCCAAGAGGGTTGAGGCCCGCCTGTTTAACGTCGGGATAACGAGCGAGGTACCAGGAACCATCGAATAGTGGGTTCGGGCGGTGCCCCGCGCGCGCTCCGATCTCAAGGTAGTGAATCACCGGATCTAGGCCCGTAGCTGTTACTTCCGGGTACTTCGCCAGGTACCACACGGAGTCGAAGAGGGGGCGCAGGGCCTCTACATCGCCTGCCCCGCGCTGGCCGGGGCGAATTCCAAACCCCTTCAGAGCGGCCGCAGCAGCGCGATGAAGGCGAAGCAGGCCCGTCGCGGGTTTCTCGGGGGAAAGGCTCGCGGCTTGCGGGGGTTCTCGCCCTGCAAGGCTGCTGATCTGGCTGGCTTGGCGATCTTCTGCCTCAGCCAGGCTTTGTTCGAGATCTCGGATATCTCGGAGGCGCTCAGCCAAGCTTAGGCGCAGTTTCTCGACTTCGTTGGACGGCGAGCTCACCACGCCTCTGGTATCGCAGGGAGGGGCCCTCGGGAGAATGCGGACTCGCTCGGCGCAGTGGAAAGGTTCGGTGGGCCCATGCCGCCGCAGGAGCGGTATCGTCCGTTCTCAATCGCGGCCACAGACTGGGCAGTCTATTCCCTATCTCGCATCCGGCCTTCGCGATCAAAACAGCCCGGACGTAGCACTTAGGACTATCACCCCGCAGTGTTCGAACGGAGACCCTAAGCCGCTAACATTAAGGAGAATCTCGAAGAACAGGGTTTTTCGGTCATGACGCTTCACCGAAGTCTCCCACTCACGAAATGAATGAATCGATCCCGAGGCCCGCTTGATGACGAATGACTGAACAGCCGATGGGGGTCGTGGCCCCTCGCCCGACCGGGGGCCCAGACCAGAGTCCTTTGGGCCGGCTTCGCCGATTGGGTGGCGTCCATCGTTATGCCCTGATCCTGGCCTGCGACGGGGTGGCGATAGCTCTGTCGCTCTTCATGGCCTATGTCGTTCGGTTCGAAGGTCACATTCCTTCCGAACGAGTCGGACAGTTTTTCGACTGCCTGCCGGTGCTGCTCGCCATCCGCATCGCGTTGCATCTGGGTTTCGGGCTCCATCGCTGGTCTTTCCGCCTCTCCGGCCTCCACGAAGGGGTGCGCATCGTTTACGCGACCCTCATCGGGAGCGCGCTCTTCGCCTCTTCCTTCTACTTCGTCCAGCGGGCGGCCGAGGATGTTTCGCTCGGACCGCCGCGTTCTGTCATCGTCCTGGAGTTCCTGCTGACCGCCACCCTGATCGGCGCGGTACGCTTTTCGTTTCGCGTTTTCCTGAAATGGGGCGCCACCGGCCTCAAGCCTCCATCCGGACGCTGGGTGAAAACACTCATCGTGGGAGCAGGGAGCGCCGGTGACCTGTTGCTTCGGGACCTTCAGCGGTCGGATGAACACAGCTACCGGGTCATCGGTTTCGTGGACGACGAGCCGATGAAGCAGGGGGCCACGATCGGCGGTCAGATGGTGCTTGGCCGGCTCGACGATCTCCCGGCGCTCGTCGAACGCTGGGGCGTCGAGCAGCTGCTCTTCGCGGTTCCCCGATTGAGTCCCGAGCGCCTGCGGAAGATCCTCGATTCCTGCTCGGACTTCAAGCTCAGCTACAAGACCCTGCCGGTTTCCTTCGCGTACCTGAACGACCGCATCGGCGTCTCGATGATGGAGGACCTGGCTCCCGAGCACCTCCTCCCTCGGACCCCCATTCGGTTCGATCTCGAAGAGACTCGCAGGCACGTGCGGGGCCGGCGTTTCCTCGTAACGGGCGCGGCCGGGTCCATTGGCAGCGAAATCGCCCGGCAGCTCGCCACGATGGAGCCCTCTCGGCTGGTGCTGGCCGATATCAACGAAAACGGTCTCTACTTCCTGGTCCGCCATCTGCAGAGGATTCATCCCGAACTAGACGTGGTCCCCGAGGTGGTCGATATCCGTGACGCCCAGCGCGTGATCCAGTTGGGGCTTGAGTATCGGCCCCACGTGATTCTCCACGCCGCCGCGCACAAGCACGTCCCCTTGATGGAGCGGAACCCCGAGGAAGCGGTCAAGAACAACGTGCTCGGTTGCCGCAACGTGATCCGGATGGCCGACCAGGTGGGGGCCGAGCGATTCGTTCTGATCTCGACCGACAAGGCGGTGAGCCCTTCCAGCGTGATGGGAGCCACCAAGCGAATCGCGGAGATGCTGGTGCGCCTTCACGCCAACGGTTCGTCAACCACTTTTGCGGTGGTCCGTTTCGGCAACGTCCTCGGCAGTGCGGGCAGTGTGGTTCCCCTCTTCAAGTCCCAGATCGCGAAAGGAGGCCCGGTCACCATCACCGATCCGGATTGCCGGCGCTTCCTGATGACCATTCGCGAGGCGGTTGGTCTCACTCTTCTGGCCGGCCTCGGTTCCGAGGGCGATCTGTTGGTCCTGCAGATGGGCGAGCAGATCCGGATCCTCGATATCGCCCGGGTCATGATCTCTCTCGCGGGTTACGTGCCGGAGCGTGAGATTGCCATCGTTTATACGGGACTTCGGCCTGGCGAAAAACTTACAGAAAGCCTGATGAGCGACGAGGAAGAAAAACGTAGCCGTTCGGTTCGGGACGGCATCGTTTCGGTGGGAAGCGCGCCGCCCCCTGCGGACCTCGACGAAAGAGTTGCGGAACTTGCGGAGCTCGCCTGTCGCGGCGATCGCGCCGGTCTTATTCAGTGTCTCGGACGGATCATTCCCGACTACACGCCCCCCACGGAGCCGGTCGGAATTCTGGGTCAAGGCCAGGAGAGCGACTCTCCCGAGGCCGAGGCCACGGGCGTACCGGAGGTCCATGACTGAGCGGCGTTATCGCCTGCGATAGTCGTCCGCGGTGAAGTACTTCTCGAGCCAGATGTAGAGGACGATGAAGAGATACCGGCTTCCCATTTCCTTGAGCTTCAGTTTCGCTTCGCCGGTGCGACGATTGCGCCAGGTGATGGGGAGGACGGTCCAGGAATAGCCGCGCACCATCGCCTTCAGCGGCAACTCGACGGTCAGGTTGAAATGGGGGGCGATGAGCGGCCTCAATCCGTCAATGACGGTTCGCCTGTACGCCTTGAATGCGTTCGTGGTGTCGTTGAGCTGAATGCCGAAGAGGAGCCGGATGAAGAGGTTCGCCCAACGGTTCATTCGAAGCTTGAACCACGGGTAGTCGATGACCCCACCGCCCGGGACGAAGCGACTGCCGAAAGCGCATTCCCAGCCTTCGTTGAGGACGTTGAAATAGCGCACGGCGTCGCGCGCGTCATCACTTTCGTCGGCCATCATGATGACCACCGCGTCGCCGGTGATCTGGTTCAGGCCGTGAATGATGGCTCGCCCGAAACCGTGAAGCCCGAGGTTCTGGGTGGGGGAAAGCTCCGCGATGTGGGCCTTCAGGCCCTGAAGAATCGGCCACGTCCCATCAGTGCTGCCGTCGTCGACAACCACGATCTCGTGCGCGATGTTTCGGAGCCGGAGCTCCAGATGCAGGTGCTCGACCGTCGAGGCGATACAGCCCTCTTCGTTCCGGGCGGGAATGACGACGGACAGCCGGGTGAGCTTGGGAAGGCTTGGGTCGGGGCCTTTGGGTGGTTTCATCCGTGCCAGAGACTCATGACGCGGACAAATCCAGCCAGTCCGGATGAGCTTCGGCGTGAGTCGCGATCTCCTCGAGGATCCGGGTGAGGGAATACTCCGGCCGGAAGCCCCAGGCCGATTCGGCCTGCCGGGAGTCGAGAATCATCCAGGGGATATCGAAGGCACGCGGAGTGGGATCGCTCTCGACAACATGGTCGCCAAAACGCGCGAGACACCACTGGCTGAGAGAACGCAGGGACATGGCGGAAGCGCTCCCGCCGCTGACGTTCATGACGCGGAGCTTGCCGCCGGGTTCGGCGGCAAGCTGACGATCGATGAGGCTCGCGAGGTCCGCGGGGTGCAGGCAGTCGCGCACCTGATGGCCCTGGCCATCGAAGCCGATGTACTTGAGGCGGCGGCGGCGAAGCCAACTGTGGATCCAGTAGGCAAAGATGCCTTGATCGGGGCGGCCGAACTGACCGGCCCCCGCAAGGACGCCGCAGCGATTCACCCACACCGGGAAATCGAAAGTGGATCCGTATTCGAGAGCCAGGTTCTCACTGGCGAGTTTGGTGGCTCCGTAGAGCGACACCGGAGGTGCAGTGGAGAAAGTCTCATCGAGGCCGTGTGTGCTCAGTCCTTGAACCTGGGGTTGTTCGGGATCGGGCTCAAAGGCATCGTTCCGAACCCGAGTCTTGAGAGAAGCGAGCGGTGGGATCGAGTACACCCGACTGGTGCTGAGCAGAACGAAGGCCGCGCGTTTTCGCCGACAGTACTCCAGCATGTTGAGCGTGCCGAGCAGGTTGTGTTCCACCAGCTGCCGGCTTGACGTGGCGCCATCCACGCCGGCCAGAACGCTCGGATTCGCGGCGGCGTCAATCACCGCGTCGACTTCAGGCAGGGATTCGAAGTCACTGGCCGATCGGATATCCGCATGGACGATGGGGACGCCCATCTTCTTGAGGATCCCGCGATTGGTCTCGCTTCCCGGGCGAATCAGATTGTCAAGACCGATGAAGCTGTGCGCGGAGCCGCGTTCGGCCCAGGTGCGGATCAGGGTGGAGCCGACAAAGCCGCAGGCGCCGGTGATGAGGAGTTTCAAGCGGTGAGTTTGGTCCGCCAGGCGGCCACGATCTGACGGATCGTCTCTTCGAGAGAGACCGTGATATCCCAGCCCGGATAGTGCTCTCTCATCTTGCTGAGATCGGAGTAGTAGACGATGTGATCGCCGATGCGGTTCTGATCAACGTAAGTGTGAACCTGCGGCCTTTCGCTGAAGCCTTCGGTGATCCGAAAGGCTTCGAGAATGCTGCACGAGTTCGCTTTGCCGCCGCCCAGGTTGTACACCTCTCCCGAGCGGGGAGCCTCGATGAACGCGTGCATGAACCGCGCGACGTCGAGACTGTGGATGTTGTCCCGGACCTGCTTGCCCTTGTAGCCGAAGACCTTGTACTCGCGCCCCTCGAGATTGCAGCGGACCAGGTAGCTCAAAAAGCCATGGAGTTCGACCCCGCTGTGATTCGGTCCGGTCAGGCATCCGCCACGCAGGGCGCAGGTGGGCATGTCGAAGTAGCGGCCATACTCCTGAACCATGACGTCCGCCGCTACTTTGCTGGCGCCGAACAGGCTGTGTTTGCTCTGGTCGATCGAGAACGTTTCGGGAATGCCGGCCGCGAAAAGGGGATCGGCGTAGTCGTACCGGGTCTCGAGTTCGGTCATGGCAATGAGATTGGGCCGGTCTCCGTAGACCTTGTTCGTGCTCATGTGCACGAACGGGCTTTCCTTGCAGAACTGCCGGGCCGCTTCCAGAAGATTGAGAGTGCCTACCGCGTTGGTGTCGAAATCGTCGAAGGGAATGGCGGCGGCCCGATCATGGGACGGCTGGGCGGCGGCGTGGACGATGGCGGTGGGTCTCAGCTCACGAAGCAGATCAGCCACTCCCGCGCGATCCCGAATGTCGAGTTCGTGATGAACAAAACCCGGGAGGTCTCGGCTTAGCCGTTCCTGGTTCCAGCGGGTGTCACCCTGAGCCCCGAAAAAAACCGCGCGCTGGTTATTGTCGATACCGTGGACGGCGTATCCCTCGCGAGCGAAGTGCGCGGAAACTTCGCTGCCAATGAGACCGGAGGAACCGGTAACGACCATCTTCTTCACTACGCTTTTTCTCCTGGCGCGATCAACTGCGGTGCTTGTTTCATCACAGGCCGGCCTGATTCCATTTCCGTATTGTTTCTTCGATCAGCCGCCCGACCTTGTCGACAACCTTCGCGAAATAGATCTTCGCCTTCGGTAGATCGAACTTCGGATAACCCTGGCCCTCTTTGTAGAGACCGATGGACGAGGGGTTCGGATAAGCGCTCCACGTCCCCGTCGCGGGATTCGCGGTCGCGAGGTCGGGCGAATAACGCTGTTTGTGCACAAGGCCTGGGTCGATCGCCATCATGAAGGCGTTTTCGTTCTCACCGGCGTGCCCGCCATCCTCCCCAAAAACCTCGAGCGTGATGTCGGAGCAATAGCTCCACCAGTTGATGACCAGGATCCGCGTGTTCGTTTCCCGGCCGACTTCCTGGGCCAGGGCGTTGAGGATCGCGGTTTGACCGCCCCCGTGACCATTCACCAGGATGATGTTGCGGAACTTGTTCTTCGCAAGCCCATGGAGGGTCGCCTTCACGTAGGCCCGATAGACCTCTTCGGGAATGGTGAAGGAACCTGGATAGGCGTCGAGGCCTCCGGTGAATCCGTAGGGAATCACCGGTGCGACCATGGCGTTCACGCGGGCCGAAAGCTCGGTCGCAATCGCCACGGGAGCCAGAATGTCGGCGCCGTTCGCGGTCACGCCATGCGCTTCGAGGGTGCCAAGAGGCAGAAGCACGGTGTCGATCTTCGCGGGCACGACCTCGCGGAATTCCATCCAGTTGATCTTTGCGAGATCTCGAGTGGATGGAGCGGCCGGCGGAGTCGTGACGGCCAGCAGGGCCAGAAGCATGAACATGAGAGGCTCCCGCTCTTAGTGTTCGTGACGCAGGACAGTCTCGTCCTGGCTGCACGCGGGTTCGACCATCCGCCACAGGTGGTTCATTCCCGGATCACCAATCGGAGCTCCCGGCGGTGCCGTGGGTGCGGTGGCGAAGGGTGCGGCCAACGCGCGGGTGTTGAAGCGCTGAATGTCCTGTAGAAGAAGGGCGCGGTGCGGGCCGCTGCCGCTGATGGTGCCCAACGCGGCCTGAGCCAGCGCCCGCACCTGAGGCATGCGGGCATTGGCGGCCGTGTCCATCAGACGATCCGCGACCACGCGCTCGACAGCTCGGGCGATCTCGGCCTCATAGGGCGAAGTCGTGGTCGCGTTGAACGTGGTGCGAACGAGCTCGTTCACCAGGTCATCGAAGCCGGGCAAAGCCGGATCGAGGGCTTTCTGCTCGACCAGCCGCGCCGCGCGCTGAGCGTCAAGAAGATAGGACGCGGTGAGATCGGCGGCGACCACCGCGGGAGAGATGGCGTCGAACGTGACGCCGGTGAAGCGAGGAAACAACTCGCGATGCGGCCCATACCCCGACGGCCGGGGCGGAATGACCTTGAGAACAGCTTCGGGAATCTTGAGTTCGGAGGGCTTGAGGGTCGAGAGCAGGGCCTCGATGGCCCGGTTCTGCTCTGCGGCGGAGGCGGGTGTGGTGGGCACGCGCCCGTCGCCGCGCATGGCATAGGTGAAGTGCTGGCCGCCCACCACCGATGCCGCGGCTTCCACCTGGAAGCGATGGTGGAGGTACAGGGGAACCAGCGTTTCTTCAAGCGTCGCGAGCGGCGCCCCTTTCTGAATCACGGCCTCGCCGAAGCGGGCCAGGGCCACACGGCGAACTTCCATCATGCGCTTGAGTTCGGCAGAGGCGTCGGTCCCGTTCGACCACTGATTCACACGAGGGTGAGCCCCGAGGTCCTGGTTGCTCATGTAGCGGAGGTCCTTCTTGAGGCCATCCTCGATGATCGCGGCGAGGGCGGCCTTCTCATCGGTGCCGGGGGCAAAGTCCTGATAACCGTAAACGATGGCCACTTTGTCCCAGGCTCCGATCGCTTTGTCGTAGGCCTTCGAAGTGTCGAACGAGCCGTCGGGTTTGAGAGTCACCAGAGGGTGTGGATAATCCATCACCGAAATGCGGCCCGCATCGGAGTCGTAGTAGTTGTGGCCGATGCCAAGGGTATGGCCCACTTCGTGGGCGGAGAGCTGACGCAAGCGGGCAAGCGCCAGTTCGCGTGCCTCGTTCGAGACCTCGTTCCCGGTCTTGTAGGGCGAGAGCAGGCCTTCGGCGATGAGGAAGTCCTGGCGCACCCGCAACGATCCGAGCGTCACCACACCCTTGATGATCTCGCCGGTACGGGGATCGGAGACAGATCCCCCTGTGCTCCAGCCACGGGTTGAGCGATGAACCCAGTTGATGACGTTGTAGCGGGCGTCGAGCGGGTGGACATCTTCAGGACGCATTTCCACACGAAAGGCATTGCGATAGCCCGCCGCTTCGAACGCCTGATTCCACCAGCGCGCTCCATCGAGCAGAGCGCTGCGGATTGGTTCGGGGGTTCCGGGGTCAAGGTAGTAGACGATGGGCTTCACCGCATCCGAAACCTTCGCCTTCGGATCAACCTTGGCCAGACGATGGCGGCCGATGTACCGGCGCTCAAGCGGTGCGGTCAGCGCCGCCGATCGATCCTGGAACTCGGGGCCGAAATAGCCGGCGCGCGGGTCGAAGGCGCGGGTCTTGTAGCCGTCGTCCGGCAGCTCGAGAAACGAGTGATGAACCCGGATGCTGGCGGCCTCCCCACTGGCCGCGACCTCGCGCACTCCCTCGAAGTAGCCACCACCGCCGAAGTTGGCGCCCGGGCCGGGGGCAGCCCCGCCCTGCGGCGGACCGGCCTGCTGCTGAAGGGTATAGGTGAGTTCGACCTCAAGCTCGGTGTTCTTGGGGAAATTGAAGGTGCCGGGCATGTGGACGGCGCTTCGCGACTCGTCCAGACGATAGGTGCCCGGACGCAGGCGCGCGGCCAGGTTCAGATTGTCGCGAACCAGGAAGGAAGTGGCGTCTATGAGAATCCGACCAGGGGATTCGGCGGCCACTGTGAATCCCCAGAGAATCGAGCGGGCGAACGCATCCTTAACCGACTGACGCTCGGCGGCGTTATCCGTGGTCGCGCGGAAGTTGTAGTTCGGGGAGACGAGCATGACCTTGGGCCCCACCCGCTCGAACATCACGATGCGGGATCCCGCGAGCGCACCGCGGTCGATGCCGATGTCATTCGAACCGAGGCCGGCCGCGTAGCCGTTGTAGTGGAGGATCTCCTGACCCAGACGCGAAACCTCCAGGTACAGGCGGCCTTCGGTCTCGTCCCAGTACGTCGGAATGAATCCGTCGAGTTTCTTCATACTCGCCGTCTTCTCTTCGATCGAGGCCGGCTTGGCCGAAGGTCGCGCCGGCTGGGCGGAGACGAGGTTCGCGGTGAACATGAAGAGGCCCAAAACGACTGGGGGGGCGAATGGACGCATGGATTCTCCTTCTTGACAGGGAATACGACCGATGACTCCGGAGTCTATTTTGGTTCGCCGATGAGTGGGCCTGCGACGGTCTGAGAACGGAATTCCCTCAAGGACCGGTGGAGGCGGATCGGTCAGTCGGATTGTTGTTCAGGCCTGGCTGCGCGCAGGCTCCTAGGGTTCGCCGAGGCCCGCCACCTAGACTTGCGCCATGCCTCTCAAAGATCGCATCTCGTACCTCGCCTCACCGGCTGCGGTGGATGTTTTCCTGAAGGAAAACCCGACGGCGGTCATTTTCAAGGCCGGCCTTTGCCACAAGACGCCGGAGACATTCGTGCATGTCGAAGCCCAGTTGGATCCCAGGGAAGATCTGAAACTCGGAATCATCAAGGTCGTGGAGTCGCGCACCGCGAGCAATCACGTGGCGGCTTTGACGGGGATCGAACACGAGTCGCCGCAGATCATCCTCTTCAAGGATGGGAAGAGTGTGTTCGACCGGGACAACTGGGACATCACCGCGGAGTCGTTGGCCGAGGGACTGAAGGCGGTTCCTGCCCGGTAGGTCGCCACATTTAGGTCGGTCTGAACTGTCCGTCCACAAGGCCTCGGCCCGGTGGAACCCCGAATCACATGGGCAGGAAGAACCGTGCTTCCGTGCCACCAGCCGGGGTGGGGACGAATCTGGTGAAACCACCCACTTCGCGGGCCAGTTTTCCGGCCTCGCCCAGCGGCCCACTGCCCGCACCCGTGGGAATTTTCTGTTGTTCGTCGAGGGGAATGGTGGCGGACTGAGCCACCATCAACATCAGGAAATCGCGTTTCGTCTCCGAACCATCGCGGCTCTTCAGGAGCACGGGCTTCTTTTCCGAGCGCACGCTGATTTTGGCGGACGGGGCCAAAGACGCCGCCCCCTCAACCGCGGCCTTCACGAGCTTCGAGACGTGGGCCGGTGGACACAGCGGGAGGTCGCCGCCAATCTGGGCGAAGTCGACACTTGCGCCGGCGGCCGACAAACCCGCTTGCGCGAGTCGAACGCCTTCCTTGAGAGTCGCCTCAAGCTGCGAGGGTGCGGCTACGGTCGCTGGGGGCGGAAGCGGTGCGGAAGCGCCTGCGGCTGGAACCGACTTGGGCGGCGGAAGGGGACCTCCCGCCTGGCGTTGCGCGCTCACTTGCTGCGCCAAACGAGTCGCCGGACCCGCCATGGGCACATTAGCCGCCGGCATGGTGCCACCGGTTGAAATCGCCTGCACCCGCCTCTGCGTGAGATCCGCTTCGCGCTTGATCGCAGCAATAGCGGCGTTGCGCTTGATGTCTTCCTTGTAGAGAAGGGCCAGGTCCGCATGAGAGAGAATCGCGGAAAGGCCGCTGTTCACGGCTTGCAGGACGCTCGTGAGCACTTCGGCCATATCGACGTTCGACTTGATGGCCTTCTGCAGAAGTTCTTCGACGACCAGACCGCCATCGCTCCCGCCCTGCAGCGATGCGTTCTGATCAGCGCTCTGCGCCTGGGTGACCGTGATTTTCGACGGCGATATCGCCGCCGCTTTTCCAGGAATGGCAGGCTTTGGGGGAGTCCTCCCGGTAAAGTCTTCCGCCTTGCCGGAGAGCGCCCTGAGGGCGGCGGCCACGAGTTCAGGCACGGCCGCGGGATCAAGACCCTTGTCCTTCAGGTTGTACTTGATCGCGATCGACTGGAGCATCTCTTGAGCGGCGGCGCCGAAAGTCTCTAGGACGCCTTCACCATTGGCGGCGACACCGGGGAAAGCCTTACGGCCCCAGGCATTGATCTGCCGATTCAGCTCGGCCTCGTTGTCGATATCCGGCATGTCGCGCTTGTTGTACTGAAGCACGAGGGGCACTTTCTCGGGAACCAGCCGGTTCGCGAGGAGGTTCACCTTCATGTTCTCGAAGGCCGCGATGTTCTCCTTCGCCATCGACTTCCGGGAGTCGGCCACGAACACGATGGCGTCCGCACCCGCGAGCACCACGCGGCGGGTTGCGTTGTATTGCACCTGTCCGGGAACGGTGTAGACCTGGATCTTGAACTCGTAGCCCGAAACCTGGCCGAGGGAGATCGGGAGGAGGTCGAAAAAGAGCGTGCGGTCCTGCGCGGTGTTCAGCGAGACCAGACTGTTGGCTCCGGTGGGATCGGTCAGCCGGTGGATCTGCTCAAGATTCGTGGTTTTGCCCGACTTCGCGGGGCCGTAGTAGACAACCTTGGCCTTGATCGTCTTCTCTGCAAAGTTGAACTGAACCATAAGGATTTTTTCGAATATAGCACGCAGCGGGAAAGCGCTCCGGAGCGCGGCCGCGGACTAGGAAGCGAGCGGTGTTTCCGCGGCCTTCTGGATGTGTTGCAGGAGTGTCGCTTCGGATTGGGCCCCCACGAACTCCGCGGTTTCGCCCACAACCGTCTTCGGAACGGAAGACACACGGTAACGACGCGCGAGATCCGGGAAGCCCGTGACCTCCACTCCATCGGCGGTAATCTTGTCGCTCGCCATCGCGAACCGGTAGGCCAGGCGCACGGCCCGGGGACAAAACGGTCAGGTGGGTGTCGTGAACACCTGGAGATGAATCGGCTGGTCGAGAGCCGCGAGCGCTTCCAGAGTGGCGGCTTCGAGGCCGGCTTCGCCCTTCGACACATCCACGATGCCGTCGATGAGCACGCCGAAGTCGTACTGCATGGGCAGACCGAAGAACCGAATCCCGTAGTCAAGGTCGGCCCCGCCGTCCACCCCGGCGCGCAGGATGGCGACTCCTGGGATGTGATGCACCTTGAGCCGCTCCGCCTCTTCCTTGTCGATCACGAAGTTCTTCGCTTCCAGAAGCAGACGGGAGTCGAGGGTGACGAGTTCTTGCAGGAGTCGCGTCACTTCTTCGGATTCGGGGAACTGAAGCGATTGCGAGAACACCACGAGCTTCACTGGATGGACCATCTCGGAGAGGCGCTCCTGGATGTCCACCTTCACCTGGTCATCAAAATACATGACGGTTACTTCTTTCGGTTGGCCGCTTGAAAGGCAGCGAGGTTTCGCCCGATCTGCTTCGCGTGATTGGAGAGGTGCGGCCCGTAGCTTTTGAGCCAATCGCACACGTTGTAGGGGCCGGATTCGGT
>ENA-ORBV01006775-ORBV01006775.1-microbial-mat-metagenome-genome-assembly--contig:-NODE-6775-length-20022-cov-5.070394_pt1 | contig 20022 bp, 17 predicted proteins | sample MGYA00237777_ERZ505514 | MGnify/ENA primary metagenome ERZ505514 (study PRJEB26160, sample SAMN06269048) | microbial mat metagenome | isolation source: Oligotrophic lake microbial mat | place... | reverse complement strand
CATCAGGACACGGATTGAAAAGTGGGTTCAGGAGGGTGGTGTTGATTTCTTGTTCTAGGCACAATTTTGGACGGCACAAATGCAGAATTTTATTCTGCTTCTCTGCTGTTTCTAACTCCAAATCAATGTTTGCAAGATCAGTTTGTCATCGCGGCGGGAGAGGTGGCGACAGAGGTCGAGAAGGTGGGGGCGGGGGCAACAGCTTGACAGAACTAGCAATGACCTTTTGGGTGCCCAGGAGGGAGAAGAGGACGGGCTTTTTGGAGGAGGTTGCGGCGGGGGCCGTGGTTTTTCCTTTCCATTGCCAGGAGGGGGAAGAGGATGGGCTTTTGGAGGTGGTGGTGGTGAGGGCCCTGGTTTGTCCTTTCCATCACCAGGATGGGGGGGAAAAGGAGGACCGGGAATCATGCCTTTTCCATGACCAGAATCAGGGGCCTGCACAGGTGGGTGGTCCTTCCCAAGAACAGCGATGTTGTGGGGGTTGGTGAGTGGCTTTGACTGCCACCAGTGCCACAAGCTCCTCTCCAAGAGGACCCTTGACTTAGCCAAGCTGTTTGCCACACAGAGGTTGGGGGCAGAGGTTGGTGTTTTTGACTGCTAGGACAAAATCCTCGCCAAGATGACCAATGACCCAAACTGTTTTCCACGATGAAGAAGTTGTGGGGGTGGGGAAGGCAGTGGTGTGGGACCTTTGATTGTGTTAAGCTTCATGGGTGTGACAGTGGAAACAGGGGCAGACGCATTGACAGCAGCAGCAGATGTCCCAGCAGGGGCAGGTGTGTTGGCAGCATCAACAGATGTCACAAATGCGGCAGATGTCCCAACAGCAGTCCCAGCATTCGCAGATGCATTGGCTGCAGCAACAGGTGTTGCAGTGTAACCTCCGCACATGCATTGTCAGCCAGCAGCAGTCACAGCACTGCAATCAGGAAAATTTGTGTCACTTTAACCGGCAGAGTTTTCACTCCTTGTGGTGGTTGGCTTTGTGCTCCCCATCACGACAAGAAACAGAAGTGGCAGTTGTGCTCTGCTTCTGTGGAAGCATCACCCCCATGAATGTTTGGTGCTGTTGTCAATTGAAGAAGATGGGCCAAACCCGCAGGGGACATTGATTTTACCACTTGTTTGCCATTTTTGTTGTAACAAATTTGGTTGCATTTGTGGATGAGGTGGTCGCATCTGCCGAAATTAACAATGCTGATGTGTTGTTGCCAACACTGGATGCTGATGCAGCTGACAAACTTCTTTTTCTTTTCTTCTTGTTCAGGCTGACACCACAGCCTGGCATCATGAATGCCTTCGGATTTGCCTCATCCCACACATCAGCACAACCGACCACAACCTTGACCTGCTGCACCATTCTGAAGGGCAAAATTTCATGGTCAGCAAACCACTTATCGCTTCTCTTTGTCATTGCAGTCTCCTCTCCAGGCCGACACCACGATCCATTGAAATGGTTGTCTCCTGCCCTCATCAGTCGTGAATTTAGGCAATGTCACAAACAATGCCCCATTGAAAGATCGAACCAATCGGAACAAGGAATGACTTCATTGATCTGCGTTGCATGCCTTGCATTGATGCCTCACATGATTTAATTTAGTGTTATGAAAATCGTTGAACCTGCCGCATAAGCAATCCTTCCAATTTTCACAACACTCATCCCGGAGGTCCTAATGAATTCCTTGAAGAAACTACAGCAGCCCTTTTCAACGCAAACAAGCAATCCTCATGGATGGATTGCAAATGGCACAACATCATTCATGCTTGTCATGGATGCATGCACCCCCTCTTTTCTTTGTGCATGCAGCACAGTCCGCAATTGCAATGCTATGAGGACAAACAGTCAGGTCATGTGTGCAGTGATAACATGCATGAAACCTTTTGCCAGAAATTACCAAATTGCACATCCTGGGCTTCCCATGAAGCCTGTTTGTCAAAATCCGGTGTGCCTTGGAGACAATCCAAACTCACAGGGCACAGAAGGGTGGCTGGACTTGATTTGACTCATTGTCTGCTCTGATCGCAATATGTGGTGTGCCAATCTGGTTTTTTCAGCATGGGGATCTGGAAGTTGTTTGTTGAGTCTTCTAATGGAGTTCTCACCAGTTGCTCTCTCATTTTTTTTAATTAGTCTTGCATGGTCAGACTTGTCCACTCCAGAGGCATTGGCCTCTGGTTAACTGTTTCTGTGCACTTTCGACGAGACTTCATTTGAGACTCAATTCTTGCTTTGAAGATGCTACATGGATAATTGCTAGGCAGGATTGGAAAACTGTTGTAGCTAAATCCTGGACGATGTGCCACCTCACGGCATGTGGATGTGATGACAAATGCATTGGACTACATCCAATCAACTATATCTTGAACACGGACAGATATGTCACTTTTATAATTTTTCAGTTTTGCAAGCAAGTGAACGAACTTTAAAATTTAATTGTGACGTAGCCGAAATTCCGTCGAACAACCCACTGTCCAGGGTGGCAACATATTTAGACACCACAATGCTTCTGCCCATATCAAAGCGACTGTCCAGAAAAAGTGAAATTAGGAAAGAAAAACAAAAACAACTTTTCTACGCCATTTGTTGGGCACTGACTTTGTGAATTACAAATGTTCCCCCAAAAAGAATCGCAACAGCCATTGGCGGTGTCCGCCGCTTTGTTTTTCAATGCATAATGTCTACAAGGCAGGCATTGAATCAAGAAGAAGAATGCAGGGAAGTGTTTGAGCGAGATCGCATATGCTATGGAAAAGGAATGAAACACGATCTCTTTGGCAGAGGAATTGGATGATCAGGCCATCGCAGCATTCACTGAACGGTGTAAGGACTTGATGGTTTGTGAAATTTTGGAATGTAAGTAAGCTGTAACCTTTGACAATAATACAGAATCAAAACCAGTTGAGTAGTGGCTACCTCCCTGGACTAAATATCTCATTTACGCCAGGCCTGACCTCTCCATACTCCAATTCCTCGGCGACAGTGCACCGCATTCCAGGGCAGTAACAACGTCAAGCACGGTAACAAGGCAAAGGAGCCTTCGGTTGTGCAGTCACGTGAGAAGTATTTAGCTAGAGATTTATGTCTACATTACGTTTGAATAGCGATTGACTTATTATTGTGTCTATTATTTATTTCAATAGCGATGTCAATGTTTCTAGCGTGACGCCATTGCTTGGGTCATGGCCCAGATCTTCGACAATCATATCCGCCCCGGAAAAGTCTTCCCCGGCGGTATACGAGCTCTTGGTGACAATGCAACTAATTCCCGCCGCTTTGGCCGCACCCAAACCAATGCCACTATCCTCGACAATGACACATTTGGACTTGTCGAGACCCATTTTTTCGACCGCCATGTTGTAGACATCTGGCGCTGGCTTTTTCTTTTGGACCATGTCTCCCGCAAAGATTTGAAATTTGGCCGCTCGCTCGGGGCCCATGAGGGTTTTGACGAGATTACGTACGGCCAACTCACTGCTCGTCGAACACACGGCCAATTTGAGATTTGCCGCAATGGCGTCATCAATCACGCGCAAGACACCGGGCCGCAGTGGAATACTGCCCTGATTGATAAAATCCATAAAGATTTCCGTTTTTCGCAAATGCAATTCCTTGACTTTCTCTTGCCTTGACTCCTCCGGCATATTGGCCGGCCACCCCACTTCGTTCCAATGCGCCGTCATGCGTTCCTTGCCACCTCCCGTTTCCAATAACTTGCCGTAGCGCACGACATCCCAGACGGTATCGAGTTGGCTTTCTTCAAAGGCCTGATTAAAGGCGGGTCGGTGTCCATCTCGTTCGGTATCCGCCAAGACGCCATCCATATCCCACAAAATGGCTTCTAACTGCCCAACATTGGAATGTAAATGTGTCTCTGGTCTATAGAAGACAAAAGATTTCAGAAAAAATATTGTAAGTTTGGGGAACAAATAAACAGATTCAAACACTGCCCTCACAACGACACAACGATGTGTACCTTTGAGAGAAGACAGATACCCTACTACTCGAGTAGAGTCTCGGAGTGGTACTAAATGCCCCCGCGGAGCATATCATAAAACATTGTACTGAAAGAATAGCGAACGAATGAACCATTGTGATATATAGTATATATTGCTTACTTGTCTTTGCTGAAGTAGGATGAGGATCTCTCGCTACTAGATAAGTAGGAGGACGTAGTATTTGATTGTTGTTGCATGTTGATGATCCTGAAAAGTTGGTGAACGTAACGTAACTTTTGTAGCAATGAAGTCATTAGCTGTTTGGAAGAGGATATTGCGACCCAAGTACGTGTTGGCACTCAGACTGTCTCACAAGACTGACCAATGCAAAAACTCAGTCTTGTGACTGCAGTCTTGTCAGTCCCAAGACTGGCGCCAGTACAACCCCCCCTCGCTCCCGAAAAAGGGGCCGGTGAGTTTTTTGAGCTGATTAAGGCTAGGGCTTTGAATTAGGGTGAGGTGGCAAGAAGAAGGAAGAAAACGACCATGAACATTCATTGAAACGAATTGATGCACCCATCGACGACGACGAGGGGCTCGAGGACGATGGCTATATTATTGCTATTTGTTGGACGACAAACAGCGTTCTCTTAGAGCAACGTAATGCTAAAAGCAATCTATTAGATATTCAAGAATGATCCCTCCAGCTCCTTCTGCTACTGCTAGCACTTCTACGACGACTGGCTTTTCCTTGTCTCCCGGTGGCCTCTTGTTGCCTTACCACGTCGGTGCCTTGGCCGCTCTGGAGTACAATCAACAATTGCATCCGCATACTCCCATTGCCGGATCGTCTGCGGGAAGCATTGCCGTGGCCGCTCATGCCTGCGGGATTTCTCCCGCACAAGTCGTGGACGCCACGGGAGACATTGCCGAAGAATGTCAAGCCGCCGGAGGCGCGGCGGGTCGATTGCTAAGGCCCCTCCGTGAAAAATTGACTAGCCTCATCACCGACGACGAATTTTTACACTTTCAAAATCGAGAGGGACGTGTCGCCATTGCCTATCAACAAGTCTTGCCACTCTATCAATCCATGCACGTGACAGAGTTTGAGGATCGGGAGGACCTCATTACTTCCATTTGCCATTCCAGTACGTTTCCCTTTTTTACGACCAAATGGCCGGCCGTCGTGGACACGTCTCGTCCAGGAATTCCTCGTTTGGTCGTGGATGGATTCTTTGCGGTGCCACGAGCACGCTTTGGATGCCCCGATTTTGCCCAATGCGCCGGTGTCCACGTGGATCGGACCGTGACCATTTCCGTCTTTCCACAAGACACGATTCGATTGGAGGCATCGGCTCCGAGGGACTGCATTTCCCCCCCTTACGATGCGGAGGATGGCAGTCGACAAATGCAAACCCTCTTGCGGCAAGCGACACAAGCATCGTCCCGAATGGAATATGCCCAAATTTACGAAGCGGGATGGAGGGATGCCGAACGATGGTGTCGAGAACATGCCGATGACGAAAACAGTGAAAAAGAAGATGCTTGCTCTTCCAAAAATAGCAACAAGAATCACGAGGAGACAATGCTGGTCCTAAACGACGCAGCACTCAATTAAGTTTGAAAAAGAACAGGCGACATTACATCACCTCATGGATCACCTACATGAGTAGTATAGGTGTATGGTATGACTTCACTACATGCAAGTGTGCCTTGCTGCTGGTTCCGTTCTACTCGTTTGCTTCACTTCCGATGCAACCCTTCCAAATCTGTGGCCCTATGGAACTTGAATCGTACTGTTTTGAGCTAGCTAATACGGCAGCAGAGACGGACCCAGCAAGCAGCATCCAGTAGAGTATGGTCGCGATTCTCCGACTCATGGTCATGTGGTGTTCCTTCCAATCTCGACCCTCTTTACCATGACAGCACTGCATTGCAGTGAAGTAAAACTATACAGTAAAGAAGAAAAAATATAATATCTATACTCTATTGCACTTTTTTACTGAAAAGGAATCTAACCTGGCCACTTTCTACTGTATGCTCTGGTTTCACGTAAACCGTCAATGCATTTCCCTAGGCACCCTTTCCCTTTCCAACCCAAATCTTGTAGCCAGATCCATAATATAAGCACATTAATCAAGCGTGCACATCTTTGGAGGGCGGCGCAAACAACAATTCCACCACTTCTTGTTTGTCCACTTCAATGAACCAAGATGTACAATCCGAAAGTCCATACGACAAGATGAGTTTGGTAGGATCCTTTGCCTTTTCCGTCATGCCCACAATAAAGTGAATTTCGGGACACTCCAAGGTCAAGTTGCCGACGCGGAAGGGACTATGATGCGGTCGTTGGGCCAAGGGATTGTCGTAGTGCAATGCTGCCTGATCGTGTTGGGTCAAACAAATATAACCACTAAAGGCCACCGTCTTGTACGGGGCTTTGGCTTGAAAGGCATAAAATCGACTCAAGTACTGATTGGGGGTCAAACCAGCTTCGTCAAACTTGGGACGTCCATACGGGATTTTGGTATGGGAAATACCCAACCAGAGCTTTTCAGGTTTGTCCTTGCCCTTGCCATTGTTGTTAGTAGTAGGGAGTACATGTTCGAATTCTACACAACACGCACTTCCTCGATCTCCCACATAGGGACTGACCCAAAAGTCTAGACTTCGTGCAAATTCCAATTCGTCCATGGTATAAAATCCAGGATGATCGGGCACACTGTCATCGACAATGACATCCTTTGCACCATACACTTGATCCTTGCCAAATTTTGGATTGGCGCTCGTTTTCTTGGTCAAATCAATGGGCATGACTTGGTGTGGGCCTGGTTGGGATAGATGATTGCCGGCGGGATTGAGTTCCACCATGGTTTGATTGGTATAGAGATCGACAAAGTAATTGAGGTTCTTGGCGCGTTTGCCCGTCACACCATCCGCGGTACAATCGACACCCTTTTTTAGCATAATGGACACAACCAGAGGTGACTCAAACAAATTGTCCATGACGGTGACGGTATCCTTGTTCTTTTTATCCTTCAAAAGAAAGGCCGCGTAGTCTTTTTGTTTTGTGGGGGTATGGGTTCCTACGTGAATGGGAGCCAGTCGGCACTTGCTCGTCAAATAGAGTTGGTCATGCAAAACAAACAATCGAAAATCTTCTCGCTTGCCATATTCGTCTGGCAAATCCACAACCACATCCGCCAGTAATGTCAAGTCATGCGACAACAATCCAATGCCCAAATATGATATACTATCTGGTTTGTCTTTTTTGAGCCACGATCCTCCAATCATGGCCAAAGTAGTATCGGGTGCAAAACAGGATTGTTGTGTCGCGACACGATAGGAAGCAATGTACGCCACGTTTTCACCCTTTATTTGGAGGCCCTTGTAGGAGGAGGGCAACTGTACCAGACTGGGATTGTATTCAAACAAATACTGTTTGTCGGGATGAGCATTTCCGGGTTTGGAAAAATACGCCTGGAGGTCAGCTTCCTCCAGACGCAGTTGATCTCGTGGGACACGATGATCTTCTGGAATGGATTGCAAGTAATGAGTGGCCGCTTGCCGTACCACAGGTGCTGCTCGATCCGGTCTCCAATATTCGCGATGATGATCCTCGCATTCCAAACACGGCGCGTTGCAAATTTCTTGCATGGCAGGTCCCAGGACTTGTTGAAGGATTTGTGTATAATTCAGTAGAGCAGTAACGTTGGTCTTCGTGGAATTCTTTACATCTTTGGCATTCAGTAGCATATTTTTGAATATCATTTTGCCACACGTCCTTTTACGAGGCGCAATGATCCATCGACAGCCTCCACAGAGTTCGTCTCGTTCAAATGAGGGGAAATCGACATTGTTGTTGTTGTCGTTGTTGTCGTTGTCATGATTCCCATCTGCTGTACTCGAGACAGCACCAGCAGCAGCACGAGTGCTGCTAGTAGTGCTGCCAATTCTGCTCGTGTCCCACTCTTGCTGTTCGAGATTATGAATGGACGCGGCATTATTTGCCACTCGAATGTGCATCCACAATAATTGCACTTGCAAGGCAATCGTGGAACAAATGACCAATATAAACAACAGGCGCGTCCATGACTTGGTCATCAACATGGCCGTGAAACTTTTGCTGGTGTGGCTGCTGGAAGGAACCGAAGGAGTCGTTGAGGCTGCAACAACCGAGTGCAGCAAGCTTGCTTTCTCCATGCTGGTGGCAGAGGGTCGACTGTTGATTTGGGAGTCCTTCCTGTTGGAAATAGTTAGTATGTGGGCGGGTATAGGTAACTCTTACTTACAATTGAATGTTGTGTTGATGGTTGTTGTGGGTACTGTATTTCACTCAGTTGACTGATGAATGAAGGAATGACTGACTTGCTGGCGGCAGTCTTTTTCTCAAAAACCATCAACTGGCAATGCCGCTACGTCGTACTATGACTTTTGTCGATGAATGAACCCGGGACTGAAAAAAGGAATAAAAGCTTTGGAGCAAGCGTGCGAGCCTCTCACCTCGCGACTCAACGGCGCTTGCCGCAACTACTCGGATGCGTTTGAATGAATGATCCGAAAAACAACAGCCAAATTTACTGACTTGACTCTCTACTAGATAGCTAGCTAGCTAGTAGCTAGTAGCTAATAACTAGAGTAGAGTACAGTATAGTCTATGTTGTTAGCGCCAGAGGACAAGCCATCAACTACATTCAAGGACCCGACCGTATTGGCAATAGACTCTCGTTCGTTGGACTCTAATAAGAATTATAAAATGATGGACACCGTGGACAATAACATCAGCAACAACAACAGCAAAAGCGGCGAAGAGGGGTTCTCCTTGTGTCCGCCAAAAATTCTAGTGCCAGCGGTAGCAACACCATCAACATCCAACGACGACGTTGGTTGTGGACATGGACAAGAAGATTCCGCCCAAAAAGGGTCCACGCAGCAGCAGCAGCAGCAGCAAACACAAAATACTACCGATGACAAGCTAGACAACACTGACAACAAGTTGCACGCAGACAACGACGACGAAGAAGAAGAAAACAGCCACGAGGAAGATCGTAAACAGGAACTCAAATCGGATGTAGAACGCATCCGCAAACGCATGGCGGACATTGAAGCCGAACTAGAACGCAATCGTGCCAAAATTCGAGACAATCACGTGAAGATTCGTGACAATCATGCCAAAATTGCCGCCAACCAGGCGCAAATGGAACGCCACAATGCGGTGATTGCCCGGAATCATGCCGAAATTGCACGCAAGAATGCGGAAATTGCGCGGATTCGACTCCGGATTCGAGAGATGGAAGAACGGGTCCAAGCCGCGCGAGCGGCACGGAGAGAACGCATCGAAGCGCAACTCCGGGGGCGACTCAGTGTGCGGTTTTTGTCGCGATTGTCGTGGGCCTTTTCCATCGTTTCAATTTGACTTTGTACTGTTTAGTATGATAGGACAAGGATGCATACAATCATGATGAATTCTTTCATTCGAAAAAACAAACAAAGCACGACAATTTATTTACCACCTATTGGTTTTGGTGGACTGCAAAATGGGCTACATTTTGTTCGAATTTTCCATACCTTTATTACCAAAATATGCAGCTTATTATGGTCTAGACCTAATTATTGGAGACGGGAGGGAGGGGCGTCATCCGAGGGCAACTATTATGTTATAGGGAGGATTGCAATAATACTTATAAATAGGTCATGTCTACATGCCAACGTTCTAACTAGAAAAAGAGAATGCATTACCAAGGACGTGTGCCTCGATGAAAACAACCATAAATCCAGGCAGTGGCCGACTCGAGTCTGTGTGACGGACAGATTCATTCATCCACCACGGTTGTTGCCAAGGCCAAGAAATATCATCTGGGGCTTAGGTCTGTCATGTTGGTTTTAACTAGCAGCCATGCAGTTTAGTCAGATCTTGGTTTTGCGTAAGACCGGTGTTAAATGGTGGCCTGTTTAAAACATCATGGACCAATTGACACTTGCCATGATGAATTGTGCAGGAATCCCACTGCACATGACTTTGAACCAACAAACTCTAACCACAAATGTCATTAAAAGAAAATAAAAAGCCCCCCACCCTAACCTCCTGCTGTGTGCAGAATCTGCAACAAACGCCCAGTGGAGCAAACTGAATCTGAGCACACTCAGCCATCTGCTGGTTGTGGTTCCAGACAAGCTGACTGTTTTTGGCATGCATCATGACAGACGCAATCAAGTGATTGTGCAAAGTTCCATTTAGCCTAATTTTGTCCTTCACTGCACCGTTCATTTTGTTCTCTGGAAACCAGTGAGTGGAGAGTGAACAGTTGCTGACTGCATGCTCACAAGAGATTGGGGGTAGCCAAAAAGTCGGGACCGGGTTCATGCCCAAAATGAAGATCACATTTTGGGGGAAGCGCCATGACGTCACAGTGACTGTTGTTAATTGTCTGGCACCGGGTTGGGAAGTGATTCTCGATCGCACTCTTCCAAAGTGCAATCGCCACTCCTGAAGAGGACATTGGCCTGTTGCCAGTTTTCAGCAACATGTTTTCCTTCAACATGACTTGAGTTCATGCATGTGGTCCTGACGTTGGATGCTTTGATGTTGTTTCAATGCACTGCCCGACAACATCATTGGTCTCATTTGGCATCCGACTGCGGCTACACCTGTGCAAGTTTAATCTTTGTTGCACGGAGATCGCTTTGAAAAAGAAGCTGGAGAGCATGGGAAGCGTCAATTGGATTGCCCAACAGTTCCGACGCGTCACTTCTTTGACACAAAAGGTTGCAGTCCATCGCCCCTGGTCGCATCATCCTTCTCAATTGGCACATCAATGTGGTTTTGCCTCAAGCAAAATGCCAGGTCTCCGTTGGAGTCTGTGTGCTGCAACGAGGGTTGCTTGGAAGATTGTTGGAAGATTGCCGGCACACATCCATTCATTTGGCATGCAGTCTTAAGAGTGCTTCAAACCCACTGCACGCATCCTCACATTTGACTCCAAAAAACATTCTGCAATGTGCTTGAAGAACACGAGAATGCATCATCAGTCAAGTGTGACGCAAGGACATGCAAGCTTGTCCCACCACTGAAACACAAGTGTTGCAATCCAACATGCAAGAAGGCTGTTCACATGGGATGCTGTGAAAGGATTGTTGTTGTGCACAAAGACAAGGATCCAACACCTCCCTTGTCGGACACCAAGTTGCTTGCACCAAAGCATGTTGCAGTGGCATTGCAAAGGTTGATGCAATTGACAACCGTGGAACTTGGCAACAAACTGACGGCAACAATGGACCCCAAGATCCAAATCATTTGATGAAGATCCTTTTTGATTGGTGGTGCAAACATGGAGAGTGTTTAAAACATGCCGGAAAGAACAGCAAAGGTGTCAAAAAGAGAACGACAAGCGAGGCGAGGGAACATCAAAGAAGATTGGAAACGGCAAGACTTGGACGACAATTTGGTCGAGCATGCAATTTTGAAGTTCAAACATCTCGATCCAAACCTTTGGACCAGGCACCAAATGGAAGGACAGAACCGTGAAGCAGGTTCTGTCAAAGATCAATCACATCTGATGGTGAGGGGCTTTCCGTGATGCTGATGAGTGGGCAACTTGTGCAACTGAAGCCGGTGTTCTTGAGGAAGAAGGCAAGCTTTTGTGGAGAGCAAAAGTGAGACAGCAATTCGATCACTGTCATGACGTTGTGGACACAATGGCGGATGAAGCACAAAGCATGGCGAAATGTGCAAATGCAGATCCTGCCAACCCAGATCCAGCTGCCTGCAACGCCGGTCCTGATTTCCCTTTCATGGATGACGATGGCGAAGATGACAATGATGATGGAAGCGTTGTTGTTGTTGTTGCTGCTGACTCTGTTGTTCCTGTTGTCCCTGCTGCTGCTGCTGCTGCTGCTGCTGCTGCTGCTGCTGTCTCTGCCACACCTGTTCCTCCTTTCCCTCCAAGGAAAACGACGCCTGTGTTCCGCATTGCGAACAACTTCCCCCAGTGTTCTCCGACATCCGCAAAATCGAATGACGGTCAATAGTCACTTGGATTACTAGTACGAGTTCGGGTAACTAGCACTACTTAGAGTACACTACTCCGAGTATGGTACCGGGACATTCAACAATAAGTGCTGTAGCAACGAATAATTGCCAGTCAGTGTCTCCTGGTTCGCAATTTCACCATTCAATTGCAAATCGAAAAGATTCATTCATTGGGTATTGATTCATTCCTTGCACAGCATACAACGCAGTAGCAATCTTGCTACCTTTGCTATCAGCCAGAAGCACACAAACCTCGCTGGAATGCACCAACATCAACTTCATCCCACGTTCCACTGGACCTACTAGAGCATTGCACTGCTTGCTAGCATCACCGGTACTGACACAGCGAAAGCATGGATTCTCCCATCGAACAAGACCTCCTGTACAGTAGTGAACAAGAACAGCAGCAGCAGTCGCCTCACCATCATGAGCATCAGAATGGTTATCCCGCCATTTACGGACGTCCTCAAGCCAATGTTCCCTTGAATGAAATCTCCATTCGAACCTGGGAACTCAACGAGAACAGCACGCACTACGACATGTTGATTGCGGCGCCGAGCGATCAAGATCTCGTCAAATTTTGGACGGGTTGGAGCACCATCATGTTTGCGACAGCGATTCTGTTGACGCTCATTTTGATTCCCTTGATCACCTCGGCCAAGATTCGAAAAAATCCCTTTCACGTCTACCTCGTGTTCCTCATGATCCCCGACTTGCTCGTGGCGTACATTTGTGGGAGTACGTGCCTCACCAATGCCTTGGCGGGTAAATTCACGTCCGTCTTTATGTGCAAATTTCAATCCTTTTATATGATTGCCTACATTGGTGCCAATGGATGGCTCAATGCCTGTATTGCACGCCAACTCTATCAAATGCTGGAAGCCGCCAAGCATTTTCGACGCTATTCCCCGCCCACCCACCGACGCGTCTTGACCGAAGTGGCTTTGGTCTATCTCTATGGAATGGGCTTGGGACTCTTGGGCGTTATTGATGCCGAGTGGTAGCCTCACAAAACACGATTGACCATTGGAAGTGCTTGCATTCCCATGGATTACAGCACGGCTTCGACCATTTTCTTTTATTGTCTCATGTTTCCCCTCTTATTTGGAGGTCCCTTTGGCTATGTCCTCTATTGCGGATATCAAATTCATCATCAACAATTGCTCCCGCCCACGGGACGCCGGAGGATATTGGCCATTTACTTTTTTCGATTGAGTGTGGTCTTTGTCGTCATGTGGTTGCCAGGCTTGCTCTTTTTGTTTGTGGCTGGCGCATGGTTGGATCCGTGGGTGGCATGGGCCGGTGGGAGTTGGAGTCATTTGCAGGGAGCGGTATCGGCCTTGGTCAGTCTGCTCAAACCGGATATTTGGGAAACGGTATTGGATTTTTGGACGTGCAACCATTTCCAAAAGAATCGAACCAAAGATGGCAGACCAGGAGCCTCTTCCAACAACCTTGGCGGCAGCGCCGAAGAAGAATCCAAATCCTTTGGTCTATCCATGTTCAAGTGGAGGGGAAATTATTCCAGTCGAGGGTTCAGCCTGCGTGGTTTTCAACAAAGTGGACCCTTGAGCAATACTCAACCAAACAGTGCCGATATCAATAATAACATCAACAACAACAATGGCAACACCTCTAATTTGAGCAGTGGAGTGGACCACCCATTCGACATTGATACAGGCGCCATCAAAGATGACAAAAGCCAAGCGATGGCATTGTCTGTGCTGGGCGGCGATGATGACGACGACAGCTGTGCGCCACCACCAGAACCAGAAACTGACGAAGAGGGTCAGCGGAATGCGGCGTCTTTACGCTTTCAAATGGTGGATGTGGTGGAAGGAGAAGATGGCGAGGAAACCGAAGGGCAGCCGATGGACAAGGATGTAGCTGATATTTTCGTAAAGGAGGGGGCTGCTGGTGTGGATTCTGCTACGGACAGCAACACCAATACGACGCAATGACGTTTCGATATGATAGTAGACTCCACCATGTAGGAGAGCCCATGCCAACACCCGCGAGAACACCCAGAGGAGCCAATGTTGTCATGGAATACTTGTACATAATTTGAGTACTTCAGCAGTTCCTATAGAATCATCATGCCTGTGAATGAGGCGGCGCTAGTACTGGACATTGATTGATGAGCTGGCATTTCGTTGTATTGGCGGCCAAAGGCTATCTGCATACCTTGTTGTGGGTGCTGTTTCTTAGCAGAACCCAATCTTTCTATGCCCTTTGTACCCTCTTTCTGGTACAGTAGCGGCGGTTTCGCTAACGAAGTGCTGCTTTAGAATCTGCTTCCAAACGATGCCAGCAAAACAAACCATACGAAGCCGTTTCTAAATGAGATTGCTTGTTACATTTCACTAGGCAATTCTGATACTTATAATGGACTTGCTACTCGAGTATACTTCGATTGACATACATGCAAAACTACAGTTCTGTCCCAATTTTTTAAAATGTTGGTATATTCCGTAGACGTCGCCCATCGTTCCAATTCGGCCACACGTCGCACCGGGAGCGGATGTGTTCGTTGTTGTCGTTGAATGGAATTTCTTACCAAGGGATTGGCAGTTTTCAACAAGGCATCATACTCGACGCATTGGGCAATAAAAGCATCCGTACTCATGCTATACTTGTTGGTTCCGGCAAACAATTTGAGCAAGGCTCCCGCCACGACTTTGGAATCTTGTGCGACCAACAAGGAAGCACGGTCACGCGTATATTCGGCGGCCAATCGCCACTTTTGCAAGACGGAATCCACGGGGGTACTCATGAATGGCAAATTACGAATCGGCGTGGAGGCCAACCCTCCCAAGGTTAGATAGAGTGAATGTTCACATTTCAAATGTCCCAATTCGTGTCCCAAAATGGCTTGAATTTCAGGTTCCGTACATCGATCCAACAAGGCCGATGTAATCACGACAATGGGAGGAGCGTCTCGGCCTTGAAAGGCCATGGTGTAAGCATTGGCTTGGGTACTGGACTGCACGTACAGTTGAGGAGTCAGATCCTTGTCGTTCTTTTCATCATTACTACACTTAATGTCCAAAACTTGACACGCTTCCAGCAACAACGCGTGCAAATCGGGGAGTTGTTGGGGTGATACTTTGACGGACGACGCCAACAAATCCAATCGTACCGCTTCTTCCACAATGGGAAAGCCCCGGCGCAAGGCTTCTTCTCCGACCCCAATAAAGGGCAAGGCCTTGATGCGAGCGGTCAAGTCCCGATCCAAGGGATGACGAAATTTGGATTCGTCCAAATTGCAAAAGGCCACTCGGCTTGTGCTGCTACTACTACTACTACTACTAGTGGTAGTTGCTGGAGGGGTGGATGCTGTAAAGGCCCAACTCACCCTCCACAACAGGCATACAGGCAGTGCTAAAGAGAGCTTCATCGTGGTCTCTTCACTGTCTACGGGAGGCAATTCAAGAGTGTGCAGATTTGTAACAACACGATATGCTGACGAGCTAGCTTGGCTACTAACAATAACAGCAAGCTCAGAAGTCTCTCTCTTTCGGTGCTGCTGGTCATTGCCAGCGAAGAATAAAAGAAAGATCGTGATGCAATCCTCGCAATATGATTGTAACACGATTGAAGCGAGAGAGAGCAGCTGTGCGAGCTTACTGCTATGGTACACAATTCATTGATTTGATTGGCTCCACGACATAACAGCTAAAACAACTGAACAACAACTACTCTACCAAACTATCACCATCCGGCTACATTCCAGCATCCCAGCAATTGTCGATAGGAGCTAGCTCTACTGGAGGTTTCATCACTGTACCAGTTTGTCTGGACTACAGTAGAATCCAAGTAAGAAGAGCAGGCTTCAACTAACCATGGCAACGATGCCAACTCTGATACTTATTCGCAGCCTCCACCAACCAACCAGGCCGACGCCCCTGTGGCGTGTTCTCGGCACATCCACCCACCCCCTTTATCATGTCTCGATGGCCACAACAGCAGCAGCAACCCAAGGCACCAGCACCAGCACACGGTATTTCTCTTCTCGAGGTGGTGGTAGAGGCCGCGACGGAGGAGGCTTCAAATTAGATGCCTTGCCCTTTAGTGTTTCCCCCGAAGAAGCCCTGGAACGCTTTCGAAAATGGTCGGTCGACGACCAAGGCCTGAATTGGATCATGAATTGGAATTCCATTCGGATTGGGGCGGCGTATGTTCCCGTCTGGACTTTTGACTTGAACCTTCGATATGTGGTAACAGATGTCCATGGCCACAAACGATATGACTGGAAACCTCCCGTCTTTGAAAGCAGCTACGGGAGTACGCAACCCGTCGTCCATTTGCCAGGATTGGGAGCCTATGCCGGGTATTCCTACCGACGCTCGCTGGTACATCCCATTGTCAACACCACCTGTGTCTTTATGGGCGAAGAACTGGTTCCCTTTGAAAAGTACATGCTGACTGACATGAAATTGCAATCCACGGGCCAGCCGATCGAAGTCAACCCAGATCCGTGGAATGCGACCCGAGCGCAAGCCTTTGCCACCTTGGTGGAGGATCTGGAAAGTATAGCGGCTGCTGCTGCGGATAATACTGGGATGGAAGGCGGAAAGGTCCAAGTCCAGACGGAAATCTTGGAGTCGAAGCGGGTCTATTTGCCCATCTTTTTGATTGACTACTCCGTTCTTGGATTGGAATACCGAGCCTTCACCTCGGGCTGTGATGCCGCCGCCGGGGTATCCGGAGTCGATCACCGAGTGTTGGGAGGCTTTCAACCCAATCGGGACATGAACCAGGCGTCCCAGTCCTTTCTTTCCAGTACCTGGACCGCGGCGCAAAACGTGGCGCACGTTGGATTGCGCTCCTTCACGAGCCGACAGCTCTTTGGCATTCTGGCCATTGGATTGCAATTCGTTGGCAGTATACTGTCGAGAATCGTGATGCGGATACCCCCAATTGCGTTTTTGGGTGGCCTCTTTGTGGGGTTTCGAAAGGTGATACAGCCCTGGATGGATACAAGGAAGGCTTCTGCAGAATGGGAACGCCAACGAGAACATGAAGCACAAATGAAGGAAGCAACCTATTCCTATGGGGATGATTTTATGGACAACGGAAGTGCCCGACGGTACTTTGCGCGCAACAAAAAACGAATACTGGAATATTTGGGAGGCTCCAACAGCCATGAGCAAGGGGACTTTGACTGGTACAAAGACTACGAAGAGTGGGCCAGGCGTCAATGGCAACAACAACAACAACAACAACAACAGACGTATCAAGGAGGATACGGACAACAAAGTCAGCAGCAACAACAACAAAGCTACAGCCAACAAAGATCCCAAAGGACAACAAAGAAACAAGAATTCGTTTGGCCATTTGACCCCAACGATCCTTATTCTGTGCTGGGCATATCACGGGGGGCCACAAAGGCCGAAGTATCTGCCGCATTCCGCAAAGAGATGTTAAAGCATCACCCAGATACTCAAGCAGGCGCCTCTGAGGCCGACAAAAGTCGAGCTGTGGAGCGTTCAAAGCTTATCAGTGAAGCCTATCGCACGATAAAGACGAGCATGAAGAGGTGAACTAAATTGGAGGACTGTCTCAACCGAAATATTATGAAGTGCTGATGAATGGCTACGCATGTCAAAGTGTTGACTAATTATGTGAGTGTAACAGCACTTGCAGCAAGCAACCGCTTAACTGACAACGCCATCGTTGACAGCGAAGCAAAAGTAATCCGCAACACACTCTTTGCAACACGGACGGATAGTCATCAAAGCTGTATCCAATGCTCAGCCTCATCCAAGCTATGCGCACTGACAAGCACAGCCGCAGAGATGATTGGAGCACTCAAAAACGGCTACAGAGGCATTATAATCATCCAACCGGCACAGACTGGGCGGAATAGTACCAGACAGACTCGTGTTTGTGACTCTGAATCGGCTCACGCGTTCAAAGGATGCTTCATTACCGGCAGGGATTGTCCCTGTGAGCAATGGGTTGTCATTGGTTTCGAAATTTTGCAACCAAGACCACAAGCTGGTCAATTCTGTCGGCAGTGCACCGGATAGCTGATTGTGTTGCTGAAAGCGTTGGAAAAGAATGGCCGCACTATGAGGAATCGACATTTATTGCGCAGCGATTAGGAATCCAACGAACTTACCAAGTCGAGAATTTCCAAAGCTTTCAGAGCTCCCAACTCGGATGGAAGTGGACCTGTCAGTTCATTGTTCGAAAGACGGAGCAAAATCAAAGTGTTGGACAACTGAATTATTTCGGAAGGTATCGGCCCTTCCAAATTGTCCAGGTAACTGGTCCAAAATATCAACGAGGACAGACGCCCAATCTCAGTCGGGATTGTTCCAGACAGCATGTTGTTCCCCGTATATAGGATCTCAAGTGCAGCCATGTTCCCTAGTTCGGACGGTAGGGTGCCCGTTAGCGCATTTTCAAGCAACTCCATATCTCGCATCAAACTGAGCTTGCCAAATTCTGTGGGAATGGGACCACTGAGTTCAGGGTTGATCACTATATGTACTGTATCAAGGCTTGTCATTGAACCCAGTTCGGAGGGTATCTGAGACACGATGATGTTAGGCTATGCAGAAGGGTGGCAACGGGGATTGTGGTAGTTCAAGAGCTTCGTGTACTTACGGATCCAGAAAGATTGTTGATGGAGAAGTGAAGATTCTTCAGATTTGAAAGCCCTGACAATTGCGTAGGTATTGTCCCCCATAGTTTGTTATCGTCCAAGAATAAGCCGCTAGAGAGGGCTGTCATTAATCCAATTTCTGTAGGGATTGTGCCAGACATTTGATTTCTTGCTAGGCCAAGGTATTCCTGTGGTGAAACAAGTAGAAATCAATTGGACTGTGAGAATCACGAGTAAAAACACCCGACATGTCCCGACATATACCATCTGAACGAACCAACTGGGTGAGGTGTTCAATCAAAGTACTAAGTGTACCCTCCAACTTATTGCCCCCAAATTCGATGCTACGAAGGGCTATGTAAAAAGGCGACAAACAGAAATGAGTGAAACGAGGCCCCAAAAATCGTTATTCGAGGGTAATAAGTGGCAAGCTCACCAGTTAGCAAGTACAACTCATCGGGTATTGATCGTTTGAGATTATTTGAAAACAGCACAAGATGTTTAAATACACGTGTGTGTGTGGTGCTTTCGATGGATTCGTCCTCGCAAACAATTTCGGGTAGATCAACCAGCTGGTTGTAATATGTTTGTCCATAAGGATGCAGCGGTGGCATCCAGTCACACTCATGCGTTGTATGTGAGAGCCATTCGCCGCGCTCATCCCAACCAGCATCACCGTCGGCTGAATTGGTTGTAAAGTACAACACAGCAAGAGCAAAACGTTGAATCAAACGATCGCTGGGATAGCTTTGAACCTTTGAGTCCTCCAACATCCACTCAAAGGCTTCTGACTGAGGGGATAAGGAGTCGTCTTTTATGGATGCTTTTGTGGAGTCGGGTAGTACTGAAAGCAGCTTGTCCCTTGGGGACAATTCTGCAGGAGGACCGGAGGAGTTTGGCCTATCATCTTGTTGATCCGTAAGGGCAGATTCGCGATTCCCGCTTTGTAATGCTCTTGACAGAAAAACACCAAGAGCAATAGCCAGCGAAGCCGCCACTACCATGAGGAGCACTCGCGCTTGAAACTTGATCTGGCGCAATGCTTTTTCTCGTCGCTCTAGATCAACCGGTCGCGCTGACGCCAAGTCATATCCAAGGTCTTCTTCGTCCACGGGGCTGGCAACAGCCAATAAATGAGAATGACTGATGCCACTGGAAGCGTGTGGCCGGGATGTGAAGCTAGACTCTGTTGCATCCTGATGGAAAGTGTCATCTTGGTCTTCTTCATGGACGAACTCTGTAAAAGTTCCAGGATCACTATCATTGGAGGAGAGGACTGCCTGCTGTGCCTCCGCGTGTTGTTGTTGTAGATTTGGATGCAAAAAGTGTAGCTTTTTCTTTGTTGAAAGCTGCTCTCGGTCGTGAGAATCAGCTGATGCAACATTGCCACTGTCAAAAGTGGCAGTGCTACCTGCATTATAGTTTTCCTGGCTTGCCTCTAAAG
>ENA-ORBV01006773-ORBV01006773.1-microbial-mat-metagenome-genome-assembly--contig:-NODE-6773-length-20024-cov-6.009024_pt1 | contig 20024 bp, 11 predicted proteins | sample MGYA00237777_ERZ505514 | MGnify/ENA primary metagenome ERZ505514 (study PRJEB26160, sample SAMN06269048) | microbial mat metagenome | isolation source: Oligotrophic lake microbial mat | place... | reverse complement strand
TTCAAGCAGAAGACGGCATACGAGATTCGCCTTAGTCTCGTGGGCTCGGAGATGTGTATAAGAGACAGCACCAGGCTCGCTCATGCAAGTCGAGGACAACAACAACAACTACAGAAAAGGCGTTGAGGATGGGATTGTACGATACACCTCTTCCGCCTCCTCCACAGGAAGGCAGTGGAAAGAACGGCCGCGGCAATAATGACGACGATGACGATGACGACGATGAAGAATTGTTGATTACACACAATCGCCTCTTTCAATTCAACAAATTCGGAAATGAAATCGCCAATTTATTGCCTCCCTTGGGACGTCGAATGCTGTATGGCATTGTTTGTTACTATGAAATCACGGACCGCAAAGTCAAAGTCTTGGCCCAACAAGCTTCGTGCCACCCCAAAGATGCGGCGTGGGCATTGGAGGCCTGCAAGGGAGATGTTATGGAGGCTAGAACGCGGATTGCGGTAGCTCAACGCATGTCGTTGGAACGACAAAAAGAAGGAATTATCCAACCACAATCGACAAAAGAAAAATCGACTACGAAGGATAGCAAGGGTGGTAATAAGGAAGCGGATTATTTGAAACAAATAAAAGCAGATCTGTACGATCTTTTACTGGAAGACGAATTTCAAGAACGCAAAGAAAAAGAAAAACAAGCCCAAGAAGAAAAATTGCGCAAAGGTTCCGGGTTCTTTACTAATGGTCCGCCGGGTTCTCCTGGCAGTAGTGGAAAAGATGCCGATTGGTTGCCACTCGACAATCCCAAACCCGTCGATGATGAACCATGGTTTACGGGATGACTTCCAAAAACTGCCTGCACACACTAAAATGTACATAGTATTAATGCATTGGAACATGCGAAATGAAACGATGCAGCGGAACTATCTTTTTAGGCAAACGGAACATAATGGTCGGGCATCCGAAAGCAAATCTGTTTGCCTCCCGTAATAAATTGTTTTCGTGGAAATAAAATACAGCAATTTATTTTTCGTAAAAACGTAACAGCGTTCCTGAAACCATACAATATCTTACGAAACACCCTTGCTAGCACGTACTCTTCCTTACAATTGCGCTCATAGACGATTTTCCAGTAGTCTTCGAAACGGATTCATTCCAGACACCAGGGCATGCCACAAACAATTACCAGTCATTAAACGATGAAATGAAAACCCGCGAGTTCCTTTTCTCTCCCACTCATTCATTGCCCCGCAATCCTTCATCCTCAAGTGTTGGATCTTGTGTGACGTGGAATTTATTGGTGGGGACACTCATAAGCAACATAGATAGAAACTTCTAGCTAGTGAAAGTGTGACTTGATGTACAGTAGTAAAGTAGTATCAGGGCCGGATTCCAAACGTCCCAGCCCATTTTTGGATAGGGTTGTAGGACAATTGTAGGGTTAGGGTTGTTATCATCAACGATCTTTCCATGGAAGAGTTGGATGCACACAAGCTCTCAAAACAATGAACCGGTGAGAAAGCAACATTCTTCTCCCAATATTCTACTACGTTGTAGTACGGTAGTTATTATTACCACCGACAATGATCTCTGCAGCCTCGTCTTCGAAAGCTTTACTACCTACCTAGTTGACTCTTTGTAGGTACCAGTGATCAATACCTGTCTTGCCATTGGCCGACTTTTCTACTGTGCTTTCCTGTTCGGTAGAGCCAGCGGAAGTTGAAAGAAAGATACATTTTTCTGTTGTGGAACGTTCCGACGCTGTCCGCAACGAATCATGAGCGATATCCGTCTGAGTGACATTGGCAGTCGGGGCAACAAGGACCAGAATGGGTCCTCGCATTTCATGGAAGAAACAAAATTCACGGACCATCCTACTGATTTTGAACTTGCTGTGTCACCCGCCAATCGACACAGCAACAACAACAATCATCACAGTAGTGATCGTCCACCACTATTGTACGATCGGAAACCACAAGAAGAAGCACTCCATGCCGCCTACCAGCGCAGCAAAGATAATGCGCAAGTCGCACTGATTACAGGTCCCAGTGGGACTGGTAAAACGGTTTTGGCAAATATTTTGGGGGAAAGGGTCGAAGCGGATGGTGGCTTTTTGTTCAAGGGAAAATTTGATCAACGCCAATACGTCGAAAGTCGGTCCCCCGTCCTCCGTGCCTTTCAACCATTTGCTCGACGCATTTTGGCACACGGTCCTCAAGTGGCTCAACAAGTGAAGGAATCTATTCGTGGGGCTTTGAATGAACCGGAAATTGACATACTCTTGGAATTGATCCCCGAGTTGATGGAATTATTGGCGCTCGAACGATTTCAAGAATCCACCAGTAGTTCCCTAAACTACTATTCATCCTCCGACAACAATGACAGCGAAGCAGATGGCAGCGACATGGACTTGGCAGAAATAAAGCATGGGTGTGTCGTATCCATCTATCGACGATTTTTACAAGCCATTGTGACCCCGGAACGACCCATAGTATTGTTTTTGGATGATTTGCAGTGGGCGGATTCCATCACGTTGGATCTCATGATGGCGCGGTTGAAGGATCCGGCGGGTACGGAACTTCCGGTTGGCGGATTCCTGTTGCTGGGGACGTGTCGTGGGAATGAAGTGTCTATTAACGATGGTCTAGCTGTCGTATTGAGGGCATTGGAAGATGTTGGGACTCCAATTACGGATATCCAAGTCGACAATCTTGGCATGGATGCTGTGGAAGTTATGGTATCCGATTTGCTACAGCTACCCAGAGAGGAATGCCTGCAGTTGGTAGAAATTGTCTACAAGAAAACAAGTGGAAACCCATTTTTCGTTATTCAATACATGCAGTCTCTCCAACAAGGAGGCATTTTATTCCAAAGCACGAAGGAAACTCAGAATATCGTAAACGGTTCATCGAAAACCATGCCAGCTTCTAAATGGGACTGGAAGGAAGAAGAGCTAATGAATACGCTTATGAATGGTAATGATGACGATCACCTAATCACTCAGCTTTTGACGAGAAAAATCGAGAGCCTCCCAAGCGATGTGTTGCAGATTGTCAAGGCAGCTTCCTGTCTGGGGGCCGACTTTTCCTATAAGCTTTTGTGCCATTCCGGTGTTCTTGACGCCTCGCAAGTTCCAGGGGCCTTGAAAGTTGCAGAGGAACACGGTTTGATTGTCTATGATTCAAACACAGGCAGTGGTCATTTCGCTCATGATAGATTTCAGGAGGCTGCCTATTCTCTCATCCCTGACGACGAAAAGCCGGCCTTCCATCTAAATATAGGGCGAACGTTGCGGAGTCAACTGCATCCCCTTTATATCAAAAAACACTTTTCAACAATTCTCAATCAAATTAGGTTTGGTATTGGTCTAATGGAAAACGACGAGAAAGAAGAAGTTGCCTTTTTGTGCCTGAGGGCGTCTCGAAAGGCTGGTAAACGCTCATCCTTTGCTTCTGGCAGTGAGTATGCAGAGATTGGATTACAACTCTTGTCGAACAGGAGCTGGCGTGACCAATACAGCCTCACTTTGGATTTGCATAACAGTGCTACTGAGTTGGCATACTGTACGGGGAAGCACGAACGAGTTCATGAATTGGTCAAGTCCATATTGGGGAACGCGCGGACGTCAGATGACAAGCTTCACGCCCATCTATGCAAGATAGTCTCTTTACAGGCGATACAGCAGACGGGCGCTGCAATTTCCTACTGCATTGAAGTCTTGAGGAGGTGTGGACAACCCTTCCCTCGTACTCCAAAGAAGGGACGAATCCTTTTGGATTTATTCAAAACGCGGAGAAAGCTCTCACAACTCACGGATGACGACATTATGAATCTTCCGCCATTAGATGACCCAAAAATCAGTTCTGTGATGGTATTTATTCACCAACTTTTCCCTCTTGTTCAAGCAGAACAGTTCGAATACTCTCCTATAATTGCATTTCGACTTGTTCACCTCACTTTGAAGCACGGCTTGAGCTCCATAAGTGAGTCATCGACGCGGAAGCGATCGCCTTATTTTCCATTTTCTGTTTTTCCATCTCAAATCTGATCTGTTGTTTCCCCTCATCCAGGTAGCATTGCTTTTGCGTTTTATGGAGCTGTTCTGTCAAGAATGCACAGGATTGTCGAAGGTGAAAGATACATTCGATTGGCTTTCAGGATCCTGGAGAAATATTATTCTGACCACTGGATGTGCAGATGCATACTTATATCTTGTGCGAGTTTCAAGATCGTTAGAGAACCGCAGCGAGAAATTTCACAACTTACCATGAAAGGGCACCAATTGGGTTTGAAATGCGGCGAATTAGAGGTATGCTGGAATTGCTCTTCAATGAGTCCTTGGCCTCTTCACAAAAATCTCACATGTGGTTTTCTCTCTACTCGGATCGCCCAGGCAGGACTCACATGTGGCTTCCTTCACTGGTGCGTCAATGGGCTTCATCTTATGCAAACGAATTGACGATTAACCCACCCCCTGTTGCTCACTCTGTTTCTCTGGCCCCTACCTCCAGCTTTTCGAGAATTTTGATCGGCGACCCTCTCTTTAAAATTCAGCAAAAACTAGGGCAATTGGTAGAGCTGTGTCGTGAATATCAGCAAGGGGTACCAGAATATATGGGTAGAATCGCTGCCCAATTTTGCCAGAATTTCATTCGTCCTGCCAAGGACCCAACTGTTCTCTCCGGCGACTTTGGTGATGAGAATACAATGATGACAAGTGCAGTGGAGGGCCATAGGACATTATTGATCATCACGTTGCTGTACAGCAAACATATGCTTGCCAGCTATTACGGTCGCTTGGATACTGCCGAACGTATTTCCAGCAAGCTGAAGAAGCAAATGCGAGGAGGCCCCACCACATCACCGGGGTTTGCCATCATCCACACCTTTCACGAAGGCCTTGTTGCAGCTGCACGAGGCCGCCACGACAAAAAGCCGAACTTACGGCTGGCCAGAAAACGGCTTCGGTCCCTACGTGCTACGGTACTGCTGTGCCCTGAGAATTTCATGCACAAGGCTCATTTGCTAGAAGCCGAGATTCTTGTCGGGGAGGGACGACTGGACGACGCCATGTGCAGCTACGACCGAGGTATGTGTTCTAGCTGTCGTATTTTTATTCGTCGTGCGAATGATTTGGAGTTACCTGACCTCTATTTCTCGCTTGTGCATAGCTATCAAGTACGCCAACAAGAACGGTTTTGTGAGCGAAGAGGCCTTGGGGAATGAAAAAGCTGGCCGTGCACTGCTGGACTCTGGAAAAGGCTCCCTAGCAGCATCCTATTTTTCCAAGGCTCGGGACTGCTACAAACTTTGGAACGCCGTGACAAAAGCGGAAGAAATGGATAACTTCGTGGCAAGGCTGGCCATTATAGATAAGGATATTGCCTAATCAATGGCTCACGCAGAAACAGGACACTCGTAGGTATGGCTAAGAACAACCTAAGCTTTGAAAGGCATCTGCTATGTATCAAACTAGCTAGCTGACTTGAGACTAATAGCTAGCGCGCCCGAGTAGAGTACATTTATTAGCTTGTGGTCCCAAACCTATCTGGTTGGACCAGTCCAGCGCGAGGTACTGTGCTATCAAGTTAATGTAGCTTCTGCCAGGGTGGCTGTGGTGAGTATGTCAGGATCCGGAAGTGAGTCATCGATGGACTCAATGAATCGCGAGCTGATGTCATAGATAGCTGATGTCATCATCCATACATGCAAAAGAAATCCATGGAGGAACAACACGACACGGCATACATGGAGGGCCACGCATTGCCTGAACATCATCCATGGGAAGTCTATGAAGGCAATTCAAATTCTGGTGGTGAAGAACAAAGAAACTCCGTGTGTCTTTTACCTTGCTGATGATTGATAGTTTGAATTGGATTCAGGTAGACTACTGGCTAGCTACCATAGCCTTCTTATAAGTTAGCCAGCTACAGTAGTAAAGACAATCTGATTTTCGACGAGAGAAATTTCCAAGAAGACCATCCAACAACCAACAAGATGACAGTTCGATTTGGATTTCTTGACACCGCCGTGGTGATGCTGCTGCTACAGTCATCGACATCTGTGAAAGCCTTTGCCACCAACAATGCGCCTAGTAGTAGAAGGCACCAGGAATGCGCAGTCGTCGTCAAGGCTTCCTTGGACCGAAATCCTTATAACGATTACAACCACTACGAAGATTACGAATATGACAACGATAACAATTACATCAACGAGTACAATTACATCAACGACAACCACAACGGAAGTTACAACACCCATTATTACGGCAATAACCAGCAAAAAGATTTGCAAGAGGATTGGAAAACTTTGACACACGCAGCGAGCAACATTGCCCGCAAAGTTGGAAGTCAAGCCCTTCATGCCCTCGAAGTGGGAGGGTCCAGAATTGCAGATGTGGTTTCACACGGTGCCAACAAGGTTCAAGACACGCTGCGTCTTCCATCACTGGATGTCGACAAACGGAATTCGTGGAAAAAGGAGAGTCATAATGACAGACAACAACAACTTTTGTTTGAAAATGTCTTTAACAATAATGATGTTGACGTGGACGACAAAGTCTTTGGCGAGCAGCTGCCATCAACGTCGTTTTCTCCATTGGATACTGCGCGCGCTGGTGCTTCTCACAGCATGGCGACGACTGCCACTAGTACTATTTCTCGCAGTAGTAGTAGTAGCGGCGTGAGTAGTACCACCGCAACGACCATTCCTCTGATGGATCAAGCCATGGAAGATGCCGTGGCCTTGCTGGAACAAACGCCTTCCGCTGCCGAATTATTGGGACCGCCACCCTTGGAGTACTTTGCGCCCTTTTCCCAGAGCACGCGAACGACCACCGTCAATGGCATGACGTGCCATACCATGGAAGCTAGTTTTGATATAGTTGGGTCCCATGGCAAAGGTGTTGTCTTTATTGTGTCCAACTATGGACAATTGGCGTCGTTGGATTTGATGGTGGACGGTCACATGTATCGGTACAATGTTGTGGCGGCTGGTGAAAGAAATAGTGACCCCTCGAATTATTTCACAACAACCGACAGCAGTAACAGCCACGGCAATACCAATCCACGACACCACCAACAACGTAGTGCAGAAAGAAATGTTGGCAACAAACACAAAAGGAACAAGACCATTGACGACAAGGATGATCATCGTATTATTTTTGATGTGGAAATTCTGGATGGTATTCAACGACCCAAGGCATCCGATGACGGCTTTTTGGATGTCGACATTGTCGACAAGAGAACCATTTGAACAACAGCAAAGATAAACTCTAAGTCTCTCTTTCACCCTATCACAGCGAGAGGGGCTGCGACCGCTGGGAGTATTGTAAGAGTTTGGCGGAGACCACCGAGACAAACAGATTTTTATCTTGTTTTTGAAAGAATGGGAGCACGACATTTTCCCAAAATGAATACACAATATATGCAACCCAAAGCCAACGTTTTGAGCAAGCCATGTCGGATGGAACATCAGTGAAAGTATCATTAAATCTTCGGCGCCCATGTCGTCGTCGCAGGGGGTCAACACTCAACCCACGCTCCTGCTGTAAACTGAAAAAAAGGCACACCACACATATCCACTTCATTATTTTGCACGTCTCTAGAGTCTGCTACAGTACCAGAAAACACAGCCTTAACACCTCTAGAAGTAGGATTATACAACGAGTCATATCATTAATTTGTCCATAAATGTTGCCCTGGTGCTAGCTAGGGATATATCGATAAGTCAATGTTTTTGGTTTCACAAGTGGCAAAAAGAAAGAGGGAAGATTCAAGTAGAAGGCGCTTCCTCTCTTCATTGATGGGAAGTATCAATACTGTAGTTTGATCCATCATGCAGAAGAAGCCTTGTAGGTCGCAGTGGAGGGACGATACAGCTACAATTGTAGCTATCACAGGTCGCACAGCGGTACCGCATACCCTCAAACGCGACTAACAAGATAGAAGTTAGTCGAATGAGTCGAGTGAGTCGTGCTCCTCAGGATATTAATTTTTGTGTCAAACCATTTTTCTATTTGGCGATCAGCCAAACTACTACTATAATTATTATTATGTCTCAAAATGACAACATGTTAAACACTCCTTCTAGTAGCCATTGCAACAAGACGATGACGATGCAGAAGCAGCGGATCCAAAAGATCACGCACCGGTTATCCACGGAGGAACTCAACTCTCCGCTGAAGGCCAAGTTAGAAGCCCGTTTGGAGAGGCTTGGAAAGAATATTACGGGTATGAAGAATAAGAAGTGTGCTGGTCTTATGGTGGCGGTGGTTCGTGGCAACAAGGCCTTCCCTGGACTTACCAATCGTTTAGCTCGTATTGAGGGTAAGCTAAAGAACAATGAGATGGATGGCGGTCTTCGGGCCAAACTCGAACAGCGCAAGGCTCGCGTCCAGGCCAAGCTGGTCGAGAAGCAAAAGAGAATCAACGCCAGAAAGACAGGCTTCCCCGGAGTAAATGCCCGTTTGGCTCGTATTGGAGACAAGCTCAAGTCAGAGCAAGATCCTGTCCGTCGGGAAGTGCCAGAGAAACGCAAAGCCCTGGTTCAGGCAAAGCTTGCGGAGAAGCAGAAACAGCAGCAGAACAATGAAAAGTCAGAGGACGATCCTGTGCGTCGGGAAGAGCTAGAGAAACGCAAAGCCCTGGTTCAGGCAAGGCTTGTGGAGAGGCAGCAGAACAATATAAAGCATGTAGCTTTTCGAGGGCTGACCGCCCGTTTGGCTCGTATTGAAAGCAAACTCAAGTCAGAGGACGACCCTACCCGTCGTGACGAGTTGAAGAAAAGCAAAGCTCTTGTGCAGGCAAAACTTGCAGAGAAGAAAAGGCAGCACCAGCAGCAGAACATGCACGACAACAAACAGACTGCCGCTTTTCCAGGGTTGTCCAACCGCTTGGCTCGCATCGAAAGCAAATTGATAACCTTGAAGGTTCGTCGTGAAGAACTCGTAAAACGCAAGGCCTTGGTGAAAGCCAAGTTGGCTGAAAAGCAAAGTATTGCCAACAACATGGATCTCCGTGACCAGCAAAAACAACGATTGGTGCAGCGAGAACAGCAAGCTCGTCGCAATGGCGATGATAAGGCCTTGAATCGTATTGCCTTGGAGCAAGTCTATGTTGGTCACTATCCCGAAGCGGAGCATGAATATGTGCCTCTCTTCGACAACCCGAATGGTCCTACTATCTTGGCGAAGCGTGCTGCTCTCCGAGAACAAGCTCTTTTGTTGGCACAGTCACAAGCCAATAAAGATTGGATTACCATAGACATGTATCAACGTTTACCTCAAACTTGGAGTTTGGAGGATGAAATTGCCATGTTTGGTGGTAGAAACATCCATCCAAAGAGAAAGACTCGCGCTGGCAATCGCAAGAAGTGCAACAGCAACGGCGACAGCACGAACACGAACACGAAATGTGGAGAAGTTGCCAACGCAACTCCCCTACCGGCCAAGGAGATGGAGGCTACGATTGGTTGTGATGATCTCGAGACGGGAGACGAGCAGGAGTGGCTGCTGGTAGATCGTGATGAGGCTATCCCCAAAGATGTGAAGGATGAGCAGAGTGAACAGACAAAGGTCGGCGGATAAAGCTTGCCCGTTTTGGTCTTGTAAGGTGAGTTAGGCTACAAGGTTAACAGCTATTCTATTGAATGGAATAACAACACTTGGTTTAATCTCTATTCTACATGGCACAATCGAAAAGTGAACGAGAGCATGGTAAATCGAGTTGTGTGTTCATGTCAATAAACCACAAAAAAAGGCGCGATGGAAGTGCGGGAATCATGGAGGATGGTGGTTTCCAGAAATACACTCAGAGCGATCAAGGAGGATGGTGATTTCCAAAAAGACACTCAGAGTAACTTCCTCAAAAAATTAGTAACATTTCAATTTGCTGCGTAGTTGGATCATGGCTGGTCTTTTTGTCGCTCTTAGCTGCTGTAGATAGCTTTGTCTCTTCCGTCGTATTCTACTGCAGGGTCTCTTCTTCTGGACCAGAGCCAAGATACTACTAGAAACTGTCCCGTCAATAGTAGTTTAGTATGAGTAGACCTACTGTCTAGCTAGCTAGTTACAGAAGTGCATACATATAGCTGAGACAAAGGGGTTTGTAACCCTAACTTTAATTGACAAACCGCCATTATAAATTTCGTGTTCGTTTCTTCCGATCTGAATCTTGAGATTCATTCAATATCTTCCTCCTTTTTGACGATGACCTCGTTGTTTTAGAGTGGAAAAGACCACCCGTCAAGTATAAAAGTATGATAGCAGTATGTCCGTTATTAAGCATACTGCTTGCCGCCGCTTCACCAGCTGCTTGGCTCCGCATCATTCAGATCAATGATGTTTACGTACTCGACAATTTTCCAAGCCTCAAAACCTTAATTCAACACAAAAAGGAAACGCCGACTCCATGCACTACCATTGTGGTTTGTGCAGGAGACTTTGTCTCGCCGTCGTTACTTTCGTCGCTGGACAAGGGAGCATCCATGATTGATTGTTTGAACCAAGTGGGTGTCACTCATGTCTGTTTGGGAAATCACGAATTTGATATTTCATTGGACGAGCTCAAATTACGCATGGAACAGAGTCAGTTTGAATGGATCAATACCAATCTTCCAGAGCTCAACGAAATAATGGATGTGGATTTACCCGAAAGTTGTATTCTCGAGGTTGGGTCAAGAAAAGTCGCCTTGCTAGGACTGCTAACTGACGAGCCAGGCCTATACAATCCAGGAGCTACGGGAGGTGCTACCATTTTGCCCGTTCAAGACACTGCCAAGGCAGCAGCAGAAAAGCTCTTGTCTGAAAGTGGCGTGGATTTAATAGTTCCTATTACGCATCAAAGTATTGATGAGGATCGTGATTTTTGTGAGGCTTTGGGGGAACATTTTCCAGTTCTTTGTGGAGGACACGATCACGAAGTCTACGACGAGACGGTCAATTCATGTCGAATTATAAAGGCTGGGGCTGATGCCACAAATGCAGCCATTATTGATATTCGATGGGATGATGATAGCAACGACCCTCGGATTGATATTAAGTTGGAACCAACAACAAACTATAGTCCAGACCCTGATCTTCTGCAACGGGTCAAGGCGCATCAGATGATCACTCATGAGTTGGACCAGGCTCGACTTTTTCGAATATCAGACTGGATAGACAACCGCTTTCATCAAGGAGCTTCCATCCCAACAACCACGGAAGGTCCCGTCGTCTTCTCCACTGAAAATAATCGACTGGGTCCGTCCACGGGAACCACGGCTCTTTGCACCATGATGCGCATGGGCCTGAGGGCCCAGTGTGCCATTGTAAATGCAGGAGCCGTCCGAGCTGGCAAAAACTACAGTGGACAAAAATATTTTACCTGGTCGGATCTCAAAACGGAACTTACGTATCCTACTGGACTGGTGGCTTGTTATATTCCCGGGAGCGTGTTGGAGGCAACCATTGCGTATTCTCGCGAGCCAAGCAAGCGACAACCACCCGTTGCATTAGGAGGTTATCTACATACTTGTAGCGATATCGAGTACAACGACAAATCCGATCGCATTGAACGAATCCGAGGCGAACCCTTTGATCCCGATCGAAAGTATTTGACAGCACTTCCAGTTAAACTTTTAAGTGGTTTGGACGACCTGAAGCCTTTACTTGATTGGGCAGCATCTCGCAGCAAGAACAAACTACCCTTAAGTGAAGAGCCAGCTATTCCGGCCAAGATGGTGTTGGTTGAGGTTTTCTCGGCTATGCTCTGGCTGCAGTTGGGTTCCTTTGATTCCATTGACCGCAACAAGGATGGAGAGTTACAAAAAGATGAAGTCCGCTGCTGTCTGGTGGATATGTATGGCGACGAAAGTGTTGCAGATCTAGTTTTGGAAAACATGTTTTCGATTGCGGATATGACGAACAGTGGAACTATTACGCCACTCGAGATGATGATTGTGCAGTTTGTGGCCACCGATATTATAGATCACGTTTGTTCACGCAAGGAGCTGAAACTTATGCAGGAGGTTGCATCAAAAGTGCTTGGAGTAAACCCCTCGCGGGACGAAGTCAAGCTTATGGTGGAACGGATACGAGATACAATGGATTTGGCGGGTGATAAAACAATTCATCGATCGGAAGTCATGCAAGCTCTGGGGTCTTTGAAACGTAGGGAGTTGCTCCAGTAAATTTCAGAGATTTCCACGATTCAAGTATTGTCGCAGGCACTCCAACAACAATGTCGGAGGGAATAGATTGGAAGTTGTGATGCGTAGCAGTCTGAAATGACGCTGTTGCCGTCCCAAAGAGGGAAAAAGCGGTTGTCGTGCCTGGCAGTATTCTCTCTTGAGGGTACAGTAGTTTTGAAGGCCTGTTTCTTAGCTAAAGCTCAGACCTGGATTCCGAGCAGTTCATAAGGGAGGCGTTGATAAACTATAGCCATTGCTCCGTGTGCAATCCACCCAGAAACTCACGAGGTCTTCTGCTTATAAGTTCTGCACCAAATACTCATATTGTTCAAAATCTACTCCAATCTGTGCAACGAGATATAAATTCAATATGTTGGGACAATATGTATGAACCCACACCTAAGTGGCTGTCTCATTCAGACCCTACTTCTAGCTAGAGTACTAGCTAGCTACTAGTAGCAGCTACAAGTAGTTAGTACATAGTCTGCTCTTGACTGACAACCTCTTATTATTGGATTTCTTGTTTGTCATGATCCTTAGCTCTAACAATATTATAAGAATTGCAAGGTAATTCCCCCTCTGACTGGTTCCTTGGACGGTGGATGATTGGATGATTCCTTTGATGCCGTCGGTTCTGCTTCTTTCGTGCGTCACGCATGCAGCCGGGGTCACGGATACAGTCATTGACACCAAGATCCATCCTGCATGCAAGATTGGAACTATCGCCGGGGCTGCCACTTTGAATCCTGTAGAAACATACCATTTTCCAGTATATCGTCGCGCATGACCGCGTTAGAAAATGGCTCATAAAAATCAAAATGACCGTCCTTCGTTCGTTCGCTCGAACCATCCCTATAAGCTCGGAGTTGAAATCAAACAACGAAGAAAACCAAGTTTTTCTTCAATCTTGATCTCTTCGAGAAAACTCTTTGCCATAATTTTTGCAGTTTGATCTTTTTGACGAGTTTTGAATAAACCAAACCCTCTTTTGTTTCCTATTTCCTCGATCTTCGAGCCCACCAAATTTTCCAAGATGGCTGATATGATGTATTTCATGGGACAAAACAAAAAGAAGGAGGAGACCAAGAAGAAGGAACGCGCCGAGAAAGCCAAGCTCAAGGATGTGAACATGGCAGCCCCCAGTTTTGATCGCGCCATTCTCAACGATCAACATAAGCGCGAAAAGGAAGCCAAGGAAAAGGTCCGTGCCCAACCCGGGGAGAATGCCAAATTTGACATGGCGAGGTAAGACTATACAACAAGCGTGCAGCCGTGTACGGAGTGTCTTATCATCTGTACTGTACTATACTCCACTGCACAACACCTGCAGTAGGTAGTACCAAGTGGAAGGATACTTTTATACTTTCTTTACGCCATTTTCACGTCTCACGTTGTCCTTCACTTTCGTTTCTTATTTGAAGATCGCTATTCGGTCCCGGCGGCGGCGGTGGTGCAGCAGCAGAAGAAGAGGAAGAATAAACACTCAACACTTCGAACCAAAACTTGAATATTATGTTAAGGTACATTGTGAAGTCATCATCTGTCTAGGGGAAGAATCTTTTGGTGAGCGGCTGGCAGGCAGTGGTTAGAGAGGAAGCACTGGTGGTGCCCATTGTTTGTCTGTCTCATCCTGAAAAGATTCCATTGCGGTTGTAATAGTGTTGGAGTGTTATGGAGCAAGGGAGTTTAAAGCTTGACTTGTGCCGCTTTAAAAAAAGAAGAAAAACTGCCAAAAATAATAAATAAATAAACGCATTAATAATTATTAAACACTGTGAATCTACTACCACCTCCCCCCGAACGGGGGGTTTGGTTCTGCTTGCTTCGTCTTGGGGAGCTAAAGGCTGGTCCTCTGAAGTGGACCAGGGCAGAAGTTATTGGGTCTCTCTCCCTCTGGAGTAAGCCATTGAGAAGACTCGATACAAATCACCCCTTTTTGTGAGAAGGTCAACCAGCACAAATACATCTCGAGAAAGAACGCAACTTTGTCTGGAGCTACACAGTCATGTTTGCTTTGTATGGCTTCTAATTATCAAGACGGAAATCTGCGGCCTTTGCCGTTACAAAATAAATCATCCCGCACCTACACTGCTACAGAAAGATCTTCAGGCAGTATTTGATACTTGAAGTCCTTTTTTTGTGGCCCAAGAAAAAAGGAGAGAAAACAAGGTTTAATTGTTATTTTTCCTCAAAAGCACCCCATAGATCAGATTGAATACTACCGCACTCCCTTTCCTACAAAGACCAGGCTCTTAAAAATCGGATTCGTTTGTGGGGTTCCTTGAGTCTTTCGGGTTGCGAAGGCTATGTCATCTAAGGTGTGGCCAACAAAATGAAAGGGGAAGAATCGAAGATGTTGATGCGTTTCCTACCTTAAAAGCGCTATGGACCACATGGGAAGTTTACCATGCTCGCTCTTCCAAGGCAAACTAGCTTGAGAAAAGGGAGGATTTGTTGTCAGGTTCCTGAGTTTCTCGGGTTGGAAAACTGCGCCATCTTCTTGACGAGAAATACTGTTGTTTGATGCGAACGTTTTGTTTTTTTTACAAAGCAGAAAACGTCTGGTCTGGGGCCAAGCAAAATTGCTGGTGCCGCTTGGCAAGCCAATATAACCAAAAGATGCTCCAAACGGAACCAAACAAAAAATGATTTGCTACCAACAATCCACAGCGAAAACGCGTTGAAAACAACAACAACAACAACTTGTCACAGCGAAGGCTGGGAGGTACAGCATTGGAAGCAAATCTGCTATTCTGGGGTAACTAGCAACCACATTAGGGCGGCTAGCCTTGGTCATCAAGTCACTGCTGTCTAACTGGGAGGCCTACGAGACCAAAGCATGGAATTACTACTTTATGGTAGTCTGAGCCTATAGACTAGGCCACAATAACCCTAAAAATTAGTCACTCATTGCTGTTCAGTACAACTACCAGTTACCACCAGAGTAGAAATCTGTATTTTAGCTCTATTTATGTCGGTTACAACACAGGCACTATTAGCTGCTGTACCTAGTACGTCGATTTGTAGAGGAGTGCCAATTCTGTCTAAAAAATAAAACGATTAATTAACCAGGGTAGACAGTCTGTCCCGTCTTGACGTCTTTGCAAATCATATCCGGTAGCCCCTTGCAACAGACAGTGCAGCAATCGCATCTTACTTCTGGAAGTTTTCCCAAGCAGTCGGCAATCAACACGGGCAGCTTTCGATCGCAGATCTCTTTCGGCATGGTGCCAATCAAATTGCTGAACAAGATATCGGGGCGTGGTGATGGGCGTGTGAGTGACCGATGGAAGAGCAGATATACACCATGTATATACGACGAAATTACAGTCCAAACTCACTTATCGTGAAGATCCAATTTGCCTGACAAAATAAAGACGAGGAGGAAGGCATACATGAAACATGAGACAAAGCTAGCTGGAGAAAGCGATGGCCTCGCGCAAAGTAGGAAGGTCGATTCATACTAAAACTTACGAAGTCTTGGTAACGTAGCAAGCTCAGATGGAATCCGCCCATCCAGTTGATTGGCATATAGATCAATGACCTCTGTCAAAATTAGAAGAGGGAAGCAAAGAACCAAAATGAGGGCCCGGATAGCTCCGCATTTACGTACTATAAAGGTTGACCGAAAAGAAAAGTCGCACGTACCTAAATGTCTCAACTGGGCCAACTGTTTGGGGATGGTACCTCCAAAATAATTTCCAAACAATAGCAGCTCTCTCAGATTTTTCATACTGGTCATTTCCGAGTGCAGATTCCCAAAAAATCCATTCATATGAAGTGCCAATCGTTCCATTTTCTTCCAATTGACCACCGCCAAATGGGGCAAGACTCCTTGCAAGTCATTCCCATGAAGATCCAGTTCTTTCAAATGGTTGAGCAGCGCCAATTCGCGAGGCAAAATACCTCCGACACCAAAGAATGTGACATCCAAGCCTACTACCTTTCGTTGAGCAAAGGGTATGAACATGGTGCACTGAACCCCGTACCAAGTACATTCGTGTGATTTGCTGAGCCAAAAGTTGGATCCATCTTCTTGGATGGCCGAAGTTGTCGCGTTGGGATTTCCGACATCCGGGTACCATGCTTCGGGTCCCTTGGTGGCATAATAAAAGACGGCCAACGCATATCGTTGCCGAAAGGCGGCACGATTTCCCAAGACTTTTTTGCGGAAAGGATCTCCAAAGAGCATCCAGCACGCAGCTTCATGTTGAGGGGATGTTTTTAATTTCAAACTCGATTCACCGGTGGCCTGCAACAGCCACGTCAAAACTTTGGCATTTTGTTTGCCCGCAAGAGCAGGAGCATTGATATCGCTGCATAGATTCTTGAAATCATAAGGGATCTCGGTCAATACTCTTGCCTGCACCAGTACCACTCCACTGTTGGAGAGGAAGCTACTGCAAATCAAAAGGAATGCATAGGAAAGCAAGACTCTTTTCAGTGATCTCGTCATTTCATAAATTCTTCCTTGTCCAAAAAGGAATGATCTCTACGACTAGTCCTGCAGCTAGCTAGTGTCTAGTGGTTGTAAGACTGTACTACTAGTAGTGTTTGGATCTTTGAGAAGCCAACCTATCCACCTACCTTTGTCTTTGTTGATGCTTTGTGTTGAGAAGGCGCCTTCACTCGTCAATCATTTGAATGAATCAATTGCAACGCTGAAAAGCGGCCGACCTTACACGTGGATGGGCTGCGCCGGAATCTCCATCCGTGATTAGAAAAGAGTCCCTTTCCGTTTAGATCGCACACCTCTTCGCTACGATCTTTTTGTTTGGTGTATCTTTTTACTTCTTCGGTTTTTCTTTGTGTTGATTGCTATCCGGACTCACTCGAATGTTCTTCCTGAATGGCCTAATCTCGGATCAATGCGATCACATCAGGTTTGTACGTCGTAGCTCTTAGTCTGGAACCCTCATCATCATACAGTATTATTCTTATTAATTAAACCAATCACCGGTTTTCTAACAAGCAAAAGATTGAGTGATAAATCCAAGATGAAATTGTTGTCGGTTGCCCGCGTCCTGTCTTCTTCTACTTCTTGCTCCTCGGCCATGCTCGGCGGCAGTGGAAGGATGGTGGCAATGCCAAAGAGCAGCAGGTCCTTGTTGGCAGGGCCACAGCGTTCCATGTCCGGTCCAGCAGCTGGTGGGGCATCCTTTGATGGAGAAATGTCCAAAATTTACAAAGTCATTGCCGAGAATCATCGTCATCCCTCGGGTCCCTGGGTGACCATGTTGGAACAAGTCCATGCTTTCGCCGACACGTTGCCCTCGTCCCAAAGGGAGTTTACCGTCTTGGATTTGGCAACGGGTCCTGGCGAACCCGCCGAAACCATTGCTCGTCAATTTCCTCATGCCACGGTTGTGGCGACGGATCTTTCTCCCGACCAAGTAGCCTTGGCCCAAGAAACCACACTTACCTTACCGCATATGACAGCACAAGTTGCCGATATGGAAAACTTACATCAGTTTGAAGATGCGTCTTTTGATTTGGTCACGTGTTGCTATGGATTCATGTTCCCACCGAATATACCACAAGCCATTCGGGAATCGCATCGAGTCTTAAAACCAGGTGGGAAATTGATTGCGACCACTTGGAATCGGATTCGCATGATGCAAAAAGTCACGGAAATTATGCAACAAGTCATGGGCACCAAGGACATTCCCAAACCTCCCATTAATCCGCTTTCCTTGTCGGAACCAGGTTTGTTTGAGGGCATGTTGATGGAGGCGGGGTATACCAATTTGGAAGTCACGTCCCACAATTATCCGTTTGATTTGACGGCCGATCCCGAACTTCAATTCAAGGCAGCTACCATGACGATCAAGGCCAAAATTGACGAATTGGATGCTTGGGACAAGGTCAAGGAAGTGTACGAAGCCAATAAACTGAAGCACGGAGAATACACGGATCATGGACATTACATACTCCCCGACAATGAATACAAACTTGTCGTGGCAACCAAGTAGAAATAATAGAGTAAATATTCACAAGACTACTAGCTGCTTAGTCTAGTCTAGTCTAGTCTAGTCCAGCAGCACTGCCATTCCAAGAGGGCGAATAGAAGACAACGTTGTATGCGTTTTAAAAAGTTATCTTCGTACTTAACTATCAGGGGGTAAGAAATTGGTTCGTGGTTCTTTCGGCGCGAGGGAATCAAATGGCGCCAAGTCACCAAAGTGAAATTATAGCGGCCACCGGTGCAAACTCCCCCCCGGTCCTTCCCTGACTGGCCTGGCATGCCCTGCCCCTTGGAACGCTGGACCAAACTTCCGGGTAGTAGGTACCCACACGCTTGGGGCCAGTTCCAAGCAACAGCTCCTCGTTTCGAAGGAGCCATAACGGTAAATCTGGAGCAGTGACGTGCTTGTTCCTTGTCTCTTGTGCCCTTGCGTGCTGACAGAAGCAACTGGAATGCCGTTGCCAACATGAGTTGCTGCTGTGCCAATTAATCCACCCAGGCCAGTTCGTCAGTGTTAATCCAAGGCGCCATGCCGTTGGTGCGAGGATTCCTGTGCATCTTTTCGTTCTGTTGAAGGTCTGCCACTTTCTCTGCAAAGCTCGCCCACTCGTCGGCTTCTTGAAGGTTCTTCTTGGGACCGAATGCCTCTTGAGCCTTGTCTCCAAACAGCAAGACACAAAAGTCGCGTATTTCTTCCCTGGTAAAGGATCGCTCATCCAATGCATTAAAGAGTTCATGGTATTGCCCCATTTCTCGCATGCGATGCAAAATCAAGGCATAGTTGAGCCACGGATTGTGCCGATACACTTCCATAGCTTCGGCTTGGTGATCATCGAGGACATCGATATCAATATGGAGACCGCTGTCGCAATCTCCATCGTTCTCGATATCACATTCTACTCCCAAGCCTTTACCGGCATCCAAATCATTGTAAAAGTCCACAATATCTCCTGCATCGGTACACAAACGGACCACCACCGACACGGGGAGTCCCTCCAGAGACGCCAAAGCTTGGACCAGTTCTTGATTTCGTTCGGCGGCTGCGCCGCTCTTGCTTGCCAAGTCACCATTGTTGGAACCATCCGTCACAATCACAATGGCCACCTTCATACCATCGGCTTGCAGTTGTGGCAACATTTGGACAATCTCCTTTCGAATCTCCAAAATGCGCGTGTGCAAGGCCGTCATACCGGCGGGTTTGTTCTTGGCCAAGATTTTTTGGGCATTGTCACAGTCCCGGCCGAGTCGTCGATTTCCGGAATACCCTACTCGAAAGCTTTGTTGTACTTCCTTCTTTTTCGACGAGTGATTCCAGCCGCCAAGAAACGACTTTCTGTTGTTGGCAGCATCACTTGCATGTTGTTGAGGCGGATTCAAAAAGACAAAGTCCGTGGGAGCGCCTAGTGCTGCCGACAATTGGGCATGGCAATTGACCGTCTCTTGCAGTTCGTCCCAACGCTGATAAGTATGCTCCAAATCGTGGTCCAAGGCTGTATGTCCATCCCAAACGGCCATGGATCCACTATTGTCGACAATCCAAAAGCGTTTGCTAAACTTTTCACTGGCGTTCGTCATCAAAGTCTGGCGCAAACCCTCGGGCAAATCGCCCAATACGTCGTCCCAAGCATTGTGGCTTTTCTTTTTGTTCTTGATCTTGATATCCTTCGTGGCGGCGGCAGCGGCGGCGGCAGAGAAAACCATGGGGCCTTTCTTCAAGCCCCAGGCAAACAATCCGGAAGAAGAAGAGGAAGCCGAAGCTGCGCGTTGTCGAAGAGCACCTCTCCTCACGGTGGTGGAAGGAGCAAATGCCATTGCCGCGTTCCACCCGCACAGAACGGCCAACGCGGAAAGCTTTACTACAAACAAAGAGGAGGAGATCATCATGGCGACTACTGTTTATGACATGTACTAGCTTTCTTCACAGAGAAGCATAGAT
>ENA-ORBV01006770-ORBV01006770.1-microbial-mat-metagenome-genome-assembly--contig:-NODE-6770-length-20026-cov-5.392050_pt1 | contig 20026 bp, 13 predicted proteins | sample MGYA00237777_ERZ505514 | MGnify/ENA primary metagenome ERZ505514 (study PRJEB26160, sample SAMN06269048) | microbial mat metagenome | isolation source: Oligotrophic lake microbial mat | place... | reverse complement strand
TGTGTATAAGAGACAGACCTAGAGCAGGCCGCGCCGCTTGAGAACCGTGTACTGTGCCACCACTGCCTCGGCCGCTCCGGCCTGCGGAACATCGAGTACGATGACGCCGCGTGCGCGCATGTCGTTGAGGGCTTCTTCGCGCGATTGCAGCAGTTCCTCGGCTGCCGCGCGTTCGTACGCACCCTGGGCCGAGGCGGGGCGCGCCGTAGCCAACCGATCGAGTGCGGCGTCGCGCAGCGCCACGGCCAGCGGCAGATGACGCGGGCGAAGGGAGCCGAGGTGGGCCACCAGCGCCTCGCTGGCCGTACGATCGACGACGTCGGTGAAGACGACCGTGAGGGCGCGCTTTCGATTGCGTTGGGCGAGGTACGCAAATACGGCGGGATAGTCCGGCTCGACCAGCTTCCCCTGTACCGTGGCCAAGGCGTCCAGCACCCACCGGAGGGCGCGGCGCCCCTTGGCTGGCGCGATGAAGTGCTGCACGTCGTCGCTGAACACCATGAGGCCGATGTTGTCATCGTGTTCGACAGCGGCGTGGGCCAGCTGCAACGCGGCTTCCACCACGCTCTCGAGGCGCGCGCGTCCGTCGGATTCGGCCGTCAACAGGCGCCCCGCGTCGATGACCATGAGCACCTGTTGTCGGCGTTCGTCCTCGAACTGCCTGGCCATCGGCTTTCCCCGCTTGGCCGTCGCCTTCCAGTCGATGACGCGGGTGTCGTCGCCGGGTACCCATTCGCGCAGACTCTCGAAGACTCGTCCCTCGCCCAGTCGCCGCACGGCGCGCAGTCCCGCTTCGCGCCGGCGTAACGCCTGCGTGGGCAACGCGCGCAGCGATGCACCCATGAGATTGGGATAGATCGTGACGTGCCAGGGCAGGTGCAGGCGCAGCTGCCGCCAGGCCAGACCCAGGGGAGACAACACCCGCAGGTGCAACGTTCCCTGCGACGTCTTTCCTCGCGCCGTCGGAGTCACGAGAATTTCTTCGTACAGGGGCGACGCCGGCTGCAGTAGCAACCGGCGCTCGCGGCTGCTCCCTAACGAGAGGGGGCTGGGCGTTTCCTCGATTACACGCAGCGTCAGCACCCGTTCGCTGCGATTGAACCACCGATAGGTCACCGGGAGAGCGCGACCTAACGAGAAGGCAGGCGGTGCGCGTCGCTCGACCACGAGACTTTCCACGCCCACATCGTAGGCACGCACGCCATCGATGAGCAGCACGAGCACCCACAGCACGTCGACCACCACAAGGAGAAGACTCGCCCCCGGCCAGACGAGCGCCAACGGCGCCACGAGGGCGAGCGCCGCCGCACCACGGAACCAGCGGCGCGAAGGCAGTATCATGCGCGGGGCGCTTCCACCCGCTCGAAGAGTGTCTGTACCGCCGCGTCCGGTGTGACGCCTTCCAATTCGAGTTCGGGCGCCACCTGCACGCGATGTCGCAGCACGGGCTTGGCCAGCGCTTTCACATCGTCGGGGATCACGTAGTCGCGCCCATCCAACAGCGCAGATGCCTGGGCGAGGGTGAGAAGTGCCACCGACGCCCGCGGCGAAGCGCCTAACGTGAGAGTCGGCGAGTCGCGGGTGGTGCGCACCAGGGCGGTAATGTATCCCATGAGACTCGGTTCGACCCGCACCCGCCGGGTGGCCGTACGCAGGGCCTGAAGCCCCTCCACATCCATCACCTGCTCGATGCCGAAGCTGGCCGGCGTAGCGGCGTCGAAGCCGTCGAGAATACGGGCGAGCATCCCCTGCTCCGCATCGGCGGCTGGATACGACAGCAGGACCTTCACCAGAAAGCGATCGAGTTCCGCCTCGGGAAGCGGATAGGTGCCCTCGAACTCGATCGGGTTCTGCGTGGCAAACACGGTAAAGCTGGGTGACAGTGCCCGCGTGTCACCATCCACGGTCACCGCGCGCTCCTGCATGGCCTCGAGCATCGCGGCCTGCGTCTTGGCCGGAGCACGATTGATTTCGTCGCCCAACACCAGATCGGCGAAGAGGGGACCGGGGCGAAAGGTGAAGGCTCCCGTGCCCCCGAGAAAGTTCACACCGGTGATGTCCGACGGCATAAGGTCGGGAGTGAACTGAATGCGGCGGAAGCTGAGACCTAAGGATTGAGCCAGGGCACGTACAAGGAGCGTCTTGGCGGTCCCCGGCGGTCCCTCCAACAGCACGTGGCCGCGCGCCATCACGGCGAGCAGCGTTTCCCTGATGGCGCCCTGTTGTCCCAGCACCACCCGCTCGAGCTGCGATATGAGGCGCTGCGCGACGTCGGCGTTGTGCCGGACCTCGTCCATCGTTAGGGGCGAAGAGACTGCCACACATCCTCCACGGCGTTGGCGGCGGCAAGCACCGCAGTATCGGGGTTAGCGGAATCGGCGATGCGCGCCAGGCGTTCTGCCTGCTCGCGCACCTGCGCATTGGGAGCGCGTCTGACGAGATCGTCCAGCCACGGGCGCCACTTCGTGCGCGGATGGGCCGTTCCGGGCGACAGTCGCCGACGAAGCCCGCGCACGATGGCGGCCACCGCTTGACGATGACCCCGTGCCGCGGCCAGCGCCGTGGCCAGCGCCCGCACATGCTCCAGCGGTGATCGTCGTTGACGCGTAAAGGCGGCCCGCACCGGGCCGAAGCGGACACCACCGGCCACCAGCGCGAGGAGTCCAACGATCGCCAGCTGCCACACCAGCCACCCCATCGGATGCCGACGACTCCAGGCGAGGGTGACGGAGAGCATCGAACCGCCGGGACCGTAGCCGTGATGATATTCATCGAACACGAATCGCCGGCTTCGCCCACGCACCGCGTCGAGCACAACCGGGCCGGTTGACGATTCGCGCAACCCCCGGTTGCGAAGCAACGCCGCGTCGCCGATCAACAACACCTGCCGGTCGGCACCGCTTAGCCTCAATCGAAGCATGACCAGCTTGCCCGAAGGCGTCGTCAGCAGCGTGTCGACGACTGCCGCCGTGAGCGTCGCGCAAGGAGCGCCACCCGAGAGGGCAAAGGGGCGCGTGTCGTTCCTCGCGGAGTCGCGCACAGGCACGAGCCACGCATGCACAAATGCCGCGTCGTGTGCCGGCGTTTCTCCCGGCATCGCCACGCGCGACGAATCAAATACGCTGGGCATGACGAGGTATCCGACGCATCGCATCAGTCCCTCGGCGCCGACGCCGGCGAGCACCAGATCGGCTCCGCTATCGCTCGCGGCCAACGATCGGATTTCGGTACGCTCGGCTAACGACAGGCTGCGTGACGGATCGATCACGACAAACGACGTGCCGGGTGGCCACACTTTCGACGCGAGGTTGCGTGGGCGCTCTCGCCAACGCTCGGCCACCATTCCCAAACGTTCAACAGCGTCATACAGTCCCTTGGTCCCTGCTCGCCCGGCAAGGAAGGTGGACGCGCGCGGATCGGGGTCGTCGCTGCCGCGCATGCGGCGTCCGGTAGCCCCGGCGACGACGACGAGAAGCACGGCGACACCCGCCGCGACGGCCAGCTCAGTGCGAGGGCGCATAACGATCGACCTCGGTTCGCTGACGCCAACTGTCGAAGTCGGCCGCTCCGCACGGCACGCGCGCGAAGGCATACGCATAGAGCGAACGCACCAGTTCGCGTAGCTCCACCCGACGTGCATCGCTCAGGGCGGCATCGCGCACGTATTCATTCGGCGTCTTGCTGGGGTGGAAGTGCGTCACGCGCCTGGCGTCGAGTTCCAGGACAAGCCGAAGAAAGTCGGCCTGCATCGCATCGGCATATCGACCCTCGTTGGCGAGTCGCTGTGCCTCGGATGCAAACCACGCGGCATCGCGTGGAACGCTCACCGGCCCCATCGCGTCCCTGAGCGCTCGACGACTTCCCGCGCGCACCGTTTGCACCGCCACCCACGCTGCATGCAACAGAATCATCACCAGCACCGCCACCAGTACCCACGTGAGGGCGCGGGCAGCCGATGGATTCTGCTCGCGCAGCCGGTCCAGGTAGCCACCCACGGCCAGCCATGCCCGACGCACCGGCCCAAAGGGATCTTCCGGCGTGTCCCACCGGTAGGCGGGAGCAGCGAAGACGGAGTCGAGCACACTCCGTAACGAGTCGGCGCGCACGTTAGGCACGCCCTGCACTACCGTCACCCGGGTTGCAGCGAGGACGCGAGCATCTCGAGGTCGAACCCTTCCTTCCGTACTCGCAGGTCGTAGTAGATCACCGTCGTGAGTGAATAGAAGAACGGGTAGACCAGCATCTGCAGCACTGCCACGGCCAACATCATTGCCAGCAACGCCGTCTCCTCGCCGAGTACGCTGGCGGCGGTCACTGCCAGCGCCCCGAGCGCGATGCCGGGAATCGTGAGGAGCAGGAAGGCCACCAGGACGGCGCCAAAAATCTTGAGCCGGAACCCCTTGGTAAGGGCCCACGAGCGTCCCATCGCGTTGGTGGCGCCGTAAATGTCTTCCAGCACCATGGCCGACGGCGTCACGATGAGTCCGCAGAAGGCGATGACGCCCGGAATCAATAGCAGCAGGGAGCCGAGGCTGACCATCAAGGTGACCAGTAGCGATGCGCCGATCAGGCGTCCCATGAACGGCGTGGAGCGGAGGAATGCCTCCTGCGGCGTTAGGCTGGACCCCAGATACGTTTCAGCAATCAGGAACGTGGAAGCGGCCGTTCCGATCGCGCCCAGGACAACGGCCAGCCCTACGCTCAATGCCCACAGGGCAGGCTGCGCCACCACACCTCCCGCCGACTGGACGAAGACCCCGAGCGCGAGCGGTACGGTCTGCGTCGCGACCGAGACAATGATCAGCGGCACGAAGAGACGGCGAACGAGCCCGAATGACGTGTCGAGCACTTCGCCGAGTGAAAGTGGACGGAGCACGGGTACAAGCATCGGAACTTCTCCTTGCAACATCACGGGTGCGACAGCGCAGTGAATACTCTTCACCGCGCACTCGCTATGGAAGAGTCAGGCGCAATCGTAGATTGATCGTTCAGTTCTGGAAACACTGGGCGAAGTCGTTTGAACGCTTGCGCCTTACCACAGCGCGCCGCAGTGCGCCCCACCCTGCTCTACCACACCGCATGACCGCACCGACGGACTACCGACAGCATCTGGAAGTCGAGACGCCCGAGCACGTGGTCCTGGACTACGAGATTGCCGGCCTCGGCAGCCGGGCGCTGGCGGCCGTCATCGACACGTTGATTCTCGCGGGCGTCATCCTCGCCGTCGTTTTGTTCTCGGCGTGGGCGGGCGATGCGGTTGCGGCGCTGCTGCGTCCGCTGATGACCCTCGCCCTCTTTGCCCTGTTGTGGGGATACTTTGCGCTGTTCGAGGGATTCAACGACGGGCAGACGCCCGGCAAGCGGTGGATGGGCATTCGGGTGATTCGCGACACGGGGCACCCGGTCTCCTTTCGCGAAGCGGCTGCACGCAATCTGTTGCGAGTGGTAGATTTTTTGCCACCGCCCTACTTGTTAGGCGCTCTCTTCGTGGCCTTCCATCCGCGAGGGAAGCGGGTGGGTGACCTGGTGGCGGGAACGGTGGTGGTACGCGACCGACCGGTCGACGCGCTGGTGTCCATCCCCTTCGCTCACGACGACGGCGCGGCCATGGGCGCGCCGCTCCTGCTCGACGACGAGTTTCGCCTGCTGCGCGAGTTTTGGGCGCGAGCCGAGCAACTTCCGCCGAACGTTCGCGACAGGGTGGCGCTTCAGCTCGTGGCGCGTTTCAGCGCGCGGTTTCCGACCCGCGACGCGGACAACCTCGCCTTTCTTGGCGCCCTGCTGCGCGATGAAGCGGCTCGACGACGTGGACGTTTCGCGGGGGGAGGGCGAGCACAGCCGCGTGCCGCCGGAGCGTCGAGCACCACGGCGTTGGTCCGCAGCTCGGGCGCCGTAGTCGAGCGCCTGGTGGCCCGCAAAGGTGGGCGCTGGGACGAGTTTGGCGCGCTCGCCGACAAAGCATCGCGGCACGGACTCGATGCACTTGCCCCCGACGAACTCCCCGATTTCGCCGCGCGCTATCGCGAGATAGCCGCCGATCTCGCGCGCGTGCGCACCTACGGCGCGGATCCCCTGGTTCGAGCCCGGCTGGAGCGGCTGGTGGCGGCCGGGCACAATCTCCTCTACCGCGACGACCGCAAGACGTGGGGAGGCATCGCACGCTTTGTCGCAGTGGAATGCCCGGCAGCGGTGGTGGCCTCGTGGCGCGTGGTGCTGCTGGCGTTCCTTTCCTTCACCCTTCCGGCGCTCGCCGGATACGCCACCCTTCGCGAACGACCCGCTCTCGCCGAACAAGTGCTTCCCGCCGTGCTGCTCGAACGGGCGGCCGATGGGCAACGCGAGATGCGGGAAGGCCGCGGCTACGCGCAAGCCGCAGCGGTCACGCGGGCCAGCATCGCCACCGCCATCATCACGAACAATCTGGGGGTGTCATTCGCCTGCTTCGCCGGCGGCGTGGTGCTCGGCGTCGGATCGTTAGTCTCGCTCGCCTTCAACGGGCTCCTGATGGGCGCGGCGTCCGGCCACTACCACAATGTGGGGCTCCTCTCGTACCTCTGGACCTTCGTGGCAGGGCATGGCGTGCTGGAGTTGTTCGCCATCTGGTGCGCCGGCGCGGCGGGATTCTTGTTGGGCATGGCCACCATTCGGCCGGGGCCCTACTCGCGCCGGGATGCGCTCGTGCTCAACGGTCGTATTGCGATGCGACTGGTGGGCACGTCCGTCGTCCTCCTGCTCGTTGCCGGAACCATCGAAGGTTTTCTCTCCACCAGCGCCGCGTCAACAGCAGTGAAGGTGGGCGTGAGCGTGAGCAGCGCTCTGCTGCTCACGCTCTATCTGGCGAATGGAGCCCGCTTCCGGCATGAGCTTTCGCACGACTACACCTCCTCGAATCCTGCAACGCGCGCCTAGTGCATGATGCCCGCTGCCGCCTTGGGCGTGGTGTAGTTCCACGGTTGCACGGCAAGCTTGCGCTGCCGCGGATACACTTCGTCCAGGGTGTTGCCGTCAAACAGGCGGCCGTTCACCATCACCATGTTGATCGAATTGCTATTGCGAATGTCGACCAACGGATCCCTGTCCAGCACCAGCAGGTCGGCCATCTTTCCGACTTCGATGGATCCCAGGTCGGTGCCCATGCCGATGGCTTCGGCGCCGACGATGGTTGCCGCGCGCAGCGCATCGTGCTGCGGCAAGCCGCCGCTCTGCAACAGCCACAACTCCCAATGCATGCCGAGCCCTTGCAGCTGGCCATGGCTTCCGACGCCGATGCGCCCGCCGGCGGCCACCGTCTTGGCCACGTCTTCGGCGTGTTGCCACATCGCGTATTCTTCCCTCACCGCGAAGCCGGCCGGACCCGGAGCATTCCCCGCGCCGCGACGACGCACCTTGCTGTCGAAGTCCACCGGATGCGTGAAATGACGCAGCTTGGCGTCGTCTAACAAGTTCTCCGACTGGTAGAACCACCCTTCGCCGAATGGACCGCCGTATTCGACAATCAGCGTCGGCGAGTTGGTGACTTGGGTGGCCTTGTACCACTCGAACACGTCGTCGAACTTGGGCGTGATGGGCAATGTATGCTCGATGCCCGGATAGCCGTCGATGCCGTGCGTCATGTTGAGCTTCTGGTCCAGCCCACCCTCGGTGGTCGGCATGATGCCGAGCTCCTTGGACGCCATGATGATCCACTGCCGCTGCTGCCGGTTGCCGCTCATGTACATCTTGAGCGTCTTGGTGTCGTAGTACTTGGCGTAGCGCGAGAGAATCTGCTTGGCATGCTCCAGGTCGCGCACCGGCTCGTCGCTAAACACGCCGGGGCCGGTGGTATAAATGCGCGGGCCCACCATCTCGCCCGTTTCCACCCGGTCGCCATAGGTGAGGAAATCCGTGGAGGCGGTCTGCGGATCGCGGGTGGTCGTCGTGCCATAGGCCAGCGTGGCGAGATACTGCCACGTCTGCGTGTTGTGGATCTGAGGCGTGAGCCACTGCGGGTGGTAGTGAGTGTCCACCATGCCGGGCATGATCACTTTCCCCGAGACATCGAACACCTTCGCATCGTTAGGTATGGCCACACTTCCCCGGGGACCAACGGCGATGATGCGGTTGTCGCGCACCACGATATCGGCGTTCTCGATGATCTCCTTCCCCTTCATCGTGATCGCCCTGCCCCCGCGGAAGACGGCCGTACCGGTCGGAGCGTCGCGGATTGCCGTGACGGCCAGACGAATCTCGGTCGGCTTGTAGCCCGGCTTTTCCTTCTTGCTGGTATCGGCCTTGGTGATGGAATCGGCCCGGGCCACGCTGTCCTTCTTGGTGGTATCGGCCCGCACGAGGGCTTTGGCGCGAGTATCGGCCTTGAGCGAATCCTCTACCACCTTGGCGGCATCCAGATCGTAGGTCCAGACGGCGTTCCCCAACGACCACATCACCTTGCGCCCGTCGGCGCTCCAGGTGGGGAACTCGCCGCCGATTTCGTTGAGCTTCTTGACCGGCACGGGTGCCGCCGCAGGCGCGGCGACCGAAACGGTCGGTGCCGTCGAGCCTATCTGCGGAATCGTGACGACATAAAAATCCATCCCGACCATAGCGAGCGCCTGATCACCCTTGGGAGCCATCAGCACCACTGCAGCGGGCGGCGGGGCCGGGGGAGTCGGCTCGAGCGGATCGTCGCCGAACACCGACGGAAGTCGCGACGACACCGGTCGCGAGGCGCGTCCACCCATCGACCTCGACGCCTTGTCGTCGAGTCCCGCGTCGAGCGTCATCGGCGATCCGGCGCCCGGCTGCATGGGACCCGTGACGCGCAGATGCGTCTTGAGATCGGTCCCGTCCCAACGGAACGACACCAGGCCATCGCGGCCCCCGTATGCGAAAATGCGATCGGGATTGCCGGCGAAGTGCGCATTGCCAAGTCCACCGCTCGGCATGATAGTCGTCACCGCGCCACCGACCGCCGGCACCCAGACAATGTCCGACGCCGCTGGGCCGAAGAAGGCGGCGCCCGCCTCCTGCATTTCGCGCGCGGCCGCCCGAGTGGCGACGATGCGGTCCCCGTTAGGCGACCACGCCAAGTCGACGAAGAGGCCGCCCGCGACCAGCGACTGGGTCGCCCATCCCTTCTTGGCGTCCCACGTGCCGCGTATCATGCCGCCGCCGAGCGCATCATTCCACGTAACCCAGGCCAGCGACTTGGAATCGGGTGACCAGACGGGCCCGAACTCACCGACATCGGCTTTGCTCACACGCTGCGGCTTCCCGTTAGGCAGGGTCATCACGTACACGCGGTCGAGGGCCGAGAAGGCGAGCTTGCTCCCGTCGGGTGACTGGGCGATGTCGCGCACCTGCTTGGCGTTGAAGCTCGCCGAGGTGTCGACGCGATACGCGAACTTGACCTCGGGGCCGACTTCAAGCTTCACCTCGGCCTCGAAGGGAATCTTGGTGGGCGCGCTCCGGTCCACCGGCACGCGCCAGATCTCGCCGCCGTACGACACCACCACCGATTTCGAATCGGACATGAACGAGTAGCCCGGGTACGCGTCCATCGGCGCCCGCGACTCCGTCTCGTCGCGCTGCACCGGAAAGGCCAGCCAGTCTTCCTGCTGCGTTTCCAGGTTGCGCAGGCGCAGCCCCGTCTTGGTCTCGAAGCGCGTGGCGTAGACGAGGTACTTGCCGTCGGGCGAGAGGGCCGGGCGGAAGGCCGAGCCGAAGCGGGTCGACATCTGCGAAGTCTTGCCGTTCTCCTTGTCCCAGACATAGAGCTGATACTGGGGGCCTAACGCGTTGTATTGCCAGTCGCCGAAACGCGCGGCAAACCAGATGTAGCGCGGGTCTCGGCCGAAAGCCGCGCCCAGCATCTTGAGTTGCGCCGGCGCCGCCGGCTGCGACGTGAGGGCGATTCCATTTCCACCATCGATGTGGTACATCCACAACTTCGCCGTGCCGAAGAGCGTGCCCGACTTGGAGGCGACGACGTACTTGCCGTCCGGCGCCCACTCGGGGGAGACGTACATGTTGTCGTTCCCCTTCGTCACCTGGACGGTGTCCTTTCCGTCCAACGTCTGGATCCAGAGATTCTCACCTCCGCTGCGGTCGGAGACGAAGATCACCCGCTTGCCATCGGGGGAGAAACGGGGCTGGGCATCGTATCCCATGCCGCTCGTTAGGCGCGTCGCTTTTCCGCCAGCAATGGGAAGCGTGTACAGGTCGCCTAACAAGTCGAAGACGATCTGCTGTCCGTCGGGGGACACGTCGAGCGAGAGCCAGGTTCCCTTGGTGGTGCTGAAGGTGTGGGTCCGGGCTGACTTGAGGGGAAGGGTGACGACGGCGGCGGCCCCACCGGGGGGCGTTGGGCCCCCCTGCGCGAGCAGTGTACCGACCGGAACGGGGGCAACCGCCAGCAGGGCGGCCAGCGAGGTAACAAGGCGACGATTCATCGTAGAGGCGCCACAGGTGGACAGCAGTCGCCGGGTTGGAGTGCCGGCAGCTTAACACTTAAGCATACGGGCCAGCGGGGGCGTTGTGCCAGACGTACTGGGTTGGGCGCGTAAACAAAGCGACCGGCCGTGGCCCGTGGGAGCGGAATCCGCGGCCTCTAAAAGGTGGCGATGGGGTTGAGGGGCGATCCGGTGCCCCCCTTGATGGGGAGGGGCGACGCCGTGAGCAGGAACTCCCAGCGTTTGCGCCCCGCAGCGGCAGCGGCAAGCGCTTCGAGGTCGCAGTTATCCAGTAACGGCATCCCCAGCCCCACAATGAGCAGTTGATGCAGTGGAAAGCCGACACCCTCAACCAGTGTTGGCGCCACCTCGTTGCCCCCGTCATGGCCCACGATTGCCACGTCGCGCGCCTTGAGCCATCGGGCTGCGGAGGCATGGAGTCCGGCCGCGCGAGCCCCGACATTCCACGGACCCAGCGCCGAGCGCCGGGCCCAGCGTCCGGTATAGATGAAGACCGCGTCTCCACTCCCGACCCTGATGCCGGCCAGCTTTTCCCACGCCTCCAGATCCTCGGCGTAAATGGGGGTTCCGGGCTCCAGATACTTCAGTCCCTTGAGCCGCGGCAGGTCCATAAGGACGCCGCGCGTAAAGATGCCCTGCTTGAGATTGAGGACCGACAGTGCGGGCGCCCCATTCGCAAAGCCTAACGAGCGAGGGGTTCCATTGTAGCTCGTGTCGTCCACCGCCACATGCCACAGCGCATCGACGTGCGTGTGCGCGTACCCGTGGTATGCCACCGAGAGCGCATCCATTCCTGCGCTGAGCATTTTCCGCTCGTAGGGCGACGATACATCCGCTGCCTGTTCCACTTCCGAATCGCGGGCCAGCGACACCGACATGCCGTCCTGCACGAGCGCGGCGGCGCGTTTGCGCGTGGCGGGCGTGATGAGGTTGAGGGTGCCGAGCTGATCGTCCTTCCCCCAGCGACCCCAGTTGGAGATTTCCTTGAAGAGGCGGCGCACCTCAGCAGGATTGCGCGGCGCGCGCGACGGTGAGGGCGCCTGCGCCCGTAGGGCCTGAGCGGTCGTACTCGCTGCTACGGCGAATACGACCGCCGCGACTATTGAACGCGCGACTCCGGTGGTAATTCGAACGACTCTCGATTTGATCATGCAGCCTCTCGCCGCGGCGAAGCGGCTCTTTTCTGGAACGCGAGGGCGTGGATTGATCACGACGCCGAGGTATCGCAACGTAGTGGTGACGCCCAAGTTTGTGAACGAAGTACCGGTGGTCGAGTAGCTGTATGTGACACACGCAACTCGCTTTCCCGCGCCTGCAACAGGGGCGCCACCGCCGCAATTCAAGCATCCGCGCCGTCCTCGGTGGGCGGAGCGCACCACCAACTGACTCTTCAGATGGCCGTCGCCGCGATCCTCGCCCTCGTCTTCACCGCACTCTGTCCTTTCCTTACGCAGGGCGTCTCTGCGCAGACGTTAGGCGCGCCCCTGGACTACGCCAGCCGTCGCTCGGCCGCCATGTCGCGACTCGAACGGCGGCTCCTCATTGTTCCGGCGCGAAGCTCGTTTATGGCGGACGATCAGGCGGGCTTTCAACAGGCGACCGATTTCCAGTATCTGAGCGGGTGGAGCGACCTGGTGGGCGCGGTGTTGGTGCTCGATGGCAGCGCGAAGGACATCACCCTCTTCGTGCCGCGGCCCAATCCGCTCATCACGCACGTAGTCCCCGCAGCGACTCCCGAAGGAGCGCGTACGATCGGCGTGGACGCGGTGCACCCCATCGATTCGCTGGAGCCATGGCTCAGGTTACGCCTCCCGCGAGTGAGTGGCGCGCTCGTTGCGCCAACGGATGTGCGCGGGGCCATCCAGATCCCACCACCCATGGCCTCCACCGTGCTTCGGTGGCAGGCCTACCTAACGACGCTTGGCTTTTCAGGTCCGGTCACGTCGTCGATCCCCCTCCTTCGCCCCCTTCGCGACATCAAGGACTCCACCGAAATCGCCATCATCAGGCGGGTGGGCGCCATGAGCGGCCAGGCGATGTTGGCGGGATTACGGGCCCTCAGGCCGGGTCGGACGCAGCGCAAGGCACAGGTGGCCGTCGTCGACGTCTGCATTTCCGCCGGAGGCATGCACTCCTTCTGGCCATGGACCATGTCCGGACCGCACGCCGTCTTCACCGACCTGTACAACTACTTCGTCGACTACGATGGCCACGACCGCGTGATGCAGGCCGGCGAATTGGTGCGGGTCGACGTCGGGTGCCAGTACGCACACTACATGGGCGATGTAGGACGCACGGCGCCGGTAAGCGGCCGCTTTACCGCAGGACAGCGCGAGGCGTGGGATCTTTTCATCGCGGGTTACCGAGCGGGACTTGTCGGCCTACGCGCCGGGACGCGTCCCGGCGATGTCTTCGCAGCCGCCTTGCGACGCGTGCGCGAGTTGCGGCCCATGCTCAAGACACCACTGGGGCGGCGGGCCGCAGAAGTCATGCTTGCGCCTGACGGCACAGCGCCGTGGCAATTCCACGGCGTCGGACTCGATGACGCCGAAGGACAACCCGAGGTGCTCAAGTCGGGAATGACCGTCGCCTACGAAGTGATGTTCGCCGTCGATGGCCATGGCTTCTATCTCGAGGATATGATTCTCATTCGACCGGATGGCTACGAGATGCTGACCCCCGACCTACCGTATACGGCGGCAGCGATCGAATCCGCCATGCGCCCACGCTAGACCTACGGCCGCCACCTCCCACACCCCCGCCCATGAAGTCATTCGCAAGACTCACCCTCATCGCCACCCTCGCCAGCCTCGCCACCCTCGCGGGCTGTCGCACACCTGGGCCCATGCTGGCGGCATCGATTCCGCCCGCCCCCGGAAAGCCAAGCACGATGTACGCCCTGCAATACACCGACGTGGCCCTTGGGAGTGGTGCCCGTGCCGACGCAGAGAAGTGCCTCTACGCCCACTACACGGGATGGTTAGTCGACGGGAAAAAGTTCGACTCCTCGCGTGACACAGCCAGCAATGGCCAACCCCGCATGCCGTTAGGCTTCAAGCAGGGCGCACGACAGGTGATCGCGGGATGGGACTCGGGCTTCGAAGGCATGAGAGTCGGCGGCGCGCGACGTCTGTTCATACCGTACCAGATTGCCTATGGTGAAAAAGGACGCCCGCCCGTCATTCCCCCCAAGGCGCTCCTGGTCTTCGACGTGGAACTGATGGACGTAACCGACGCACCTCCAACGCCCGCTCAACTGCCTGGGCAGCCAGTGCAACAGCCGCGCTGCCGCGTATGGGCGGAGCGGGCCACCAAGTAGCGCGCGCTTCCCTGCTGCGAGCGTCGGGCCCTCCTATTCGGGTGACGATGATCCGAACCGCGTACATGACCCTGGGCTGGGAAGATTTTCTTTCCTCAGTCTCGCTTCTGCTCTCGCTGCTGGCCTCTGGTCACGCGCTGCTTCACAAGCGCGACACCCGCGCGGTGGTGCTTTGGATGGGTTTTGTCTGGCTCCTCCCCATCGCCGGAGCCTTGCTGTATTTCGTCCTCGGCGTCAACCGCATCAAGCGCAGGGCCATGCTGCTCCGCGGGACCTTGGCACGTTTTCGTGCCGAGTCCAGTGCACTTCCCTGCCCACCGGAGAGTGTTTCCGAGCACTTACCCATCGGTTCTAGCCATCTGGGCGGGCTTGCCGCAGTGGTAGGCAAAGTGACTGTGCGCCCGCTGTTGCCGGGGAATCGCATCGAACCGCTTGTCAACGGCGACGCCGCGTATCCGGCAATGCTGAGCGCGCTCGCGAATGCTCGGCATTCCATCACGTTTTCCACCTACATCTTCGACCGCGACGAGGTGGGTTTGGAATTCGCCTCCGCTCTTGGCGACGCGGTCCGCCGTGGCGTGGAAGTACGCGTACTCATCGACGCTACCGGTACGCGCTACTCCTGGCCACCCATTCTCGGCGCGCTACGACGCCAGGGCGTGCGTTACGCCCGGTTTCTCCCCGTCTTTCCGCTCTGGCGCTTGCTGTCCATCAACCTCCGGAATCACCGCAAGATTCTCGTGGTAGACGGTCGCGTCGGATTCACCGGCGGGATGAACATCCGCGTCGGGCATTGGCTCGCGAAAGCGCCGTCACATGCGGTGCAGGACATTCAGTTTCGCATCGAAGGTCCGGTGGTGGCGCATTTGCAGGAAGCGTTTGCCGACGACTGGTTCTTCACCACCCGTGAACCGCTGCGCGGTGAACGATGGTTTCCGATGATCGAGTCCGCTGGTGCCGTGCTCGCACGTGGTATCGCCGACGGACCTGACGAGGATTTCGAGAAGCTGCGCTGGACCATCCTCGCCGCGCTGATGGTGGCGCAGCGCTCCATTCGTATTGTCACTCCCTATTTTCTGCCCGAGTCGGCCCTCATTTCCGCCCTGAATCTGGCTGCGATGCGCGGTGTCACGGTGGACATCATGCTCCCGGCCCACGGCAATCTCCCGTTCGTGCAATGGGCCTCGACGGCGCACTGGTGGCAGGTGTTGGAGCACGGCTGCCGCATCTGGCTCACGCCCTCCCCTTTTGACCACTCGAAGATTTTCATTGTGGACGACTGCTGGGTCCTGGTCGGCTCATCCAACTGGGACCCGCGCAGCCTGCGGCTCAACTTCGAGTTCAATCTCGAATGCTACGACTGCCAACTGGGGGGCGTACTTGAGCGTCTCTTCCAAGACAAACTGAAACAAGCAAACGAGATTACGCTCAAGGACGTGGACGGGCGCACTCTGCCAGTGAAGCTGCGCGATGGTTTTGCGCGTCTGTTCACGCCCTTCCTGTAGTCGCGATACTGAATCCATTTGACGCGTCGCACCTACCGCCCTCGAACCGCTCACGCACGGCCTTGGTCGGCGCGGAATGGGCAGCAACGGCCATGAGCGCTACGGCACCACTGGTGGTCGCGGCTCGATCTTCACGATCCACAATCCGTTGAAGAAGTCGTTCACGTAGGCAAGACCGTCTTTAGGGTTCACGACCACGCCCCACGTCTGCGCCTTGTTCTTCGTGTTGCCGTCCATGTCGCCCGTGTACAGGTTGGCGATCTCACGCCCCTGCTGGCGCAGATCGCCCCGCAGTTCTCCCGAGATGTCGAAGGCACGGAAACCGGCGTCATATGCGCCCATGTACAGCGTGTCACCCGCCACCCAGACATTGTGCACGCCGCCGTACTCCGGCTTGTAGTACGCCACCGACCTGGGGTGCATGATGTCGCTCACGTCGAGCACTTGCAGGTTGCCGTACATCCGGCTCGCGGCGCCGTCCTTTGCACCCTTCACGTCGTTGGCGCGGTACACTTCGTCGGCAATGAAGACGTAGTTCTTGTGACGCCATGCCGTGTGCGTGCCTCGGCCGTGTCCGGCGCCACTCTCAATCTCCACGTCACGGTACATCTCGTTCAGGTCGTACTTGAACTGCGAGACAAACTGCGGATTGCTTGGACTTCCGCCCTTGATGCCGTTACCGACGTCGAGGATGACGAGACCGTCGTTCCACCAGCTGCCATACAGCAGTCCGTCACGCACGTCGATGTCGTGGATGTAGCGTCCCGCGTCGGCGCGCGGCGTCTTCCAGAGCGCCACCTGCTTGGGATGATACGGATCGTTGATGTCGATCACGTGCATCGCCCCGGTCCCGTCATTCGTGAGATAGATGAAGGTCCCGAACTTGGGTTGGGTGTTGACGTAGGCCGAGTGTACGCCTGCCGTGACCCCGTCGGTGAATTCACTGATCACCTTGGGGTGCAGGGGATCTTCCAGCGAGCAAATCACGATCCCGTTCTTCCGGTCGGCGGCCCCTTCTCGCGTGGCCACCAGGTACTTCCCATCCTCGGTGGTCATCACGTCGTTCACGAGCCGGGTGTTCATGATCACCGAGTCCACGACCACCGGCTTTGCCGGGTTGGAGATGTCGATGGACCAGAAGCGGTCGCCGCCGCCATGGGCGCCCAGGTACGCCACCTTCCCGTTCGGATGAATCCAGAGTTCGGACGTGGAGAATTGCGTGCGCGGCAGTCGCCCCACCACGCTCACCGGGCGCCGCACGTCGCGCGCCTCCACCGTAATCACCGACTCGGCGGTCTTTCCGGCCAGACTCGCACTCACGATGTAGCGTCCCGGCTGATACGCCACGAAGGCTCCGTCCTGCTCCACATTTCCTTCACCGCCCGTCATCGTCCACACGGGGCTTAGGCCCGTGATTGACTTGCCGCGCGCGTCCTTGGGCGTCAGCTGCAATCGCAGCACATCGCCCGTGCGTACCTGTGTGCGCCCCGGCGTCACCTCGAGCGACGCGATGCGATTGGCCACGACCGTGAGCGACAGACTCTCCGTGGTCGCGCCAGCCGTCACGCGCACCGTCACTCGTCCGGGACCAACCGCGGTGACAACGCCATCGGCATTGACCCGCGCCACGGTGGGCGCCGCGCTCTTCCAGATGAAGTTGTCGCGCTTGGTCCGTTCATCTCCCGCTCTCGAGTACGACCGCGGATTCATCAGCACGCGCTGCCCTACCACAAGGGTCGAGACGGTGGGGCTGACGTCGATTTTCACCGCCGGTCCGGCCACCAGTCGCACTTCGAAGCGCTCGACCTTGGGGCGTTCACCGGGTACGAGGGCCACCACCCCGACCGGGAGCACCCCGGTTGAGCCGGCGACGAGCACGCCGAGCGAGTCGATTTCGCCCCCTTCACCACCGATTCCGTTGAACCGTATGCGAGCGCTCGGCACCACTTTGCCGCTCGCGTCCATAGCCTGTGCCGAGAAGCGAACGGTGTCGCCGACCTGGACTTCGCGGGTGTTGGGGGTGATCACGATTTTCGTGATCGTGGCCTGCGCGGTCAATATCGCCGGACACGCTGCCAGCGCCAGCAACACGTATGCTGCATGCTTCATGATGCAATCGATTGAATGGTGAGGGTTCGTGTCAGCAAGTTCACCCGCGCGCAGGAGCGTGGTCAATCGCGCCTCATCACATTCGGCGCCACGCCTGGGTATTTTGGGCCAAGGTATCGCCTCTCATTCCAGGAAATTGCATGTCGCTCCCGATGCTTCGATCGCTCTTTGCGCACATGGACTGGGCGGACGCCAAGGTCGCACTGGCGCTGCGGGTAGCGCCGGGCACCGAAAGCGGCGCGCTCGAACTTTTCGCCCACATTTTGGCGGCTGAGCATGTCTGGCTGGCCCGCATCGAGGGGCGTAGCGGACATGTGCCCGTCTGGCCCGTGCTCACCCTCGAAGAATGTGGCGAGATGTCCGCCGAGAACTCGCGGGAGTTCGCGCAAATGCTGAGCTGCGAGACGGAGGCGTCGCTCCAGCGTGAGGTGACCTACACCAACAGCGCAGCACAGGAATTTACCAGTCGCGTGCTCGACATTTTGACCCACGTGGCCCTGCATGGCGCGTATCACAGGGGGCAGGTCTCGCTCTTGGTGCGGCGGGGGGGAGGAACGCCAGCACCCACGGACTTCATTGCGTTTGTGCGGGGGGCGGCTGCGGCGACGCGCGAGGCATCGCCGATCACGTAGATTCGTCGCAGACCTGACACCGGAGTTTTTCATTGGCGAGCACCGTATCGCCCGCTCGTCCCATAGCGTCGCGCCAGACGTTCACCGGAGTCAGGTTGGGGCGATTCGCCCTGCCCGCACTGCTGCTCACGGTGCTCTTGGCCGTCGCACTTGTCACTCGGCTAGCCCTACTCGTCTCCGCTTGGCGTGACCTCAGCGTTTCCTCGGCGGCGATTCTGCGCGCCTTTGGTATTGGGGCGGCGTTCGACCTGCTGGCCGCCATGTGGCTCGCTCTGCCACTGGTGCTGATGCTGGCGCTCCTGCCCGACCGGTGGTTCGCCGAGCGCGGGGTGCGGGGCTGGATGCGCTCGTGGCTCCTCTTTTTCTTCGCGCTCTCGGCCTTTGTAGTCGCGGCAGAGGTTCTCTTCTTCGACGAGTTCAACGGACGCTTCAACTTCGTCGCGGTCGACTATCTCATCTTCCCGAGCGAGGTCGTGGCCAACCTCTGGGAGAGCTATCCCCTGCCGGCCATTCTGCTCGCCGTCGCGGCCATCGGTGCGTTAGGTCTCTGGCTTGCCCGTCGACTTGTGGCCCGAGCCCTCGACGCACCAACCTCGTCCACCACTCGATGGGGACTGACTGGCCTCTACGGTCTCACGTTAGGCGCCCTGACGCTTGGCATGTCGCCCGAGCGGGCCCGCGTCTCGGACGACCGGGCCCTCAATGAGATCGCCCTCAACGGGTACTACACCTTCTGGATGGCCTTCATGGGGCAGGACGCGCCGTATGAAGGGCTCTATGCCACGCGCGCCACGGGGCCCGCATCCGAGCGACTGCGCGACCTGCTGCGCGAGCCCGCCGCCCGGTTCGAGGGGTGGACCCCCGAGCGTCCTACCGAGCGGCAGATCGTCTCCCGATCACCTAACGAGCGTCGCAACGTTGTGGTGGTGCTCGAGGAGAGCTTGGGCTCCATCTTTTTGAGTTCGTTGCATCCACGAGGCGACACCGTACTCACGCCGCGCTTCGATTCGCTCATCGCCGAAGGCACCGTGCTGGCCAACGCGTATTCCACCGGCAACCGGACCATTCGGGCGCTCGAAGCGACGACGTCGGCGCTCCCGCCGCTTCCCGGCATTTCCATCGTTAGGCGTCCGGCGTCGCAGGGACTTTTCACCCTGCCCGGCGTGCTCCGGTCCAAGGGGTACGCCACCTCGTTCATCTACGGCGGGCGGGCCTTGTTCGACGGCATGGGTAGCTACATGCGCAACAACGGCATGGACCTCGTGGTGGAACAGAAGGACTATGCGAAGGACGCCTTTACCACCGCGTGGGGAGTGGCCGACGAGTACATCTTCGACAAGGCACTCACCACGTTCGACTCGCTGCATACCACAGGGCGTCCGTTCTATTCGCTCGTGCTCTCCGTGTCCAATCACAAGCCGTACTCGTTTCCGGCGGGCCGCGTGGCCGCCGACCCTAATGCTCGGAAGCGAGTGAACGCCGTGATGTACGCCGACTGGGCGCTGGGGCGATTCGTGCGGCAGGCCCGCTCGCATGCCTGGTTTGGCAATACGCTGTTTGTCCTGATGGGAGATCATGGGGCGCGCGTATATGGCGCGTCGGAGATTCCCCTCCCCAGCTACGAAGTCCCGATCCTGTTCTATGCCCCGGGCTTCATTCCCGCCGGACAGCGCATCGAGACCATGGCCTCCACACTGGACCTGCCCAGCACCATCATGGCGCGCCTCGGCATGTCGTACGACACCAAGTGGTTCGGACGCGATGTGTTTTCGATCGCACCGGAAGACGGGCGCGCGTTGATGACGCACAACTCCAACATCGCGCTCATGAGCGGCGATCGGATCGCCGTGCTCGGGCTCAAGGGGGCGACCGATCTGTACGCTTATGATCGCGCGGCGAAGCGGCTCAACCGGATGGAGACGCCCGACTCGGCCGGCAAGTCGTTGATCGAGGACGCGATCGCCTACTATCACACGGCGGACCGGGTGTATCGGAGCGGGGGGTATCGGG
>ENA-ORBV01006769-ORBV01006769.1-microbial-mat-metagenome-genome-assembly--contig:-NODE-6769-length-20031-cov-5.165280_pt1 | contig 20031 bp, 17 predicted proteins | sample MGYA00237777_ERZ505514 | MGnify/ENA primary metagenome ERZ505514 (study PRJEB26160, sample SAMN06269048) | microbial mat metagenome | isolation source: Oligotrophic lake microbial mat | place... | reverse complement strand
GGCCAAGGCCGAGGCGCAGTCCGGCGGCGCCCGCCAGCGCGATGCCGGTCAACTCGAAGGGGCCGTGGGCCGAGACGAATTCGAAGAAGTGGGCGCGGGTCGGATCCCCGACCCCGGCCATGTACCCGAAGCACAGGCCAAGGTAGAGGCCGTTGAAGACCAGCCAGACCAGGCTGCCGACCCCGGCGAAGATGCCGCTGGCGAAGCACGCGAGCGCGATGCCGACGTTATTGAAGATGTAGAACCCGCCCATCATGGCGCCTTCGTCGCTTGAGCGGCCGTGCGGAGCGTCGGCGTACATGTCGCGCAGATCGGCGAGCTGGTCCTCGCCGATGAACAGCGCCGCCATCTCGGGTCGGGCCCAGCCAAGCGCGGCGGCGGCGAGAAAGACGCCATAGAACGCGATCAGGGCGACGCGCAGGCAGCTGTCGCCATAGAGCCGCGCCGGCACCACGACGAACAGCAGCTGGGCCAAGTGCCGCCACGAAGCGGTGACCCGGCGATAGAAGCGCAGATGCGCCTGGGCCACCAGGCCATGCAGGTAGGCGACCTGGGCGCGCGGCAGGTGGTACGAACCGGCGAGGGCGAGGTCGGCGCAGGCCGCGCGGTACAACCGCGACAGCTCGATCGCCGGCACGATCTTGCCCACGGCGGATCGCTCGCCGGCGATCAGGCCCTCAAGGCGCAGCCAGTCGGGCCGGCGCCGGGCGAGCAGCGCCGCCGCCTTGCCGCCGGCGCCCGCCGCGACCACGGCCGCCGGTGCCTGGCGCTTGGCCGAGACCTCGGGCGGGAAGAGGGCATGGTGCGCCGCGCACAACACCAGGTCGGCATCGAGGCTCGGCGGCAGGTCGAAACGCCGACGGAGCGGGCCGGCGAGATGCTCGGCCATCTCGCCGCGCCGCTGCGGGTGGAACTGCCGGCGGCGGGCGACGTACGCCGCGATCGCGCGCGCGGCGTTACCGTCGACCACCGCCGCCAGTTCTGGGGGCAGGCGGGCGGCGAGTTCGGTGACCGGGCCCTCTGCCGCCGGGGCCGGACGCGGGGGCAGGCGGCGATCCGTCATGATGACCAGGGTGCCGGCGGCGAAATCGCCCAGGCGCTGGAACGAACCCGACCACACCATGGCCAGCATGCCGACGGCGAACGTTGGCATCAGGCCGACGAATGGCTGGCCGTCGGCCCAACGCAGCACGTTGCGCAGCAGACAGGCGCCCAGGCCGGCGGGCAGGCCGTCGACTCCGACCACCTTGATGCCGACCGCGCGCTTGCCCGGCGTCTGGCCATGCCACAGCCATTCGCACAGGCCGCCGCTGAACCAGTCGAGCAGGAAGTAGAGGAGGAGGATCAGCCCCTGCCCAGCGTGCAGTCCCATCAATCCGAGCGGGATCGAGATGGCGAGCAGCGCGCCGCAGCGGATCAGCAGATCGATCAGCCACGCGGTCGCCCGGGTCGCCGGACCGGCGAGGCGGAACTCGAAAGCGATATGCTCGGGAGTCGCGAAGGCGCGCACCGAATCGAGTTGGCTGACGCCGCGGGAATCCACGGGAGGGAGCATCCTCCCTGCGTGGTGCTGGTGCAAGACTCGGGGACGGGCGACAGACTGAAGCTGGCCCGCCCGCGATCAGCCTTCCGCCACCCCGGTCGCACGCGCTAGCAGCGCCTCGATGCGCGCCATCGCCGCCAACACCGCAGGCGTGTCCTCGGCGCACACGTTGACGTGGCCGACCTTGCGCCCAGGGCGCGGCGTCTTGCCGTAGAGGTGCAGCTTGGCGCCGGGAATGGCGAGGATCGCGGCCGGGTCGGGAATGGCGCCGATCAGGTTGATCATCGCCGCCGCGCCGCGCACGGCGGTGGCGCCCAGCGGCAGACCGCAGATCGCGCGCAGGTGGTTCTCGAACTGGCTGGTGATCGCGCCGTCCTGCGTCCAGTGGCCGCTGTTGTGCACGCGCGGCGCCATCTCGTTGGCGAGCAGGCGCCCGCCGTGGACGAAGAACTCGATGGCGAGCACGCCGACGTAGTCGAGCGCGCCGAGCACGGCGCGCGCGTGGCGCTCGGCGTGCGTGGTCAGCGTCTCGGCGCCCAGCATCGGCACCAGGGAACGGTGCAGGATGCCGCCCCGGTGCACGTTCTCGGCGAGCGGATAGCAGAGCACCGCGCCATCGTGCCCGCGGACGGCCAGCAGCGAGCATTCGCGTTCGAAGGGGATGAAGCCTTCGAGGATGAGCGGATGCGCACCGAGCCGGGCCCACGCCTGGTCGAGATCGGCGGGCACGCGCAGCACCGCCTGGCCCTTGCCGTCGTAGCCGTCGCGGCGGGTCTTGAGCACCGCCGGAAAACCGATCTCGGCCACCGCCGCATCGAGCTGGGCGCGCGACGAGACCTCGGCGAAGGGCGCGGTGGGCACGCCCAGCCCGCGCAGGAATCGCTTCTCGTCGAGGCGGTCCTGCTTGGCGATCAGCGCCTCGGGCCGCGGATGCACCGGCACCCGTTCCGCCAGCGCGCGCACCGCGGCGACCGGCACGTTCTCGAACTCGAAGGTGGCGACATCAAGGCCGGCGGCGAAGCGTTCGAGTCCAGCCGCATCGGCCCACGGCGCGCGCAGGCACTCGGCGACCTGGCCCGCTGGCGATTCCTCGGCAGGGTCGAGGAAGCGGCAGCGCAGGCCGAGTGGGTAGCCGGCGAGGGCGAGCATGCGCCCAAGTTGACCGCCGCCGAGGACGCCGACGGTGCGCGCCGGGCGCGCGTCGCCTGGGTTCACGCCGGCTCCCGCGGGTCGGGCTGGGCGAGGACGGTCTCGGTCTGCTCGCGGCGGAAGCGGGCCAGGGCCTCGCGCACCACCGGATCGCCCAGACCGAGGATGGCGGCGGCAAACAGCGCGGCGTTGATCGCCCCGGCCTTGCCGATGGCGAGGGTGGCGACCGGGATGCCGGCCGGCATCTGCACGATCGACAGCAGCGAATCGACGCCGTGCAGGGCATGTGACTCGACCGGCACGCCCAGCACGGGCAGCGAGGTCTTGGCCGCGCACATGCCGGGCAGGTGCGCGGCGCCGCCCGCTCCGGCGATGATCACCGCCAGACCGCGCGCCTCGGCCCCGGCCGCGTAGGTGAAGAGCAGGTCGGGCGTGCGATGGGCCGAGACCACGCTGACCTCGTGCGCGATGCCGAGACGGGTCAGCGTCTCGGCGCTGTGCGTCATGGTCGCCCAGTCGCTGCGACTGCCCATGATGATGCCGACCCGGACCGCCATGGCTCGTCTCCCTACGAGCGGCGCAGATTACCAGGCCGCGCGCAAACGGCCACCGCACGCACGGCCACGGGCCGCGCATCGTCCCCAACACCTGTGGCAGCCATCGCCGGCCGCTCTGGAGTCGGCGGGCTGGCTGGCTACAAGGCCGCCATGACGCGATCCAAGCATCCCTCCCACGCCACCCCGACGACGACGCCGAGCGCGCCCGGAGAGCAGGACGAACTCGCCCGCGGCCTGTGCCGGCTGCTCGCCGACACCTACGCCCTGTATCTGAAGACACAGAACTACCACTGGAACGTGACCGGCCCCGCCTTCTTCCAGCTGCATGCGGCATTTGAAGAACAGTACCACGAGCTGGCCGAGGCAGTCGACGAGATCGCCGAGCGCATCCGCGCCCTCGGCTACCGCGCGCCCGGCTCGTTCGCCGAGTTCGCGGCGCTCAGCTCGCTGGCCGACCAGGCTGACCTGCCGAGCGCGGCCGAAATGGCCGAACGTCTCGCCGCCGACCATACCGCGGTGTCCGCCACCGCGCGTTCGGTGCTGCGCGCGGCCAAGGATGCCGAAGACGAACCGACTGGCGATCTGATGGTCCAGCGCCAGCAGGAACACGAGAAGCGGGCGTGGATGCTGCGCAGCTGCGGCGGGTGAAGGGTCGGCGAATTCAACGCTGGTGGAGGATCTCTGCCAGCTCGTTGCCCACCTCGTTCGGGTCGTAGTTTCTCAGTCGCGGTGGGGCAAACGTCACTTCGCGCGCATGAAGCAGTTCAGCGCGCGTACTCAGCACCGGGTCACCACGGGTGACACGTTCATAGTCACGCACCGCGTCGTAGGCGAGCAGGGCGAACTTCCAGGACAGGCCAGAGAAACAGTGGATGACGATCGGCTGCGACGCCGAGGGCCCGTTAGCCGAGGATGCACGCGCGTCGAGGGCGCCGTGCAGATGGGCATGAAAGCGTTCCATCTCCGTGGTGAGGTCTGACCCGCCGGCCAGACGAAAGGGAGCACCCTGGATCTCGAGCGGGGAATCGCCGCCGACCTGGATCCAGACCGTGTCGATCGGCCGGCCATGCTGCTGGTTACGCAATTCGGCGAGTTGCTGCCGGTAATCGGATGGCTGGTGCCCCCGGGTCATCCCTGCCGGGTATATCTTGATGTTGACCTGTTCTCGCAGGATTGGTGGGTCCTCGTTTCTTCTCATCCCGCCTTTGTCAGTCGGCATCAGGCTGGCGATCGCCAAATCGTCGGGAATGAATGAGGACGTCAGGATGAAGAAGATCAAGAGCAGGAAGATGCAGTCGATCATCGGCGTCATGTCGAGCGGGACCGTGTTGTCGGTCGCCATGCGTCTGAATCTCGAGGCCATGGCGATCTCCGAGGTGGTGCTTGATGAACGCACCGGGGTGTCCTCGGTTCAGAGCCGTGGCGTCCCGTCATGTCACCCCGGGCGATGCCTTACAGCGCCAGCCAGACCATGGTCAGGCTGATGGCGGTCAGCGCGATGGTGTAGGGCAGCGCCATCACCAGCATGCGCATATAGCCCAGCCGGATCGGTGCGGCCAAGGCGCTGGTGAGCAGGAACAGCAGCGCAGCCTGGCCGTTGGGGGTGGCCACCGACGGGATGTTGGTGCCGCAGTTGATCGCCACCGCCAGCTTTTCGTACTGATCCACCGGGATGCGCCCGCTGGTGAAGGCAGCGGTGGCCTCGTTGATGAACACGGTGGCGACGAAGACGTTGTCCGAGATCGCGCTCAACACGGCGTTGCAGAGGAAGATGGCCACCAGCTGGCCACGCGCCTCGCGGTCGAGCGCGAACTCGATCACCGGGCGGAAGAGGCCCTGCTCGGCGATCATCGCCACCATCGCGAAGAACACGACCAAAAGCGCGGTGAACGGCAGACTCTCGGTGAAGGCGTAGCCGATGCGGTGCTCGTCCGAGACACCGGTGAAGGCGGTGGCGAGGACGATCAGGAACAGGCCGAGGATGCCGACCTCGGCCCAGTGGGTGGCGAGGCCGGCGACCAGCAGCGCGGCGCAGATGCCCTGGATGCGCAGGCGCAGGGTGTCGGTGGGCGTGCGCGCGGCCCGTTCTGCCTGGGCCTGCTCAAGCAGCGCCACGCGAACCTGGTCGGGCATCACGGCCCCGTAGCCGGCGATGCGGAAGCGCTCGCAGACGACCACGGTGATCAGTCCGACCACGGCCGTCGGCAACGACACGATCGCCATGCGCATGAAGAAGCCGGTGAAGTCCCAGCGCCCGGCCATCGCCGCCGGCAGATTCTCCTGCAGGCTTTGGGCGATGAGCAGGTTCTGTGGCTCGCCGACCATGGTGGTGACCCCGCCGAGGGCGGTGCCGATCACCGCGTGCATCACCAATGAGCGCAGGAAGGCGCGGAACTGCTCGAGTTCGGCCTCGTCATGATCGCCGGTGCGCGAGCGGAAGGCGTGGTAGACATCCCAGAAGCCTTTGCACACCGCGATGATCACCGCGGTGACGGTCAGCGCGTCGAGGAACGCCGAGAGCAGCGCGCCCGCGACGCTGAACATGAGCGAAAGCAGGATCTTCGATCGGGTCGAGAACAGGATCGTGGTGAAGACCACGGACAGCCACTCCTTGAGGAAATGGACGCCGGCGACAACGAAAATCAGCAGCAGGATCACCGGCAGGTTGTGCGCGGTCTCGGCGTACATGTGGTCGACCGAACAGAGCCCGAGCACGATCGCCTCGAGCGCGAGCAGCCCGCCGGTCAGCAAGGGATAGCACGAGAGCGCCATCGCCAGGGCGAAGATGAATTCGATCAGCACCATCCAGCCGACCACGAAGCCGGCCACCGCGCGCCGGGCGGCCTCGGCACCGTCCACCACCGCGACCACGGGAAGGGTCACCGGGTCCCCGCCCCCCGTGCTGACCAGCGTCGGCCCGGCAGGGCCGAGGGCGCGCGGCCACTCCAGGCGGATCGTCGCCTGGCCGTGCCCGGTCTGCCATGACGGCGTCGGCAGGACGCGCAGCGATCCCGCTGGCCCTTCCATCTGCAGGCTGGCGCCGGGCGCCGGCAGCGCCTGGCCCGTCGGCCACGACACCACCACGACATCCGCAGTCCCGGCAGGTGGCACCACCGCGGAGCGGATGGCGTACCAGGCCAACGGATTGATCAGCAGAAAGACGAGGATGGTGGCCTTGTACCACCGCGGGGCTTGTCCGAGGAACAGCGACAGCCAACGGGGGCCGCCGCCAACAACGAGTTGGGATTCGCGATGCATGGTCCGTCCTGATCAGGGGGTGGCGCGGTCAGCGCGCCCAGGGCGGATCCGTGTTCTGCAGGCAGTGCACGTGCTTGCGGCGCTCAGAGCACCAGCGCGCTGTCCGGATGAAGAGCGGGAGCAGGCACATGCGCCACGGCGTACCGGGTTGGCGAGACGATCACAAGTGGCGGGACCAGGGGCCCCTACCCGCTCGATCACGGCTGGGGAGAGTCGGGCGGCGGGGGCTCGGACGCTTCGCCGCCGGCCGCCGGAGCCGGGGGCCGGCGATGGGCGCCTGCCTTGCGCCGGGTCTCGCGCAGCAAAGCCACGCTGTCGCGCATGCGCCGTTCGGCGCCCCGATCGCGATGCAGGTAGAACAACATCGCCACGAAGAAGACGCCTGCGAAGACCGAGATGGTGATCTTGACCGGCATCCAGTCGATGCTTTCGACGACCTTCTGGCGGAAGGAGGGGACGACGAAGAACATGCTGTAGACCTTGCCGGCGCCGCCGGCGAAGTTGTTGACGCGGTCCTCGGGCCGATTGCGGTCGACCTTGATCGAGCGCCACTTCACGAAGCGTCCAGTGGCCTCGATGTAATCACCGACGGCAGGCAGCGGCTGATCGCCGACGACGGCGAGTTCGAAGAGGCGCAGCACCGACTTGGTCTTGGTCACGCCATCCTCGGTGATCGGACCGATGTCGCGCTTGAAGAGGAGGATGCGTCCGACCCGGCGCACATCGAACGGCTTGTCGGCGGCAACCTGGTCATCCTCCCAGACGTGGTAGACCGAGCCGTTGATGGTGCCGACCCGGCCGCGGAACTCATCGGGTCGCTGATGGATATCGTTGGCCTGACGGTTGGCATCGATCGCGTCGGCGTAGAGCTCGGGGGTGGCGCCCTCGGTCTTCACCTGGCCCACGGTGTAGTAATAAGCCCGGGTCTCAATCAGCGGCAGCTCGTCATTGACATCTCGGTAGAGGTCCTCGGGCAGGCGCAGCGGGCCGTAGAACTCGCGCATGCCCTCGGGAATCGCATTCGCCGTCGCGCTGCGCGCCGCCGTCACCACGCGCGCCGCGATCAGCGGCGTCTCTTGGGTGGTGCCCGCGGAAGCGGTCTCGAGGCGCCCCAGGTAGCGGCCGACCACGTCGATCCGCTCGTTGAGCACCAATTCGCCGCCGTCGTCGCGCGCCAGCACCAGCGCGTAGTTGCCCTCGGCCAGGGCTACCGAAAGCCAGCGCCAGCCGCCGCCGCCACCTTCGACCACCGCCGGCGACAGGTCGTCGAGGCGGCCGCTCACCAGCAACGGCTGCCCACCCTGGACCAATCTACGCCCGAAGTCCTCAGCGCTGACGCGTTGGGGCAGGGGCGGCTTGGCGCGGTCAGCCGCCTCGAGCGCCTCGACCCACGCCATGACGATGGCGTCGAGACCGGTCAGCAGGCTGGGCTGGACTCCGTCGCGCTGGAGATCGGCGATGGTGCCCTGCTGCTCGGCAATCGCCGCCGGCCCGGGCAGGGCGGGGAGCGCGCTGAGCTGCGGCGCGCGCATCGCCGCCGGGGCCCGCTCCGGGGATACACCTCCAGCTCCCATCCTGCCCGAGCGTCCCTGGATCTGCCAGAGCGCGACCGCAACGATCGCCAGCAGGCCGAGGAAGACGAGGTGCACCTCCTTGCGCGAGGCGATCGACGGCGCCTTCACGCCCTTGCCGGATCCGATGGTTGGGACCCGCTTGCCGCCGAAGAAGTCGAACATGCTGCACCTCGAGAAGATGAACTACGCGCTGGCCCGCGGGTTCACCCCACCTCAGGGAGCCGGCATCGCCGCGGGCGCGGACGTCGGCGCAGCGTCGGCGGCCGGATGCGCGGCGCCAGGAGCGGCCGAGGCACCTTTGTGCGTGGGGTGGGGATGCCAGCCAAGCACCAGCAGCATGACGGCGAAGCCGACGACGTAGGCGACCATGACGTGCCAACCATGACGGACCCAGTTGACCACCGACTTGGCGGGGGAAAACGCGTTGGCCAGCGCCACGCCGGCGGAGGAGCCGAACCAGAGCATGGAGCCACCGAAGCCGACGCAGTACGCCAGCACACCCCAGTCGTAGCCACCCTGGGTCAGCGCCAGTTTGGTCAGCGGGATGTTGTCGAACACCGCCGAGACGAAGCCGAGGCCGAAGGCGGTCTGCCATGACGGCGCGGGCAACTGCTCGACCGGCATCATCGAGGCGCTCAGCACCAGCGAGAGCAGGAAGGCGGCGCCCTTGGCGGCGGTGGGGACCGCGCTCCAGTGCGGCTGGCGCAGGGGCGCGGTGATCAGGATCGCCAGCCACACCGCGGCGCCGATCCAGGGGAAGCGGTCGGCGAGGGCATTGAAATGCACGTTGATCACCACGTTGGCGGCGATCGCGCTGGCGAGGATGATGGCGACGACGGCAACGCGGGCGCCGTCGATGCGCACGCTGGGATCGGCATCGGCCGAGATCGGATGGTGGCGGTGCTGCTGGTTCGCAGCGACCGCGCCGACGATGAGCAGGGCGACGCCGGCGGCGACGTAGGCATGGAGCACGTCGCTGGGAGCGATCCCGTCAATCCACATCATGGTGGTGGTGGTGTCGCCGACGACGCTGCCCGAGCCACCGGCGTTGGAGGCGGCGACGATGGCGGCGAGGTAGCCGACGTGGACCTTGCCTTTGAAGACGGTAGCGGCGACGGTGCCGCCGATCATCGCCGCGGCGATATTGTCGAGGAAGGCGGAGAGCACGAAGACCAACACCAGCAGCGCGAAGGCGCCCCAGCGGCCCGAGGGCAGGAAGCGCGGCAGGATCGCCGGCACCCGGCTCGACGAGAAATGATGGGCGAGGATGTCGAAGCCGAGCAGCAGCCCGAGCAGGTTGGCGAGCGTCACCCATTCGTGGGCGAGGTGCTGGCCCAGGCCCGACAGGCCGGGAAGGTGATGGCCGGTGAACGTGGTGAAGCCGAGCTTGTAGAGCGTGACCGCGGTCAGGCCGGTGAGCGCCACCGCCAGGGTGTGGTGGTGGAAGAGTGCCACCCCGAGCAGGGTCACGGCGAAGAGGATGAATTCGATCGGGATGCCGAAGACGTCGGGCTGGCCACCACTGCTGACGCCGACGTCGATGCCATCGGCCGCGATCAGACCGACGACAGCGCAGAGGATCAGGAGGAGGGCGGGTCGGAGGATTCGCTGCATTAAGGGTCCGCTGAGTTGGAGCGCGGAGGAAATCACCTGCCGCCAGTAAAACAATACGGCGCCGGCCGAAGGCCGACGCCGCGCGTAATACGCCCAGCCGCGTCCGCGGGCTCAGCGGAAGTGGATGATCTCGTGGAGTTCGTTACCCACTTCATTTGGCGTGTAATTGCGCACCCGGGGCGGGGCGAACATCACCTCGCGCGCCTCGAGAAGCTCGGCGGCCCTTTGCATCGCCTTGCCCCCCGAGGTGACCCGCTCGTATTCGCGCACCGCATCGTAGGCCAGCAGGGCAAATTTCCACGACAGGGCCGAGAAGCAGTGGATGACGACGGGTTGGGCGTCCTTGCGGGATGCCCCATCCGAACCCTTGCGGGAGTCGAGGGCCGCGTGGATGTGCTGGTGGATCTTGTTGACCTCGGCCTTGACCGCATCGCCCCCTGCCTGAGCGAATTTGGACCCATCGATCACCAGGGGGTCCTCGCCACCGACCTGCAACCAGACCTCCTGGATCGGTCGCCCCGGCTGCAGGGCCGCGCGGATCTCAGTCAATTTGTCGCGATAGGCTGAAGGTTGATGACCCTTGGTCATTCCCGCGGGGAAGATCTTGATGTTGACCTGCTCCTTGGGAATCGGCGAGACCGATGCCGCCGCCGCCTGTCCCTTGTCGGTCGGCATCAGGCTGGCGATGGCCTTCTCATCCGGAGTGAACTTCGAGGTGAGGATGAAGAAGATCAACAGCAGGAAGATGCAATCGATCATCGGCGTCATGTCGAGGGGGACGGCGTTGTCTTCCGCCTTGCGCGAGAATTTCCTGGCCATGATCGGCTCCTACTTGTTCTCGCCAGGGCGGCGCGTGGTATAGTTGATGGCGATGAAGGGTTTCATCTCCTGCGCCGGGACGGTGTTGGGCTTCATCGCATCATTGGGATCGACGCTATCCGTGACGATCTGAAGGATTTCTTGGACCACACGATACTCAGTGTCGGCGTCAGCGCGGATCTCCAGAACCACCTCCGGAATCTGCAAGGTAGGATTCTTCACATCTGGTTTCTTGTCGGCCCGGTCGTAGGCCCGGTCGAGCAATTGGCGCAATTTGGCATAGGCGCTGAAATCCTCGATGCCTTTGGCTTCGAAGGTCTGCGTGCCGACCCTGATGGAATTGGCCGGCGGCCCGCCAATCGTCGTCGAGCCGAAGACATTGATGATGATGCGGTCACCCTCCGGCAGCTTGGTCGCGGTCTTGGTCGGCGGCACGGTGATCTGCTGGGAACGCTGTTCGGAGCTGATCTTGCCCGCGAGGATGAAGAAGATGATGAGCAAGAACACCAGATCGATCATGGCGGTCATGTCGATTTCGGTTTCTGTGCTTTCTAACTTCAGCTTGGCCATGGTATCCTCTTCCAACGCGTAAAGCAGACCGGATCAGCGGAGGGCGGCGCTCAGCGAGCCGGGCGGAAGTAGTCGAGGATCTCGTTCGAGATGACGGTGGCGTCCAGGATGTACTGGTTGAGTCGCCCGCGGAGGATGAAGACGCAGATCAGCATGGGAATGGCGACGATCAGGCCGTTGGCCGTGGTGATCAGCGCGCCACCGATCGTGCCAGCAAGCATCGCAGCGTCGACACCGGCGGGGTTGGCGGCCATCGCCATGAAGGCGCCGATCATACCCCAGACCGTGCCGAACAGGCCCATCATGGTGCCGATCGACGCGAACAGGGCCAGCCAGCCGATCTTGCCATTCCAGCGGTTGGTCTCTGCCGTCGCCGTGCACTCGGCGGCAGCGACCATCGCGTCGTAGCCGAAATCCTTCTTGTCGATCGCGGACGCGATCACCTGCGAGACGTAGGTCGGATCGCTCTGGGTCATGCTGAGGGCATTTTCGGTCGCCTCGTCGGTGACGCCCTGGGCGAAGCAGTTGTGCAGGTCTTCGGCGATGCCGGGCGGGATGATCACCTCGCGCTTGAGGGTGATGAAGAGCTGGATCGCGACCGCGAAGGCGATGACCGACAGCAGGATGATCTGCCACTCGGTCCAGCCCGCAGCCAAGATCATTTGGAAGGCGTTGACCGAATTCTTCGCCGCCGGGGCCCCTACCTCGTCAGCGCCGATCAAGGGCAGGAGCCCGATGGCGAGTACGGTGAGGATGGGCAGGGTACGGAGGATGAAGCGCTTCATGGTCGTTTCCTTGGCGGGGCGGGCTGAGGCCAGCACGGGCGGTAATGGAGCCGTTGGGGATCGTAAGGCGGGTATTAATGGAACGTCAGGGGAGGTGGGCAAGCCCGGCGCCCGGCGGGGGTCCGCCGCGTGCATCACAGTCGACTCCGGTAACTGGCGCTCTGATCATGGTGTTATGGATACCTTTCTGAACGCGCGGCGCTGACGGCGGTTCGACGCCGGACGGCCTCAGCCTTGCATGCGGCTCATACACCGTTCCCGCTCGGGACGGTGGCTGGGATTACGCTTTTCCCCACCTCAAGGGCCTTCGCCCCTGCGCGGGCGGGCACGGCGAGGGGCTGCGGGGTCAGCCGCCCCGAGACGAAGCGGCAATCCCCCCCCCCGCTCACGCGGCGTCTGCCAGTGACGCGCGGCTTTGCCGCGCTTAGTGCATACGGGCCGGCATGATCACCATCGCGCGTCCGGCCCAGTGCAGGCGCTTCTGCACCGCGTGCGCGGTGTTGTTGTGCAGCAACCGATGGTACCAGCGCTCGTTCTGGAAGATCAGCTTGCCGGCGAAGTACACCGAGCGCGGGTAGTCCTTGGCGATGGCCAGGCACAGCTCCTCGGCCTCGGCGACGGCGTCGGTGCCCAGCGCATAGTGGCTGGCAGCCGGGAGGCCGAGGCCGGTGGCGAGGCGCACGTACTTGGACAGCGTCTCTTCGGTGCGCTGGCGCAGGGCGTCGATGGTGTCGACGCCCTTGTGACCGCCCGAATCCATCACCCCGATCGAGACGAAGGCGACGTTGGCGAAGTGGCCAGGGAAGACGCGCTGCACATTGAGCAGGGTGTGGATGCCGAGCGCGCCGTAGCCACCGACCAGGATGATCGCGGTGGGCTTGCTGCGGTCGATCGGCTTGGGCGGAAGGTCGGAGAGCGGCAGGTTGCCGAACTGGGAGAAGAGCGCCGCCGCCTTGCGCGTGACCTTGCGGTAATGCATGCGCACCAGGATGCAGATGACTACCAGGCTGCCGGTGGCGACCAGGGTCTTCCACGCGCCCTCGCCGAACTTGGCGACGATCGTCACGATCAAAATGGTCGTGCACAGCACGAGGGAGAAGCCGAACAACCACAGGCGCGAGCGACGCTCCTTGGCACCACGCTGATGAAACCACCAGAAGATCACCATGCCGGCCATGGTCAGGGCGAAGGTCAGGAACACGTTGATCGAGTACATCACCACGATCTTGCTGACATCTCCCGACATCCCCAGCAGCACGGCGAGCGAGATGGCGCCCATGATGACGACACCATTGCCCGTGGTCAGGCGGTCGGAGAGCGAGGCGAAGCCATGCGGCAACCACGAGTCGACCGCCATGTTGGCGGTCACCCGCGGCCCGGCGACGAAGCCGGCCTGGGCGGCGACGATGAGGAGGGCCGCCTCGCTGATCAGGGTGACGACGACGAAGATGGTGCCCCCGGGCCAGCCGGCGACCACCTGCTCGGCGAGGACTGCGTTCATCGTCTTGCCCGGGGTGTGCTTGACGTGGTAGAGCAGGTAGCAGAGCAGCAGTCCGCCGGCGGTGATGGCCAGCGAGGTCGCCAGGTAGAGCATGGTGCGCTTGGCGGTCTGCACGCGCGGTTCGCGCATCAACGGCAGTGCGTTAGAGACCGCCTCGATACCCGTGTAGGTACCGCCACCCATCGAGTAGGCGCGGAAGAACAGCACCAGCATGCCCCAGATGCCGATCTGCCCGACCCCCTGCTGGAAATTCGCCGAGACCTCACGCGCGGTGTCGTCGATCTCGGGCGCATGGCGCACGAAGCCCACCACCAGCAGCACGACATGGGTGATCAGGAACAGGATGAACATCGGCGCCAACACCAGGATCGACTCGCGCACCCCGCGCAGGTTGAGCACGGTCAGGGTGACGACGAGGAACGCCTCGAACCACATCTTGGGCTGCTCGTACCACGGCAGGCTCGGAGTGTTCCAGCCCATGGGCAGGAAGCTGAAGATGGCATCGCCGGCGGCGGCGATCGAGATGGTGATGGTGAGCACGTAGTCGATCAGCAGCGCGCAGCCCGAGACCAGGCCGGCGCGCTCGCCAAGCAGGCGGGTGGCGACACCGTAACCGCCGCCATTGGGGAAGTGTTCGACCAGCTTGGAATAGGCGGCCGAGATCACCGTCACGGTCAGTGCGGTGGCCAACGCCAGCAGCACGGCCAGCGAGGTGTGTTCGCCGAGGGCGCGGAAGGCCTCCTCGGGACCGTACGCCGAACTCGACAAAGCGTCAGCGCCCAGGCCGACCCACGCCAGCAGCGGGATCAACGCGAGCTGATGCAGAACGCGTTGGTCAGTGATGTCGCGCGGCCGCCCGATCAGCAGGTAGCGGAGACGGCGATTCCACGGCACCTTGTGATCACCCTCGGGCGGGGGGTCAGGAGGTTGGGGCTGCGGAGGCTGGTCGGCCATGGGATCTCCCGGAACAACGAGGCGATTGCCAGGTGGTCCGGAGCATCGCCTCTTCGCGGCCTACGAGGTTAGCTGACGGGCTCGGGCCGAAGAGTGCCCGCCGCGCATGCGCGGTTCGCCCCGTTGGTTGGGTCCCCCGTTCCCGCCCTGCGGCGAGACTCGGCCATCAATGGTGTGGTCGGCGGGTTATACCAGGGCCGCCGCGACGTCAATCGCGGCGGCCCCTCGCATCCCTCGTGCCCGTTCCGCCAAATCGTTGGCAAAACTCCACTTGCGTCAGCGGGCGGCGGCCTCTTCAGCGGCCGCCGCAGCCAGCGCGGGATGCTGGCCGACGATCTTGACCGGGCCACCGAGCGGGCCGTACTCGACGCTCTTGATCTCCGGGCCAACCAGGCGGACGGTGCCGACGGTGATCGCCGCGCCGGTGCCCTTGGCTTTGAAGATGCGGTTCGCCCACAGTTCGGCGAGCGTCTCGCTCTCGAACTCGGCGCGCACGATCAGGTTGAGGGTGCGCGTATGAACGGTGACTTGATGCTTGCTCATGAATTCACTTCTCCAGTTACCAGTGATAGATGTGTTTCTAGAGCGGCTGTCGAGATCCGCGACCGCGAACGATGGCCGCTGGAACGGCGAACGCCTCCCGTGCGGCTGAAGGGTGGGGGATGCGCGCGGCGGATGGCCCCCTGGCGCAAACCTGGTGCGCTCGTACTCCCAGCCCGCTAAGCGCGCCATGTCCTGGTGGCGCGAACACGGTGGGACGATGCTGATGATCGCCGCGCTGCTCCTGATCTTCAACGATCCCAATGACATCGCGCGCGGCGCCGCCGGCTTGGCGGCCGCGGCAGCAGGCGTCATCGGACGCTGACGTCGCTCGCCGGCGACGAACGCCAGACCTGCTTGGGCACGAACAGCATCAGCGCGGCGAGCGTGGCGAGGGTGAGCACGGTGCGTTCGAAGGCGCGCTGCGGGATGCGGTCGAAGATACGCCGGCCGGTGAGCGCGCCCAGCACCACCAATGGAGCCAGGCAGGCGTCGAAGGCGAGCGACGCCGGCGTGATCATCTGCAGCGGGACGTAGATCGGCAGCTTGGCGAGGTTGATGACCAGGAAGAACCAGGCGCCGGTGGCGATGAACTCGGCCTTCGGCAGACGCTGCGAGAGCAGGTAGAGGTTCATCACCGGGCCGGCGGCGTTGGCCATGGTGGTGGCGAAGCCAGCGGTGACGCCATAGCGCGCGGCGTGCCCGCGATCGGTCGGCACCGGGGCGTCGGGCTGGCGCTTGCGCACGAGGTACAGCGCGATCATCGCCAGGACGATGGTGCCGACCGCAGCGTTGACCGCGGTCGGGCCGATGCGTTCGTGCAGCGCACCGCGTTGCAGCACGAGCAGGACACCGGCGATGGCCATGCCGCCCAACACCCACGGCGCCAACTGCCATAGCTTCCGCGCCTGGGCGTGGCGACGGTAATAGAGCACCGCGAAGAGATCGGCCACGCACAGCAGCGGCAGCAGGTAGCCCGCCGATGCGACCGTGTCGCCGATCACCAGTCCAAGCACCGGCACGACCAGGATGCCGAGCCCCGGTACCCCAGTCTTGGCGACGCCGACCAGGGTCGCGCACAGGCCGGCGACCACCCACTGCCACCAGGCGAGATCGATCACGGAAGCCTAGCAGGCTGATGAAAAAGTCCCCGAGGCATGCGACGGCCCTGGCGCGGCCGTATGCAAGGCGCGGAAAGTGCCGTGCTAGCACCGCTAGCGCAAGCTTTCCGCAACGCAGCAGACGACTCGCCGCGGCCAAGCAGGCCGAAGTGGGGCTTTTTCATGAGCCTGCTAGCGTCCATCGCCAGCCACGACGTGACGCGCAGGCTCGCGCGTCACAGTTCGGGCGGGCGGCCAGTGATGATGCGGAAGGCGTCGATGTACTTGCTCAGCGTGCCGTCGACCACCTCGGGTGGCAATTCGATGCCGCCGCCGTCCTTGTCGAAGCCGATGCGTTCGAGGTAGTCGCGCAGGTACTGCTTGTCGAACGAATCCTGCCCACGCCCGGCGGCGTAGCGGTCGGCCGGCCAGAAGCGGCTGGAGTCGGGCGTCAGCACCTCGTCGGCGAGCACGACGCGATCGGCGGCGTCGACACCGAACTCGAACTTGGTGTCCGCGATGATGATGCCGCGCTTGGCGGCATGGTCGCGCGCGCGCTGATAGAGGGTGAGCGCGAAGGTTTCGACCACGGCGGCATGCGCACCGAGGATCTGGGCCGCGCGCGCCGGGCTGATGTTCTCGTCGTGGGTACCCAGTTCGGCCTTGGTCGATGGCGTGTAGATCGGCTTTGGCAGGCAGTCGCTCTCGCGCAGACCGGCCGGCAGCGGGATGCCGCAGACTGTGCCAGCCGTGCGGTACTCCTTCCAGCCCGTGCCGCTGAGATAACCGCGCACGATCGCCTCGACCGGAAGGATGCGCAGCTTTTCGACCAGCATGCTGCGTCCGGCGAGCTGGGCCGCGTGGCGCTGGACGCTGGCGGGCATGCGCACGAGATCGGCGGTGATGAGGTGGTTCGGCCCGCAGCCGCCGAGCAGTTGGAACCAGAACAGGCTGAGCTGGGTGAGGATGCGGCCCTTGCCTGGGATGCCGTTGCGCATCACCACGTCGAAGGCGCTGATGCGGTCGGTGGCGACGAAGAGCAGACTGGTGGCGTCGATTTCGTACACGTCGCGGACCTTGCCGCGCGCCACGAGGGTCAGGCCCGGGCAATCGCTCTGGACCAGCGCCTCGGCCACCCTCAGCCCCCGGACTTGAGTTTGGAATCGATGGCGAGGTCGGCCTGGCGATCGAGCACGCGCTCAATCTCGTCGCGGATGCGCTTCGCCAGCATCGCCTCGGCCGACGCCTCGCTGGCGGGAGGGGCCTTGAGACCCACCACCTGCACCAGCTTGACCGTCGGGATGCGACCACGCTTGGCCTCTTCGACGATCAGCACCGGATTGGTGGGGGTGGCGAGACTGGCCAGCGGGCGCGGTTCGCGCGGCGCCGGGGTGGCCTCGCCAGCCGGCGCGGGCGGGGTCACCTCGGCATCCAGGGCGCGGTCCTTGGTCTCGACGGTGGCCTCCCAACGCTTCTTGGCCTCGTCGGTGCCGAACACGGTGCGCAGGCCGCCCGGGCCGGCCGCCTCGGCGGCGGCGCGCAGCGTCTCGGCCTCGGCGAGCAACAGGGCGTAGGCGCGCTGGCCGGCGAGTTCTTCGCTGACCTGCGTGACGACCTCGGGGTCGGTGAGCGGCTTGACGCTGCTCGCACGGCGGGCACCGACGCGCAGCAGCACGGGCTGCTCGCCCTGCGCCTTGAGCACGCTGGTGACGGTGCCCGGCTTGGCCGAATGCAGGCGGAACTTCTGGTCGAGGGCGCCGAAGCGGCCGAGGGTGATGGTGTCATCGCGCGTCTCGCTGACCTCGATCTCGGTCACCACCAGCTTGGCCTCGTTCGCCGCGCTGGCGAAAGCGGCGGCATCCTGGTCGTCCAGACCCTGGCTCTCCACCGTCTGCTCGAACGCTTCGAGCATGGGCTTGGCGAGGGCGAGCGCGGCCTGGCGGCGCAGGGTGGCCTTGATGCCTTCGGCGACCTCGACGAGCGGGCTGATCTCGGGCTTGGGCGCTTCCTTGCCGGCTTCCACCGCAGGCGCCGGCTTGGTGAACTCGGCCTGGTGCGTCTCGTAGTACGCCTTGACCTGATCGTCGCTGGGGGTGTGGGCGCGGGCGAGGGCGTCGAGATCCGCCGCCACCACCTGGACGGTGGTCGCCGGGGCTACGGCGAAGGTTTGCTGCGTCTTCATCTTGTCGTAGGTGGCGGCGAGTTCAGGGTCGTCCGCCTTCACCTCGGGCAGCAGCGGCTTGGCGGTGAGCACCACTTCGTCGACCACCAGTTTGCCCTCGATCAGGCTCTGCAGCGTGCCGCCAGCGGCGACCGGCACGACCGGCGCCGCGATGTCGCGCGCGGCCAGCGCCTTGATCGCGAACTCCTCGGCCAACCACAGCTTGAGCTCTTGGTCGGACAGTTCCTGGCTGCGCCGGTTGTCGCGGAAGATGTCGGCGTAGGTCCGCTCGCCGACCTTGCGCGCCATGAATTCGTCGACCAGGCGATTGAGGTCGCCACCCGATGGCATCAACCCCTGATCTTTGGCATAGCGCGCCTTGCGGATGTCGCGGGCATAGGCCAGCGAGGGATCGCGTTCGAAGCGATCGAACTTGGTGAAGCGCACGCCGAGGATGTCCTGCAGCAGCACCGCGATGCGCTGGCGGCGCTGGACCTCGCCGACGTCGACTTTGTACTCACCGATCTCGCCCGGGCTCTGCAAGAGCAGGCCAGCGCTGGGGCCGATGCCGAAGATGACGCCGACCAGCAGGATCATGGTCCAGATGAAGACCTGCTGGCTCCAGGTCGCCCCCTTGGCAGGAAGCTGACCGGCGGGGTCGGCGTGCTTGGCGTCCTCGGGCGCGGGAACGGCGTCCTTGGGCGCGTCGGCGGGAGGCTTCTGCTGGTCGTTCATGGCACGGATCCGGGGTTCGCGAAGAGCGCGCAGGATAGAAGGCACCCCCCGGCGGGCTAGTGGCCATTCAGCGTCCGCCAGACCCCCCCTTCCTGGACAGGTCCCGACCGGCCAGACGATCCCCGGCGATGGATCTTCCCGCCGACAGCGAGCCCGCCCGCCTGCTCACCGCCTACCTGGCGGTACACGCCCAGGGCGCGCCGGTGCCGGCGGCGCTCTACGCCAAGGGCGAAACCGTGCATGCCCGCCTGCGCGCCGACCCGCCCAGGACCCCCGACTGGGGCCGTTTCCTCATCGCTCAGGGCGAGTTGGCGGCCGAGCACCTGCACGACGAGATCGCGGCCTCGCGCTGGTTCATGGCGGCGCTGGAGAGCGTCCGCCTGCATGGCGACGCCGAGGTCGGCGTCACCGCCGGATTCGACCAGGCCGTGCTCCATGAACGCCGCGGCGACCTGCCGCGCGCCATCGCCGCCTATCGCGCCGCGGCCGAGGCCGGATTCGCCGCCGGCGTGGTCGCGCCGGCGGCGCTGCGCTCGGCTGACGCCTGTATCCGCTTGGTCTTCGCCCGCGCCGGCCGGCTCGACGACGGCGAGCGCCGACTGCTCAAGCAGGCCTGGCTGGGTTGGACGCTGCTGCTGGCCACCGATCCGGAACGGATCCCGGCCGATCTCGATCTCACCCTTGGACGCGGTCTCTGCGCCTTCCTGCTGCCCGAGGATGATCCGACCGCACTGGCGGCGACCTGGCGCGCCTGGCCGCCCGACAGCCTGGTCACCGCCGATGGCCCGTGGGCGGATGACGAGCCGCGCGCCCTGATCGCGCTGTACGAGGCCGCCGCGCGCGCCGCCGATCACCACCTTGCCGATGAAGGCATCGACCCCGGCGCCCCCTACCGCGCGTTGGCCGCGGCGGCGCGCCGGTCGCTGGGTCAGCGCCGCTGACGGGTCCGTGGTCCGTGGTCCGTGGTCGAAGGGCAGGAGCCCCCCTGCCTTGTGATTTTGACCACGGACCACCGGCTCTCGACGCCTGGAGACAGGCGTCTGCCGCCGGCAGTGGGACCACGGACCACGCACCCATATTAAGGCGAACAATGCAGCCGGTGCGCTCCTTGCCCGCCCTGCGATCGCGTTGCACACTCCCGTCCGCCCTCAGGAGCAGCCCATGGCCGATC
>ENA-ORBV01006766-ORBV01006766.1-microbial-mat-metagenome-genome-assembly--contig:-NODE-6766-length-20035-cov-11.482263_pt1 | contig 20035 bp, 21 predicted proteins | sample MGYA00237777_ERZ505514 | MGnify/ENA primary metagenome ERZ505514 (study PRJEB26160, sample SAMN06269048) | microbial mat metagenome | isolation source: Oligotrophic lake microbial mat | place... | reverse complement strand
ATTTTCCTCTCTAGGATTTTTGTCACCAATTGGTGTCATTTTTGGCGAGTTCGGGATGGAAGACTCAACACTCCAGGGTCAAGATCGTAGTTGATTTTCCTCTCTAGGATTTTTGTCACCAATTGGTGTCATTTTTGGCGAGTTCGGGATGGAAGACTCAACACTCCAGGGTCAAGATCGTAGTTGATTTTCCTCTCTAGGATTTTTGTCACCAATTGGTGTCATTTTTGGCGAGTTCGGGATGGAAGACTTAACACTCCAGGGGCCAAAGCAATTATCTATTCCGACTCCTAAATGCTTCTGCATTTCAGGATACAGATATGTCTTTAGGGGACGGGCGACAACTTTTGGACTTTCTCTTCCAAGGAATCCATCAGGGATTGGAAGGGGCTGACAAATTTCTCGATCCCCTCCAGGAGCAAGTCTGCCATCACTTCGTCCAAGTTGATGTCGATGTCGGGATCTTTGAGACTTTCGATCAGACTGTAAGCTTCTGCAACATTATTCTCAATCCGCGGTGCGACATCGCAGTGGTCAAAACAAGCTTCAATGGTGTTGGGTGGCAAAGTGTTAACCGTGTCGGGGCCGATTAGTTCATCCACGTACATAACATCGCTGTAGTTGGGGTTTTTGGTGCTGGTGGAAGCCCACAGCAAGCGCTGGACTTTCGCTCCTTTGGTGGCTAAAGCTTGCCAACGATCGCTCGCGACGATCTCTTTATACTTCTGGTAAGCTACCTTGGCATTGGCGATCGCAATTTTCCCCTTCACCGCTTCCAGTTTGGCCTTTGTGGAAATATCTGTAACGCCTTTGAGTTTCTCGTCAATCTTGCCATCGATATTGATATCGATCCGGCTCAAGAAGAAACTGGCAACAGAAGCAACATTGCTCACATCCAAACCTTTAGCCGCCCGCGCTTCCAAACCGCGAATGTAAGCCCAGAAGGTTTCGATGTAGCTGTCAACCGAGAACAGCAAAGTCACGTTAACGTTAATCCCCTCGCTGATGACTCGCTCGACTGCCGGCAACCCTTCAGCGGTTCCCGGAATCTTAATCATCACGTTTTCTTTGCCAAGGGCTTTGTAATAACGCAGGGCTTCGCTAATCGTGCTTTCTGTATCATTCGCGATCGTCGGTGGCACTTCAATGCTGATGTAACCGTCCAAACCCTTCGACTCTGCGTAAACTGGGGCGAAGATGTCGCAAGCGTTGCGGATATCTTCAAATACCAGAGATTCGTAAATCTCCATCACAGATTTGCCCGCCCGGATGCCCGCTTCGATATCCGCGTCGTAAATTACATTACCCGCGATCGCTTTCTCGAAAATCGCCGGATTAGATGTAATCCCGCGCAGTCCCCGACTTTCAATCATCTGTTTGAGTTCGCCGGACTCGATCAGATCGCGAGTCAAATTGTCCATCCAGATACTTTGGCCAATTTCTTTGATTTCTAACAGGTGATTCGTTGTTGTTTTCGTCATTACTGTAACTCCTACCCTTTGATTCTTAATAATTTGAAAGTGAAAATTTGGAAATCAAAATTTGGAATTGGTAAGTCAGAATTGGGAGTTGGTAATTGGTAATTGGGCGTCAAAAATTATAAGTTAAAACCCTCTTCCTTCTTCCTTCTTCCTTCTTCCTTCTTCCTTCTTCCCTCTTCCTTCACTCTTGGACTGTGCGAGAATTGCGCGATCGATCTTGAATAAAAGACTCAACCATCGCGACATTTTCTTTACTGCCGATAATCAAGGGCGATCGCTCGTGCAGTTTGGTCGGCACTACGTCTAAGATGTCTTGAGTGCCCGTACTGGCGCGCCCGCCAGCTTGCTCCATCAAAAACGCCAAAGGAGCCGATTCGTAGAGCAAACGTAATTTACCCTCCGGTTGTTTGACCGTTCCGGGGTACAAAAACACCCCTCCCTGGAATAAAATCCGGTGGAAATCTCCCACCAAAGCCCCGCCATACCGGGCGGTGTATCCTTCGCTACGGTGCACGTAGCGAATATAGTCCCTCAAAGATTCCTCCCACTGCCAGAAGTTGCCTTCATTAACGCTGTAAATCGGGCCGCGCGAGGGAACCTTAATGTTTTCGGTTGCTAGAATAAACTCACCCAAACTGGGGTCGAGGGTAAAAGAATGAACGCCCTGCCCGATCGAATAAACCAGTATGGTACTGGGGCCGTAGAGTACGTAGCCGGCGCCGATTTGTTTGTGTCCGTGTTGCAGCAAGTCGGAGGCAGAACCGTCTGCATCGTCCCCCTCTTGCTTGCGGATGCTGAATATTGAGCCGACATCGAGATTGATGTCAAGATTGGAAGAACCGTCTATGGGGTCGTAGAGAAGACTGTAACGCCCGATCGGACAGTTTTCAGGAATGTAATAGGGTTTTTCCATTTCCTCGGAAGCCAAGCGACAGACAAGTCCGCTTTGCTGGAATACCGAGATAAACACTTCATTAGCATAGATATCCATCTTTTTGACGGATTCTCCCTGCACGTTCACAGCCCCTGTAAACCCTAAAGCATCTGCCATTAACCCGGCTCTGCTAAGTCGGCGCGCGATCAGCTTAGCAGCCAACCCGATGCGATTCATCAGAGCGCTGAGATCCTGAGCATCTGCTGAAAAGCTGTTGAGTTGCTGGAGTACGTGACGGGATAAAGTCGTGCAATCGCGGTCTAAGGCTTGTACCTGTTCGGTCTGGCCGAGACGGGTTTCCCCTGTTGGCGCGTTTACCATGATTTGGATGTTCTCCCTGTCTTGCGGCTGGTTAGTTGGGGATTTTCAGGTGCTTGCCGTTTGCCCCTCGATCGGCTTTGAGGTCGATCGTCCCTATCTTCTATCTTAGGAAGGCTTTTGCTAAAGGTGCTCGAACTTTAGGCTAACTTTAGATCCATCGAAAATTGAGGAGTGCGATCGACTGTTGAATTGGCAATTGTATTCAAAATAACTAATTTTGTTTTAACCGCACAGGGCGCTCTTGAGGCAGAGGAAGAGAGCTTGACAGTTAAGAAATTTATTCTTGAGCTGACAGAAGCGAAGTCTCCCGGCTAAAATTTGCCAGGGCATTCAAATGACAAAAATTATGAAACAAGGTGCAGCGATCGATCCCACAGGACTTTACCGCTACTCGCTGTGGCGGGAGTGGGACGCCCATGCTCCCAGGGTCGTCTTTGTTATGCTCAACCCCAGTCGTGCAGATGCAAATACTGACGATCCAACCCTCCGCCGATGCTTAGGCTTTGCCCGCTCTTGGGGTTGCGGTTCGATCGAAGTAGTCAATTTATTCGCTTACCGTGCCTCGCGACCAGATATTCTGCGCCTGGTATCTGACCCTGTAGGTCCAGAAAATGATCGCTATCTTCAAGAAGCTATTGATCGAGCCGATAAAATTCTTGTGGCTTGGGGCAATCGGGGCAGCTTGAGGAACCGATACCAAATCGTTTCCTCTTGGCTGATGTCCCGTGAGAATCTCTACTGCCTGGGAATTACCCAGATAGGCCATCCGCGTCACCCACTGTACGTTAGAAGCAACACAACTCTTCTCTCTTATCCGCTATCCGCATTAAATTAGCTTGCAAATATTTGTTAAATATGGCAGAAACTTTTGTCAAAGTGACTAATTTATTCAAGACTTCCTTAAGTTAAATTTACCAACAAAACAGTAGCAATATGAATATTATCGGTCATGGCATTGATATTGTTGAAATTAAAGACATCAAAGAACTGATTGAACGGTCAGGGGAGCATTTTGAAACGCGATGCTTTACAGCAACAGAGTACAGTGCTGCTGGCTCTGATGCTAACCGTATCCAATACCTTGCAGGTCGTTTTGCCGCCAAAGAAGCAGTGCTTAAAGCTATTGGTACGGGGTGGAGCCAGGGAATTTCGTGGACTGATATTGAAATCCAACGTTTGCCAACAGGTAAACCGTTAGTAGTGCTGTATGGCAGATGTCAAGAAATCGTAGCAGAACTCGGCATTACCATGTGGCTGTTGAGTATAAGTCATACGCCGTCATATGCAGTAGCGAGTGCTATTGCTGTTGGTTAAACCCCCGCTCAGTTAGCTTTTTAGATCGATACTTCAACAAAAAAAAATTATTTCTCTGCATAGGTTATCGAGCGTGCGTCGATGTCAACAACAACCGTTCCTCCGCGATTTTTTTCCACCTGCCGCCAGACTTCGTAGCCCGCAAGAATCGCTTTCTCCCAATCACCGTGCGAACACCGAGCAACCTCTAGGTGCGAACTCATATTTTTGATAGTTTTCAGCAGTTGATAATCAAGAGCAGCAACTCCTTCTAAAAAGTTGTGATCCTTAGCATAGCTGAACACGAGAGCTGACAAGCCTTCTTCAATAGCTATTGCTCGACCCCCGTCTTCTACTTCGTCAATGCGGGAATTGCTTTTGCGCTTGAGTTTTAGGTTGCTGCGGATGACTGGCGACCAACCCAAAACTGCGACATAAGAGAGATGAAAAACGTCGTGAAAGCGGTAGCCGTCGCTGGAATAAGAGTTGTCAGTGAGATCATTCCCAATCTGTTGTCCGTCGATAAATGCTTTCATTTTCACTGACTTATCTTGGTTCACCTCAGTCATCTCAACGATAAAGTGCCGTGGCAAACGTTCGTTTTCGGGAAAGTCACCGTCGAATATGTATCCTGTAGTGCTAACACCTGTCTGTACAGAATCTCTCCATCCCCAACGAGCACGACACTTTTCAATATTGCCCTTTGCAATTTTTTCCAAATCGATCTCGAATTTGCTTGCCACATTGGCAACATACCAGAGCAAATCTCCTAACTCTTCTGCAATAGCTTCTTTGAAAAGTTTGTGAGCATCTCCATCTCGAAGGTGTTTTTTGTACTCGGTGAGAAGGGAACCAGCTTCACCTACTAAACCAAGTAGGGGCACTATAATTCCGTCTCCGCTTTTGCTAGGAACTCGATCGGTCTTTAGCGCCTGTTCTTGATATTCGTGGAAATCCATACTTTACTCCTTAAGATTCTATTTTGACTTAAAATGAGTGTCAGCTTTGGCTGCTCTGTATTCTTCAATAGCCTGGTTAATTCCCCACTTCGGCGGATACCAGTAATCGACGGGTTGCCTGTTAGCTGAGTATTTCTGTTTGATCCGAGTTCGACCTGATATTCCGGCAATATCGGAGTGTTTCATCCGAGCATATTTATCGACTTCGCAAAACAGATTTTGGCAGTCAATAAGTTGTAGATTTCGTCCCCATAGCGACTTAAAATCAAGTCCCAGTCGCTCAAACTCTGATTCTTGAATATCTGCCATAAACTTGATGATTTCTGGTTCATTCAGCCCGCCTAAATCGAGAAAGCATTTGCGGATACCATCGAGCGCTCCAGGGCCGGGAATTACAAAATCCATCTCGCTAAAATGAGTAATTTCGCTATAGTTAACATCAGTAATAAACTGGTAAGCCAAAAAATCGCCGAGGGTTGGGTATTCGCGCAGCAAATCGAATCCCTTGTGCATATTTGGTGCATCTGCGAGCTTATGAGGCAGTTCGTCAGCCATCATCAGCTCGATCAATTTCAGGTGATTGCGGTGCTTTGCAGTGTGTCCAAAAGTTGTTCCTCCTGATGGCATGATGTATGCAGCCGAATAAATTGTCTGCTCTGCTTTCATGGCTTCTGTGAGAACTTTATCGTAGCGATCGAATGAATATTCAGCGTAAATTATGGAACCAATTTTGTTCTCTAAAAGCTGCCAAGTTTCTATTTTGTTGAACAATTTGAAGATCATAATCCTAAAGAATACTTCGTTGCTTGAAGCAGGAAGATCATTCCGGTAAATGACGTTGCGTATTAGGTACTGGCTTGTGCGATCGGATGCTCTATACGCATTGGTAAATTTGTATGTGGAAAGGATGCGATCGTCAGTCCAAGGTATTTGTGCGTTCTCTAACTTTTTGAAGAAAATTTTCTGTCTTTCGGCGGCAAATCTCCAGTAACTGTCAAACACAACGGTAGGCTTGGCAGGCAGAATGTGCGAGATTATTGGAGTCGATCTGGATTTTTCGCCATAATCACCAAGTTCAAGACTTAGTTGTTTGTTCTCAAGGGTGAGATTTGCATTTTCTTGTTTTGAGCGTTTATTTATCATGTTAAACCCGACTGGATTTCTGTGCGATCGCTCTTAATTATACTGCCTCACGCGCCAGTTTTTTTAGTTCTTCTAGAGTGGGCGAAGTTTTGTTAATATTGTCCATTTTTGCTACGCCAACAAAGCAGTTCATGCGCTCGAATCTTAGTTCCATTTCATGAGCCATGAAATCTCCAAGTCTGCACAGACCTAAGTAATTACCGTAGGCTTTGTTAAACAACTGTTGAGTCGCATAAAAAGCGTTCATTGTCAAGGTGTTTTTCTGCGGTACAAAGCTAACGTGTTGGAGGCAAGGGAAGGGAAGTTGTGCAGTGGAAATGTGGTCTCGCGCCGGATCGAAAATCGAGGCTTGAAACATCGATCTTCTAACTCCTGGACGTGACTTATACTCGGAAATGATGTATTCCAGTTGGTTGCCATTGTTAGGTCCAGAGCCAAATGCGATCAGTCTTTCAAAGTAAAGACCGCGATGGTTTTTATTGGGTTCGAGAGCCTGAATTCTGGGAAAATTTGCGAGGTAGGTATCAAATAATTTATTTCGGTCATGATTAGACCTTTGCCAGTATGAAGCAGGAAAGATTGTATTTGCAACAGTGTGAACTGACTGTTCGCTGTTAATTTTGAGGCAGTTATCAAGAGCCTCTCGAATAGCTTGGTCTTCGTTGGATATACCATTGGTAAAACCTGTTAAAGTTATCAATAGTGGCGAAACTTCCTTACCGGGATTATCGATGATGTGCAGGAATGCACGACTCCAAGCATGAGAGAGGTTTGTTTCTTCAATAACCAGAGGTGAACTGCTACTCATTTTCGGGTTCCTCAAGATGTCGATATTGACTTAAACCAACGAATTGATGGCGGGAAACGCGAACAAATACTGCCCAGTTTGTATCGGGACAGTAGACACGCACGATGCCGGGACGATTAGCTCTAAAAAGACGGCCATTTGGATGTTCTACTTGAAAAGTAATATTCTGATTAGCTGTCTCTGCGGTTTTTGGTAATAACAGTTGACTTCCGACTTCGGCATCAATTGTCGGAATTGACCAGTGTTCGTCAGCAATAATTAATGGCTCGGAAGATGAGTATCCAAGTATCTGTTGTCGAATAATTTTTGGCTTAACTTTGAAAAGTGATGAAGCTTGTATGCGATCGAGCATTTTTATGGCATAGGTCATGTGATTGATTAAAGTTTCGTACCCAACACCAAAATTGCAGGCGATCGTAAAAATCTGAATTGGTGTTGCACAAGCAACATTCCATCCGCGATCGACAAAAGCTTTTCGCACCCCCAAAGTTGGCATTAGCAAGAAACCTGCCAAGGAATTAACTAGAAACTCGTCTGGGTTAAAAGCCTTAGATTTTTCTGAGTCTTCTATCAGCTCATCGACTTTTAAACCGTGCCTAAAAATGTGGTGTCCTAGCTCGTGATCGCAAGTAAAAGTGCGTCGGGGAAATGGTCGCAGTGCTGAAAGTAATATGAGAGGCTTTTCTTCTTTGTAATACATCCCTTCCATGCTATTGATATCCACAAACCTAACTTTGACATTAAGCTGGTCACACAAACCATAAATACAGATCGGGCTTTTGAGATCGAAACCAGTTTGCCTCCGCACTTCTATTGATTTGTACATAGCTTCTTGAGCCAAAGTTTGTGTCTCTCGCTTCATATTGAAGTAAGTAGTTTTATTGGTCACAGTTTTTCTCCTCCACTTCGCATTGAGGCAAGTATTGTTAGAAGTCTGTCGAGGTCTTCTGGCTTCAGCTTCTGAAGTTCTCTGGCTGCTAGCTGAAGTTTGTTATCGTGGACATCAACTTTTTCTATTCCTTCACCCATTAGCCACGAGGCACTCACGTCAAAAATTTCAGCAAGTTTTGCCATCTCTTGTGCAGAAATGCTTCTATTGCCAGCTTCTATTTCTGAAACGGAAGGTCGGTGAATATCCAGCATCTTGGCGACCTGAGCCTGCGACAGACCTGCCATTTTACGAGCTTCACGAATGCGGTTTGCGATAATTGCTTTTTTTTTATCTGTCTGACTCATATTTAAGTCTCTCCTTGATTGACGCTCTCGCAGACTATAGCTGCTGATTCGCTGATGGTAAGTTGTCGCTTCCCATCCTTCGAGAGAAAAATATTTTTGTTGTTTGGAATTTTCACTTCGAGTGCAGTGGCAAGCATACCAATCGCGACAGGCCAGAGCATACTGTCAAACCCCTTAAGGTCATTAAGAGGACAGGTGGTTCCTATGATTCCGCTTCCGTCGTATCCGCTGTCGCTTTGGATCTCCTGAAGCACCTCTACGAGCTTTACCTCCACATCTTTTGGATTCATGGCGCTACCATTATTACTAAACGTAAGAATATCTTACATAAAGGCTTATAAATTGTCAAGGGCAGGTGGTGGCGAATTTTTAAGATGCGTTTGCGCTCTGGGGTACGCACCTGACCAATAATTAAGCCGAGATTTGTGCGCCTTGAGTATCGAGGTCGATCGCCCTTACATCAGCCTTCACCCCAAATTCCATCCAAGCAGCCGCCATTTCCCTCACAACCACATCAACATTAGTAACATCCGTTAAAGCTAAAAGCGTCGGGCCTGCACCGCTAATTACCATTCCATAAGCCCCTGCATTCAGGGCGGCTTGTTGCACCGCTTCATATCCCTGAATCAGAGATTGCCGATAAGGTTGGTGAATTTTGTCTTGGAGGGCGCAGCGCAGCCAGTTTTCATTCCCAGTTTCCAAAGCCCGCACTAGGGATATTGCACTGATGTCCCTTGGAATATAAAGTGTAAAACTCCTGGAGTGCGGACATTTGTTCTCTCAATCTAAATATCTCTATATCCAAGGGAGGGAGTAGTTTCTCAAGGTGGCGAACCTCACTAAACCACAGTCGTAACTCGGGTTTGAGAGTTGCATAGAGCGTTTCGGGACACGACAGTAATATTGCTGTTATTATCTCTGCTACGAATGGCTGTTGCGATCGCCACTTGCGTACAACAGACATTGCATCCCAGTCATCGCTTGACAAGCATGGGTGAACAATATCAAACAGTGAATTTAACTCAATAGCTGCCCATAATTTCTCAAGTGTCTCTGAGGAGGTATGCAGCATAGTTGTGAATTCAACAGGCCAATGGTGCAGAATGGTACTGACAAATGAAGCAATTGAATCAGGTTGCTCTTTTCTCAGAATGTCTGGGAGTATTTCTGCAAAGTAAGTAGCAACACTACGCCACTGATGTAAATCACAAGCAACATGAAAGAAGGTTTCTGGCAACCTTTCACTCTTCTGCAATAAAATATAACCTCGACATTGATTAGTGACGGGATCGACAGGTTCAAATGCTTGCCATAACAAAGGCAAAGAAACCCAGTGAGGTGGATATTTGAAACGGGCAACATCCAGCAGAAGAACTAGATCCCGCTGTGGATGATAGCCACCAATGGGTGAAAAGTGACCATCACCCGTTTGTCCCAATACCTTTCGGCTGTAGGAAACAACTAGATGAATATCACCTGACGCCGTAGTCACCTCCTCAACTGCTTGCCGAAAGTTTTCCAAGCTGCTTTGGTGGTAACGGTTAGGTTTTACAACAGCACCGTTGCAACGTGCGATACAGACAAACTCATCAAAGGTGATACCGTTTTCTTTAATGACTGAAAGAGGTAAGCAACAGTCTAAAAATTCCTCCCCATACCATCTCCACACCCCTTTCCAAATGCGACCCGGATCGATGGATAAGGCATTAAGAACAACAACTAAACTACCCAATCCACAAAAAGCGGGTTCTGCTTGAGTATGAAACTGTTCCGCTAGAGCAAAATACCCTTCCATACCTCCCAATGCCAACGCTTCTCGAAATATTTGCTTTCCCTCTACGGAGGAAAAGGCAATAGCAGAATCGGGGAGTGAACGACGATAAAACCCTTGAGCCGACATTGAGTGTTTTAACCATTATTGCTTATGGTGCTAATAAATATTATGCAAGCTCCTCAAATTGATAATGATGAATGCACTTATTTACTATTTTTTCAATTTTAGCAATAAAACGCTGCGAAGGTTTGATTTTCTGGGTGCAAATTTAAAAAACGTGACCATTTACGAGGGACGGCTAGACATCAAGCTGATGAAACAAGTCGGAAATTTGCCACCGATTGAGCGTTATGCAGCTCGGATAAATCAAGCTTTTCTGAATATCCTTAATCACGCGATCGATGTTTTAGAAGAGTCGGCTCAAAAGTTGTAAGACTTGCAATCAATCAAATTTAAATCGGTGATTGGGATTGGCACTGAGGTGGTCGATGTTCAGGGGATTTATATTGAGGTTGCTGATAACGATATGGGAATTAGCAAATATCTCACAGCGCCACTTTCTGCTCCCTTTTTGGTTGGCATAACCCACAATTTAGGCAAGAATTACTCTCGGCTCTCGGATAATTCTAGAGCAGGAAGACGGAGAGTTAAAGTGTTTTTCGCAACCTGGTAAAGGTACTAAATTTCGGATAAAACTTCCGCTGCGTCACAGTTAATTAATAGTGTTTACCATTGGGTGGGGCGGGTTTTTGAGATAGTTGTTTTTAGCCTGAGATAGTTGGTGAACCCGCCGCTACAGTGACTGCAAAATATTTGATAAATGTAAAATTTTGTATATGAATTGACCGAACTTCAGGAAAATAGACGATAGTTGATATGCAAGAGATTTTAAGCGATCGCGAAAACAAGTTTTAATCAGGTAATAAAATGGTAGTAGCAGCACCTGTTCAATCCGGCAATCAGTCGATTTTTCAAACTCGCTATGACAACTTTATCGGCGGCAAGTGGGTAGCGCCGGTGAAAGGGAAATACTCGGAAAACCTGTCTCCAATTACAGGAAAATCAATTTGTCAAGTTCCCCGATCGAGCGCCGAGGATGTAGAATTGGCACTGGATGCCGCCCACAGCGCGAAAGACAAGTGGGGTAAGACTTCCCCAGCAGACAGGGCGCGGGTGTTGCACAAAATAGCCGATCGCATGGAAGAAAACCTCGATCGACTGGCGATCGCCGAAACCTGGGATAATGGTAAACCAATCCGCGAAACCACATTCGCAGACATACCACTGGCGATCGACCATTTCCGCTACTTTGCAAGCTGCATCCGAGCTCAAGAAGGGTCGATCGGCGAACTCGACGGCACAACAGTCGCCTACCACTTCCACGAACCCCTGGGCGTGATCGGACAAATCATCCCCTGGAACTTCCCGATATTAATGGCTGCGTGGAAACTAGCCCCAGCCCTCGCCGCCGGCAACTGCGTAGTCCTCAAACCAGCCGGGCCCACCCCCGCCTCAATCTTGGTACTGATGGAAATCATCGCCGACTTAGTACCAGACGGCGTAATCAACGTCGTTAACGGGCCCGGTGCCGAAATCGGCAAAACCCTCGCCACCAGCCCCCGGATTGCCAAAGTAGCCTTCACTGGTGAAACAACCACGGGCCGGTTGATCATGCAATACGCCTCCCAAAACGTCATCCCGGTGACACTAGAATTAGGCGGAAAATCGCCCAACATTTTCTTTGAAGATGTCTGCGCCCAAGACGACGAATTCCTCGACAAAGCAGTCGAAGGATTAGTCATGTTTGCTTTCAACCAAGGGGAAGTTTGCACTTGTCCCTCGCGGGCGTTAATTCAGGAGTCAATTTACGATCGATTTATGGAAAGGGCGATCGATCGCATCCGCCAAATCAAACAAGAAAACCCCCTAGATCCGACAACCGCCCTCGGCGCGCAAGTCTCCATCAACCAGATGGAAAAAATCGCCGAATACGTCAAAATCGGGCGTGAAGAAGGCGCAGAATGCCTGATTGGTGGCGAAAGAAACATCTTATCCGGCGACTTGCAAAACGGCTATTATTTCCAGCCGACAGTCTTCAAAGGAAACAACAAAATGCGAATTTTCCAAGAAGAAATCTTCGGCCCAGTATTAGCAGTCACCACCTTCAAAGACGAAGCCGAAGCCTTAGAAATTGCCAACGATACTCTGTACGGTTTAGGTGCAGGAGTTTGGACTCGCGATATCAACACAGCCTACCGCATGGGTCGCGCCGTTCAAGCAGGCCGCGTGTGGACAAACTGCTATCATTTGTATCCCGCCCACGCAGCTTTCGGCGGCTACAAATCATCCGGTATCGGTCGCGAAAATCACAAAATGATGTTGGATCACTATCAACAAACTAAGAATTTGTTGGTCAGCTACAGCCCGAAAGCATTAGGTTTCTTCTAAGCATTGCGTACTAACCAATCGTAGGGTGCGTCAGGGGGGAAACTTCTGAGTTTTTAGTCAAAACATTCAGCCCTGACGCACCCTACAATAACTAACCGTAGGGTGCGTCAGGGGAAAATTTCTCAGTTTCTAGTCAAAACATTCAGCCCTGACGCACCCTACAATAACTAACCGTAGGGTGCGTCAGGGAAAAAATTATTAGTTTCTAGTCAAAACATTCAGGCCTGACGCACCCTACAATAAATTATAAAATGCAAACAATCCCTAAAGTAACCGCCACAGAAGCTGCTTTAAAATTAATTAACTACCTCAAAACACAGCATGGAGAATTGATGTTTCACCAATCCGGCGGCTGCTGCGACGGTAGTTCTCCCATGTGCTATCCCAACGGGGAATTGATCGTCGGCGATGGTGATTTATTGCTAGGAAAAATAGGCGGTTGTCCCTTTTATATTGCAGCGCAGCAATACAAATATTGGCAGCACACGCAGTTAATTATAGATGTGGCATCGGGGCCCGGAGGCAGCGATTTTTCCCTGGAAGGGCCGGATGGAGAGCGTTTTATTACTCGTTCTCGCTTGTTTGTTAATATTAATTAACCTGTTTTTTTTAATCCGAGCGCTTAGGGAGTAGGATTAAATGAACCGCGAAGGCGCTAAGAACGCAAAGGAAGAGAAAGAAGAAGATGCAGTTTTTGCTTCGACTACAAACGTATTTCCTCAATAAAGGAGATACCATCGAAAATGCCATTTTTAAAGGCTTGAGTGCTACGAACTCGCTGATTTTCGCTGAGTAATGTCATTGTTTCAACGAAGGTTATCAGTGCGTTATCTTGGGTTTTAGTTGCCCGAAAGCAAACGGTTTCTTGGCCTGCATCCCACGCGATCGCCGAAAAATCCGAATAGCTGCTAGAATACAATTTTAGAATCCGATTTTCAAATTCACCTTGAAAATTTAGCTGGAGGCGAGAACCATCTGAATATTCATAATTATTAACTTGTTGGTAGTGACTTCCTTCAATCGAAATGGTAAAATTACCGAAGAAGCTGCGAGTAAAATGTCCGCGAGTGTCAGTCTTAATATACTCGCCTTTCCAAGTACCAAGATGACGGGTGAAAATTTCAGGAACTTTGTCTAAATCAGGAGAGTAAGATATATTTGTAGACATCGAGATTGCTCCTATTCTCTATTTCTAACGACGACCTATTTTCCGGCTAATTTCACGGCTAGTGCGTTGATATTCGTGGACTATTGGGAGTCTTTCGGTTTGAAAATTTTCCAGCGCTTCGGGAATATTCGCACTCTCTGCGAGATGTTGTGCTAAATACAGACCATCTTCCCAACCTGATGTCATTCCTCTGGCGCGTGTGGAACTTTTGGCGTGGGCCGCGTCTCCAATTAAGATAACACGACCATCATAGATTTTTGGTAGGGGGTCTATGTCATAGGAAAAACGACAGACAATATTTTCTACAGGGGTTGATTCAATCACATTTCGCGCATCATGTGGGAGTTTTGCTAGTTCTTCGGGAGGAATGGTGATATTATTAGGTTGCAGTTTCCCGATTTCGGAGTCGGTGCGCTCTTTTTCAATAAAGAAACCCCAATGAGTGCGACCTCCACCAATGTGAAAGAAGTTGGCATAAATTCCCCTACCGCGTACATAAACAAAAAAGTTTCCTTCGGGACAGAAGCTGCTATCTTCGACAATTCCTCGCCAGACGATATCGCCTAAATAGAATAGTTCAACGCCTGGAACTATAAATTGACGAACTTTTGAGACGATTCCATCGGCACCAATTAATAGATCGCCTTCCCATTTACGGCCATCTTTGAAGTGGGCGATCGCACTGTGCTCGGTTTGGGCGATCGATGCTAATTCTGCATTAAAATGAATACACTCAGGGGGTAGCTCGTCGAGGAGTGCTTCTAGAATAGCTTTGCGATGTACCAGCATTCCTGGGAGTTCGTTTTCTTCGTAGGTGACGGGTTCGGAACTGATGACGCCGCCGCGGAGGTTGCGAAACTCGAATACTTTAACCCGATCGCCTGAGTTAATAATTTTCTGGCTAATTTGATGGTTGCCTTGATGCAGCGCTTCCATACCTGCTTGCACAATCAGGATACCACAACCATCGGTGCGCGGATGGGGTGCTTTTTCAAACAAGGTAACTTGAAATCCTTGTTTAATCAGCAGAATTGCCAGATAAACCCCTGATGTTCCGGCGCCGATAATACCTATCCTACTCTGGGACGAAACCATTTGTGCTTCTCCTGATTTAAGGTTGCCGATCCGTTCTCAACTAATATTGTAATTAAGGAAAATCAAATTTGGGCAAAATCTCAATGGCCGATTGAGCTTTTGTTGATAGCGACAGGTTTCAAGCTGCCGCTAAAATCAGTAGGTGAGCCGATACACGATTAATTATTAATTGGCGACTTCAAAATTTCTGCACTCAAAACTTCAGAATCCTTTAAGCTTGAGTATTTTTAATTAGAGCCAATTCAATTTTTTCATCAGCCTTTTGGTTCACTTTTGCATGCAAACCAGGGCCAAAAAAAGTAGCTATTTTGTCTTGCTTTTCTTCCCATAAGTCGATCGGGATTAGTGGCGAATAAAACTCTAAAATTAACCCATAAGCACCGTCAACATCAACTTCCCGCAACCCTTGCAAGAGGGGCCGTTCCTCGTCTGTTGGGGCCAGGCCCAAGCGCTCCAAAGCATCATCTAAGTGCGCGGGTTGACCGTAGCGAAATCGGGTGATATCTTTGCGGACTTGGTTTTGAGTATCTGTAGCCTGACTTTCTCGCAGGAGGAGAACTTCGGGAGATGTCGGTTCGGTGAACTCCACCGGTTCGAGTTCAGCCGCTTTCAGGGCCAAACCTCCCAGCAACAGCGGAATTCCATAAAAAAAACCGGCTAGGTTCAGGGTAGGTCTGTCTGTGAAGTAGGCTCCGAAACCGACTGCTGCTATAATACCGCCCACAACTAAGGCTAGGTTTGCTAAAGAAATTTTACGTAACATATTAGTGAGGTAAGTAGTCGGACAGAAATAATATACTTTAATTATTATCTGTCAAAAAGTCTTGAATAAATTTAGTTTTTTTGCCAAAAGACCTGGAAAAACTGCTAGCATCTATGAGCGCGGGAGCGGTGTGCATCCACAGTCTTGTCTCTAGCTTCAGAAGCTTATCCAGCCGGACTCGCCCGGGCGCGCCATCGGTAAATATCCGTTTTAATTGCGCGGCGTTGGTTCCAGAAGGCAATCGAGATCGGCAGTATCATCAAAGTATACAGAGTGGCGATCGCGATCGACACTCTTGCCCTTTCAACCATTTTTCGGACATGATTAAAGACGAAGACAAACAAACTGCGGTCGCAAACAAGGCGGTTCTGGAGCAGATTAACTCGCTCAAACGCGAAGATGAAAGGCTTTATAATATTTTAGCGATCGATGTCTGGGCCCTAGCCAAGACGATGGATGAATATCAACCGGGATTTTGGGCTGCTTTTATGAAAAACCGAGAGAAGGCCCTGAAGCGATTTTTAGCTGGAATGATGAAAAATAAACCCGCAGATACCAAACGTCCGCCTTTTTTGCGCTAAAATTTGGCTAAAGTTTGGGGGAAGTTTGGATGTACAATCAAACTATAACACAGACCCAAAAACCCTGAGCAGGTTCATCACTTCCCATATAAAAACAGTGAAGAATCGGCCCAAAAAGGTATGTCGGTGAATTAAGAATCTCCGTCTGTTCGCAGGGGGGAATGTCAAATATTTTTGTTAATAGTAGCAAAGGCAAAAAATCATGGATGCACAAACAATCAAAGAGCGCGTAGCACAGATCGAGAGCAAGCGGGAATCCCTCGTGCGGCTGTTAGATCGATCGGACTTGGGAGCCCTGAGAATAGATGTGAGTCAGGCGATCGAAGAAATTGACGATCTCTTAGAAGAATTCAAGCGCACTTTTAACAGTTGACTTTTAACAGTTGACTTTTAACAGTTGACAGTTGGCAGTTGTTGGTTGGCAGTTGGCAGTTGTTGGTTGGCAGTTGGCAGTTGGCAGTTGTTAGTTGTCGCGCATTTAATCTGCATATTTCGGTGTATTAAAACTTTTAGGGCGGGCATCTTGCCCGCCCTAAAAGTTAAAATTAAATGCAGTACAGCTTAATAGCTAACAAGAACTGACAACGACTAACTGCAAATTTGACCAATGACCACTGACCAATGACCACTGACCAATGACCACTGACCACTGACCACTGTCAACTGTCAACTGACTAATTCATCACCATATCCATCAAAATTTGCTGAGAGCTCACTTCCGGGCAATTAGCAGGTGGCCGCCGCTGAGAATAATGTCCCCCAGGCAGCAAATCCCAAGCTTGGCGATTGTCCGCCAACATCACACCCAAAATTTCTTGCAACTCCATCACTATAGTCGGATCTTCCACTTGGACGATCGCCTCAACCCGCCTTGTGAGATTACGCTGCATCCAGTCAGCAGAACCAATATACACCTCTTCGGCACCACCGTTGAAAAAATAAAACATCCGCGAATGCTCTAAAAAGCGGCCGATAATACTGATAACTTTGATATTGTCGCTCACGCCCTCAACACCCGGACGCAAACAGCAAATCCCCCGAATAATCAAATCAATTTTAACACCAGCTTGCGAAGCTTCGTACAAAGCAACAATGATTTGAGGGTCAACTAAAGCATTCATTTTAGCGACAATCCGGCCGCAGCTACCAGTGCCGGTTTCGGCATTCAAGCGGCAAAATTCGGTTTCCCGGCGGATCAAAGCTAAAAATCGATCACGCATATTGACCGGCGCAACCAATAATTTGCGATAAGAAACCTGCCGCGAATAACCAGTCAAATAATTAAACAACTCCGTCAAATCCGCACCCAAATCCTCGCGACAACTCAACAAACCAACATCCGTATACAGTCCAGCCGTTTTCGGATTGTAATTTCCCGTGCCGATGTGGACGTAGCGGCGAATAAATCCGTCCTCGCGGCGGACTACCATCACAATCTTGGTGTGGGTTTTGAGTCCCACCAAACCGTAAACTACGTGGACTCCGGCTTGTTCTAACTTGCGCGCCCAATTAATGTTATTTTCTTCGTCAAACCTAGCCTTGAGCTCTACTAAAACGGCTACTTGCTTGCCGTTTTCGGCTGCTTCAATTAAAGAACTGACGATCGGCGAATCACCAGAAGTGCGGTATAAAGTCATCTTAATCGCTAACACCGAGCGATCGTGCGCCGCCTCAGTAATAAACCGCTGGACAGTCGCCGCAAACGAGTGATAAGGATGATGTAGCATCAAATCCCCCTGGCGGATGACAGTGAAAATATCCTCACCATCCTCAGCATCCAACATCGATTTGCCTAAAATCAGTGGCGATTCCGAATTCCGCAAGCGTGGCGGCACAACCGGAGTCCAAGGCGGGTCTTTGAGTTCCGGCACCGGCAACCCCATCAAAGACATCAAATCCTTGAGGCCTAGCAGCCCTTCTACGACGTAAACATCCTGCTCACCGAGCACCAACTCATCCATCAACATATCTCGCAGTGCAGGCGGCATAATCGCTTGAATTTCCAGGCGCACCGCAGAACCTGTAAATCGGCGCTTGCGGAGTTCCTGTTCTATAGCCAGTAGCAAATCCTCTGCCTCTTCTTCCTCCACAGTCAAATCGGAATTGCGAGTAATCCGAAACGGGTGATATTCCTGAATGTCCATCCCCGGAAACAAAGCCTCTAAATTGTGGGCGATTACCTGTTCGAGAGGTACCCCCGTCCACACAGGAGTTTTGCCTTTTTGCTGCCACTGCAAATCCCCCGGTAGCGGCAAAAATCTGGGCAGAACCTGCGGGACTTTGACGCGGGCAAATAGTTCTTCGCGCGTGTCGGGGTCTCTGACAACTACTGCTAAATTAAGACTGAGATTGGATAGAAATGGGAATGGGTGGCTGGGATCAACTGCTAGGGGTGTGAGTACGGGAAATACTTGTTCTTGGAAGTAGCGGTGCAAGTAATTTCGCTGTTCTTGATTGAGGTCAATGTAGTCGAGAATGTAGATGCCGCTTGCTGCTAATTTGGGCCGCAGGGTTTGCTCAAAATAGGAGTGTTGCTGAGTCACCATCGGTAAAAGCCGCTTGTTGATGGCATCTAGCTGTTCTTGGGGCTTGCTGCCGTCGGAGGTCAATTTGCTGACTTTTGCTTCTACTTGCTGTTTGAGTGCCGCCACTCGCACCATGAAGTATTCGTCTAGGTTTGAGCTGAAAATAGCGAGAAATTTGAGTCTTTCTAGGAGGGGCGTGCGGGGGTCTAGGGCTTCGTGGAGCACGCGGTTGTTGAATTCTAGCCAGCTTTGTTCTCGGTTGAAGTAGTATTGCGGGTCGCTGAGGTTGATTTCGGTGTAAGTTTTGGCTGGGGTCTTTTTTTGCTTGGACATGGTTTGGGGGAGTCTTGCAGGGAGGCTCGATTGTGTCTTTACCATTAGTATCGCAGTCATTGTGGTAGTGGCGTAGTAGCGGGCGATTGAAATCGCGCCGACACAGAGTAGCGGGCGATTGAAATCGCGCCGACACAGACAAAACCCGAGCTCAGAGGGGTTGAAGATGAAGAGCGATCGAGCTTTATGGTTTATGTTGTGTACGATCGCACATTTTGTATCTCTCGTTTGTTGCCGAGGCCAGATCCCCCTAAATCCCCCTTAAGAAGGGGGACTTTGAAAGCTTCTTGTCCCCCCCTTCTTAAGGGGGGCTAGGGGGGATCAGGCCTCGGCGATAAGCAGCAGTCTGTGAATACGTTTGAGGTTAAGTTCTCTCGTTTGTTGCCGAGGCCAGATCCCCCTAAATCCCCCTTAAGAAGGGGGACTTTGAACGCTTCTTGTCCCCCCCTTCTTAAGGGGGGCTAGGGGGGATCAGGCCTCGGCGATAAGCAGCAGTCTGTGAATACCTCCGCCCCCAACATCACGCACCAATCCCCGCAATCCAATCCTGCACCGCCTCCAACAAATCTTCTCCATCCACCGCAAAACCTGTTAGCGGCAATTCCAGCGGTGTATCATCGGTAATCCAGGCGATATGAATTCCCATGTGAGAGTCGGCGAGTTTGCGGGTGAAAGAGGAAAGCGCGTTTTCGCAGGGGCACGAGTGCAAAATTAAGGCGATGTGCTGTTTTTGCAGCCGGTTTTTGAGTTGCGGAATTAATCGCTTGAATTCGGGGGCGTTGCGGATTGCGGGGATGTCTGTATCTGTGGGGAAGATTGTTTGATATAGTTGGGTACAGAGTTCTTGGGCGATCGCACTTGTATCGGTTTCGCCTTCTAACGCGCGAATGTTGAGGGGCACGGGGAAGGCTTTATCTGTGGGTTTGAGTTGTTTTAGGAGTGTGGGGATATCGGTGTTTTGTCGGTGGTTGCGATCGGGTATTGGGAAATTGGTGGGGGTGGGTTGAGTGTGCCATGCTTGATAAAAGTCTGGGTAAGTCATATTTTGGGCACATTCCCAGATGACTCTGTGACATCTTTCATTTCGACCAAAATCTTTTTTGTAGATTTCCGAAGTTAGGCGATTTTTCAAACCTGAGACTGCGGTGGCGAAGTGTTTACCTTTCATGATTT
>ENA-ORBV01006761-ORBV01006761.1-microbial-mat-metagenome-genome-assembly--contig:-NODE-6761-length-20038-cov-5.430139_pt1 | contig 20038 bp, 19 predicted proteins | sample MGYA00237777_ERZ505514 | MGnify/ENA primary metagenome ERZ505514 (study PRJEB26160, sample SAMN06269048) | microbial mat metagenome | isolation source: Oligotrophic lake microbial mat | place... | reverse complement strand
ATGAGGAAACGCCGGGCCGCTCCCAAGTTTCCTCGCACCCCCTCGGGGGGCCTGGCGAAGCCAGGGCTGGGGGCGCTTTCAGTGGTCGGGATCAGCTGCCGCGGGTGACAGGCAACTCCACCGGTTTCGGGTCCACCGCATATTTGCCCAGTTCCATCTTGGCGATCGCATTGCGGTGCACCTCGTCCGGGCCGTCGGCGAAACGCAGCGTGCGTGCATGTGCATAGGCATAGGCCAGCGGGAAATCGTCACACATGCCGCCACCGCCATGCACCTGCATCGCCCAGTCGATGACCTGGCAGGCCATGTTGGGTGCGACCACCTTGATCATCGCGATCTCATTCTTGGCCACCTTGTTGCCGGCCACGTCCATCAGCCAGGCAGCCTTGAGCGTGAGCAGGCGCGTCATGTCGATTTTGCAGCGGGCCTCTGCGATGCGTTCCTGCGTCACGGTCTGTGACGCAACCGTCTTGCCGAATGCGACCCGGGACGAGGCGCGCTTGCACATCAACTCCAGGGCACGCTCGGCCAGTCCGACGGTGCGCATGCAATGGTGGATGCGCCCCGGTCCGAGACGACCCTGCGCGATCTCGAAGCCGCGGCCTTCGCCCAGCAGGATGTTGGTCACCGGCACACGGACATTTTCGAACACCATCTCGACATGCCCGTGCGGCGCGTCGTCGTAGCCGAGCACATTGAGCGGGCGGATGATGCGCACGCCCTTGGCATCGGCCGGCACCAGCACCATGCTTTGCTGGGAGTGGCGGGGCGCCTGCGGGTCGGTCTTGCCCATCGTGATGAAGATGGCGCAGCGCGGATCGCTGGCGCCAGAGATCCACCATTTGCGCCCGTTGATGACGTATTCGTCACCCTCACGCTCGATGCGGGTCTGGATGTTGGTCGCGTCGCTCGAGGCCACGTCGGGTTCGGTCATCGCGAAGGCGGAGCGGATCTCGCCGGCGAGCAGCGGCTTGAGCCAGCGCGCCTTGTTTTCCTCGGAACCGTAACGCGCGATGGTTTCCATGTTGCCGGTATCGGGCGCCGAACAGTTGAAGACTTCACTGGCCCATGGCACGCGGCCCATGATCTCGGCCAATGGCGCATATTCCTGGTTCGTCAGTCCGGCACCGGCATAACCGGAGGCTGCAGCGCTGTCCACTGGAAGGAACAGGTTCCACAAGCCGGCGGCCTTGGCCTTGGGCTTGAGTTTTTCGATCGTCTGCAGCGCGCTCCAGCGCTTGCCGGCGGCAGTGTTGGCCTCGAGTTCGGCTTTGTAGGTGGCTTCGGACGGGTAGATGTGTTCGTCCATGAAACGTTGCACCTGCGCTTGCAGGTTCTTGGTACGGGGCGAATAGTCGAAATCCATGGGTACTCCTTTGGGCAAGTGGCTCGCCGGTTGGCGAGCGCAAGATTGGGGGTCAGGCGCGTTGGGCGAACTTCCAGGCCGTTTCGGCAAGCCCCCGAGCGCCGGCGCCGGCGCCGACGGCCTGCGCGCTGGCCGCGGTGCCAGCCTCAACCCGCTTGGCGATTCCCTGCAGGATCGCGGCTAGCCGAAACAGGTTGTAGGCCAGGTAAAAGTTCCAGTCTGCCGCGAGTGCTTGCGGGGTGGTCAGGCCGGTACGTTCGCAATAACGCCGGATGTAGGCGTCTTCGGTGGGAATACCCAGGCTCTGGACGTCGAGCCCGCCAATGCCGCGGAACGCGCCGGGCGATATGTGCCAGGCCATGCAGTGGTAGCTGAAGTCCGCCAGCGGATGGCCTAGCGTGGACAACTCCCAGTCGAGCACCGCCAGCACACGCGGCTCGGTTGGATGGAACATCAGGTTGTCCAGGCGAAAGTCGCCATGCACGATGCGTGTCATGCTGCTGTCGCGCGCGCTGTCCGGGATGTGGCCGGGCAACCAGGCGATCAGCTTGTCCATCTCGTCGATCGACTCGGTGATGGACGCGGCATATTGCTTGCTCCAGCGGCCGATCTGGCGTTCGAAGTAGTTGCCGGGTTTGCCGAAGTCTGCCAGGCCGCGTTGGGTGTGATCGACGGTGTGGAGCGCGGCAATGACTCGGTTCATTTCATCGTAGATGGCGGCGCGCTGTTCACGGCCCATGCCCGGCAGCGCCTGGTCCCACAACACCCGACCCTGGACAAACTCCATCACGTAGAAGGCCCGGCCGATGACGGACTCGTCTTCGCACAGGCAATACGTCCGGGCCACCGGCACATCGGTGCCATGCAGAGCGCTCATGACCTTGAACTCGCGCTCGACCGCGTGGGCCGACGGAAGCAGCTTGGCGACCGGCCCTGGCTTGGCACGCATGACATAGTGGCGCTGCGGCGTGTTGAGCTTGTAAGTGGGGTTGGACTGGCCGCCCTTGAACATTTCGACTGTCAAAGGGCCCTGGAAGCCGTCGAGATGCCGCGACAGCCATGCCGCCAGCGCATCGGTGTCGAAGCGGTGCTGGTCGCCGACCGGTCGGGTACCGATGAAATGCTCAAAGTCGTTCATGTCGCCAAATGCCCTTGTTCGTTCAGTGGTCGGCCTCGACGATACGCATCAGTGCCGCTCTGTCGCGCACGACCAGGCCCGCGGATTCGATGCGGATGCAATCCTCGCGCTCCATCGTCTTGAGCTCCTGGTTGACGCGCTGGCGCGATGCGCCCAGCAGTTGCGCCAGCTCTTCCTGCGCCAGATGCAGGCTGATACGCGTTTCCCTGGCGTTGTCCAGGTTGGCCACGCCGTAGCTGCGCACCAGGTGCAGCAGTTGCTTGGCCAGCCGGGCGCGCAGGGGCAGGGTATTGAGATCCTCCACCAGGCCGTACAACTGGCGGATACGCCGTGCGTGCAGCTGCAGCATGGCCTGGTACAACTCGACGTGTTGCGACAGGATCTTCATCAGGTCGGCGCGCGCCACGCACAACACGGTGCATTCGCCGTGCGCATAGACATCGTGGGTGCGCCGATCGCCATCGAAGATGGCCACGTCGCCGAACCAGATGCCCGGCTCGACATAGGTCAGCGTGATCTGCTTGCCCGAGATCGACGTCGAACTCACCCGCACCGCGCCCTTGGCGCAGGCAATCCACTCCTCGGGCGGCTCGCCGCGCGCGCATATCAGCGCGCCGTTGGGGAATCGCTTGACGTAAGCACATCGAAGAATGTCGTGTCGCAGGGAAGGGGACAAGGAACTGAACCAGCGGCCGGAGTTGATCGCTGCACGTTCTTCGATGGTAAGGATGGGCTCGTCCATGGGCTGTCTTCTGGGTGACTGGAGATGCGCGTCAATGGGCAGGTGCGAACACGACACGTGTCGATACCGCCACAACTGGCGCCGTCGCAGCAGTTCCGGTGTCAGGCTTCCTCGTGCAGCAGGCTCAGTCCGATCGCGCCGCGTCGGCGCAGCCACGGGCTAGGGCGGTAGCGCGGATCACCATACACCGTCTGCATGTTGAACAGGACTTCCAGCACGTTGGTGGGGCCGTAACGGTCTCCCATCTCCAGTGGTCCGAGCGGATAGGCAAGGCCCAGCTTGACGGCAATTTCCAGGTCCCGTGGCGAGCAGATCGCCTGTTGGCACATGTCGGCTGCAATGTTGACGATGGTGGCAACCACCCGCTGGGTGACGAAGCCGCCACTGTCCCGGATCACACTGACGGATTTACCGTCGCGGGCCATCAACGCGTGCGCTGCGTCGCGCATGTCGGTGCGTGTTGCCGGGTTGGTCGCCAGCACACGCCGGCGGGTCGTATCGTCATCGACCAGCATGTCGATGCCGACGGTGCGCGCCGGGTCGAGCCGCTCGACCACGGCCATCGTGGTCACGTCAAAGCCCAGGGGGGCGACCAGGATCAATGCCGAGGGTGACGGCGCTTGTCCGGTCTCGATCCGCGCGCCAAGGTTCTTGAGCAACTGCAGCAGCTGCGGTTTGCGCGCGGCCCGCTGCGCGACCCACACCGGCGGCAAGGAGTCGACCTGCGGCGCTGCCGGCTCCGGCGCGATCTCGGGCTTGCCGTCGGTATACCGATAAAAGCCCTGGCCGACCTTGCGCCCGATCATGCCGCCCGCCAGTCGCCGTGCCGTGATGACGCTGGGGCGGTAGCGGGGCTCGTCGAAATACTGACGGTAGACCGACTCCATGACAGGATGGGACACGTCAAGTGCGGTCAGGTCCATCAACTCAAATGGACCAAGCTTGAATCCGACCTGGTCCTTCAAGATACGGTCGATGGTGGCGAAGTCGGCGATGTTTTCGCTTGCTATTCGAAGTGCCTCGGTGCCATAACCACGGCCGGCATGGTTGACGATGAATCCGGGCGTGTCGGACGCCTGCACGGGGGTGTGGCCCATCTGTCGTACAAAGGCCGTGAGCGCGGCGCAGGCATGGGCATCGGTGCGCAGGCCGGCGATCACCTCGACCACCTTCATCAGCGGTACCGGGTTGAAAAAGTGCAGGCCGGCAACCCGCTGCGGTCGCCGAAGGCCTGAAGCGATTGCCGTAATCGACAGCGAGGATGTGTTGGTGGCCAGCAGAGCAGTGTGCGCCACGATGTCCTCGAGCGTGGCGAACAAGGCTTTCTTGGCGTCCAGGCGCTCGACGATGGCCTCCACCACCAGTGTGCACGGCGCCAGTTCGTCCAGCGCGCTGGCGCACAGGAGCCGCCCCTTGCAGGCCGTGACTTCGGCTTCGTCCATGCGGCCCTTGTCGCGCAGCTTGTCCCATTGCGAGCAGATTTCCGCGCGTGCGTTCTCACCAGCCTGCGGCTGGCTATCAAATAGCAGAACCTGACTGCCGGCCTGGGCGGCCAGTTGCGCAATTCCACGCCCCATCGCTCCGGTTCCCACGATGCCAGTGGCCTGAAATTGAGCAGTCATGTGTTGGATTATTGATCGAAACCGACGCCGCCCGGGCCGACGCACGCCGCTTGCCCGCGCGGTTGGCCTTGGCCATGCGAGAATATTTCCACCCCATGACATGCGCGCCCATCCGATCGCCGACATCTGGCCCGTGCCGACGCGGCCTGGGCGGGCCCAGTCGGGCCGCTGCGCACTCTGGCTACGTTCTGGCCTCCGGTGGATTGCGATATTGGTCAATCTCGCAGGACCGGATATTTTTCAACTGAAACTATCGCCCAGATCGATGTCATTTGCCCCTGTCGTGCCGGCCTTGCCGCACCGGTTTCTCGTAGCGTTGGCACTGATGATCAGTATGAACGTCCAGGCGCTGACGCTAGGTCGGGTGCAGGGTGCAGCCCTGATCGGACGACCGCTCGATATCTCGGTGCAGTTGCAACTCGATCCGAACCAGAGCATCTCGATCGATTGTTTTCAGGCTGATGTCTTTCATGCCGATACACGCCAGAATCCGGCTGGCGTCAGGGTCCAGCTCGAACCTACGGCATCGCCGCAGGGCCCGAGGTTGCGAATCACGTCGGATAGTCGAATCGACGAACCGATCGTGACCGTTTATGTGCGTGCCGGATGTGCTCAGATGTTCAGCCGCCGTTATGTGTTGTTGGCTGACATCGTCAGCGAACAGGCAGAGCCTGTGCCACGTGTCACGTCGGTCCCGCTGGTGGATCCCTCGCGCATGTCTACGTCCGCTTCCCCCGTGCCTGCTGCGGGTGCCGGAGCAACCTTGTCGACCCCAGTCGTAACATCGTCAGCTGGCGCGCCTTCCGAGGCCGCTGCGCGGCCGGCTCCTCGCAACCAGCCCCGAGCGGCAGCCGGGACGCAACGCCCGGCCAGGGTTGAAACGAAGCAGGCTGCGGCCGCCCGGGCGACGCCGGGGCCCGGCTCTGCGGCCAAGCCTGTCACGCCAGGCGGCGACAAGGCGCCAGCGGCTTCTGCACCATCCACCGAGCGCGGCTCTGGCCGGTCGCGGCTGCAACTCGATCCCCTGGAAATGTTATCGGAACGGGTTGCGACGCTCGAATCCAACGCCACGACGAACGTGGCGCCGGCGCAGGTCAACGAGCGCGAGGCGCGCGAGGCCGAACGCCTCGATCGGCTGGAGGCCAGTGTCAAGGCATTGCTGGTGCTTGCGGAGAAAAACGAGGCAAGCCTGTTGGACGTGCGAAGCCGGCTCGAGAAGGCCCAGGCTGATCGCGTCAGCTCCACGGTGATCTATTGGCTGCTCGGCCTGTTGCTGCTCAGCCTGGCGGTCATTGCCTATTTGCTCGCGCGCATCAACCGCGGCTCGGAAGCTTTGGGGTCGCGTTGGTTCGAGGTTGCGCCAGGGGCATCGGAATCGGATGCGGTACCACCCGCGCCGGTCGCCGGGTCCAAGTCCGGTGCGCTGCAAGAGATGGATTTTGCGAGGGTATCTTCCTCACCGGCACCGCTGGTAGCTACGGCCCCGGCGCCGCTGCCTACCGACCAACCGCAGACTGATCAGCTGCCGCTCGAGCCGACCGGGAACGTGTCGCGCGATCACCTGGTGCAGGGTCCAGGCGCGAGCAATTCGCAGGTTGATGTGTCGCTGGTCGAGATGAGTGAGTCGACGTTCGACCGCCTGATGCAATCGGGCGCTGTACACAGTGCCGTTCGCCGCTCTCAAGAGACCGTGCCCTTGGCCGTTGCCAAAGTCGCACAGGCGCAGGCACTGGTGGAGCGACGCGCACGTATCGATGCCGACGAGTTGATCGATATTCGTCAGCGGGCGGAGTTCTTCGTCACGCTGGGCCAGACCGATCAGGCTGTGCAGGCGCTGGAGGCTCGCGTCGCCCAGGATGGCGCTTCGTGTCCGCAGGTTTACCTCGACCTTTTCAAGTTGTTCCATGCGCTGGGACTGAAGGCGGATTTCAACCAACTGCGCGCGGATTTCGCACGCCTGTTCAATGCCAACGTTCCGGAGTTCGCGGATTTCGATGACGAAGGCCGCTTGCTGGAGGATTATCCAGGTGCGGTTGATCGCCTGATTCGGGTCTGGCGCCGGCCAACGGTGCTCGACACCCTCGAGCAGTGGTTGTACCGAAGCCAGATCGCTGATGCGGTGGCCGACGACGAAGTGTTCGATCTGGCGGCGTTTCGAGACTTGCTGATGCTGCATGCGGTTGCACAGGCGGTGCTGCGATCGGGTGCGCCGGGGTCGTCAGGCGTGTTCCAGGCCTCGCCTGTGGCGGTTGTGAAAGATGGACGGGTCGACATCGATTTGTCTGAACCCACGACGCCTGATGGGGCTCCGACGTTGATGTTGCCGCAGCCCGACCCTCGTGACGCCAGACCGCCCGGATTGCGTGCGGATGTGGATTTGCCGGTCAGCGGGGATGCAGCAGTCGAGGCCGCCGCAGTGTCTCCTTCGCAAAATCTGATCGACTTCGATCTGAGTGAATTCGACATCCCGAAGGCGCCACGGCAGGAGCCCTGACAGCTTGCGGCATCGTCTGCCGCCGGCCGAGGCGAAGCCACCACGGTGTCTGGCGCCGCCGCCGCGATGCATGAAGCGCGACCGCAGGGTTGGGCGCATCAGCGCCGGACTTGCAAGGCCCCCGGGTTGACAATATTGCTCGGCGTTCCGCGGATGAAATTGACAACGTTGTCGAACGCCTCGTTGAACATGCGCTCGTAGTTTTCCTGCTCCACATAACCGATATGGGGAGTGCAGATGCAGTTCTCGATGCGCAGCAGTGCGTGGCCCTGCAAAATGGGTTCGGCCTCGAACACGTCCACCGCTGCAATGCCTGGGTGCCCCCGATTGAGTGCGGCAATCAGGACGTCAGGCTCCAGGAGTTCGGCGCGCGAGGTGTTGACCAACAACGCTGTCGGCTTCATGCTGGAGAGGTCCTCTAGCCCGATCAGTCCGCGCGTTTCATCGTTCAGGCGCAAGTGCAGGCTCAGCACATCACTTTGCGTGAACAGTTCCTCTCGGCTGCGGGCCGTGGCATAGCCGTCGCGCGTGGCCTGTTCGATCGAATGGGTCCGGCCCCATACCGTCACCTGCATGCCGAAGGCGCGGCCGTAACCGGCCACCAGCTTGCCGATCTTGCCGTAGCCCCACACGCCGAGCGATTTACCAGCGAGCAGGTTGCCGATTCCGAAGTTGGGCGGCATCGATGCCGACTTGAGGCCGGACTGCTGCCAGGCACCGTGTTTGAGGTTCCCGATGTACTGGGGCAACCGGCGCATCGCGGCCATGACCAGCGCCCAGGTGAGTTCGGCGGTCGCCTGCGGCGCACCTGACCCTTCGGCAACTGCAATGCCCCGTTCGGTACAAGCCTGCACATCGACATGGCTGCCGATGCGGCCGGTTTGCACGATCAGCTTGAGCCGCGGCAGCTTGTCGATGATTGAGCGGGTCAGCTGGGTGCGCTCGCGGATCAATACGACGATATCGGCGTCCTTCAGACGTACTGAAAGCTGGCCCATGCCCTTGACCGTGTTCGTATAGACCTTGGCGGAATGGGCTTCCAGCTTGCTGGCGCAAGGCAGCTTTCGCACGGCGTCTTGGTAGTCGTCCAGGATCACGATGTTCATGGCTGCATTGTGCCTTGCGAGGCTGCCCGCTTTTGTAGCCGACGAGTCGGAAGGTTGGTAGTGACCAGTGCCGCCACAGCAGGCGAGGGTTCAGGTTAGCATGTGCCCCCCATTGTCAGAAACCCAGGAGTAAGCTTCATGTCTATATCCATGTATTCGGCCAGTGTGCCGATTTGCACCACCATGCTGGTTAATCTCAGCCACTTTCTTGACAAGGCCCAGTCATTCGTAGAGGTCCGCAAGTGTGATCCGACCGCCTTGACCCAGTACCGGCTGGCCCCCGACATGCTGCCGTTCACCCGCCAGGTGCTGATCGCCTGCGATGCAGTCAAGAACGGCATTGCCCGCATTTCCGGTGAAACAGCGCCCAAATTCGAAGATAACGAGGCCACATTTGCGGAACTCAAGGAACGTATCAGCAAGACCATCGCGTTCGTGAAGTCCGTGCCCGCCGAGCAGCTCAATGGCACCGAGGCACGTGAAATCACGTTTCCGGTCGGTCGCGAGGCGACACGCACGCTTTCGGCCGAGGACTATCTGAAACACTGGATGCTGCCCAACCTGTTCTTTCATGTGACGACGGCTTATGCGATATTGCGTCACAACGGTGTCGATATCGGGAAGGGTGATTACCTGCTCGGAGCTGGTGCAGGTGCCTGATCCTGCCTGGGCGGATCCCGATCTGCCGCAGCAATGGGGCCCCACCATCGCGCGGTGACGTGCTTGTCTCACCGGTCCGGGGCGGGACTCACAAGCCAGGGCGCATGGAAGCTTCTCGTTCGACCATGCGGTCGAGTTCGGCGCAGACATCGGCCATGCGACCGGACATCAGCATGCGCCCAGTCAGTGCCGATGGCTGGCCGACTTCGACGACTCGAATCACACGCAGCGGCGATCGGTTGGCATGCCGTGTGGGATAGACGCCGGCAGGTCGCGGTGTGGCCGCTCGCAAGGTGCGCCCGACAGGCCGTGGCGCGCTGGCCGACGACCACTGGCCACATGCGGCACCGTCGCCAAACGGCTCGCCCACGGTTGGTGTCTGGAAATGGCGAAATAGGCGCCGCAATGGGGCCATCCAGTGGCCGGATCCGGTAGTGCTAAGTTGGTTCAAGATGGGGCTCCCGGGCTCGGTTACATCAACATGGTGTTGCGGATCAGGCCGACGGCCAAGCCCTCGATTTCGAACGGTTCTCCCGGTTCGACAATGATGGTCTGGTAGTCCGGATTTTCCGGGTGCAGCTCGATCAGGTGCTTGTTGCGCTTGAATCGCTTGACGGTGACCTCGTCGCCCAACCTTGCCACGACGATCTGACCGTTTTTTGCGTCTTTCGTGGCTTGCACCGCCAGCAGGTCGCCATCCATGATGCCGGCATCGCGCATCGACATGCCGCGCACCTTGAGCAGGTAGTCGGGGCGGCGCTGAAACAGGCTGTTCTCGACATAATAAGTCTGGTCGATGTGCTCCTGGGCCAGCACGGGGGAGCCCGCCGCGACACGGCCGATCAACGGCAATGCCAGTTGCGCCAAGCCTGGCAGCGGCAGGGAATATTGCTTGACACGTGACTCGTTGATGGAGCGCAGCGCCTCGCTGCGCAGGCGGATGCCCCGCGATGTTCCGCTGACCAACTCGATGACGCCCTTGCGTGCCAGCGCCTGCAGGTGCTCTTCTGCGGCGTTGGCGGAGCGAAACCCCAGTTCGGTAGCGATCTCGGCCCGGGTTGGCGGGGCGCCGGTGCGGGCAATGGCGCTTTGGATCAGGTCCAGAATCTGTTGCTGGCGCGCGGTAAGCTTCGCCTGGAATTGCGGCATGTCCATCGGGTCACTCCTGTTGGGCTGGATGCAAGGTTACTGGTTTAATAGACAGTAACTGTATTTTTAACCAGTTTCTCGTGTAATGCAAGCCATGAATGAATCTTTTGTACAGAAAATTGTGCTGTTGGCCACCGGCGGCACCATCGCCGGCGTGTCCGCGGACGCCCGCGACAACGTTGGTTACGCGGCGGCGCAAGTCGGCGTGGAGCAGCTGCTGCAGGCACTGCCACAACAGGGACGGCTCCAGCTACGACTGATGGGAGAGCAGGTCGCGCAACTCGACAGCAAGGACATGACGAGTGCGGTGTGGTCGGCGCTGGCGCTGCGTTGCCGACACTGGCTCGACGATCCGCAGGTGTGCGGCATCGTCGTGACCCATGGGACCGACACCATGGAGGAAACTGCGTTTTTCCTGCACCTGATATTGGCGCACAGTGGCGGGTGTGCCAAGCCGCTGGTGATGACGGGTGCGATGCGCCCGGCCTCGGCACTGGCGCCGGACGGCCCGCAGAATATGCGCGATGCGCTGGCTGTGGCAGCGGATCGGCGTGCCTGTGGCGTGCTGGTCGTATTTGCCGGTCAGGTGCATGCTGCACCCGACGTGCACAAATTGCATCCGTACCGGGTAGACGCTTTTTCGGGTGGCGAGGCGGGTCCGATGGGAGTCATCGAGGAGGGGCGCCTGCGCCTGCTGCACGTTCGCGCAGAAGACGCCGTCAATCCCTTCCTGGGTGCGAGTATGTCAGGCTTGAGCCTGGATCGCTGGCGCGACTGGTTGCGTCCAGGCCACGTCTGGCCCCGGGTCGAGATCGTCACCAGCCATGCCGCCGCCGACGGCTGGCTGGTGGACACCATGCTGACTGGCGCTGCAGCCCTCGCCAGCCCGCTGCGCGGCATCGTGGTGGCCGGCACGGGCAACGCCAGCGTGCATCAGGCTCTGGAGGCGGCGCTGGTGCGCGCGCAGGCAGCCGGGATCGCGGTTCGGCGCGCCAGCCGATGCAGCGGCAGCCGCACTGTGTCCAATCCTGCTGCCACGTTGCCGGACACGGGCGGGCTGTCTCCGGCCAAGGCGCGGATCGCATTGATGCTGGAGTTGTTGGCCCGTGAGCCAGCTCCAATGGATGCGGCGGATCGGTTCAGGCCAGCGCCTTGAAAACACGTTCGCGAATCGCATCGACCGCGCCGGTGGCCTGGATGGTCCGGTACTTCGGCGCTGCCTCCGGGTCGGCCTTGGCCCAGTTTTCGTAATACGCCACCAGCGGGCGTGTCTGGTCACTGTAGACCTGCAAGCGCTTCTGGACCGTGGCTTCCTTGTCGTCGTCACGCTGGATCAGCGGCTCGCCCGAGATGTCATCGATGTCTGCAACCTTGGGCGGGTTGAATTTCACATGGTAGGTGCGCCCGGATGCAGGGTGTGAGCGGCGCCCGCTCATACGCTCGATGATGGCTTCGAAGGGCACATCGAATTCCAGCACGTAGTCGAGCTTGGCGCCGGCCGCCTTGAGCGCGTCAGCTTGCGCAATGGTGCGCGGGAACCCGTCGAACAAGAAACCGTTGGCGCAGTCGGGCTGCGCAATGCGTTCCTGGACCAGGCCGATGATGATGTCATCGCTCACCAGAGCGCCTGCGTCCATGACCCTCTTGGCTGCCAGGCCCATCGGCGAGCCGGCCTTGACCGCCGCCCGCAGCATGTCGCCCGTGGAGATTTGTGGAATGGCGAATTTGTCGCAGATGAAGGTCGCTTGCGTACCTTTGCCAGCACCAGGTGCGCCCAGCAGTATGAGTCTCATGGGATGGAGTGTCTCGTGTTTGTAGGTCAACGGCTGCCGCGCAGGTTCCCCGGAGATTGCGCACCGTTTGAGAGTTGGCGCAAGAATAGCACGCCGACCTTACTCCGACTTACGTCATTCGCCTCGAAAGATCCGGCGTACCCGCTCGAGGTCCTGCGGGGTATCGATACCCGCTCCGGGGTCACGGTCGGTCACATGCACCGCGATGCGATGGCCATGCCATAAGGCGCGCAGTTGTTCCAGCGCCTCGGCCCGTTCCAGCGGTGCCGCAGAGAGTGTCGGAAACAGGCGCAAGAACCCGGCCCGGTAACCGTAGATGCCGATATGGCGCATCGGCGCTGCCTGCCGCAACAGGGCATCGTTGCCGCTGTCTGTCCACCAGGCGTCCTCGCCATGGTCACGCGCCATCGGTATCGGCGAACGGCTGAAATACAGCGCAAAGCCGCCGCCATCACAGACGACCTTGACGATGTTGGGGTTGCGGTAGTCGTCGGCCGAGACCAGCACATGGGCAGCGGTGCTCATGCTCGCCTGCGCGTGTCGGTGCAGCAGCGCAGCCACTGCACTCACGAGTCGCGGATCGATCAGCGGTTCGTCTCCCTGCACATTGACGACGATATGTGTGTCGTCCAGGCCCAGCAGGTCACAAGCCTCGGCCAGTCGGTCGCTGCCGGAGGCGTGATCGGTGCGGGTCAGCACGGATTGCACGCCATGGCGAGAGCAGGCTTCGACGATCGACACATCGTCCGCGGCAACGACAACCCGCATGGCGGCATCGGTGTCCACCCCGGTGCCCGCGACCCGTTGTGCCACGCGCACCACCATCGGAATGCCGGCGATCTCGGCCAGCGGCTTGTTGGGTAGCCGGGTCGATGCCAGGCGCGCCGGAATCAGCACGGTGCAAGGCACGGGCTCGGACGCCGTGTGGGAGCCGTGTGGTGACGCGTCGGTTTTCACAGTCCCAGTTCTTCGTCCGTGAGGACGCGCGCCTCGTTTTCCAGCAGCACCGGGATGCCGTCGCGCACCGGATATGCCAGCCGTGCGCTGCGCGAGATCAGTTCCTGGCGCTCGCGGTCATATTCCAGCGGTCCCTTGGTGACCGGGCAGACCAGCAGGGCGAGTAGGCGTGTGTCCATGCGGCGATCATAACTTTGCGCGCAGGCGTGGCGCGGCGCGGGTGCTCAGCAGTTGCTCCAGTGCATGCCAGAATGGTGCTTCCAGCGCCACGACGAGCGGAACCGCCAGCGCGTCGGGTCGGTGGCGCCACAACTTGACCGCGTCCTTTTCGGTGCAAATCACGGTATGGTCCGTGAAGCCGCCCCATTGGGCTGGCTCGAAGTCGGCATGGTCTGGCAGGGCCAGCGTGCGCGCCAAGGTCAGTCCACTTGCGCGCAGCATGGCAAAAAACGCCTGGGGTTGCGCGGTACCGGCGACAGCGAGCAGCGGCCGGGCCAGCGGGCCGGTGTCGGCGGCCAGGGCACGCAACGCCAGTTGCGTGCCGTCTGCTCGCAGCGCATGCTTGGCCAGGCTGCGGCGCACACGGTGTCCGGCGGCGCCGGCGGGCGGCGCGCCAGCATGCACGATCAGGTCAACGCGGCGCGGCCAGGGCTCGCGCAATGGGCCCGCTGGCAGCAGAAAACCATTGCCGATGCCTCGCTCGTCGAACACGCAGATCTCGACGTCACGGTGCAGCGCCCGGTGTTGCAGGCCATCGTCGCAAATCAGCAGGTCCAGATCGGGATGTGCGTGAAGCAAGGCGTTGGCGGCCGCTACACGGGATGGCGCCACTGCCACGGGTACACCGGTGCGGCGCTGGATCAAAAGCGGTTCGTCTCCGACCTCCTGCGGCGACGAGGCCGGCGTCACCAGGCGGCAGTCACGGTCGTGGCGGCCGTAACCGCGCGACACCACGCCCGGGCGAAAGCCACGAGACCGCAAGTGATCGACCAGCGCGATCACGATCGGTGTCTTGCCGGCGCCGCCGGCCACCACGTTGCCGACCACGATCACCAGCACTGGCACCCGATGGACCTTGCGCAGACCCATCGAATACGCCCATTGACGCAGTTGCCAGGCCGCGCGATACAGGACCGACACAGGCCATAACAACCAGGCCAGCGCGCCGCGCCGGGTCCAGGCACCCTGCAGCGTCTGTCGCACCGCCATGCCCGCCACCGGGTTACCGGTTCGCCGCCTTGCCGGTGGGCTGGGTCGCGAAGGTGATCTGCGACAGGCCCGCGCGGCGCGAGGCCTCCATCACGGTGATCACGGCCTGGTGCTTGGCACTGGCATCGGCGTTGATGATGACCACGGTGTCCTTGCCGGACTTGGCGGCGGCCGCCAATGCACTGGCCAGCAGTTCGGTGCTGCGCCCGGCCAATGGAACGGAGTTCACCGCGTAGGCGCCTTCGCTGCTGACACTCACCAGCAGTTCCTTCGGATAGTCACGCAGGCTCTCGGTATCGGCCACCGGCAACTGGAGCTGGATTTCGGTGAACTTGCTGTAGGTCGTGGTCAACATCAGGAAGATCAGCACCACCAGCAATATGTCGATGAACGGGATCAGGTTGATCTCGGGCTCGTCCCGGGAAGCGGTGCGGAAGTTCATGCCAACTTGCGCAAGCTGTTCAGGTGCCGCGCCAGCCGGTCCGCCGACACCTCCAGTGTCAGCAGATAGGCGTCGACCGTGGCACGGAAATAACGCCAGAAGATCAGGGCTGGAATCGCGATGATCAGGCCGAACGCCGTGTTGTAGAGTGCAATCGAGATACCGTGCGCCAGCTGGGCCGGATTGCCGCCCGGGGCGCCAACCGTCGGGCCTTGCGAACCGAAGATCTCGATCATGCCCACCACGGTGCCGAACAGACCCATCAACGGCGCCGCAGAGGCGATCGTGGCCAGCGCGCTGAGGTAGCGTTCGAGCCGGTGAGCGACCAGGCGGCCCGTGCCTTCCATGATGGCGCGCAAGTCGGCGTCACTGCAGCGCGGGTTTGCGTTCAGTGCCCTGAAGCCGCTGGCGAGCACTTCGCCCAAGGCCGAGTTGCGCTCGAGCTGTGCCACCATGTCGGTTGATGGCAGGCCGTTGCGCGATACCGACAACACCTCGTCGAGCAGCTTCGGTGGCGCAACCTTGGCCGTCTTGAGACTTACGAACCGTTCGATGATCAGCGCCAACGCCAGGATGGAGAAGGCGACCAAGGGCCAGATCGGCCAGCCTGCGGCTTGTATGATGGAAAACAAAGGATGAAACCCCGCGCTGATGGTGAGCGCGCCAATTATGGCGCACAGGGTCACGGTGGCTCGAAAACCAAACGGCGATGCGGTCTGCGGGTTGAGGCCGGTTCACCCACAGATATTGTGGATAACTTTGTGCAAAACCGGGTTGAAAACCCGCCATGTGACGCTTTCATGCGGCTCCGGCTTGATGTGCTTATTGGGATGGCAGCGAAAAATCAAATGAAATCAATAGCTTGTGTCATGAAACCGCGGCTTGCCACGGTATCGGGTCTGCGCTGCGCGTTGGAACGCCACTTGTGGAGTAGTCACGCGGCGCAGACCGCTTGGCAACCTGGCTGCGGGGCATTGGGTCATGGCTGATACCGCCGTGCGGGTCTGGTCGGTTGGGGATCTTTGTCACGCGGTGGCCGATGCCCTGAGCGCGCGCTTCAACCCGGTTGCGGTGCGCGGTGAGGTCTCGGGTTTTGCGCGCGCGCCAAGCGGCCATTGCTATTTTTCGCTCAAGGACGCGGCAGGCCAGCTGCGTTGTGCGATGTTCAAGCGCGCGGCTGGCCTGCTCGAATTTGCACCCCGCGACGGTGATCTGGTCGAAGTACGTGGGCGTCTGGGGGTGTACGAGCCTCGCGGCGACCTGCAACTGATTGTCGAGTCGATGCGCCAGGCAGGCACCGGCGCCTTGTTCGAGGAGTTCCTTCGCCGCAAGGCCCGGCTGCAAGCCGAGGGCTTGTTCGAGGCGCAGCGCAAACGAGCGTTGCCGGCGGTACCGCGCGCCATCGGTGTCGTGACGTCGCTGGGAGCCGCTGCCTGGCACGATGTCGTGGCGGCGTTGCGGCGCCGTTTGCCGCACGTGCCGGTGCTGCTTGCGCCCGCATCGGTGCAAGGCCCGGCCGCGCCGGCGCAACTGGTGCAGGCGCTGGAGAACCTGTACCAGCGGGTCGCCGATGCGGAATCGCCGGGTGCGCGCCTGCTCGCACCCGATGTGATCCTGCTGGTGCGCGGCGGCGGGTCGATGGAAGACCTGTGGGCCTTCAATGACGAGTCGCTGGCACGCGCCATCGTGCGCAGCCCGGTCCCGGTCGTGTGTGGTGTCGGCCACGAGACCGACTTCACGATCGCCGACTTCGTTGCCGACCTGCGCGCGCCGACGCCCACCGCCGCAGCCGAACTGGTGGCGCCGCCGCGCGAGGTCTGGCTCGGTGCGCTCGAACTGCTGCTTGACCGGCTGCAAAATGCAGTGATCCGGCGCCTGGACGCGGAGTCCCAGCGGCTGGACAAGGCGGCTGCCCGGTTGGGCCGGCCGTCGAGCCTGGCAGCGGGTCAACGCGTGACATTGGTTTCTTGTGCCAGACGCCTGCGCCTGGCCGCCCGGTCGGTGTTGCAGCGCCAGCAAAGGGACTGGCAGGATCTGGCAGGGCAACTGCCGGCGGCTCGCCAGCGCGCCTTGGAACGCGTCGGTCAGCGGCTCGAGCGCAGTGCCTTGCGGCTGGGGCTGCTCGACCCCGCTCTGGTATTGCAGCGGGGATACGCCTGGATCACCGATGGACACGGCCGGGCGGTGACCAGTCCGGCGCAGGTGCAGGTCGATGACGCGTTGCGCGCGACGGTGGCGCACGGCCGCATCGATTTGCGCGTCATCGAGCCGCTCGCCAAACAGAAATAGGCAAACTTCCTACAATCGCAGCTTTCGCACAACCATTTGAAGAGGACATCATGGAACACACCCTGCCGCAACTCCCGTACGCCATCGATGCGTTGGCGCCGCACTATTCGCGTGAAACCTTCGAGTTCCACCACGGCAAGCATCACAACGCCTATGTCGTCAACTTGAACAACCTGCAAAAGGGCACCGAGTTCGAGAGCATGGAGCTTGAGGACATCGTCAAGAAGTCCAGCGGCGGCATCTACAACAACTCGGCGCAGATCTGGAACCACACCTTCTTCTGGAACTGCATGAAGCCCGCCGGCGGCGGCGAGCCCAGCGGCGCGCTGGCCACCGCGATCAACGCGAAGTGGGGCAGTCATGCCGCATTCAAGGAGGCCTTCGTCAAGTCGGCGGTCGGTAACTTCGGTTCTGGCTGGACCTGGCTGGTCAAGAAGGCCGACGGAACGGTGGACATCGTCAACATGGGTGCAGCCGGCACGCCCCTGACCACCGGCGACAAGCCGCTGCTGACCGTGGACGTCTGGGAACATGCCTACTACATCGACTATCGCAATGCGCGTCCCAAGTTTGTCGAAACCTTCCTCGACAAACTCGTCAACTGGGAGTTTGCACAGAAGAACTTTGCCTGACCGGCCGTCAGCGCGATGATCCAGGGGCCGGCTGCACGCCGGCCTTTTTTTTAGAGCGCACCCAAGAAGCCAGGCTGGTACGAATGGAGCCGCCCTGGCGCACGGCATCAGCGGGTGGTGGCGAAGGGCTTCCCGGTTAGCCGATATCCAGCCTTGATCGCTCGTTTGGCAAACCAGCCCTGGTTCATTTCGAGCACAAAGCGCACCGGAGCCGCCGAGCAATGGGAGTCGGTGGTCTTGGGCCGCATATCGACCAGATTGATGATCGTGCCGTCGTCTGCGACGAACGCCGCCGTCAGTGGCAACAGGGTGTTCTTCATCCAGAAACATTGCTGCGCCGGCTCCTCGAACACGAACAACATGCCTTCATGCTGGGGCATTTCGGAGCGGAACATCAGGCCGATCTGGCGTTGTTCAGGCGTCAAGGCGACCTGGGCTTCGATCCGGTGCATACCGGCGCCCAGAGCGAGCCGGGGCAGATTCAGTTGCGGCTGCTCCTGAGCCGTGGCCATCGTGGTCGCCAGCGCCAGCAGCAGGGCGCAGAAAAAGGATTGGAAGTACATCGGGGGCATTTTGCCGACAATTGATCAACACGCCAGGAGCAACAACAAATGCCCGCGGGCGCGGGCATTTGTTGTTATCTCCTGGACGGGGCGTGGAAACGCCCGTCATGGATGCGAATCAGGACTTGGCTGGTTCCTTCTTGGCGTCTTTCTTGGCCGTCTTCTTCTCGGTCTTGGCATCGGCCTTTTTCATGTCTTTCGTTGCCTTGGCGTCAGCCTTGACTGCGGCCTTCGGCTCTTCCTTGGCCTTAGCAGCAACCACAGCCGGTGCTGCAGGTGCAGCAGGGGTTGCAGCGGCAGCTGGTGCAGCCTTGGCCGGAGCAGCTGCAATGGCAGGGGTAGCTGGCTTGGCGGGGGTGGCGGTCTGTGCGAAGGCGCCGGCAGCGAACAGGCCAGCGATCAGGGTAGCGAGAACTTTGTTCATGACGAACTTTCCTAGAAATGAAGTGTTGACGGTTTCTTCCCCTGCGGGAAGCCCTTCTTTAACGGGCGGCGCCGGCAGGCGGTTGACAGATTCGTGAAACTATTTGTAGTTAAAATTCTGCGGTCCCCAGGCTGCACGCCCACAGCAGTGCCGGGCCTGTCACTAGCGGGCGAGCGCCGCCGCGATTAACCGAGACCACCATCCATGTACCAGCACATCAAGGTTCCTTCCACGGGCCAGAAAATTACCGTCAACGCCGACATGTCGCTCAATGTCCCGGATCAGCCGGTCATACCCTTCATCGAAGGAGACGGCACCGGCATGGACATCACGCCGGTGATGCTCAAGGTGGTCGATGCGGCGGTTGCCAAGGCTTACGGTGGCAAGCGCAAGATCCACTGGATGGAGGTCTATGCTGGTGAGAAGTCGACCCGCATCTATGGCCCGGACGTCTGGCTGCCCGAGGAAACCCTGCAGGCGGTCAAGGAATATGTGGTGTCCATCAAGGGTCCGCTGACGACGCCGGTCGGCGGCGGCATCCGCTCGCTGAACGTGGCGTTGCGCCAGGAGCTCGACCTGTACGTCTGCCTGCGGCCGATCCAGTACTTCAAGGGTGTGCCGTCCCCGGTCAAGGAGCCCGAGAAGACCCACATGGTGATCTTCCGCGAGAACTCGGAAGACATCTACGCCGGCATCGAGTTCGAGGCCGAGTCGGACAAGGCCAAGAAACTGATCAAGTTCCTGCAGGACGAGATGGGTGTCAAGAAAATTCGTTTCCCCGCCACGTCGGGCATTGGCATCAAGCCGGTGTCGCGTGAGGGCACCGAGCGACTGGTGCGCAAGGCGATCCAGTACGCGATCGACAACGACAAGCCCAGCGTGACCATCGTGCACAAGGGCAACATCATGAAATTCACCGAAGGCGGCTTCCGTGACTGGGCTTATGGCCTGGCGCAGAAGGAATTCGGTGCCGAACTGATCGACGGCGGCCCGTGGTGCAAGTTCAAGAACCCGAAAACGGGCAAGGAGATCATCGTCAAGGACAGCATCGCCGACGCTTTTCTGCAGCAGATCCTGTTGCGCCCAGCCGAATACAGCGTCATCGCCACGCTGAACCTGAACGGCGACTACGTGTCCGACGCGCTGGCGGCCCAGGTCGGCGGCATCGGCATCGCGCCTGGCGCGAACCTGAGCGACACCATTGCGATGTTTGAGGCCACCCACGGCACGGCGCCAAAATATGCCGGCAAGGATTATGTGAACCCGGGTTCCGAAATCCTGTCGGCCGAGATGATGCTGCGCCATATGGGCTGGGTCGAGGCGGCTGACTTGATCATTTCGTCGATGGAAAAGTCCATTCTGAGCAAGAAGGTCACCTACGACTTCGCGCGCCTGATGGACGGTGCGACCCCTGTCTCTTATACACATCTGACGCTGCCGACGAATAGAGAG
>ENA-ORBV01006760-ORBV01006760.1-microbial-mat-metagenome-genome-assembly--contig:-NODE-6760-length-20039-cov-29.474351_pt1 | contig 20039 bp, 18 predicted proteins | sample MGYA00237777_ERZ505514 | MGnify/ENA primary metagenome ERZ505514 (study PRJEB26160, sample SAMN06269048) | microbial mat metagenome | isolation source: Oligotrophic lake microbial mat | place... | reverse complement strand
CTCCGCCTCCTCTGGGATGATCTCGAGGGCGCGGCGCTCGCGATCGACGCGGTAGCCGAGGATGAGCGGGCCGCCCGCCCACTTTCCGCGACGGCGGGCGGCGGCGATCTTGTCGCGGGTGCGCTCGCTGATGATCTCGCGCTCGAACTGGGCAAAGCTGAGCAGGATGTTGAGGGTAAGCCGGCCCATCGACGTCGAGGTGTCGAGGTGCTGCGTGACGGCGACGAGGCCCACGCCGCGCTGCTCGAAGCGCTCGATGAGCCGCGCAAAGTCGAGCAGCGAGCGCGACAGCCGGTCGACCTTGTAGACGACCACGATGTCGACCTCGCCCCGCTCGACGTCGTCGATCAGCCGCGTGAGCGCGGGGCGCTCCATGTTGCCGCCGGTGAAGCCGCCGTCGTCGTAGCGGGCGGGCAGCACCGTCCAGCCCTGCGCCGCCTGGCTCCCGACCGCGGCCGGGCCCGCGCGATCGCCTCGCCCTGCGCCGCAACCGCTCGCTCTACTCGCGCCTCCACCACCGCCTCGAGATCGAACCCCTCGTCCCCGACGACACCACCGAGTACCTCCGCCTCCGCCTCCGCCACGCCGCCTGTGACCGCGAGTTGTTCGCGACCGACGCCGCCGCGCTGCTGCACGAAGCCACCGCCGGCGCCATGCGCGATCTCGACCGCCTCGCCGCCGCCGCCGTGCGCGAAACCGCCAAGAAGAAGCGCAAGCTGGTCGAGCGCGACGTCGTCGCCCGCGTCATCGAGGCCGGCACCCGCGAGCGCGATCGCTGACCGCCGGCCCCGACACCCTCGTCACCGCGCCGGACCTCGGGCTCCGCCGCGGTGGCCATCGGCACTCCGGATCAGGTCGCCCACGGCATCGGTGGCCATCGGCGTTCCGGATCACGCCGCCTGCGGTGGCGGTGGCCATCGGCGTTCCGGAGCATGCCGCCTGCGGTGGCGATCGACCCCCGAGCGCCCGCCGTCGTGCCCGCGCGCGTTCTCAGGATCGCGCTCCGCGATCACGCCCGCGTCATCGTCCTCGCGCAGAACCCCGCGAACGCTGGCGCTTTCAAGGCGAAGCCCCGCGAGGTGCCTCGCGGGGCTCCTGTTAACTGCTCCCCCACCTTCGGTTGGTGGTGGAGGAAGAATGGCTCCCTATCCACCACCCCCGCGAACCGATTCTCTCTGGCGAATACGGCCAATGGGCCTGAAATGGCCGGTTGACACGCAACCACGGGACTTCACAACGCAAGTCGAAGGAGCCGATCGAGATGATCTGGCGGAGAGAAACCCCCGTTCTGTGCTGGCAGCGGGGTTCAAGTACTCGAGCCCTGCTGCAATTCACCGCAGGGGAGGTTCGAAATCGCCAGCGAGGCGGGGTAACCGCCCGCCCCAGTCCATGGTGCAGATGCGGAAGCTGTACCGCCCGCTCGATGCCCGACACGTCTCGGATCCGCTCGTCTGTGATCGTGGCATGCCAACTCGCAGGCGAGCGATAAGTTCAGTCTGTATGTCCGCGTGCGGGAACAATACCTTGGTGAGTAAATCTCAGAATCACACGGGTTGCGTTCTATGAGATTGGCCGCCAGATCCAGCCTAAACGCCGAGGGCCATCCGTCGCCAGTCAATCCGCACTTCGCCACCAGCTTCGAGTTCAACTATGGAGTACGTCAACTCGCCGGGAAGCACTTGGCCCGGCTGGTGGCAGGTCGTCTGACCGAGTTTCGCCATGTGACGTGGCTGGCCATGCAGCGCTAGCCCAACATCCGGGCTCTCGTGGATATGCCCCGAAAGCGTCAGCATTGGCTGCTGGCGGGTGATCCACGCGTGCACAGACTTAGACCCGACGTCTTCGCCGCTCCAGAGCGTGCCCAAATCCAGATTCGCCGGTGGCGCGTGGCTGACGAGCACACCGCGCTCCATTAAGATGCCCGGCTCTACGAGCGAGTTCAAATGCTCCTCCAGAGTTGGGCGTGACGCAAAGAACGCCGCGGGATCACTAATCTCTGCAACGCCATCGGATGAGGTGACGATGGACCGCCCGCTGGTTAACACCGGTGTGGCTTCGGGCCTGTCACGAAGGCACCAGTCCTTCAGACCGAAGCGGTAGTCGGGCACCCATGAGCATCCTCGAATCGTGAACCCACCCGGCAGCGTGTGCCACCGCTGGGCAAGGTCGTACACGCCGCGATTGGAGCGAGTGAGTCCGAGCCAGATGTCGTGCACGCCCCGAAGGTCATCGTTGCCAAAGAGGCCAAAGAACGTGATGCCCTTTGATGCGCATCGGTCGAGACACTCGGGCAACTCACGGCTCAAAAACTCTCGCTGCGCAGCAAACATGTCGCGGCCCTTGGGGAGCATGACACCGCCGCAAACAATGGTCCAAGCGTCGTGCTTGGAGCACAAGGCTGGCAGTTCGGCATACGCGTCGACATCGCCGTGAAGGTCAGTAACATAGAGTAGCCGCAAGTTCGTTACAGATCCTGCTCCGGCTGAAGCGGGTACGTTGCCGGCAAGCTCATTTGGGGCTGTGTGTACCGACTCCGCGAGTTGCTCCAATGCAGCAGTAAGCCGATCGGCCCACTTCGCTAGCCAAGCGGGTTGAAGGGGCACTCGCTCGTCAAGCTCGGCTCGTGAGAGCTGAGTGAAGTAGGCTTCAAGCACATGCATCGGATGATCTTGATCGCAGCATGCGGCATAATACAGGTCGCGATTCGCACCGAGCATCCTCCAGACCGTGGCCACCAGCGATCTCTTGCCATCGAGCCCGTCAGCAGCGGCCCATGCCCAAGCTCGATTTGCAGCGAGCCGGGCACCGGGCGTTGGAGATTTCTCAGCAGAGGCCACAGTCGGTTCCTTTGGTCTGATCTACCCCCAAAACCTATACCAACTTCAATGAGAGTCAATTCATTATATTCGTTGCCGCCGCTTCGGCGGCATGTGGCTCTGACCTGCCAAGACCGGACGGTTCACATGGAACACACCCGCCGGCCAAGAAGCAATCAATTCATCGCAGCAAAGCTTGAGATTGGACGTCGCCGCGCTCGGCAGCGATTACCGCTGGCGTCTGCCCGCTCACGTCACGCGCGGCCTTATCCGCACCGCGGGCGAGTAGCGCTGAAACAATATCACGGTCGCCCCTCACTGCTGCCAGGTGCAAAGCCGTCTGTCTTCTAACATCGGCTGCGTCGACCGGCGTGCGTTCGGATGCCAGCAAGGTGCGAATTACGTTCAGCTGGCCCCCTTCAACCGCGACGTGCAGAGCAGTCCGGTTCGCCGTGTCGAGCCAGAGTGGCGATTGAGGATCCAACTCCAAAATCTTGGCGACTACATTTACGCGACCGGCAAACGCTGCCACATGCAATGGTGTGCTTCCACTGCTGGAGATGCGAGTATCGAGCGGGATTTTGAGCTCCTCGACCAAGTCCGCCAACATCTCGACGCGGCCCTCCAATGCGCAGATGTGGATGCTCTGACGCCCCAGACTATCGGGCTGATCGAATGCAATCTGATTCGCGATGACTTCTTGTAGCATGGTGCGATTGCTTCGTCGCACCGCCACGGACAGGATTGAAGGCCGCGATCTCAGTGAATCCTTCGTCAGAAGCTCACGGTTGAACGGCGTAATCTTCTTTGCATATTCGCGTAGCGCCGTGTAGTCATCGCTGTTGATTGCTCTGATGAGCCCGTCGTACAGCTGTTCCGGAGTCAGCTTCACGTCCGGCGTGGCTGCGGCCTCGATATCCGGCTTGACGGGAAGTACTTCGAGCGATGGTGGAGGCGCCGCGTTGGAGATGGTTTTGGAACGCCACGAGTTAAGCAGAAGAAGTATCCCAATTCCCAAAGCGACGATCACGACTAATGCAATAACGACAATAGTTCGCGTGGAGCCGACGAGATTAGCTCGTCTGTACGCCGCACCGCTTGCCGGTTGAGTCTCTGTTGAATGCTGTCTCATTCTGAGTAGTCCGCTAATACAGGTCGGTCGATGACAGCCGCAGACATGAACGGCTGCTGATTGCGATTGGTCGCCTTGCTGACGTGATTAGAGACATACCCGAACAGCTCATCGAATGTGACCTTTCCATCCCTGTTCCCACCTTCGGTATCGGCAAGACCCGTCAAGCCTTGGGCGACGAAGTAGGTAAAGTACCCGTGTTTGTGTTCCGGGCTTTCCAGTGAGTACTGATTCAATCTTGAGCCTGCGAGCGTGATCATGCTCTGATTGTTGGCTGCTAAAGCAGCGTAAAGGGCGTCCAAGGGAGCGTTGGGCCGATTCGCGGTACCCGCCAACCCCCTGTCAGCACCGCCCGCGTGGCACGCATCGATTGTCAGGATTATTTGGCCTGCCTGATTCTTTCTCAAGGCCTCGCGGATGTCACTGAGCTTCGGGTTCATCGCTACTTGTCTCCCCTCGTGGTTGAATGAGCGAGCCGCAAGCGATGGCTCGTCCAACACTGCATTGCCATTCACGACCGGCGTTGACCCGTGGCCCGAGAAATGAATGAGCACTTGATCCCCGGCTCGAACCCGCCGTCCGAGCTTGTCGATCTCAATCATGATGTTGCGCCCAGTTGGGAAGAGTGCATTATCAGGTTCGAGATCATCAGTCATCATGACGACGCGATCGGCCGGATAGCCAGCCCGCTGCGTCAGCGTGTCGTACATCAAACGTGCGTCGCGCACACAATACTGCAGCGGACTAACTAGAGGGTCACCCTTGTAATTGATGCCGATGAGCAGTACCCAGCTGTTGGGAATGGGCCTGGCCTTGCGCGAGAGAATATCTTTGCCGGCTGCTGCTGCATCGGCATGCTTTTCTGGGGTCTCTTTAGCCTTGGGTATCCCCAAGTTGAGAACAAGTTCAAACTCGGACTGCCCCTCGACATGGATTGGAAAGTTCAGCGCCCCAATCTTCTGAATGAACGCTTGGACTAATTGGCCCGGCCGCCCCGTGTGCGTGACATCAAAAGAGGCAACAGCGCCGGAGACGTTGACTCGATCGATTCCGTCGTTTGATACCTCGGACATGCTGCGGAAGAGATCCATGATTTGCGGAAGGTTGTTCACGTTGTCGATCTGCTTCACGACGACCTGCAACGTTGAATTTTCACCACGACGTTCCGCGAACCGATCCCATCGCTCGACGAGATTGCCGACGAGGTATCGGGAAACTTCCTTCACGTTGGTCGGGTCGATTCGGCACTCGTCAAAGGTGTCGAAGCCTGAGTCGGGCCAGCGTTGCGAACCAACGATGGTCGCGTCCTGCCAACTTACCAACTGTGCCGAGTAGCAGAAGCCAGCGCCGGCCTGGACAGGCGCAATATTGACGTACAGAATGACATCAAAGTCGGGCATGTCGTTGCGAAGTGCGTCAGCAAGCTTGGATCCGTCGGCGAACCGGTCGGCCTGCCGGAGACGATCAGCAATCTTGGCCCGCAAGGGGTCGGAACCGACGACCTTGAAGCCCAGATCCGTCATCCAGTCTTCGATCTGGCGCGCGAGCTCGGAGTGCCGAAATACTGTTGCGCCATGCGATTTCTCGAACTGTGGGTCTGTGAATTCGGCGACGGGATCGGCGAGGTCCGAGCCAACCACGACGGCAACTCGCGGGGCACCAACTTTCCGAAGGGCACGCAATCGGGCATTGCGCTTCTCCGCGAACGCCGGGTCTTCAGTGTCGGTCAATTGGCACCAGGCGGGGCGCTTTGACGAGAGGATCTCCGCGAGCACGAAGTCGTCCTTGGTCTGGATTTGCCGGAGCGACTGGTTCTTGTCTTTGAGCGAGTCGCGTATAAGGCGAACCAAGTTGCGCGTCTCACCGGCGTAGAACACTTCGAACTCCGCAAACGTGGCCTTACCTTGACGATCAGCAGCTGCACTCACTGAAACAATGCCATTCTTGCCATCGAGCAGCATCGATGTAAGAGCATCGACTTCCTCGTTATTACGCAAGCCGAGCAAGCGAAGCTGAACGGGTCGGCCCTGCTCGTTTGCCATGACTGATGTACGAAAAACCTCACCGATCTTCACGACGAGTGCCGTGGAGAATTTCAACACTTCGGCTATATCGGGCGTCGTTTCATTCATCCTTATGTACTGCTCGCCCCCCATGAGTCGCCCGTTGCGCAGGTCGCGGACGTTTAGGCTCACGGTCACCATCCCGGGCCCGTCGGCCTGGAGCAAAACAACAATCGCGATGCGAGCGTTACCACTCTGCCTACGAAGGATCCCGGCGATGGCTTCATTTGCGAGCGGTGCTACATTTCCCTTGATCGCGTCTCCTTGTTGTAGTTTCTGCAACTCAATTATGTCTGGGAGAATGATTGCAGATGTGAGCCCGGGCGCCGACGTCATCATCGATTGGATCTTTGTTCGCAGCTGATTTTCCAGCGAGGTGCCCTTGAACTCAGGACCACCTTTTTCGAAGTAACCAACGAACAAGGAAATCGTCGGACGCTTCTGATCGACCCAGGCTTTCGCTAGGTCAACCTTCTGCACTTCGGTTAATGCAGTAGCGGGCCCATCGTCCCGTTCCGGCTTGCGTCCACCTTGGCCCATGGCGGCGGATGTGAGCAAAAGGCAATTCGCGAGAATGATGAGTACGAGTACATTCTTAAAACTCGAATGCATGGCATCTCCTTTCACCGACTTGAGAGAACTAGTCTCGAATATTCCATTGCCGCTGGGCTGGATTCCAGACAAGGTTGCGCCGAACATCTTTGGTATAGATGATGGCACCCGACTGCGGGTGGATGACGCGGCACTCAAATCGGAAGGCGGTTTCCTTTCCACCTGAGGCATTGACTGACGCGAACGAACTCGTGATCGCAAAGACATCGTTGGGGTGGTAGGTGGACGGCCGCACATCACGGACGTTGCTGCCGTCGGGTGCAGCAAAAGCGGAGTTAGAGCCACCGATTGAGGCGAGCAGATCACTCGCAGTTGCATCACGTGTTTCCACGATCAAGAAAGCATCCTGCAAAGGCTCGTTCCGCATGATCCGCGATCGCAGTGAGGCGACGGCCTCTGCGAACGGGGCACGATCGTCGAAACCAACGACGTTGATCGGACCAACACCGAGCACCTGGCGATGCTTTGATTCGCGGATCATGGGATGCGACGGCAACTCGTGGGCCAGGTCTTGCGCGATGATCTGAACAAACTCATCGAGAGTCGAAAGGGGCGACGCTGGATGAACTGATTCGACTGGAGTAGCGGGTTGTGGTCGGTTTGCGGTGCCCTGGGTCCCACACCCCGCTGCGAGGCTGAGAGAGAGGATGGAGCCCACCCACGCTGCCAGGAGCAGCCCACTCGTCGAACTGTCTATAGCGGTGGATGGCATGCTGGTTTCTCCGTGCTCATTCGCAGGTGAAATGACCCAAGTACGGGCTAGCTAGGCTGGAGTGAGGCCTAGATCACTTCTTCTGCTCGGCTTCCTGCATCTTGGCGCGGAGACCTTCATTCTCTGCGTCCGACATCCAACTACGACGAACAGGGTGGTAGATGTACTTGCGATTGAATTCCTCAGTCGCGATCGTCTCTCCCGTGCGTGGATGCTCGATTCGCACCTTGGTCGAGATGGTCGTCCTCGGCACTCCACCGTCGTAGTCCGGCAATTTGAAAACCGACCCCGTGAGCACATAGATGTCTTGGGGGTGATACTTCTTGATTCGAATATCCTTGAAGTTGCTACCGTCTGGACTCGCAAACGCTTGCTCGTAGTTTGAGCCAGCGACGCGGATAATGATCTCATTCTGTGAACTGGCATCGACACTGATGATGGCGAATTCGTTTGTGACGGCCTGGTTCTTCAGCAGATTATCTGCCACAGTCTCGACGACCATGCTGATCTTGCCACCCTGAACGCCGGTCTCGTTCTTGAACTTGCCGACCACAAGGGCCTTCAGGTTCTTGGACTCCTTGATTGCTGGAAGCGATGGAATCGTAGAAGAGATTTTCTGCGAGAGTTCGACGATCATCTCATCAAACGCGCGGCCAGGTGTATCGTTCACCATCAGGTTGCGATCGGCGGCTGCGGTGACAGTCTCGTTGTACCTTTTGGGGTCCACTCCAAGCATGGTTTCGTATAACAACCCCTTTGCCCAGCTGGGATTCTCAAGCGACTGGTATGCCACATCAGCAGGCTTGTCCTTGAGGGCGTTGATCTCCTTCTCGTAGATCAAGTTCCCGGTAGCCCTCCCGATCGTCTGACATCCCATGAGCTGCGACACCGCCAAGAGTCCTGCAAGAGCGAGCATCCACTTCATTGGAAAATCACCTTTCTGGACACGTGGTCCAAGCATGAACAAAAGTATACCAGAACGCCTGAGGCGGCCTGTCGCCCCAACAAAATGCTTACGCATAGTAGGCTGCGTCAGCGGGCATTTGACGGTGCCATGACGGTCTCGCGAAACTCCGCCGTAGTGCCGAACCGGATCGCGACCAGGTCAACGCTCAGGGTCTCGGCAAGTGAACTGTCCCGCACAAACACCCGGTCACCGACGAAGAGCCTGCGTTCTGTGGCGGTAGTTCCGGAGCGTGGATTGTCGAGCTTGACCGTCACAGAGTTGCCGTGGACGTCCATCACGGACAACCGATCTCCGGACGAGAACTCGTGCGAACCGGTTTTCACGATCCGAAAGACCTTCGTGCTCCTAGTGTGGTCCGGCTCGGTTCGCCCAGAGATGCCCAACCCGCTCGAAGGCGGCGTGATGAACTGCTCGTAGTTCACGTTCATGACCTTGCAGAGCAGAACAAAGACAGCGTGTCCGACAGCTTCGTTGACTGCACCGGCCAACCCATGCGAGACCGTGGCCTTGTCGTAGTAGATGCCGCCGTTGGAGGAAATGATGAGACCAAACCGATCCTCAGCGCTCAGCCGCGTCACGTCTGCGGTCACGATGACATGGTGTGGTTCAATGCTGCCATGCTCTCCGACGTAGCTGAGGCTGACCGTGATGCGGCCCGTATCGCTCTCATCGGAGATATCTGCCTGGGGCTCAATCTGCTCATTTCCGACCTTGGCAAGAGCCCGGAGGATGACGCCACGATTGGTCGTGCGCACGTCGCGGTCGAACGCCAAGGCCATTCGGAGCCGCATATAGCGGGCGGGGCTGCCATCTGCATTTGCTGCTGCCTTCCATGTTTCCTCAACGCCAGGCAAAGGAGTGTATTGATATATAGGCGCATCCACATGATTGCCCAAGTTATCCTTCCCAGTGACAATGAGCTTCGTCAACAGTTCTTTCGAGCCCGAACTCATCGCTGCACCCGCAGTCAGCTGGAGCAGGGTGGGTGAGCGTTCGATGTTGAAGAAGTCCATGGGAAGATAGGTGATACCGCTGCCCGCCACCTGCGAGAACGCGCGATCGAGCGTCGTCCAAGAGGGCAGGAGCTCCTTTGGGGGCGGCTCGTTAAAGGTGAGCGCGATGAGGAGATTGTCTTTACCTTTTTCCTTCGAACGCGCCAGCTTGGCAAGCGCTTCGGTAGATGGAGTCGATCCAAGAACTTTCGGCTCGAGTAAAGGCAACCGCTCCTCTGATGCTCGCTTCGAGGCGGCGGCGCATCCCGTGTTCAACACGATCAAGCCGAGGCACGCGAGTGCGCAGAGGGCGCGGACCGCATAAGAGACGACGTTCGTTGATTTGTCGCAGGAATGGCTCATGGATGTACTGCAAATACAAAGGTGTCCGCTTGGCCGCCGATCCTCACGCAGGGTTGACGACGCAGCTTACTCATCCTCCTGATTGCCGGGTGTCGGTCGGCAGCGACAACTGCGGATCGTGATCTCCCCCTGTAGATCGTCCAGCACGAGACGTTGCCCCGCGCGCACCGCGTTCAAATCTACCCGAACGGGTGAGACAGAATAACGACAGTCAACCGAAGGGGAGGCTATCCGAAGCACCGAAACCCTTACGCCGCTCGAACAAGCTCCCTGAAGCCAGCCGTGGAGGTCGAAAATGTCGGCTCGGCCTGATTTCCACGGGTCCAGCACCCAGACAGGCCCTTCTCGCAGTGCATCTGGCACCCCGGTCGCATTGACAATCATCGCTTGATCAGGCGAGATTATGCTCTGGTCGAAGACCATGATTGCGTGGTGTTCGGCAAACGAATCCACGTGTTTACTTACGGTCCCGATAGAAAACCCGTTCTTCACGGCAGTTTCCTGCACATGGGAGAACGTCAAAAGCGCCCACTCCCAGCACAGGCCGCGATGGCGGCCAGTCACGTCGAGTTTGACTCGCATATTGCCAAGCCAGCCAGACTGCCACACAAACTCGACGTCATCGTGCGCATCCCGGACGCCCAACTCGTACGCAGCCACCACTGGGTTCAGCCGAGGTTCGGTTGGCTTAATCGGGGACGGCCCGGACGAGCATCCAGCGAGAACCAGCGGGATGCCCAAAGCCGCAAGTGTTCGGACCTGGATCAGTTCATGACGATGTCCGGGCATTGCGATATGGTACCGTGTACATTTTATTCGTCAAGTGTATAGGTGACCACCGTGTCGGATACCTCAATCGCAGAGCAAGAGTCGGTCGGGGCAACCGCATCTCAGGCATGAGGCCTCGGCCCCCGCGTTTGTTGCCGCCCGGGGTGAGCGTGTTACTGATCGTCCGCGACGCCGCCTGGCCCGAGTCTTTGGTGGCCAACTCCGCGAGGCGCTGCACCAAATCGCTGACGACATCGGCGTGAGCAACCGGGCACCAAGAAGGCGAAGGTGGAAGAAGCGAGGGTCATGCTTGTGAACAACTCGAATTTACGCATTGATCCTGTTTTCTGCCCCTGAAAGGCTCAGTGCTTTTCACCGTCATTTGCGGGGTTGCTTACAATGTGGGACCCAGAACTGCCGCAACATTCGCGTTGCGCCTCGACTGCCACGCTCATCCAGACCCCCCATCGAGGCGGCGCGCGCTCGCCGGAACGTCATCGCGAACTGGGCAAGGTTTCTCGGTCGGGTCAGTGGCGGGGGCAAATCCTGGGCTTGCATCCGTGGCCGCCATCCCGGCTACTTCGTGCAGCATCGTTTGGACCCGAGACCGATCGTCTTGAGACAACTGCGGACGGCTTCCGCGTGTGCGCTGTGTGCGCTCAGCAAAGTTCTCCCAATACCAGGCACGTGTGTAGATGCTCATTCGTCTTCTCCTAATATTGTTGCGATGTCAGTTGGGCGCGATCACTTGTTCTTGGTTCCCGCAACGCTTCGCAGCGCCCCGATCACGCGGCTCCACACCGACGGGGGAACAGCGGCACGCGCGGATGATGCACGAGTCCGAACGAGTGACGACTTGTGCGAAGGCTTGGTCTTGGCACTCGTGTCCACACGATCAGGAACAGTCTTGGTGTACCAGTCACGGTCGTAGATGCTCATAAATGCCTCCGTTTGCTTCGTGTCGCTCTGGCTTCACAACGTGTGATGCACCAGGCGACTATCAGAAGATTGCCGTTCGCGAGCCCGGACGACAAGGTGTCGGCAGATTCCGAGGAGCCAGCGTGGTTCATAAGCGTTCCTCGCTTTGGCTCCCAGAGGCCTATTCCCTGCTGGGATGAGTACGGCACGTGGGTTCCTTGACCTGCCAAAACGCACGTACCCGCTGGGCAGGGGCCCAGCGGGTACGTTGACGATAGAGTTCGCCCTGAGCCTTCATCTGATCAGAAGTGAGCCGAACCGATGTTGACCGAACTACCGATTGCGGTAATTGAGCCAGTCTTCACATGGGATTTCATGTCTACAGCCCCGCAGGTGGTGTTGGTGATTGAGAGGCTCGCCACGCTCACCTGGGAGCCGATGGCGGTGACCGTACCGACGTCGGCCCATAAGTCGGCCTTCAGGTCACCCCTGATCTTCGAGTTACCCGTAACTTCGACGGACGAGATCATCACAGAGCTGGCGATGGCGGTAACCGTCTTTGTTTTCGCTTCGAGAATAAGATTGATGTTGCCAGCGACTTCCGACTGACTCATCACGAAGTTTGCAATAGAAACCTTCGATGCGATAGCGATGATTGCGCCAGTATCGACCTTTATGTCGATGGTGACGCTGCCACCGATCTTATTGCCGCCCGGGTTCAGCGTGATGCCGATGTTCTTCGATGCGGCTTTACCCGCATCCTTTGCGGCCGACTCGACGACGCCCTGCACCACATCGCCGACGACATCAGCGTGAGCGACCGGAGCGAAGAAGGCGAAGGTGGAAGAGACGAGGGCCATGCTTGCGAAAAACTTGAGATTACGCATGAGATCCTGCTTTCTGCCCTTGTGGGGCTCAGTGCCTGTCTCCGTCAGGCTCGGGCGTCCGGGCTTCACAACGCGTGATGCACCAGGCGACTATCTGAAGATTGCCGTTGGCGTGCCTCTACGACACGCCGACTACAGATTTCGGTCAGTTACGAGGGCGGATCACCACGTCGGCGACGTTGATTGTTTGTGTGACTGAAATTGGCCGGATGTCACTCATGTTGCGGATGACGACGGCGCCGAGAGGCATAGAGGCTTTCGAATTGCTGAACTGCTTGTCCGTCATGACTGGCGCGATCTCCACATGCCGATGGGCGGCGTCGGTCTCCAGCACGAGCCGAGTGGTCGACTTGACCACAACGTTCACACGCTGCAGTCCCTTTGCCGCGTCGAGGAAGGTGGCCGCCACGGGGGGTGCGACGGCACTCGACGGATCACCAGTTCGAGCGAACTTCGCTGGCTCAACCAGCACATTCGCCGTGCCGTTGACGTAGACATCGCCCGCTCGCGCCCGCGAAGCCGCAAGAGATGATTCGAACGAAGACGCGATGCCTTCCGGCACCGCTCCGAGTGCGATGGGCGCGGCCGTAAGGAGCAAGATGCCCATTGGCACGAGGTTTGCAAAACACGACTTCATGACTGCCATCCTTTCAGAAGCGCTGGACCTCGCGGCCCAGCATGCTATTTCGATCGCTCGTCCCTCACATCGAGGGATCGAGCCGCGTTGGGTTGCCTGTTAGTTCAGGCATCCATTCGTCTATTGCGGATGCTGAGAGTCGCCGACACCGACGGAAGGGAATGCTCGCGCCGACCGGCCCACTCAAGCCTCACTTGCTGACGTTGAAAGTCACCGCATGCAGCCCAAGCCCCTTAGCCAAAGCGCCCTGCCGAAGGTGCTCGAGAAAGCGACGGACCAGAACGTCCGGAGATGTGTCCGGCTCTACCCCTAGGCCTAGGGGTTTGGGTCCAAGGCGGGGGTACTTGATTCCTGTGCTCGATGTTTCCACGACGAGTCCTGGCGAGAGCCAGGCATCGTCTGGAGCACCCTTTAGGAGCGATTCCAGATCAGACTTCTTCACTGGGCCCGTGTTCGAAGTCAAGCAGATCACTGACCAGTTCCCAGCATTGACACTTAGATAAGCGATCTGTCCAATCTGTGGGTAGGTTAACGAGCGATCGACGCTTGAGGCAACGAGTTCACTCACCTCTACGAGATTCCCACGAGGGTCTAAAACATACAAGGCTGCATATGTACTCGCCGCGATTGACGCGTGTAGCCGAACGCCCATCCCCAGAAAGAGAGGAGGAGCATCTTGAACTAGGGGCGTAGCACCGCTTTGCGTCACCCACACAGTTAACTGTGGATCGTTTGCCGGGAGACGGGGTGGCCGCAATGATTGCCAAAGAACCAAGGACACAACGAGCAATCCGAAGCCCGCGAGTCCGATCTTTAATACCTGTCGGCGCAAGACGCCACGGGAGGAAAATCGCTCCAACTGATCCGCTAGGGCTAAAGCATCCGGTTGCCTTTGCTGTGGATCTGCCTTTGTCGCCTGTTCGCAGATCCGACGCAGTTCGCGTGGCACCGCCGTCGTGAGTGGTGGAACGCTTCCTATCCGTGCTTTGCTCAGCGCAGACTGGAAGTCAGCTGCCGCAAACGGAGCGCTTCCCGAGAGGAGGTAGTAGAGCAATCCACCGAGACCAAACACGTCCGACCTGACGCCGATGCGGTCGATGGCCTCGTTAGCTTGTTCCGGAGACATGAATGCAGCAGTGCCGGAAAGGAACCCCCCTGAAACGGTATCGTCCCTCAGCGAATTGGAAACGCGTGCTGCGCCGAAGTCGATGAGATGAGTGTGCCCCAACGGATCTATAATCACGTTGCGAGGCTTGATGTCCAGATGCAGAATGCCCTTGGCATGTGCGACCGAGAGAGTCCGAGCGACACAAGAGACAAGGATCGCGATTCGTTCTGGGGTCAGTTTCGTCTGACGCACATACTGATCAAGAGTCTGCCCTGGAATGTGCTGGACAGCGATGAACATGCGGCCATTGTGTCGCCCAACGTCAAGTATGCCCGCGATTTGTGGATGTCGCAGCTGAGCTAGCACCTGAGCCTCGCTCTGAATGAGCGCCTCGAGGCGCTGGTCGACATCGCGCCGAAGAAACTTCAGAACTACCAAGGTTCCGATTGGATGGACCGCCAGCAGCACATCTCCGTGTCCGTCCTGCTTAAGCTGGGACAGCACAAAGTACCGACCAACTGAGCGGAAATTCCCTTGACTGTCCACTGTGGATGTGCCACCAGCGCTTTCCAACTCCTGAAGCAGCGGAAAGCTGCCCGGAAACTGCTTGGCGTACTCTTCAAGGGAAGGGGATTCACCGCTCTTTCGCCGGTACTCCACGTCCAATCGGATCAGCTCTCCAAGTGCGGTTGAGCGCATAGCCGCAGGAGTCTTATCGAGGTACTTCGCGACCGACGGACGAGATCCGTTGCGCCACTCGGACTCAAACTGGTCCGCGATCCGGTCAATCACCAAGAGGTCAGCAGCGGCCTGAGGCATCGCGTGATGGTACGTCATACTCTTCTATTGCACTCCTTGGCTTGGCGGCGACACCACGTTCAAGATCGAAGGCGGTGACAATAGGCCTTGATCGTGCCGATCGAATGGGTGCCTGCGACAGAAGTCGACCGAGGTGAGCGATCACGCTCTTCAGATTGGCGTCCGACTCCCGGCTTCTCCACGGCAAGCGCCTTGGCCGCAACGCTCCAGAATGTCCGGAACGCGTACGGATTTGGACCGTAGGGCTGAACAAGACTGCGCCGAACACGGACTTAGCATATGATTCTCCGCTCCAAGCAGGAGCTTGATTTGGACCCAGGTAGGAGTTTTTTGCATGACCCAGAGCCACTCAGTGACACTTTTGATTCAAGGGCTCCGAGGAGATCCGCAGGTCTCCAACCCCGCAGCCGCGGCGATCTGGGAGCGGTATTCATCCGATCTCCTCCAACACGCCCACAAGCGGATGTCCGCGAAGATCAGACAGCGTATAGGATCTGAAGATGTGGTCCAAGATGCTTTCGCGACGTTCTGCCGTCGGTTTCAGGCAGGCGAGTACTCCGTCGCGGATCGCGATGACCTGCTGCGCTTGCTGATTGGGATCACGATCAAGAAGACACTGATGACGGTGCGCTACCACACCCAAGACAAGCGAAGCGTAGTTCGCGAAAATCGGATGACTCCTTCGAACGGGCGTGACGAAGCCGGTGTTCCTGATTTCGTCGGCGAGCCGGTCAGCGCGACTGCGGAACATGCCGCTGTCTTTGAAGAACTGTACGAGCGAGGCCTGAGTCTCTTGGACAGCGAGCTTCGCGATATCGCGGTGCTGTTGATCGAAGGGCTGGACTGCGACGAGATCGCGAGGAGACTCGGTGTGACCGTTCGAACCATCGAGCGAAAGCGGGTAGTGATCCGTCAGGTCTGGCAGGAAAATGGCATGGACGACAGGGTTGAAGGCTCGGAGTGAGGGCGTGGAATAGGACCCTATGGCGAACACGGACTCCCAGCCATCATCTCCACTCCGCAACTTCGAGCTCCCAGTCAGCTGCTCGAAGTTCAAGAGCTCGCGCCTCAAATGTGCGATCGTGTGTGGGCGCAATATCGACGGTTTGCCACACCGGTTCCTGCGTCAGCACCTCCCGATTGGGACCATAGAAACGGAACCGATAGCGGACAACTAAGGTTCGCTCCGACACGGCTCGCAAACGAACCCGCACGCTCATCGCGGACAGCGGCGTCGGGGGCTGGACATCTGGCTGCCCGAGCAGCTTCAGCAACTTGTCCAAGCCGTCGCGCAGCATCACATTAGGGTATCCCTCCAGGGGTACCACATCATCTGCTGCGGTGCGTGGCCCGTTAATCCGGTCTTGCTGGCAGCCGACCTGGAAAACGATGAGCAGGACCGTCGCGAAGACCAGAAAACTCGCTCGCCACATAGCTACATCCCGCAGTTGCTGCTCTACATGTCGCAGCTGAGCGAGAGTTCTGGCCAAAATTCGTGCATTCATTGAGTCACTCGCAGAGGTTCAGGACGGTTGCGCAGGGCTCACACGCGATGTGTCGCCCGCACCCAGTATATGACGGTGGTCATCTGCACCGTTGATTGGGCTCATGCTTTAGCGGCGGACCTCTCGGTCGATGACACGGATGATCTGCTGACGAATCGCATCATTTTCGCCGGGCGCAACGCTGACGTTTAGGTGGGTCGACTGCCCTTGGCTCGCTGCGACGGTCACCGTGATCCGGTTTCCATCCCGGTCAAAGGCGGTGACAACGTAGTTGTTGCTGCTGTCATGTGAAGAGTCGCTGATGGCGTAATGCATCGCATCGAGGGCACGATGTACCGCCCGTACCGTTGCCTCGCTACTCACCGGTGCGACATATGTGAGAGCCGGATTGGTCATGCTCGATGTACAGCCGGTAAAGGACGCCGCGCACGCTTGCGCTGCGACTGCCATCGCTACGACCCGAAGCAGCGATGGACCGCCTCCGCAGTACCGACGTCGGAATGCGGAGGTCCCCCAAGACCTGGTCACTGGTGCGTTGCGGTCACTGTTGCGGTCACCTTGCATACGAGTACTCCGATCGCATAGGGACATTGAGCAGGTTCATACATCCTCTTCAACAGGACACATTGCCGTCCGCACCGTCGAGCGACACCGCGATGCCCAAGTCATGGCTGGTGCCAGGGTTCCACAAATGTAGGGTAGGAGCTACGCCACTAGTATCACTCGGAGGCACGCGACCTATCGAGCTCAAGTCAGCAACCCAAATCTCACGGTGGCGCTCGCGCCTGCCCCTGCTGACGGAATGCCGCATCGGAGCGTTTCGTCGGGTTGGTGAGATGTGCTGCAATGGCCTCGCGGGTAGACTTCATGGGTCCGACCCAGGCATGGTCGCCGGGCAGGATCATCTCGGCCTGGGAGAGATAGCCCGCGTGTGGCTGCAGGTCGCGGATCAGTTGATCGAGGGACTCAACCGAGCCGAGCGTGTCGAGATGGGACTTGAGCGGCGTGATCGCATCCGCCGCGAAGCGGAAATTCTTGAACTTGCCGGGTGTATTGAACGGCTGGAGCGTTTCAAGGAAGAGTTTGAGTTTGTCGAGGTCGGCGCGAGTGCCGTCCAACTCATCCTGCGTCAGTAGATCCTTGTTGAACAGGCGGAAACCGGTTTGCAGTCGCTGCTGCACGAGCACGACACGGTCGACCACCTTCTTGACCTCGGTCTGCAAGGTCTGTACGGATGTCTCATCGCCCTGCGAGATCTTGGCGGCGTGCCCCGGGGGCAGGCCGAGAAGCTCGAAGAGTGCCCGCATGCCCGGCAGGTTCCAGTCCTTGGGCTTTTTGATGTGCTTAAACTGAGCCAGCTCCTTCACTGACGTTTTGCCGAATTCGCTGATGTTCCCCGCGTCGATCTCCTTGCCGACGATGCCGAGAACCAGTTCTCCGGAGTGCACGAGGCTCGCCAGAGTGACCATCACCCATGCGGGTTCCAAACGGAATGTCTGCGGGCACATGTACTCCACGCCTTGGAGATCCTCGATGATCTCGGCTCGGTTGAGCACCTGGCCTTCACCCTTCCTCTTGAGCAGTTCGACGATGTGCTTGGCGTACTTGGACTTGGTGGGATCCAGTCTGCCGCCGTCGAGAAGGCACAACGCGTCGAGGATCGCCGCGGCCTGCAAAGTGCGGCCTGATTCGGCGAGATTCTTGAGCGCGGACTCCGCGGCCTGATCGCGATTGCTGCCGGTGATCAGGACTGAAAACGTGGGATACTCGGGTGCCTGCTGTTCGAAGTTGCTGGCGAAGCAGACGGAACCAACCAGGTTGACCCGGTCGCGGATGGCGTCTGTGCCGCTTCCCTTGCCTTTGATCCACTCCAGCAGCGTCTTCTTCTTACCCTGGTGCGTCACCTCAAACGCCGTGAGCATCTTCTCGCGGAGCCACTTCACGAGTTCTCGCAGGGAAGTCTCGCTCTTGCTAAGGTACGTGGCTTTGGCGTTGCCCGACGAAGTTGACGCCAGGTCGACCGCCGCGGCGTACTTCTTCAGCGAAGCAGTGAAGACGTCGTCGCGTTTGTCAAGTCGGAAGAACGCTTCGTCCGCACGCTTGTCGTCCGTGAACTTCGGTGGGTCAAACGGCTGGATGAAGTAGAGGTAGAACTCTCGGGCCGGTACGGCTGTTGAGCGTTCATTCGGTGCGCCGAAGAAGAGGTAGCCTTCACGCGCGGCCTTGCGCTCGATCCACTCAAGCTCGTGCTGCCAGATCTTGTAGCCCGTGACATACGTCTCATCGGTGCACTCCATGACGCGCTTGAGGGCTTCGTAGTAGTACCGGTCGAGCTCATTGTCGCTGAGTGTTTCAGACTTCTTGTCGATGATGGCGTCGAAGTCGTCGGTCTTCCTGAGGTCGAGGTAAAACTGCCGATTGTCGGGATTCGACGAGATGAACTGCCCGTTGACGGTCCTGTGGATCTCGCGGAGCGTCGTCTCGATGATGGTCAGCAAGTCATCCGCGGGCACTCCTCCCATGTCGAGCGCGGATGGGTGGTAGAGTGCCAGCGCATCACGAAGCTCGACCGCAGTTGGCCCGATCGGCGCGTGAATGTCATTTGTGGTCAATCGATGGATTGACAGCGCATGAACGATTCTGATTGCCAATGGCTTGGTTGCGGGGCGCGCAAACGCGTTGGCGACCCGATCCTCCAGCACCTTGCTGCACTCGATGACGGCCTTGATGTCTGGATTGCCGCGAAACGCCGGGTTCTCGCGGAGCATGGCCCAATAGGCGTCGTAAGCGAGGAGGCCCGGACGGTCGGTGGGGACTTCCTGGCTCAGCATTCTGTGCATCGCACGCGAGAGCGACTTGAGCACTTCTCGCTTCTCAGCGACCGTGATCTTCTCGAACGTGTCGATGTAGTCCGGGTGGACCGGGAACAGACGGACGAACTCGTCCATCCGCTCGTTCATGTTGCTGTAGAACTTGGCAAATGGCGTGAGGTATTCGCGGATCTGCGCCATCTGGGTGGCGTCCTTGCGGAGCAGCCGTTGTGCCACAACAAACTTCAAGTCCTTTCGGTCAATGAGAACGTCGACGAATCGCTCCTTGACTCGTCGAAGGCTGTCGGCCACGAACTGGAATCGAGGACTGTCGAAGATGGCTTCTTGAACGCCGAACACGACTCTGAGCCGGCACGACGATGCCATCTCACCAAGCTCGCGCATGAAGCCCAGATCCAGAACGATTTCCTGGCCGTTGCGGCTGCGTAGATAGTCCAGCATCTCGTCCACGACCAGGAGCAGCCCGTGATCAGGGTGCTTGGTGTGGAACGCCGCCATCATGTTCTCGATTTCGCCCTTGTTGTTGGGGATCGTGTGCTGGGGCTTGAAGCGGAAGTCGACGCCGATCTCGGCCAGGTACTCTTCGAGGACGCCGCAGAGCGCGTCTCGCAGACCCTGGGTGGTGCTCAGTTCTGTGCGCACCACACGGAACTTGCTGGCGATGCTTGTGGCTGCGGTTCGGACGGCGTCATCCGTGAGTGATGTGCGAAGCTCGGCTCGTTCTGCCACCGCAGAGATCACCGACATAAGGTGCGATTTACCTGTGCCGTAGTTGCCTACGACCAGAAGGCCTTTGTTGTCGGCTGGCTTCTCGAACTGAAGCTGAGAGCCATAGCAGCCCGTGGCGAAATCCCTGTTCGCCTGCACACCGAGCCGGGCTCGGGCGAATGAGAAACTGACGACCAGACT